>Ga0181525_10002687_pt1 | contig 14407 bp, 13 predicted proteins | sample PEATcosm2014_Bin_48_FD_121100 | JGI IMG/M metagenome (GOLD analysis project Ga0181525, IMG submission 121100) | Peatland microbial communities from MTU Mesocosm Facility, Houghton, MI, USA - PEATcosm2014_Bin06_10_metaG | ecosystem: Environmental > Terrestrial > Soil > Wetlands > Peat | place...
GGATTCGCCACGCCGGAGGAGACCAATCGCCGCTATCACTATCTGCTGCAACAGGGCCAGACGGGCCTTTCGGTAGCTTTCGATCTGCCCACGCTGATGGGCTACGACGCCGACCACGGCCTGTCCGAAGGCGAAGTGGGAAAGTGCGGCGCATCCATCTCGTCGCTTGAAGACATGGAGATTCTGTTTCGCGGCATCCCGCTGGGGGATGTGAGCGTCTCCATGACCATCAACTCGCCGGCCGCGGTGCTATGGGCCATGTATCTGGCGGTGGCCGAGCAGCAGGGCGTGGATTGGAAGGCGGTATCGGGCACGCTGCAGAACGACATTCTGAAGGAATACATCGCGCAGAAGGAATACATCTTTCCCCCGCGACCGTCCATGCGCCTGGTTACCGACACCATCGAATTCGGAGCGCGCCACACGCCGCGGTTCAATCCCATTTCGATCAGCGGATACCACATCCGCGAAGCCGGATCGACCGCGGCGCAGGAACTGGCGTTCACCCTGCGGGATGGCATGGAATACGTGGAATGGGCGCTCGTGCGCGGCATGCAGGTGGACGAATTCGCGCCGCGCCTCAGTTTCTTCTTCAACGCGCACAGCGATTTTTTCGAGGAAATCGCCAAATACCGCGCGGCGCGCAAGCTATGGGCGTACGCTATGCGCGACCGCTTTGGCGCGAAGGAAGAACGCAGCCTGAAGCTGCGCTTTCACTCGCAGACGGCGGGATGCTCGCTCACGTGGCAGCAGCCCTACAACAACGTGGTGCGCACGGCCATTCAGGCGTTGGCCGCGGTGCTGGGCGGGACGCAGTCGTTGCATACGAATTCGCTCGATGAAGCTTATGCGCTGCCGAGCGAGCAGGCCGTAACGATTGCGCTGCGCACGCAGCAGATTCTGGGATACGAGAGCGGCGTGGCGAATACGCCGGACCCGCTGGGCGGCAGCTATTTCGTGGAACGGCTCACGCTGGACATGGAGCAGGCCGCCGGGGATTATTTCCGGCGCATCGACGAAATGGGCGGGATGATTGCGGCCATCGAGAAAGGGTTTCCACAAAGCGAGATCGCTAACGCCAGCTACCGGTATCAGCGCGAGGTGGAGGCGAAGGAGAAGCTGGTGGTCGGGGTGAACGCCTTCCAGTCTGAAGACCAGCCCATCGAGCTGCTGCAGATCGACCAGGCGGCGGAGGGGCACCAGGTGCAGAAGCTGGCGGCGCTGCGGGCGCGGCGCGATGATGCGCGCGTGCGGAAGGCGCTGGACGCGCTACGGCGCGCGGCGGAGGGCACTGACAACACCATGCCATTCATCCTGGATGCCGTGCGCGCGTATGCCACGCTGGGCGAAATCTGCGACGCTTTGCGGGAAGTGTTTGGCTCGTACCAGGAGACGGCGCACATTTAGATGAGCGCACCGATTCGAGTGCCGATTCGGGTGCTGGTGGCGAAGCCCGGGCTGGACGGCCACGATCGCGGCGCCAAGGTGATCGCGCGGGCGCTGCGGGACGCCGGCATGGAGGTGATTTACACCGGCCTGCGGCAGACTCCCGAGATGATCGTGAACGCGGCGCTGCAGGAAGACGTGCAGGTGATCGGGCTGTCGATTCTTTCCGGCGCGCACAACGCCATCGTGCCGCGGGTAATGGATCTGCTGCGGGAGAAGGACATGGCGGACGTGAGAGTGATCGTGGGCGGCACTGTGCCCGACGAAGATGCGGCGGCTCTGAAGCGGCAGGGAGTGGCGGCGGTGTTTCAGCCGGGCGCGTCGCTGGCGGCGATCGTGGATTTTATCCGGCAGTCGGTCGCGGGCTAGCGGCTCCGCGGGGAGTCCAATCCACCTGCTCGATGCGGCCGATCACGAACATATAGAAGAACGCTCCCAGCAGCACGATGGCGGTGGCCAGCGCGAAGGCCCAAAAAAACTGCCCGGTGCGTTCTACTACCAGGCCCGTCAACGTCGGCGCGGCCACTCCAGCCAGATTGCCGACTCCGTTCTGCACGGCGGTCCATTTGCCGGCGGCGGGCGGCCCGGCCAGCGTCTGGATGAGGGCCCAATGGTTGGAGCTCCACATACCGAAGAAAATGCACGCAATGAACAACAGGGCCATGGAGAGGTCCTTGCTATGCACCATGGCCACCGGCAGGATGATGGTGGATAGTGTCAGGCCGCCGACGGTGAACGTCTTGCGCACCCGCGTAGGCGTGGCGCCAGAGGCGATCCAATGGTCCGACAGCCACCCGCATAACGCGGATGAAAGCCCGATCGCCAGAAACGCCAGCGCGCTCATGCCGGCCATGCGATCCATCGAGAAGTGCAACTCCATCACCATGTAGGTAGGCAGCCAGGTGAGCAGGAAATACCAGTAGTAGTTGCCGCAAAACAATCCGCCGAACGAGCCCCAGGCAGAACGCTGCCGCAGAATATGCAGAACGCCGGGCGGCGGGTGCGCGGCAGGCTCGGTGATGATGCCCTCTCCGCGCGGCATCCATTTCATCCAGGGGATCAGCCAAGCCAGGCTGGCGGCGCCCAGCACGAAGAAAAATGGCCGCCATCCAAACCGCGCCATCAGCAGCCCGCCGACCAGTGTGCCGAGGGCAGGTCCGAATTTCGACCCGGCGTCGATGAGGGCGTTGGCCAGGCCGCGGTGGTGCTCCGGGAAATGCGTAGCGAAAATCTTGGAATACGACGGATAGGCCGCCGACTCCCCCATCCCGAGCAGCAGGCGCAGTCCGAACAGCATGACGAAACTGGTGGCCAGGCCGGTGGCCGCGGTGGCGGCCGACCACGCCAGATAGGCGGCGGCATAGACCCAGGCGACATCAAAGCGGTCCAGGAGAAATCCCACGATCCCGAGCAACTGGAACAGCGCATAGGTCCAGAAGAACGCCGACAGCAGGTTCCCCAGCCGGGCTGGATCCAGGCCCAGGCCGCCTTTCTCCGGAGAGGCCATCAGCAGCGGCCCCGCGATCGAAAGATTGCCGCGATCGATGTAGTTGATGAAGATGGAAATCACAAGCAGGATCAGCACGGCCCATTGCGAGCCTGACAATTTCGTGCGGACGGCAGCGGGCGTGGTGGCCATAGGAGTCAATTGGTCGGTTTGTCGCGGGGCGGCGCGACTGTGGCAAAGTCTTTCCGGACCCGCTCGACATATTGCTCGAGCAGCGCGGCGACGCGTTCCCGATCGGGCGACTTCACGATCATCCCCACGTGGTGCGGCCTTTGCATGCGCCACACGATCTCCGGATCGTTATAGGCGGCCGTGTCCGGATGCTCCTGCCTGGCGAGCGACACCAGCAGCGCGGCGTAATCGTTGGCGGGCAGGGGAGGCGCGTAGGGCAGGCTGCCGCCGGCGATTTCCACCTTGGCCCACTCGCCCCACAAGTTCAGGCCGGTGGCCGCTTCCACCAGTTCGGCGATGTGCGCTCCGCCCACGCGCGCCGAAGTTTCCAGGAAATACAGCTTGCCATCCTCGCCCTGGATGAACTCGGTGTGCGAAACGCCCCGCACCAGGCCCATGGCCCCCAAGACATCTTGATTGGCGGCCAGCAGCGCCTGCGCATCGGCGGAGCCGCGCTCCAGCAAACGCGTGGTGAAGATGCCGCCGCGGTGCGAAACATCCAGCGGCGGATAGCCATACTGGCTGGCCACGGCGAACAGAATTTGGCTTCCGTAAACGATGGAGTCCACGTGGCAGACGTCGCCCGGAACGAACCGCTCCACCAGGAAGAACGACCGGCGGTCGCCCAGGGCCCGGTCGGCCGCGTGCAGTTCGTCGCGCGAGTTTACCATCTGAATGCCGATGGCGCCGGCCATTCCACGCGGCTTGAGTACCCACGGCGGGGGAACCTGCGCGGTAAACGCCGCAACCTTCGCGTCGTTCAGCAGGTGCACGAATTCGGGCACGTGCAAGCCCGCCTCCATGGCTCGCATGCGCATGGCCAGCTTGTCGCGAAAATAACGCGTGGTGGTTTCGCCCATGCCGGGAATGCGCAAGTGCTCGCGCAGGGAAGCGGCCATCTCCAGATCGAAGTCGTCGAGCGCCACCACGCGGTCGATTCGCTCGGTGCGCGCCAGGTGGCTGATGGCCAGCAGCGTATCGTTGCGATTCCAGGTTTTGTCCTGGTCCGGCATATAGAAGATATCGTCGATACTTTCCCGCGGCCACTGGGCTTTGTCCCGCAGGCTTAGGGAAGTGATCAGGAAGACGCGCGCCCCTTGACGCTTGGCTTCGCGCATGAAGTCGTGGCCCTTTTCATAACTGGCCAGGCAGAGGAAGGTCAGCGGGTCCATAGCAACACGGCGATTGGCAGACGTAGTTTACATCATAACCGTTCGCACGGTGCGCGGGATCACTCCCTTAACAGCGTCAAGTAGACGGCCGCGGGAACTATCAGGAGGATGGCCGCCATCCCCAGGAACAGGACGCCGTGTGCAGCGACGAATGCGACGGTCAACGGGATCATCGCCTGGAATTTGATGGTGGCGAAGCAGGCGCCAAGCAGGCCCATGGCGCAGGCTAACGCAATCACCTGGACGGCCGTGATCGGACGGGCGGCGGCTTGGACGGATTCGCGGCGCGCGCGCATCTGGGCGCGCCACCAGACGAGAGCGGAATCGGGAACCACGGCGCTCGCGCGCATTTCTTCACGTGCGCCGTCAATGGCGCCGGCGACAGCCGCCACCTCGGCGCAAATCGCGCAGGCCGCCACATGCTCGCGCAGGCTGGCATCCACGCGTTCGGGCCAGCAGTTCCGCAGCACGGCTGCTAGGACCTCGGATTCCAATTCGCAATCGATTGGCTTCATGCTTTACCTCCACGAGGCGCGCGGCCCAGCAATTCGGCCAGTTTGCGCCGTGCCCGAAACAACATGGGCTTTAAGCTGGTCGGGCGAAGGCCGAGGGCGCGCGCGATCTCGAGGTGCGAAGCGCCCTCCGCATAGGCGAGCCATAGTATGGCCCGTTCACGCGGTTTGAGGTGGGACATGGCTTGGGTAATATTCGCTACGCGCTCGGCGGCGCCTGCATCCTGCCCTGAGGGGACGCGCTCGATGTCGTCGCCGGCCGGGATAGCCGCGCGAGCCAGGCTTCGCCGGCGGAAGTCCAGCGCCAGATTCGTGGCGATGCGATAGAGAGAGTTGCGGCGGTGGGTCTCGTTGTCGTAGGTGGCCGCGGCGCGCAGGAAATCTGTAGAAGGTTTCCTGTAGCAGGTCTTCGGCGATTTGACGGTCTCCCGTGACGCGGGCCAGGTACGCCCACAGTCCGCGCGCAGTCCGGTCGTAGAAGGAGCGAAACGTGTTCTCGTCCATCATGAAGCCCGCGGCGGCATCGTCGCGGGCTTTATCGCGCTGGATATCGTTGAAGGCCGTCTCACGAAGCATAGGAGAGCGCTATTTTTGCCCGGAATAATGGACTACTGGGCGCCTGGCATCGCGGCGCGGGGCGCGGGAGGCGCCAGTTCGATCAGCCCCAGCCGTTGAGAGATTACAAATGAGATTATCGCCGAAATCACGAAGCCCACACCCAGCGCGATGCCGATAATGCCCAGAGCATGCAGCGACTGCGACGCGGGCGCATCGGCCACTCGTCCGCCCACGATGTGTAGGCCTAGGCCGCCGGCCATCAGCACCACGCCGCCCTGCACGGACCAGAGGATGCGGCCCAGCGGCGCGCCGACACCGCGCGGGGCAGCGTCCAGGGAGATGGGCGAAGACTCCAGGAACTTGGCTCCGGCGGGCGACTGGATGTAGGCGAGCAAATCCTCGTTTGCGGTGAAGCGATCCAGGAGTTTCGTATGGGCATCGGTCTGGACTTTGGCCAGCCGGCTCCATCTTTTATAGTCGACCAGCGTGCGGACGAGCCAGATTAGCAGGCCGATGGCAAGGCCAAAGCCGGCGAAAATGGCCAGGCCATTCATCATGTCACGCCACATATCCAGGATTTGGGAGGCGGGGTCCTGACGAGGGCGGGGAATGGCGCCGTCGCCGACGAAGAATGCCGGATCGCGCGCGATTTCGGGGTGAGCGTTCAGAAAGCTTACCAGGGCCGGATATGGGGCAAGATACGACTGATTGTCCAACAAAGTTGGGTCCAGCGCCAGAACGCCGCGCAATGAGGGCGGATAGTGTTCCAGGAGAGCGGACAGCTCATCTTTGGCCCGTTGTGCGTCGGGCTGCTCGACCGTGAGGATGGTTTGCGGCGCAGGCTTGGCATTCTGCGCCCAGGCGGCCGGCGGCAGCGCGGTGGCGCACAGCGTAAATACGGCAACTGTCAGGCTTTTGCGGGTTCGGATTGGTGTGATGGTTGTTGCAATCATGGCATTCCTCTCTACCCGATAGTTACGCAGGGAGAGGGAGCAGGTTAACGGGGCCTCGAAATTTGTGCCGGCCAGCATCGCCCCGCGGTTTTGTGTCATAATCCTTTGCATGTCCGCCGTTGCTGTCGTCAAGCTGGAGCCCAAGTCGGAAGGCATCGCCACGCCGCGCAAGAAGCGGCCCAAGGAACTGGCCATCATCACCGAATGCTGCACGGGTTGCGCCGGTTCGCCGGCCTGCGTGCCGTACTGTCCGGTGGCCGATTGCATGTACTGGGTACCCGACGAAGACCATTTGCCCTTCGGCCGCATCGAGGTGGACCCGGTGCTCTGCATCGGTTGCAAGAAGTGTACCAGCAAGGGGCCGGACGGCGCCTTCCTGGACGGCTGCCCGTGGGACGCCATCGAAATGGTGCCCATCGAGGAAGTGGAAGCGGCGATCGGTTTTAAGATGGTTATCTGAAATGGGCCTCGACATCCAGCAGCGCGAGCACGAAGGAATTGTGATCCTGGATTTGAAAGGCCGCATCACGGTAGGCCCGGAAGCCAGCGCGCTGCGTGATAAGGTGGCCAAGGTCACAGCGGCGGGATCGAAGAACATCATCCTCAATCTCGCCCACGTGGACTACATCGACAGCACTGGATTGGGCGCCCTGGTGATGTGCGCGAATAGCCAACGCAAGGCGGGCGGAGCGCTGAAACTGGTGAATCTGAACCGGCGCAATATCGAGCTCCTGGTGATGACCAAGCTGGCCACTGTGTTCGACCTGTTTACCGACGAGCAGGACGCCATCAACAGCTTCTTTCCGGACCGCGCCATCAAGACGTTCGACATCCTCAGCTTTGTTGAGCAAATGAAGAAAGACGGATAGCCGGCGGGCGGCTAGCTGGCCCGCGGCAACACCTGGATCTCGATCTTAGCGGCGGCGGTGTCCTGAGCCATGTCCAATTCGTAGTCCTGCTGCAGGCTGAGCCAAAGCTCGGGGGATGTGCCAAAATATCGGGCGAGCCGTAGCGCCATCGGCGCGCTGATGCCGCGCTTTTTCGTTGACGATGCCAGAGACATGATTCGCCGGCACGTGCCGCTCGCGCGCCAACGCGTTAATCGACAGCCCCAAAGGCTTTAGGAAATCTTCCCGCAGGATTTCACCGGGGTGGATCGGCGCCAGTTTGGTGCGTTTGCTGTTCATGACGATATCCTCCTTAGTCTTGCTGGCTCACAAAATTCATCGAAATAAGAAAAGGGTCGAGAGGAGTCTCGACCGGCAGGCAAAAGTGCCTGCGCCACGGGGCCGTCGTTTACATTACATATAATCCGGCACTTGAATCCCCAGAATGTCCAGCGTCCATTCCAACTGGCGCCGGAAGAAATCCGTCATCCACAGCAGGAACACCTTCTTCTCCCGGTTCTCCTCGTGGATGATCGGATACAGGTGGTAGAAGTTGTTGAACGTCTGGGCGAGCTGAAACGCGTACCGGGCCACGTGGGCCGGTTCTCCCGCGGCCACGGCGCGTTCCACCGCCGCATCTGCCTTCGAGGCGGCCAGCAAGAGTTGCCAGAAGTCTTCGCTCGCAAGCTGGCGGCCCAGAGCCTCGCGCGTCAGCTCCGCGCCGAAGTTGGGCAGGCTATCGCCCTTCTCCTCCAGCTTGCGCAGTATGTTCCGCGCGCGCACGGCGGCGTATTGCACGTAAGGTCCGGTCTCGCCCTCGAAGCTCAAGGCTTCCTGAAAATCGAAAGCGATCACCGAATTGCGCGTGTACTTCAGCAGGAAATAGCGCAGCGCGCCGATAGCAATCTGCGAAGCGATGGCGTGCTGCTCCGCGGGCGTGGCTTCCGCGTGGCGCGCGGCTACTTCCTCTAGCGCCTTGGCGATCAGCGTGTCGATCAAGTCGTCCGCCTTCACGCCCAAGCCCCTGCGCCCGGAGACTTCCACGTAAGGCCGGCGGCGGTCCTCTTCGGAAAGAGGGATACCCAGCTCGGCGCAACAGCGCGGCGAGAGCGCCACCATTTCATACGAGAAATGGACGGATTGTGCGGCCTGCTCCGCATATCCCAGCGCCTTCAGGCCCGCCACCACCACATCTTGCAGATACGATTGCCGGACGTCGATCACATTGTAAACACGCGTGCCGCGGCCAAACTGCGGAACCGCACCGACGCTGCCGTCGGGCGCGGCGGTTGAGACCCACAATTCGCGGCCATCCGCGTAGCGAAGGAACGGGCGATAGTGGAAATCCTTGCCCAGCAGGCCGAATTTCCAGAGTTGATAGGCGATGTCTTTGCCCACATAAGTGACCGTGCCGTCGGAACGCACAATCACCTTGCTGTCTTCCGTGCCGGAATCACCCGCGAAGGCCGCTGCGGGCATGACCCAGCATCCGGCGTTCTTGCCTTCGGTCTCCAGGTAAATGGCCTGGCGTTGCTTCAGCAGATCGAACGCCGACGCCCAGAATTGCAAATGCAGGATCTCGCTTTCGCGCGGCAGTACATCGTACTCCACGCCCAGCCGCAGCATAGTGGCCAGGTGCCGCTCGACGATCGCGTCCGCCACGATGTGCGCCAGTTCCGCCTGCGCGCCGCCGCCGGCTTCGATGGCGTGCAGCGTCTCGCTGCGCCACGCGCGCGATTCCGGCGCCTCGCTGTAATAGGCCGACGTGCGGGCGTACAAGTCCCAGCAGAGATAGTCGAAGCGCACGCCCGGATCTTCGGTGAGCTCGCGCACCTGGGTGGGCGTCTTATGTTCAAGGTAATGAAAGCCCACCACCACATCAGCCACCTGCACACCGGTATTATCGATATAATTCTGCACTTCCACGCGCTCGCCGCCAGCGCGCATCATGCGCACGAACGTATCGCCCAGCGTGGCATTGCGCAGGTGCCCGATGTGCGCGGCTTTGTTGGGATTGATGTTGGTGTGTTCGACGATGACTTTGCCGCTCGCCGCGGTGGTTTCCGCGGGTGCGGGAGTAAGCAGCCCCTGTCCATAGGAGGCGCGATCGAAACGGATGTTGATGTACCCGCTGCCGGCCACTTCGAGCGCCGCCACGCCGGGAATCGAGCCGATCCCGGCCGCCAGTTCCGCGGCAATCTTGCGCGGCGGCTGTTTCAACTGCTTGGCCAACTGGAATGCGGCGGGTACGGCTAATTCGCCGAAGTCGCTCTGCTTGGGTTGCTCGATGGCGATAGCCAGATCGAGGCCATAGCGCGCCTGGATGTGGTCGTGAAAGGCGCGCTGAACCTGTTTTTCGAGGGCGTGAAACATCTACGGAAGGAACTCCGGGCCGAGAATCTGCTCGACGGTGAAGGGGCATTCAGCGGGGAAGTGGCTTTTTGGCAAGCCTGTGTCGATAACGGCGAGGCGCACGGCGAACTCATAGTTTTCGGCCAGATCCATCTTGATCCTGCGCCGCAAACTAGGATTCTTCTTGAGCAGGCGAGCCACACCTTTCCGTTGGACCGCGACGGTCTTTTCCCACGAAGACGACCTCTTCTCTGGCTGAAATCGCGATTTCACCAGGTGAGCCAGCAGCACTTCCAGGCGACTGTCCAGCGGCTGGAGATCCCGTATCCCCATGTCTTCGATCTCTTCTGCCAAGTGATCCGTATCTGCCTGCTCCGGCCGGGTGCCTCGCAGCGTCTCCGCGGCGCGGCGGCTCCATTCAAACAAATCGCGTTCATAGAGGCGCGATAGCTCCAGCGAGGTCTTTGCACGTTGTGATTGCATAGGCCTCCTTCATTGTACCTGTAGCAGGAAGTCCAAATCGAGAATCTGCTCGAGGGTAAACGGACATGCTACCGGGAAACGCTCACTTTTGAGGGCTGTCTTGGCCATCGCTACCCGTACCGCTTTCGCGAAGGTATCTGGCAATTCGCTCGCAAGTTTGCCCTTCAGGCTCGTACTCTGCTTGAAAAGGCCGTGCAGCGCGATGCGCTGATTCGTAATGGCCAGGAGCGACGACCGTTTCCCTGGGCGCAACTGCCAAAGCAACAGATGCGCCAGCAGCGCCCGTGAGCGGCGGTGCAGTTCCTTCAAATCCTGCTTGCCCAGGTCCGCGATTTCTTCGGCGATATGCTCGATATCGCTTTGGCGCACCTTTCCGGCGCGTAGCAGTCGCGCGTTGCGCTGCGTCCACTCGAAGAAGTCTTCGTCGTAGAGCTCGGATAGATCCGCGGTAGTGGCTGGTTGCGACTGCATCTTACTGCCTCATTATATGCGCTTCATGAATCACGATATAATCCGGCTTCATACTCTCAAAAGGAGCTTCCATTGCGAAAGAAGATTACCGTTGTAGGCGCCGGCAACGTAGGCGCCAATTGCGCCCTCCGGGTTGCCGACAAGGAACTGGCGGATGTGGTGCTGGTGGACGTCATAGAAGGCGTCCCGCAAGGCAAGTCGCTCGACCTGTTGCAGTCCGGCCCTGTGCAAGGCTATGACGTGACGCTCACCGGCGCCAACGATTACGAACCCACCGCCAACTCCGATATTGTGATCCTCACCGCCGGCTTTCCGCGCAAGCCCGGCATGAGCCGCGACGATCTGCTGCTGGCCAACTACGACGTGGTGCGCGCGGCCACCGAGCAGATCGTGAAATATTCGCCCAATTCCATTTTGATCGTGGTCACCAACCCGCTGGACGCTATGTGCCAGACTGCCTACATGGTTTCGAAGTTCAGCAAGAATCGCGTCATCGGAATGGCCGGCATTCTGGACAGCGCGCGCTTCCGCACGTTCATCGCGCAAGAGCTGAAGGTATCTGTGGAGAACGTGACAGCGGTAGTCATGGGCGGCCACGGCGACACCATGGTCCCGGTGGTGCGTTTATCGAGCGTTTCCGGAATTCCGCTCACTGAGTTGATGAACCAGGCCACCATCGACGGTATTGTGACCCGCACGCGCAACGGCGGCGCCGAAATCGTGAAGTATCTCAAGACCGGCAGCGCCTATTACGCGCCGTCGGCGGCCGCCGTGGAGATGGCCGAGTCGATCCTGAAGGACAAGAAGAAGGTGCTGCCTTGCGCCGCGTACCTGGAAGGCGAATACGGGATCAATGGCTTGTTCGTGGGAGTGCCGGTGAAGCTGGGCGCGCGCGGCATCGAGCAGATCTACCAGGTAAAGCTGCAGCCGGAAGAACAGGCCATGTTGCAGAAGAGCGCGGAGGCTGTGCAGGAGTTGGTAGACGTCATACGAGCGAAGCATGGGTAGGGGGCCGAGCTTCGCTCGACGTGGCTGGTGGCCGGTGGCTGGTGGCTGGTGGTTAGTCGCACTGACTGCTTTTTGCCAGGGTGCTGTGCCGACGCCGGCGCAGCACTTCGGATACACTCCCGGCGACGACTACAAACTGGCGGATTCGGGCGAGATCTTCGCTTATTTCCATGCCCTGGCGGCGTCCAGCGACCGCATCCGGCTGGAGGAATTCGGGCGCAGTTCGGAAGGCCGGCCCATGTACGTGGCGTTCATCTCCGCGCCGGACAACCTGAAGAAACTGGACCGCCTGCGCCAGATCAACGCGCGCCTGGCACTGGGGCAGGCCAGCGCGGAAGAGGCCCGCGCGCTTTCCGAAGAGGGCCGCGCGGTGGTGTGGATCGACTCCGGTCTGCACGCCAGCGAAGTCGCGCCCGCACAGCAAGCGCCTCTGCTCGCCTACAAAATGATCACCGACGACAGCGCCGAAGTGGAGATGGTGCGGCGCAACGTGATTCTGATGCAGGTGCCGGTGATCAATCCCGATGGTCTGGACATGATCGCGCATTGGTACCGGCAAAACGTAGGCACGCCCTACGAAACCGCCCCCTTGCCGCGGCTCTTTCAGAAGTATGCCGGGCACGACAACAATCGCGACTGGTTCATGCTGAACCTGGAAGAGACGCGCAATGTATCGCGCCTCCTGTTTCGCGAGTGGTTCCCGCACATCGTTTACAACCAGCACCAGGCGCCGCCCTTTCCGGCGCGTATCTTCGTGCCGCCTTATGCCGAACCGTTGAATCCCGATATTCCGGCGGCCGTGATGGAAGGCATCAACAAGCTGGGCACGGCCATGCGGGAGCGCTTCGCGCGCGAGGACAAGCCCGGCGTGCTCTCCTACTTCGGGTTCGACGCCTGGTGGAATGGCGGCCTGCGCTCCGCGCCCGCGTTCCACAACATGCACGGCATCCTGACGGAAACCGCCGGCTACGCCTACGCGACGCCTAAGACGTATGCAGTCGGCGATCTGCAGGCGGCCTTCGCCAACGGCGCGGCCACCCGCGAGCCGTCGATATTCTATGAACGGCCCTGGATGGGCGGCAAATGGGGACTGCGGGACGCCATCGAATACATGGTCACGGCGGATATGGCGCTGCTGACCGAGGCCGCCACAAGGCGTGCCGATTACCTGATGAAGAGCTATCAGATGGCTCGGCAGGCCATCGCCGCCGGCGCGGAGGGTAAGCCCTACGCGTACGCCATCGCGGAGAAGCAATGGGACTGGCCCACCGCGTGGGACTTCCTGGAGCGTCTGTCGCTGGCGGGCATCGAGGTGCGGAGGGCGCGCGCGGAGTTTCAAGCGCATGGCCAAGCCTATCGCGCAGGCACGCTCGTGATTCCCGCTTCGCAGCCCTTCCGCCCCTATCTGGTCGACTTGCTGGAGGCCCAGCACTATCCGAACCTGAAGGAAAAGCCCTACGACATCACCGGCTGGACGCTGCCCATGCAGATGGGGGTGAGCGTGAACCGCATCGACGAACACTTCGACGCGGACTTGGAGCCCGTGGCCGAGTTTCGCGCGCGCGGATCGGTGGCCGGCAAGGGCGCGGTGCTGCTGCTGGATCATCGCGAGAACGACGCCTTCCTGGCCACGTCGTTCTTCATGGATCGCGAAGGCGCCGTGCGTTGGACGGCCGACGGTACGATCGTAGTGGATAGCGCGTACACCGAAAATGGCGCGCGCGCCGACAATTTCGCGCGACAGTTCAGCGTCAGCGTGACCATGGCCGATACCGCTCCCACTCCCGCCTACGAATTGCGCCGGCCGCGCGTGGGACTTTACCAGCCTTGGACGGCGAACTCCGACGAAGGCTGGACCGAGTGGCTGCTGGACCGCTATCACGTGCCTTACACGCTGCTGCACAACGCGGATTTCGGCAAGGGCGGCCTGCGCGCGCGGTTCGACAGCATCATCCTGGCATCGCAATCGGCGACGTCGATCTTGAACGGCTGGCGCAACGGAGAGATGTCGCCCCGGCGGGAGGGCGCCCAGGCCGAAGTTACGGTGCAGAGGCCCGAGTATACCGGCGGGATCGGTCCGGAGGGCGTGGTCGAGTTGCAGAGATTCGTGCGCGAGGGCGGCACGCTGATCGCGCTGGATGCGGCCGCGGAGTTGCCCCGGGAATTCTTTCCGCTGCCCCTGCTGAATGTGGGCGGCGCGCCGTTTTCGTGCCCCGGATCGCTGGTGCGGATCGCAGTGGATCCCGCGCAGCCGCTGGCTTTCGGCATGCCGAAGGATGCGATTGCGTTTGTGACCGGCGGCGAGGCCTTCGACGTTAGTCTGGCGCCCGGATACAACGAAGGCGAGCGCGAAGTGCGGGTGGCCGCGCGCTTCGCCGCGAAGGACCTGCTGGCCAGCGGCTACATCAGCGGCGAAAAGGCGGTGCTGGGCAAGCCGGCGCTGGTGGACGCGCGCTTCGGAAACGGGCACGTGGTCCTGTTCGCATTCCGCCCGCAGTTCCGGGGACAGCCGTTCGGGACTTTCAAGTTTTTGTTGAACGCAGTTTATCTGGCGTCCGCGCGGGCCCTTTAAAAGGGGGCGCAATTAAGTACAATAGCTGAGTATGTGCGTTCAGTCGTTGAAGGTTTCCGGCTTCATGTCGTTCAAGGACGTGGTCTGGAATCCGCAACGTATTAACGTACTGATCGGGCCAAACGGTTCGGGCAAGTCAAACTTGCTTAGGACTTTGGAGTTGATTCGTGCGTCGGCGGCCGGCAACTTGCGCGATTTCGTGCTGGGCAAAGGTGGTTTGCCGCGGCTGTTGTGGGGTAGTTCAGCGCAAGCGATCGAGTTCGGTATTAACACCAGTGCCGACCAGCCCTCAGACCAACATACGTACCTCCTTAC
>Ga0181525_10002688_pt1 | contig 14404 bp, 15 predicted proteins | sample PEATcosm2014_Bin_48_FD_121100 | JGI IMG/M metagenome (GOLD analysis project Ga0181525, IMG submission 121100) | Peatland microbial communities from MTU Mesocosm Facility, Houghton, MI, USA - PEATcosm2014_Bin06_10_metaG | ecosystem: Environmental > Terrestrial > Soil > Wetlands > Peat | place...
CGCCGCTCGGCCGCCCGGAAGATGAGCCCGCCCTTGCTCAGCCGATACAGCGACGCCAGCGCGATGTTGTGGTCAATCCCCAGGTCCATGACCAGGCCCTGCTGCCGCCGGTCCTCGGGGACGAACGCGATGCCCGCCGCCATCGCGGCGGCCGGATCGCCGTTCGGCAGCTCCTTGCCCAGCAGCCGGACCGAGCCCGAACTGCGGCGGTCGATCCCGAAGACCGCCCGGGCGACCTCGGTGCGCCCCGCGCCCACCAGGCCGGCCAGGGCCACGACCTCGCCCCGGCGGACGTTGAAGCTGACGTCGTAGAAGACGTTCTCCCGGGTGAGCCCCTCGACGCCGAGCACCACCTCGCCCGGCGCCATGCCCGTCTTGGAGTACATCTCGCCCAGGTCGCGCCCGATCATCGAGCGGATGATGGTGTCCACGTCGAGGTCCTCCGTGCGCGCTGTCGTCACGAACCGGCCGTCGCGCATGATCGTCACCTGCTGGCAGATGGCGAACACTTCCTCAAGCCGGTGCGAGATGAACATGATCGCCTCCCCGCGGGCGCACAGGGTCGCGATGACCCGGAACAGCCTCTCCACGTCGACGCTGGTGAGCGCCGCGGTCGGCTCGTCCATGATCAGCACCCGGGCGTTCAGGGAGAGCGCCTTGGCGATCTCGACGATCTGCTGGTCGGCGACCGACAGGCCGCGGGCCGGCCGGGCCGGGTCGAGCACCACGCCGAGCTGGGCGAAGATCTCAGTGGCGTCGCGGTTCATGGCGCCGCGGTCGATCCTGCGCCCGGACCGGACCGGCTGGCGGCCCATGTAGATGTTCTCGGCCACGGTCAGGTCGGGGAACAGCATGGGCTCCTGGTAGATGACCGCGATGCCGGCCGCGCGCGCCGCCGCGGGGCCGTGCAGCGTGACCTCCCGCCCGCCGATGAGCACCTCGCCGCTGTCTGGCTGATGGACCCCGGCCAGGATCTTCACCAGCGTCGACTTGCCCGCGCCGTTCTCGCCGAGCAGCGCGTGCGCCTCGCCGCCGCGCAGCGTCACCGACCCGTCGATGAGGGCCTGGACCGCGCCGAACGACTTCGCCGCGTGCCGGAGTTCAAGCGCGGGAGGCGCGCCGACCGCCTCCGCCTGTTCCCTGGGATCGCTTCCCGCAGGCTCCACCGAGCGCACCTCCGCGTGCGTCAGGTTCCAGCTGGAATGTGGAACGTTTCAATCTTCCCTGTAGTCTCAGCGCGCCTCCCAGGAGGTGTCAATACGGGACCTGGCGGCCGAATCTGAATCGTTATAACTGGACGCGGGGCAACCGGGACGGGCCGGGCGGCGCCTAGGCGGGGATGATGGTGTCGGCGTCGCCGCCCAGTAGCCTGACCGGACATAGCGGGCAACGGTCGGGGGTTTCCTGATGTCTGGAACAGATGACGCGGTACCTGAGGACGGCGGCACGGGGCTCAGCACGCTGATGGGGCCGACCAGTGATCTGGCGGACGACGAGCCGAAGTCGCGCATCGACCGGGTCCTGCGATGGGTACCGCGGGTGCTGTCGAGCAAGCCGCACGTGGTCCTGCTGATCGGGCTCGGTGGCCACCTGGTCGTCGCGGCGATCGGGCCGGGCGATGGCCAGCCGCCGTTGGGCAGCCGGGAGCGGCCGCAGCCGGACGGGGACGGCGGGTGACCGGGGGCGTCTAGGCGGGGATTACGGTGCCGGAGTCGCCGGGCAGCACCTGCTGGGGAACCTGGGAGAAGGCGTACGCGGGCGGGGCCGACTCGGGCTGCAGGGTGAGAGCCCAGATGACGTCGAAGCGGTGACCTGGCCACTTGCCGGGGATGTCCGTGCCGGGCACAGTGGGGAAGGCGGCGGCGAGGGACGGGATGTGGTCGTGTTCCCAGCAGATGAGGACCACGCCGGAGCGGCCATTCAGCACGCTCGCCGCCAGCCGCGGCTCATGCCCCACCTCGTACGGGGTGTCGATCGCCAGTTCCAGGAGGTCGGCGAGGCCCTGGATGGTCTGGCAGGTCCGGTGCCCGGTGGTTCTCTCCGGGTCACCGTAGGAGGGGGCCAGCAGGGTGTCCGGGATGCGCAGTCCCGTCCGCGGCCCGGAGGCGGGGCCGAAGAGGGCGGCGAGCGCCCCGGAGCGCTGCCAGCCGCGCGGCAGCAGGCTGTGCTCGTCCTTGCGGCCGTGGAAGTCGACGCCGTGGGGCGGGCCAGGGTCGGGCTTCTCGCCGTGGCGGATGATGTAGATGACCTCGGGCGGGCCGTCAACGCCAGCCGCGGACTGCTCGCTCATCAGCGTCTCCCCTGCTGCCGCTCCTGCCCGCGCCACGCCGCTGGCGCCGCGTGAAGCGGCGCGGCCATTCCACGCTACTCGCGTTGCCCGCGTGCTGCGGGGAACCCGGCGGGCTCAGGGAACCAGGACGGTGCGCTCGCCGGCGGTTTCCGCTCTGGCCCAGGCCTGCTCCACGTCGGCGAGCGGGACCGGGCGCGGCCGGACCTCGATGGTGCCCGCGGTGATCTCCGCCACGAGCGACGGCAGCTCGGCCAGGTAGCCGCGCGGCGAGACGGAGCCCTGGCCGCTGCCCTGCAGGCGGAGGTTAGCCGAGCGCAGTGCCACCGACGGCAGCTCGGTCGTCGGGCCGGCGACCGCGCCGATCTGGATCCAGTCGAGCGCGCGGCTTCGGTCCGCGCGGGCGGTGAGCAGCGCGGTGATCGCCAGTCGGGCGGGCTCGCCCCACAGGTAGTCCAGGACGATGTCGGCCTCGGCGGCCGCGGCGGCCAGCGCGTCGCCGGTCGCGGCCGCGTCGCCGGTCAGCTGGACCACGTCGTCGGCGCCTGCCTGGACGAGTTCACGCAGCCGGCCGGCGTCGCGGCCGGCGCCGACGACGCGGCCCGCGCCGAGCCGCCTCGCTACCCGCACCGCCATCGCGCCCGCGTTACCCGTCGCGCCGAGGACGAGCACGCCCTGCCCTGGCTGGAGAGGGACGCGGCGGCGCAGCGCGACCCACGACGACATCGCCGGGTTCATCGCGGCGGCCACCGCGGCGACGTCAACGCCGGCCGGCAGCTCGACCGAGCGCCGGGGGTCGACGAGCGCCTTGTCCGCCATCGTGCCGAGAACGTCATCGCCGGCCGCGAAGTAGACGAGCCTGCCGTCCGGCAGCCGCGCCACGCCGTCCACTCCCGGGATCATCGGCAGCTCGCCGCTGCTCGTGTAGTGGCGCCCCGCGGCGCCGGTGCGGACCCGCGGGTGCAGGCCGGCCGCGAGGACGTCGGCGAGCACCTCGCCGTCGGCCGGCGCCGGCACGGGGAACGGCTGGTAGCGCGGCGGCTCGTCGAATGATGTCACGACGGCCGCGTTCATCATGGTCATGGCCGCCTCCCTTCCTTGGTCGCGCTCGCTGGCGAGATTAATTTGTGTCACGTACTAATTTAGTTGGTGACACCGACTAAATCAACTACCATGGCGGCATGCCGTACCGACGTGAAGCCGCGCGCGCGGCGGCGGCCGCGCCCACGGAGCCCGCTCCGCGTGCTGAGGATGCCGCGGCCGGGGAGGTCAGCCCGGCCGGGCGGCTCGACCCGGTGGACGGGCTGGCCCAGCTCTCGTTCCTCGTCATGGGGATGCTTGAGCAGCGGGCGGCCGAGCACGACCTGTCGATCGCGGCGACGCGGCTGCTCGGCGTGCTGCGGGACCGGGAGCCGACGATGAACGAGCTGGCGCGGCTGCTCGATCTCGACAAGTCAAGCGTGACCGGCCTGGTGGACCGCGCGGAGCGGCGCGGCCTTGTCGCCCGCGTGCCGTCGCCGGACGACAGGCGGTCGGTGCACGTCACGCTCACCGCGGAGGGGCGGTCGCTGGTGTCCGCGGCGGCGGCTCGGTTCGCCGCGGATATCTCTGCCGTGCTGGAACGGCTGCCGTCCCGCGACCGCGTCGCGCTCGACCGGATCGTCAGCCGCCTGCTCATCGCCCACGCGGCCGGCCGAGGGATCGACCTGTTCGCCGGCACCGAGGGAGCGTACCGCTTACTTACCCGCCCGCCCGCCCCGCCCGCTCCACCGCGCCGGTCAGTTGGAGAAGTCCTGGGTGAGCCAGACGGTGCCGGAGCCGCTGCGGTAGACCGCGATGCCGATGTGGGTGAACGTGCTGCTCAGGATGTTCATCCGGTGACCGTCATCCGGCGGCTGCTCGTTGAGCATGGACTGGGTGAGGCCGACCGCCATCTGCGCGATGGCCGCGGCGGTGTCGGCCACCGGGCCGCCCTCGCCGATGTTCTCGCCGGCGGTGGTCCAGATGACGCCGGCGGCGGTCTCCCTCGCGCCGAGCGACGCCTCGCCCGGGCACTGGTGGGAGAGGCCGCAGCCGCTTGCCATGAGCTGGTTGTGCGTGGCGGAGCTGGCCTCAAGGCCCGCGGTGACCGTCAGCGCGGACAGCCCGGCCGTGGCGCGGGCCTGGTTGATCAGCGCGAGCACCTGGGCGGCGGCCGTGCCGCCCTGGTCCGTGGACGAACTGGGCCCCGGATTCGCGGATGAGTTGGACGCCGGAGCGGCGGCGCCGGCGGCGGACTTCTTGCCTGACGTGTCCGTCGCGGACCCGGCCGATCGCGGCGACGCGCCGCCGGCCATCCGGCTCGACGGGATCGTCACCACCGTCGGCGGCACGGCGACGGCGAGATCGGCCGCGCTCGCGGGGCAGGCGGCCGTGGCACAGGCCGCCGGCATCCCGGACGCCGGGGCGGAGAGCACGCCGCGCGCCAGGTAGAGGCCGCCGCCGGCCAGCGCGGCCAGCACGACGACACCGGAGACCATGAGCCTTGTCCGGCGTGCGGGGACGGCTGCCGCCCGCGGGCCGTGATCCATCTGAACATCACCTACCGGCGTTGACATTAGGGCACCGGCCCGGCTCCTGTACCGGCTTGCCGGAATGTCAGCAGTTCGTCAGGAATGGCATGTGGGGCGCCCGTGATCCTTGTGCCCGGCTACGCGGGGTTCTCGCCGCTGCGGCGCCCGCAGCGGCGAGAGCCTCTGACCGCAGGGCTCCTCTCCCTTGTCTCGTCCGCGACGGCAGTCACAGGAATCTCTACGGCAGCGTGACCGTCCCCCGGATGAGCCGGCTTTGCATAGCCCACGACCATGAATCGCCATGTTTGCATAGCCGGCGGTTGGACATTTGCCGCATATCGATGGTGATCATGGACCTGGGCTATGCAAAGGTGACGGATCGTGGTTGCCAGCTATGCAAACAAGGACAGACGACGGCCAGGGATGGACAGCGGGCGGGGACGGACGGCAAACGGGAACGGCCAGCGTGGACGGAGGGACGGACAGCGGGCGGGGACCGACGACGAACAGGAACGGCCAGCGTGGACGGAGGGACGGACAGGGAGGGAAGGAAGGGACGGGGAGGGGGGAGGGGCAGAGGCTGGACTGTCAAGGTCAGGAGCGGTACCTGGACAGCAGGCTGGCCTGGTTTCGCAGGCGCTCGGCGGCGGCGTGCTGGCCGTGGCCGGCGTAGCGGTCGGCTTCGCCGCCGTACTCGGCAAGCTGGGCGCGCAGGATGGCCTGGATTTCGTCGCCGGTGAGTTGCCCGCGGGGGGCCTCCGCGGCGCCGAGGCCGGCCCGGGCCCCTGCGATGTGCGCGCTCGTGGCGGGCGGCGCGGCCTGGGGTGCGGCGACCGCCTCGGCGTTGTCGATGCCCGCGATCGCGGTGCGCAGGACGGCCACCGCGTCGGGGTCGCGCGCCTTCATGGCGGCGGTCAGTTCGCGGCGCAGGGTGGCGCGGAGCGTTGCCGCGTCGCTCAGGTGCCCGGTCACCTGCGCACGCTAGCACCGTTCTCGGCCGGGCTTGCCCCGGCCGAGCCGTTGGCGGCCTGGGCCGCGCCGCCATCTGCCGGAAGGCTCGCGGGGTGCCGGGCGGCGTCGGGCTGCGAGGCGGCGTCGGGCTGCGAGGCGACCTCGGCGCTGCCGCCGCCGGTCCCGGTGCGATCCTGGCGATGCCGTTCGACCTGGTCCGCCACGACCTGCTGATGACGCTCAAGCCCGTGCCCGCGGAGCGGATCGCGTCCATCGTCGACGACCTGTTCCTGCCGCTTGTCGCCGCGCACCGCTCGCGGCGCGCAGGCCACGCGCGGCGCGCAGGCCACGCGCGGGCCGCGGGTCACGCACGGGCCGCGGGTCACGCGCGGGCCGCGGGCACCGGGCCGGTCAGTCGCTGACCGGGCGGATGCGGCCCGAGCTCACCGTGTCGATGACGTGCCTGCGGAACAGCTCGGCGGCGGGCAGCAGCGGCTTGTCGGCCGGCCAGGTCAGGTAGATGTCGCGCTCGGCGCCGTCGTCAAGGATCGGCGGGTAGCGCACCGGGCCGGGCGACGCGACCGGCGAGCCCGCGCGCGGCGCGGGGACGATGGCGACGCCGAGGCCGGCCGCCACCAGGCCGCGGACGTTGGACAAGTCGTCGCCCTCGAAGACCACCCGGGGCCGGAAGCCGGCCGCCGCGCACAGGTCGTCGCCGAGCTTGCGCAGCGCCGACGTGGGCCGCAGGGCGATGAACGACTCGGCGGCGACGTCGGCGAGCCGGATGCCGGCTTTCCCGTCCGCCCCCGGCCGGCCGGCCAGCGGGTGGCTGGCCAGCGGGTGGCTGGCCGGCAGCGCGAGGCGCAGCGGCTCGACCCCGATCCGCTGCGTCCGCACCGCGAAGTCGCCGGGGCGGACGGCCTCCGGGCCGGCCCGGAAGCGACGGGTACCGATCTCCAGGTCCGCCGAGCCGCCGTCGAGCGGCCGCCCGTGCAGCTCGTCGCGGGCGTGCGTCAGCAGGAACCCAACGTCCGGGTGCGCGGCGCGGAAGCTGCCGAGCAGGTCGGGGACCAGCCACGAGCCGAGGGACTGCGGGAACGCGACCGCGACCGTGCCCGTCTCCGGCGAGACGAACCGCGCCACCGCGTCGAGCCCGGCCCGCAGTTCCTCAAGCAGCCGGTCCACGTGCGGCTTGAACACCTCCCCCGTCCGCGTCAGCCGTAGCGTCCGGCCCGAGCGCTCCAAGAGCGGCGCCCCGACCTGCGACTCGAGCCGGGCCAGGGCGCGCGACACGCCGGACTGGGTGACCAGCTCACGCTCGCTCACCTCGGTCACGGTCACGCCCTCGGCGACCAGCGTGAACCAGCGCAGCACGTCGGTATCCATAGATCTATGACTCTACTGCATGGATAACCCGACAAAGAGTCATTGGACGCATGGATGGGAAGCGGATTGACTGGATAGCGGAAAGGAAGACATCAATCTGGACGGGATGAGCCATCATGACGACCTCGGTTTTGAGCCGACTGCACGAGATCCGCGACTCCTATGCCCGGCGGCGCACCCTGTGGCGCGAGCTGACCTCTTACATCACCGCCGACGACCTGAACGACATCGAGGCGGCCGTCGACCGCTGCGACGACGACTCCGGGACGGACCCGCAGATCAAGGAAATCCGCCGCATCCTCGCCGCCCAGCGGAGCATCGCCAGCCGCCCCTAGAGCAGGGCGTCCTGGACGCCCACCCGCTTGATCGTGCCGATGATCGGCGCGGTCTCCACGGACTGCAGTCCGGGCAGGTCCGCCAGCCTGGTCGTCAGGTAGGCGTACAGGTGCCTGACGTCGCGAAAGACCGCGCTGACCGCGAGGTTGGTGGGACCGGTGGTCGCGGCGGCGAACGGGATCTCCGGGTGCGCGGCCACCGCGCGCCCCGCCGCGTCAAGCGAGGCGGGCTCGACCTTGAGCCACAGCATCACTTTCGTGGTGACGCCGAGCACCGCGTCGTCGAAGTCGATGTCGAAGTAGAGCAACCCGGCACTGCGCAGCTCCTCGATCCGCCGCCGCACGGTGGACTCGTGCCAGTGCGTCGCGGCGGCCAGCTCGGCGACCGGCGCCCGGCCGTCGCGGGCGAGCTCGGCGATGAGCGGGTCATCCTCAGCGCGCAGCGCCGTATCGCCGCCAGCCTGGCCTCCGTCCGCAGAGACGCCCGCCGCCTGGGCCCCGGCGGCCGAGGCGGAACCGGACCGCGCGGAACCGGGCGCCGCGGAATCCGCCGGCCCGGGGCCGGGGGGCGCCTGATCGAGCGGCTCAGGCAACGCCTCGCCGAGCGCGGCCAGCTGGGCGTCCGACAGGGCGGTGGTAAAACCGACGTAAGCGACCGGGGAAAACACGTGCAGTACCGACTGCGCGGTGATGGCGGTGACGTGCCTGCTGCCGGGCAGGCCGTGCAGGAACAGCGCGTTGCGCTGCTCCGGTGAGCGCGCCTGCAGCGTGCAGACGATCTCCGTGCCGCCCGAGTACAGCCTCACCCAGCGGGTATCGGTTCGTTGAGCGAGGGTGTCCGCGATGCGCTGGGCGCTGCCGGGTGCCGCCTGCAGCCGGACGATCCAGTCCACCCAGCCGGCCCGCGGGCCGTCGATGAGGCCGAATACCCGCAGGCCGGCGGTGTCCGCCAGCCGACGGTAGCGGCGGGCGACGGTCTGGTCGGAGACCCCGAGTACCGCGGCGAGCAGGCGGAAGGACGCGCGCGGCGCCACCGTCAGCGCGTGGAGAAGCTGGCGGTCGACGTCATCGAGCTGACTGGTTTTCACGGATGCAAGCCTAACGATGTCGAGATCCGGCGCGATAGCCGCCGAATTGGGAGCAGCTGCTCGCTTGCGGCACGATAGACGCTGATAGCGAAACGGGGGAGGATAACCCAGTGGATAAGAAATGGTGGACCCTGGTCGCGGTGTGCGCGGGGGTGTTCATGCTGCTCCTCGACGTGACCATCGTCATCGTGGCGCAGCCGTCGATCCAGGCGGGGCTGCACGCGGGGTTCAGCGACGTGCAGTGGACGCTTGACGCCTACGCGCTGACCCTCGCCTCGCTGCTGCTGACCTCGGGGGTGCTCGCCGACCGGTACGGCCGCAAGCTGCTGTTCACCACCGGGCTCACGATCTTCACGCTCGGCTCGCTGCTGTGCGGCCTCGCCGTCAGCCCGCTGATGCTGATCGTGTCGCGCTGCGGCCAGGGGGTCGGCGGCGCGATGGTATTCGCGACGTCGCTCGCGCTGCTCGGGCAGACCTACCGCGGCCGGGACCGCGGCGTCGCCTTCGGCGTGTGGGGCGCGATCATCGGCATCTCCACCGCGCTCGGCCCGGTGCTCGGCGGGATCATCACGACCGAGTGGGACTGGCGAGGCATCTTCCTGGTCAACGTGCCGGTCGGCGTCTTCGCGGTGATCGTGACCGCCATGCGGGTGGAGGAGTCTCGCTCGCCGCACCCCACCCCGCCGGACTGGGCCGGCTTCGTGCTGTTCACCGCCGCGCTCGTCAGCCTGATCTACGGCCTGATCAGGGCCGGGGAGAATTCATGGTCCGACGCCGGGGTGATCGGCTGCCTCGCCGCCGGGGTGGCGCTGCTCCTCGCGTTCGGCGTGACGGAGAGCCGGATCGCGCACCCGATGTTCGACCTGTCGCTGCTGCGCGTGCCGACGTTCAGCGGCGGCGCCATCGCGGCGTTCGCGATGAACGGCTCGCTGTACGCGATGCTGCTGTACTTCGTGATCTACCTGCAGGATGTCCTCGGTTACTCCGCGCTCGGCGCGGGCTTGCGGATCGCCGTGATCAGCGCGGCGCAGCTCGTCACGTCCGTGATCGCCGGACGGGCCACGGAGAAGGTGCCGACCCGCTGGCTGATCGGTCCCGGCCTGCTGCTCGTCGGCATCGGGCTGCTGCTGATGGCCGGGATCAGCGGCACCTCGGACTGGACGCACCTGATTCCCGGGTTCATCGTCGCCGGGTTCGGCGGCGGCCTGGTCAACCCGCCGCTCGCCTCCACCGCCATCGGCGTCGTCCCGCCGCAGAAGGCCGGCATGGCGTCCGGTATCAACAGCACCTTCCGGCAAGTGGGCGTCGCCACCGGCATCGCCGCGCTCGGCTCGATGTTCACCGCGGCGATCTCGGGCCACCTGGCCGGCGCGCTGCCGCCGTCGCTCGCCGGCTCGGCGGGCAGCATGGTGAGCGCGATCCGCCAGGGGTCGGTCGCGCAGCTGATCGCCTCGGTGCCGCCGGCCGACCGTGGCGCCGTGGGGCTCGCGCTGCGGTCGAGCTTCGCCTCCGCGCTCAACGAGCTGCTCTACGTGACGGCGGGCCTCGCGCTCGTCGGCGCGGTGTGCGCGATGGTGCTGATCCGCAAGAAGGACTTCTACCCGCAGGGCGGTGGCGCGCCGGAGCCGGCCGGGCGGACGCCGGCACCGGAACCGGTCTGAGGCGGCCGCCCGCGGCAGTTGGCCGGGACAGGGCGAACGGAACGGGGGCGGGTTAGGCGCTCGCGTAGTCATGGCCGGGGGCGGGCGAGCGGAGCGGGGGCACGCCTCCGTTCCGGATGATGGCGGTTTTGCGGAGCCGGCGGCATACGAGCCGGGCGGGCGGTGTTGGGGTGATCCGGGAGAGGTGATCACCGAAAATGCGGATGCGACTGTCGATCTTGGACCTGGCGCCGATCGCGCGCGGGCAGAGCGCGCGGGAGAGCTTCGCGGCGAGCGTGGCGCTGGCGCGCCACGCCGAGGAGGCCGGCTACCAGCGTGTGTGGTATGCCGAGCACCACAACATGCCGTCGATCGCGTCGTCCGCGACCAGCGTGCTTATCGCGCACGTCGGCGCGCAGACGACGTCGATCAGGCTCGGCTCTGGCGGCATCATGCTGCCGAACCACTCGCCGCTCGTCATCGCCGAGCAGTTCGGCACGCTTGAGGCGATGTACCCGGGGCGGATCGACCTGGGCCTTGGGCGGGCGCCCGGTTCCGACCAGCAGACCACGTACGCGCTGCGGCGCGACCCGCGGGCCGCCGAGGCGTTCCCGCGCGACGTACTTGAACTGCAGGCGTACCTGGCCGGGGACAGCCGGGTACCCGGGGTGGACGCCGTCCCCGGTAAGGGTGCGCGGGTTCCGCTGTACATCCTCGGGTCGTCACTGTTCGGCGCGCAGCTGGCCGGGATGTACGGGCTGCCGTACGCGTTCGCCTCACACTTCGCGCCCGATGCCCTGGATGCCGCGATCGCGGCCTACCGCAGCGAGTTCAAGCCGTCCGCGCAGCTGGACGCGCCGTACGTGATCGCCGGGGTGAACGTGACCGCCGCCGACACGGCCGAAGCGGCCAGGGCACAGCTCGAGGTGGTGCGGCGGGCGCGGGCGGCGAGCCTGTTCGGGCGGCGCTTCGGGCTTGACCCGGCGGAGATCACCGACGCGCAGGCCGACGAGCTGCTGGCGGGCGGGGCGGCGGTGCACGTGGACCAGATGCTCAGCTACTGCGCGGTCGGCACGCCGGCCGACGTCGGCGAGTACCTCGATGCCTTCAAGCAGAAGACCGGGGCGGACGAGCTCATCGTCGTGCACCAGGCGCGGGGCATCGAGGAGCGGCTGCGCTCGGTCACCCTGACGGCCGAGGCCGTCGCGGGGTGAGCGGCTGTCTCTCCCCTAGCGCTCGCCGATGAAGGCGAGGACCGCCAGGACGCGGCGGTGGTCTTCATCCGATGGCGGCAGGCCAAGCTTGGCGAAGATGTTGCCGACGTGCTTCTCGACGGCCCGCTCGGAGACCTTGAAGCGATCGGCGATCGCGGCGTTGGAGCGGCCCTCGGCCATCAGGGCGAGCACGTCGCGCTCACGGGCGGTGAGCGCGTCGAGTACGGCCGTGTGGCGGGTGGCGCGGAGCAGGCCGGTGACCACCTCGGGGTCGAGGGCGGTGCCGCCCGCCGCGACCCGGGTGATCGCGTCGGTGAACTCAGTCACGTCCGCGACCCGGTCCTTGAGCAGGTAGCCGACGCCGCCGGAGCGCATGCTCAGCAGGTCGGACGCGTACCTGGTCTCGATGTACTGAGAAAACACGAGGATGCCGACCTTGGGGTACGCGCGGCGGATCGCGATCGCGGCGCGCAGGCCCTCGTCGGTGTGATGCGGCGGCATCCGGACGTCGACGATCGCGACGTCGGGATCGTGGGTTTCCACCGCCTTCAGCAGGGCCTCCGCGTCGCCGACCGCGGCCACGATCTCGTGGCCGCGGTCGGCGAGGATCTCCTTGAGGCCCGCCCTGATCACGGCGGAGTCTTCGGCGATGACGATGCGCATGTCTTCCGTGCTTCAGGCGTGGGACGGGAGTTCGACGGTGACGGTGGTGGGGCCGCCGTGCGGGCTGCTGATCTCGATCCGGCCGTCCACGGTGCGGACGCGCTCGGCCAGGCCGCGCAGGCCGCCGTTCTGCGTGGGCTTGGCCCCGCCGGCGCCGTCGTCGGTGACGCGGACCCGCAGCAGGCCGGGCACGTGCACGGCCTCGAGGGTGGCGCGCCTGGCGCCGCTGTGCCGGGCCACGTTGGCGAGCAGCTCGGCGGCGGAGAAGTAGGCGATGGTCTCGATCGCGGCCGAGGGCCGCTCCTGGATGTCGGTGATCAGCTCGACGGGCACGGCGCTGCGGTCGGCCAGGGTGGCGAGCGCGTCGGCCAGGCCGTTGTCGAGCACCGGCGGGTGGATGCCGCGGGCCAGCGTGCGCAGGTCCGCGATCGCCTCGAGGGCGCCACGGTGCGCGTCCTCGACCAGCTGGGTGACCCGGGCCAGGTCTACGCTGCTCGGGTCGTAGAGCTTGTCCCTGGCCAGGCCCAGCTTCATGGCCACGGCGACCAGCTGGGCCTGGGTGCCGTCGTGCAGGTCCCGCTCGATCCCGCGCAGCCGGGCGGCGGAGTCGTCCACGACCCGGGCCCGGCTCTGCTCGAGCACCTGGATCCGCTGGGCGGACGAGCCTGATCCGACGAGCAGGCCGCGCATCAGCCACAGGTCGGCCCGGGTGAGGGCGTGCGTCGCCCACGGGGCGCTGAAGAGCAGCAAGATGCCGAGCAGAACCGCCGCGAGCGAGTTGTCCGCGCCCAGGCCGCCGAAGCCCCGCAGGCCGAGCGCCCGCCAGGCCGGGAAGGTCACCAGGAACAGCCCGCCGGCCCAGCGAACCGCGATGACGGACATGGCCAGCGCCGCGAGCGGGAGCTTGACCAGGAAGTAGGCGCGCGCCCGCCAGCCGGCCGAGTCGCGTATCCGGGTGCCGAAATAGTTGGCGAGCTCGTTGCGCGGCACCACGGCGGTGAATGCGACGCCCGCCGCGGCGGCCAGGCCGGCGACCTGCGAGGGCGGCAGGTAACTGGTGGTGAGCCCGGGCTTGGTTTCCCACTCCCTGGCCCGGCCGCCCGCAGCGGCGACCGTCTTAGCCAGGCCGGCCGCGACCGCGGCGTCCGGCGTCGCCACCTTCACGTAGCTCACGGGCCGCAGCGGCGGCGGCGCCGGGATGTCCTCGCCGAGCTGCGCGCGGGCGAGGAAGCGGGCGGCCGTGCCGAGCTTGCGCACCGGGGTAGTGGAGACCGCCCAGAAGATGCCGTTCTCGAGCATGGGCACGATGAAGGTGACGGCGGCGACCGCCAGCAAGAAGCTGGTGACGGTGTAGCCGAGCTCGGCCCAGGCGCGCTTGGTGAACGGCGCCGCCAGCGCGCGCCGCACGGAGGATGCGGCGGTCTCTGGCGTCCGGGCGGTCTCGGTCATGAGGTGATTGTCGTGCGAGTTGGCGGTGATGTGACCGCCTGCTTGGGGAGTTTGTGTGCTCATGGCTTGATCGTCGCGCCGGCGGCGGGTCGCGGACGATCGTGGCAGCCGAGGCCGTTTGGTACGGCTAGCACGACACAATCAGCCGCGGCCTCGGGGCTGCGCAAGTCCTACGGGGACAAGGCCGTCGGCTTGACCCGCGCAGCCGTCGCACCATGTGGGAGATCGTCCGCGGGCTGGCAGCCGATGGCGTCACGATCTTCCTCACCACCCAGTACCTGGAGGAGGCCGACCAGCTCGCCGACCAGGTCGCGGTACTCGACCACGGCCGCCTGGTCGCCCAGGGCACCCCGGGCGAGCTGGCGCCACGGCCACCGCATAATCAGCCGGCCCGCGCGCATTTAAACATTGACGGTTGCAAATTAAGTCAGTAATCATCCACGGCGGTACCCCGTTGCTCACGCCGTTACCAGCGGATTCGAATGCCTCAGGCATTGCTCCGCACAGTGTTATGCTACCCGTGCCCGGGCGGGGCAACGGATTCCCCAACAGGCTCTAACGCCTGGGGTCGAGCGCCTGAGCGTCATGACTTTTCGGGGAGGACGGTCCTCATGACCCCACGGCAGGCCGGAAACTATCGCCTTGATCGTTTGCTTGGTTCTGGCGGAATGGGACAAGTTTATGAGGCGTACGACACATACCGAGACAGGTACGTCGCGCTCAAGCTGCTGCCAGAAGGGTCCGCTGACGACCAGGAGTACCTTAAGCGATTCCTGAGTGAATCGCACGTCGCCGCGCAACTGAGGGAACCGCACGTCATCCCCATTCATGACTACGGC
>Ga0181525_10002689_pt1 | contig 14401 bp, 8 predicted proteins | sample PEATcosm2014_Bin_48_FD_121100 | JGI IMG/M metagenome (GOLD analysis project Ga0181525, IMG submission 121100) | Peatland microbial communities from MTU Mesocosm Facility, Houghton, MI, USA - PEATcosm2014_Bin06_10_metaG | ecosystem: Environmental > Terrestrial > Soil > Wetlands > Peat | place...
AAAAGAACAGCAGGGCTTCGCTTTACTTCACTGCGGCCGCAATCATCGCTTGCATCGTTCAACTGTTGTGGTTTGCTTCGAAGTGCTTCAACCAAATCGATATTGACGGCATGGCGTACGTGGGAATTGCCCGCCACCTTAGGCAAGGCGAATTCCAGGCCTCCATTGATGCATTTCGTAGTCCTCTAATTTCCTGGCTCATCGCAGTTGCCTCGTTCGCCAGCCGAGACTATTTACACATCGGCAAGCTCATTAACATCGCGGCCTTCGTGCTCTGTCTGGCACTGCTTTACCTCCTCACGAATAAGCTTTGGCACTCGAACCTGGCAGCTTCTCTGGCTGTTTTGATTTTCACGCTGGGCCGCGGCCTGACGGCTGCCGCGGTGCAGATGATCACGCCTGATTTCCTGTTTGCGGTCCTGACCCTGATCTACTTCATCGTTCTCTTGCGCTGCTTTCGTCGAAATCGTTTACAAGATTGGTTTTTCCTGGGATTGGTTCACGGCTTCGCATTCCTGGCCAAGGCGTTTGCACTGCCCTGGCTGGCGGTCTGCACTGTGATCGCTTTGAGCTTGTCTATCCCCTCCGTCAACTCCTCGTCCATCAATTCCTCGTCCGTCAACTCCTCGTCCATCAAGTCCTGGAAATCAAGAGTCGCAAGGCTTGCCGTAGCTGCCTTAATTCCCGTGATATTTGCTGCGGGTTGGGCCACAGTGCTGCACTCAAAATACGGAGTCTTTACCACAGGCACGCAATTCAAAGTGAACCTGCTGCAATGGACCCTGCATGCCTATAGTGAGCATCCTGACACCACCTATGCACTTCTCAGAGACACATCGAAAACTGTCGATGAATATGGCGTGATCGATCCCATGCCTCCGGGTTCGTGGCCATGGACGTATCGGCTCAGCCTGAAGCAGACGCTTCCACAGATAATTCGCGCCGAAGCCCGCAATGTCCCGCGCGTGCTCAAAGAAATGATGATCGTCGCGACTCTGGGAGGTCTGATTGCTTTCATTGCCATGCTCGCGATTCTCACGCGTAAGAGAAATCAATACTCCGTGGAGTGGCGATTTGCGATCGTGGTCGCGGCAAGCGCGCTCACTTTGGTGCTTGCTTACTCGATGCTGGTGTTCGATGAACGCTACCTGTTTCCGCTAATCCCGCTGGTGCTCGCGGTCGCCGCACGCTTCTTAGTCCTCGATGGTGAATTCAGCCATGACGGATGGAAAAAACTCAGCATCGCTCTAGTCATTCTCGGGATTATTGGAGCGATGATTTATCCGTCCTCTCCCTTTCGCCTCCTGACCCGGGATTTCCAAGCCAGTTGCTACGATGAGGGCCGCCTTTTGCAGGCGCACTCCGGCTCCAGCCTTGTAAGCATAGGTTCCGGCCCTTTTCCCGAGCACGGAGTCGGATGGGAGGCGGGCTACAAAGCCAGTTTCTTTGGGGACCGAAGAATCATCGCCGCCATGGATTCTTTACCCGCTTCAACTCAACTAAGCAACCTCACTATCGACCTCCGAAACGCATCTCCGGACGCTATCCTCGTAGGGGGCAAGCCGGACGACACGAAATACTCAGGCGTGATCGCTGATCTCCTGGCGCAATATCCGCAATCCTCAAGTGAAAAAATCCTCGATCCGGTTCTTGGAGAAGTGGGAACCGTACTTTTCATCCATACTCAGTGAAATCGACGCTCAGTGAACTCAGTGAATTCCCAGAAAAGAGTATGTTCCCGCCGGAGTATTCACTGGCGATGCGCTCGGATTGCAAAAATGTAAAGTCACCGCATTCGCTTCCTTGGCATAAGCGTTCAGCGAGAGGTTGCCCAACGCAGCCGGCGGACGGACTCCCGTGACTTCATCCTTCAAACTGAGACCAGTGGCTGTCCCCGTGAGATCGAGGCAGCTTTGGCCCGGAACAGGCGCCACGGCTAGCCTGTTCGTGGTGTAAATCTTCATCTGGGATAGCGCTGTCCCCGCACCCAAAGTGAAAGTGTTTCCATCTTTGATCACCAGCGGGACAGCCAGAGTTTTCTCTTTCGCGGTGAGCCGTTCTTTCCAGTTCGTTCCGTCGGGCAAGGTATTGATGTAGTTGCTGATTGAAATTGGCGTCCCAAACGCGAGAGGCACATTCTTGCGATTGGCGTAAGCCGCATTGTCGCTGCCGATCCACACATCCTCGGCATCCATCGTGGGACGATAGTTAGACGTTGCTGTCGTTTTGTCGGGATTCGAATCGACGAGCGTGATGATGCTGCCGTTGTGGAATCCGGTCAGATTCGTGCCGATAAAATTCAAGCGGCCTTTCAAGTTGGCCTCTTCCGCATACGCACCTTTATTGCGCATGAGCAACGTGGCTGTGTTGTAGCCTCCCAGTTGCACGCTGATACTTCCCAATCCTCCCGCCGCTCCGTTCAACAGCGAGTACGCACCGCCAGTCCCAGCCAAACTGAACGACGAAGGCGCATAGTTGCCGTTGACGCTGACGATGCCGACACCAGTTCCTCCGACAAGGTCAGACTCGCCCACAAACGTAGCCACCGGAACCTGCGTGGGGACCGTATTGCTGGCAGCGCTGAGCACCAGATTCCCCGGCCAGAATCCCAGGTAAGGCACAAAGTTCATCGGCGGCAAGTTGTAGCTGGTGGTGTTGTTGGCCACGTTGTCGGTAAACGATTCGATCGCCCCGCCACTCGCAGCCTTCCCGACCACGACTGAGCCGCAGGCGTTGACCGAACCTCCTGTGCATCCGCCAGCGTAAGGTGCAACCACATTCGCGCCGGCGCCAACGGTCCGGAGAATGTCATAGGTAATCGACCCCCCAGCGTTCGGATGCACGGCAGGGAAGTAGCCTGTGAGCGTGCCCGAACACTTCGCCGGAGTGTTGCCGAGATACAGCGGTGCGCTCCCTCCTTTGACCCCGGCTGGTCCGCTCACGTTGGCAACTGCCCAGTAGTTAAATTGTGCATTCCCGGTTTTGCCGCTGCACGCGAATTGTGGCATCGCGCCCGTAAGTCCGGTCGAACCGTGCGCCGTTACCTGACCTCCCTGTGTGATCACTCCCGCCATGCCTTGCGCTGCGCCGCCCTTCGCTCCCGCGTCTACGTAGTCCGGGTTGGTACATCCGCCGACTTCAAAGTAGTCGTTGTCGAGTTGCGTGTTTCCGTTGTAGCCCCCAGTCGGCGTCCCGGTTCGGATGCCGTATTGACTGAAGCCTTGCACCACGGAATCCGAAACTCTTAGCCCGTTGCCGCTCAACCATGTGACAACGTTTCCCGCGCACTGCAGGTTGCCGTTGACGTGCTGCAGCCAGCCCACTGCGTAGCAGTTGTTGGTATTGCGCGTGTGCCCCTCCGGCAACGCGTACACCGCTTGTCCGCGCCGATCTCCGCGCAGCCCTGTCCCGTTCAAAACATCCAGCCCGTCCAGCGTAAAAGCCTCGTCGTCACACACGCTCACATAAGAATTGAAACTTCCAATCGGAGTGCCGTTGGCCGAGTGTCCGGAAAAGTCGAACTTGGGATTGCGAATCACCGTGCTCTGCGCGTTGACGTGAATGGCGTCACGCGCGAAGTTGGTTGTATTCCCGTTGGCCGCATGAAACGTCAAATCTTCCAGCACCACGTTCTGCGTAGCAGTCTGTGAATCGCGCCGTCCCACCACCACGCAATCGTCGTCGGCCACGTGGCATTCCAGCCTGCCACCCGCCTGCCGGATCGTCTGATACGAAGCTTCAAAGTGCAGCGGCGCGTAAATCCTGTACGGACTTCCGGCGGAATCAATAACAACTTGCCCTCCCTGAAATCCCCAGCCGGTTTGCGAACGCGCCGCCTCCGACGCCTCCTTGATGCCGCCCGAGGCGCTGCCCACCGTGTATCCGGCCCCGTGGGCGCTCGCCAGAGTCACGCTAAACTCGCAGGACGCATCGCCCGAATATCCAGAGACGCGAGTAATCTTGGCGGTCTCCGCAGCGCCCGTGCCGGCGATGTAAACGTAATGCGTGGGAACGTACTGCGCCGCGATTGGAGCGGTGTTCACCATAAACCCACGCGGGCACGGAGCCAGTCGGATCGTATTCGCACCCGCCGCCAACGCAGTCGGGGACGCTGGAGACTGCCGCCAGTTGTACTCCGAAGCATATTTGATCGACTGCTCGTTGGCCGGCACGCGCCCTGCCGCTCCGGAGTTTTGGCCACGTGCGATTTCAGCATTGCCGAGCCAGCTAAGGAACAAATAGCCGAAAAATAAAGTCGACGCCTGTAAGCGAACGGTTCCACTTGATGATGTTCGTTTGTGAAACATGAAGTCTCCCAGCGTGCAGATCTTTCCGAGGATCGAAGAACAATAGCAGAAACCAAAGAGTGCATTCAGCGTCTGTTGATCCCGTCCAACGCCCCCACGCTATACTGGCGTAAATCCAAATGTTGACCTCGTCAGAACCCTCGCCGAAAGACGCCGTCGCCTATCACCGCGAACTTGCCCTCGGCTGGGAGCAGCGTTACACCAAGCCAGCTTTCAAATCTCGGCTGCGCGCCTTTGAAGAATGCCTGGCAGATCACGATCTGCGCGGTCAGGACTGGCTGGATGCGGGGTGCGGTTCAGGTACCATGGCTCGTTATCTCGCCGGAGCCGGCGCGCGCGTGCTCGCAGTCGATGCTGCGGAAGAAATGATCACGATGGCCCGCCGGCTTGCAGAGCAAGAACTTGCCACTCAACTGCGTTTCGAACACATCACAACCATCGCCGATCTCCCGCTCGCCGACCAATCATTCGACGGAATTCTCTGCTCGAGTGTCCTGGAGTACGTTTCCGACCCCGCAGCCTGTCTCGCCGAGTTCGCCCGCGTGTTGCGCCCGCGCGGCCGGTTGGTAATCTCGGTGGCAAATCGCAATTCTCTTGTACGCCGGGCTCAGGTCGGAGCCCACAAGTTAGGGCGGTTCCTCGGCCAAAGCTGGTGTGCGTTCCTCGACTACTCTCACAACGAATACTCCGCTTCAGAGTTTCGCACGTTACTGCAGGAGCACCCCTTCGCCTGCGAGAAGGCCATTCCATTTGGCAGCCCCATTCCCCATTGGTTGCAGCGCAAGAAATTCGGAGGTTCGCTGCTCGCCTTTTGCGCAGTGCGAGAGTAATGCCGTGAACGGTAACTCCACTCGGGTTTAAGTTTTCCTGAGCCTCAGTTCAGGTAATATGTTGTGAGTCTTTCCACCCCGATGCAAAAGCTGGAAGAGCCAAAGCAGATGCGGACCGAGCGCTCTTCGCCGCTCCTGCCGGTGACTGCCATCGTCGCCGCGCGCAACGAAGCCCGCAACCTGCCGCGCTGTCTCGAATCGCTCCGAGATGTAAGCGAAGTCTACGTCATCGACTCGCAAAGCACCGACGCGACCACCCAGATCGCAGAGTCCCATGGCGCTCACGTCGTGCAGTTCCACTACCAGGGCGGATGGCCCAAGAAGCGCCAGTGGGCCATGGAATCGCTGCCTCTCGCCCACGACTGGATCTTCCTGATAGATGCCGACGAAGCGCTAACGCCAGAACTCGCGCAGGAAATCCACAACGCAATTCAGAATCCCCACATCGACGGTTACCACATTGCGCTCCGCATGTATTTTCTTGGCCGCGAACTCCACCACAGCGGCGCAAGTTTCGAAAAGCTCTCTTTGTTTCGCCGCGGCAAAGGCCGCTACGAGTGCCGTCTGCGAGAGCAGGATTCCTCCATGGCCGACATGGAAGTCCACGAACATATCGTGGTCGATGGCATCACGGCAAGGCTCCAGCATCCGTTGCTCCACCACAACGTAGAATCGCTCTCCCATTACATCCGCAAGCACGATGAATATTCCAACTGGGACGCGAAAGTGTGGATCAAGGGCGAAGCCAGTTCACGGGATTTGCCCCCGTCGCTCTTCGGATCGCAGGCCCAACGCCACCGTTGGGTGCGCAAGAAGTTTTTTGCGATTCCGGGCTCGCCGCTCCTGTTCTTTTTCTACAAGTACATCTTTCGCCTGGGATTTCTCGATGGCGTTCCCGGACTCATCTACTGCAGCTTCCAGGGCGTTCAGTTTTTTCATATTAAAGCCAAAATCTACGAGCTACAGATAAAAGAACGAAGACATGATCAAGAGTAATTTGGCACACGACATAAGAATCACACGATGAAACAGGTTCTTCAACACGTGCGCACCGGCGAAATCACGATTGCGGAAGTACCCGCCCCGCAGTTGCTGCCCAATTGCGTTCTGGTACGCATTGCAGCTTCGGTGGTTTCTGCGGGCACGGAGCGCGCCTCCGCCGAATTTGCCGGGAAGAGTTTGTTGCAGAAAGCGAAGTCCCGCCCCGATCTGGTACGCGAGGTCGTCAGCAAGGTGCAGCGCGATGGACTTTTCTCAGCCTGGCAATCCGTGCGCAGCCGCCTCGACCAGCCGCAAGCCCCGGGTTACAGCAGCGCTGGAACCGTCCTCGCAGTTGGCGAAGGCGTCGCCGACTTGCAACCCGGCGACCGCGTCGCCTGCGCCGGCGCAGGATTCGCCGTGCACGCCGAAGTCGCCTGTGTCCCGCGGTTGCTCGTGGCGCGTATCCCCGCGCGAAATCAGGTTGAAGAAGTTCCTTTTGACGAAGCCGCCTTTGCCACTCTCGGCGCCGTAGCTCTGCACGGCATTCGAACTGCAGAAGTGAAACTCGGCGACATCGTCGCCGTCATCGGTCTCGGCCTCCTCGGTCACCTCACCGTACAACTGCTGAAAGCCGCGGGCTGTCGCGTTCTCGGGATGGATATCAACCCATCTCGCGCGGAACTTGCCGCCCATCTCGGTGCCGACGCAGTCGCGGTCTCCGCGTCGGAATTTCGCGAACTCTGTGCCGATCAATCGCGAGGCCTCGGCGTCGATTCCGTTCTCATCACTGCCGAAACTCCCAGCAGCGATCCCGTGAACCTGGCAGGCGCTATCGCCCGCGAGCGCGCCATCGTCGTGGCTGTGGGCACCGTTGGCATCGACATTGAGCGTAAGGCTTACTACGAAAAGGAACTCGACTTCCGCATTTCCCGCTCCTACGGTCCCGGCCGCTACGACGCCGCCTATGAACAAAAAGGCCGCGACTATCCCATCGGCTATGTGCGATGGACCGAAACCCGCAACCTGGAAGCCTTCCTCCAGTTCCTGGCGGAAAAGAAAGTAAACGTCGGCCCACTTATCACTCATCGTTTTCCCATCGACCGCGCGCAAAGCGCCTACGACCTGATCACCGGGAAATCCGCCAAGCCTTTTCTCGGAGTGGTGATTCAATACTCCGGAACGTGCGATGAATCCCGAACGCTCGAACTGGTGCCACCGCTCGCTGCATCCGAGCCGTCATCTCAGGTGGCTGTCAATCGCATTTCCGTAGGCTTGCTCGGTGCCGGCGTTTTCGCAGCCGGAACCCTTATGCCAGCTCTTATTTCAGCGGGCGACGCCACACTGATCGGCGTTTGCGCGGCCACCGGTGCGCACGCTCGTCACGCTGCGCGAAAATTCGGCTTCCGTTATTGCACCACAGACGAAGCTCAGGTCGTTCATGATCCCAGTGTCAATACGCTGCTCATCGCCACTCGCCACCATCTGCACGCGAACCAGGTTCTCGCCGCGCTCAGGGCAGGAAAGAATGTGTTCTGTGAGAAGCCGTTGTGCCTCTCGGAAAATGAACTGCGCTCGATCATTCGCTGTCATCTCGGAATCCCTCCCGCTCGACGGACAGCCCTGATGGTTGGCTTCAACCGCCGCTTCGCTCCCATGACCACGCAGCTGAAGTTTTTTCTTGAGCCCATCTCCGAGCCTCTGGCCCTACAATATCGCGTGAACGCAGGCCATCTTCCCCCGGACCATTGGGTCAACGATCGCGAGCAGGGCGGCGGGCGAATCCTCGGTGAGGTCTGTCACTTCATAGACTTGTTCATGTTCCTGGCGTCGTCGCCCATCGTCGAGATCGAAGGGCGGCCTCTCAAGAGTTCGAGCCGCTACAGCGGCGACAATGTCCTGATCTCGATTCGCTTTGCCAACGGCTCTCAAGGAACCATCAACTATCTGGCCAATGGCGACCGCTCTTTTTCCAAGGAGCGCCTCGAAGTTTTCGGCGGCGGCACTGTCGCTGTCATGGAGGATTTTCGCCGTCTCGAACTGGTGCGCGAGGGCAGCACGCGCACCATCCGCCATCGCTGGCGTCAGGACAAAGGCCATCGCGACGAGTGGACCGCGTTCATGGAATCTCTGCGCCAGGGGCGCGGCGCTCCCATCTCATTCGACGATTTGGTTTGCTCCACTCTCGCCACTCTGCGTCTTCAGGAATCAGTAGCGACAGGGAAGCCGCTCGCCGTCGATACCACCGCCTTCATCGATGCGGCGCTGCAAACACCTAACTCAGACGAATGATCCCAACCCACGGCGATTCCAATCAAGACTAGCGCATGCTTATCCTGGGCCTAAACATGTTTCATGCCGACGCCTCCGCGGCGATCGTCGTCGATGGTGAAGTAGCCTTCGCCATCGCCGAGGAGCGGCTCAATCGCCGCAAACACTTCGGCGGTTTCCCCGCGCTCGCGGTAAAGGCGTGTCTCAACGCAGTTGGCGCGAAGATTTCCGACGTCGACCACGTTGCCGTAGGCCAGGATAGCGACGCCAATCTCGCGAAAAAAGTTCAGTATGCTCTTGCGAATCCAACAAAGATTCTGAACTTCATCCGCCTTCGCCAGCGCAAGGAATCGATGCGCAACGTCCGCTCCCTGCTTGGCCAGGCGCTCGAAGTCGATCCTGCGCAACTTCGCTTTCAGAAACACCACATCGAGCACCACCTCGCCCACATCGCCAGCGCCTACTATTGTTCGCCCTGGGAGAAAGCTGCCGGATTCAGCTACGACGGTTCTGGAGACTTCGTCTCCACCATGATGGCGCGCTGCGAAGGCAACAACATCGAGGTGCTCGATCGCGTCTTCCTGCCGCACTCTCTCGGCAGCGTCTACACCATGATTTGCGAATTCATTGGCTATAGTAAGTACGGCGACGAAGGCAAAGTCATGGGCCTGGCACCCTACGGAAAGAATCAAGACACATATTCCGATGCGCTCAGCAAGATCGTCGCTCCCAGGAATTCCGGCTTCCAGCTCGACCTCAGCTACTTCAAGCCGCTAGGCAGCAATTCGGGAATGCAGATTCTTCCGGATGGAACGGTCCGCCTATCTCGCCATTTTTCCGATCGCGTGAAAAAGTTATTCGGCGAGCCTCGCCAGCCGCACTCAGAAATTATGCAGCGCGACATGGATCTGGCGTTCGCGCTCCAGCATCGCTTCGAAGAAATCTTTGTTCATCTTCTCAACCACCTGCACCGCCAGGTTGTTCAGAAGAACGCTCCGTGCGACGATCTTGCCATGGCCGGAGGCTGCGCCCTCAACAGCGTCGCCAACGGCAAACTTTTTGACCGCACGCCATTTCGCAAGACCTACATCCAGCCCGCGGCCGGCGACGAAGGCCTGGCCATCGGCGCGGCGCTGCACACCTATCACTCCGTTCTCCAGCAGCCCCGACGCCACGAATTGAAAAAGTCTTATCTCGGCCCGGAGTTCTCCGCTGCGTACATCGAGGCGTCACTGAAAAAAGTGAATCTGGAATATCGCAAGCTAGACCGCGCTCCCTTACTCGATGCCGTGGCCGCCCACATCGCCGCCGGCAACGTCATCGGCTGGTTTCAGGGCCGCATGGAATGGGGACCGCGCGCCCTCGGCAATCGCTCCATCCTCGCCCACCCCGGCTTGCCTAACATGAAAGACATCCTCAACGCGCGCATCAAGCACCGTGAGTGGTTTCGTCCCTTCGCCCCTTCAATCCTTGCCGATTACCAGCACGAATACTTCGAGCACGATCATCCTTCGCCTTTCATGCTGCACGTCTACAAGATTCGTCCGGAAAAACGCAGCCTTCTCTGCGCCGTTAACCACGTCGACGATACCGGACGCCTGCAAACCGTCGCTCGCGACGAGAATCCGCTGTACTACGACTTGATCACGGCCTTTCATCGCAAGACCGGCATCCCCGTAATCCTGAATACCAGCTTCAACGAGAACGAACCCATCGTCTGCACGCCAGAGGAAGCCATCGACTGTTTCCAGCGCACTCGCATGGATGTTTTGGCGATCGGTCCCTTTCTGGTTACGAAGCCGAAGATTGAGGACTGAGTTCCGTGATGAACGCACTTCAGCGCGTTGCTCGCTTTCCGCATCTTCGAGCGCTCGCATGGGCGGACGACACTCTCTACGCCTCTCGCAACTACAATCTCCTGCGGACAAGAATTTCTCCCGGCAAGATTCCTTCCGACAGCCAACCGTGGGAAGCCGTCGCATCGTTCGATGCCCCGCCTTGGCGCCGCTGGACGGCCCAGACGAATCTGACCTCGCGCCTGGTTCGCGACGGCTTTCACGCGCTGGCCGTGCTGCCATCACGCGCCATGGTCGCCGCAGTCCCAGGAGCAATCATCACGCTGCGCCCCAACGAAACCAGCTTTCAGGTAACCCACAAAATCACCCGCGGCACGCGCCCCCTCCACATCACAGCGATTCCTAACGGCACAATTCTCTGGGGAGAATATTTCGACAACGCATCCCGCGACGAAGTTCACATCTACGCCTCGACGGATGCTGGCGCGACGTGGAATGTCGCGTATACCTTTCCCCAGCACGCAATCCGTCACATACACAACATCGTTCACGATCCGTGGGGAAATTGCCTCTGGCTGCTCACCGGCGACTACGGCGACGAGTGCCGCATCATTCGCGCCTCGTATGACTTCCGCGAAATCGACGCCGTTGTACAGGGCAACCAGCAAGCCCGCGCAGTCGCCCTCGTACCCACGGAAACAGGTCTTTACTTTTCTTCCGACACGCCGATGGAGGCGAACTCGGTCTATCATCTGGATCGTCAGGGAAAATTGTCCCAGCTAGCTCCCCTCAGCAGTTCGTCCCTCTACGGCTGCCGCGTAGGCCGCGATATTTTCTTTTCCACGATGGTCGAACCCAGCTCGAAGAACACAGACCGTCGTGTTCGCATCGTCGGCAGCCGCGACGGGCTAAACTGGCAATCCCTGCTCGCCTGGAAAAAAGACCGCTGGCCCATGCGCCTCTTCCAATACGGCAACGCCTTCCTGCCCAACGGCGAGAACACCACGCCATACCTCGCGGTTACGACCATCGCAGTCGAATCGGAAGACAACGTCACCTCGCTCTATGCGGTCCAGTCGTGAGTCGATCCCTTTCCGCTCGTGATATCCTTCTCGAAATCTCTCCAGGACCCGTGCCGCGTTTGCCACGCCTCAGTTATTACCGACGCATCGTGAGCGCCTATTTGCTGGGTGGCCAGAGCCATCTCACGTTCTGGCACGAAACTCCCGAGGAGAATCCGAATGCCACCCCCAGCGAACTCCGCGAGTACTACATGCTGTTCGCCGAAAAGGCAAACTACGCCGGTGTCTACGACGAAGCGGGCATTCCCCAACTCGATTACCGTGGCCAAATCGGCCGCCAGTACAATCCCATCGCCATCGCGCAATACGGATTAGGCAACTACAACCTCTTCCACCGCACCACAGACGCAGCCCGTCGCAATAAATTCTTGCGGGTCGCCGACTGGCTCGTCCAGCACCTCGATCCCAACCCGCAAGGCCTAGCAGTTTGGAACCACTACTTCGATTGGGAATACCGCGACACGTTGCGCGCCCCCTGGTATTCCGCGCTAGCGCAAGGTCAAGGAATTTCCGTCCTCGTGCGCGCCCACATGCTCAGCCATAAAGAATCGAAGAATTCGCTCTATCTCGATGCTGCTCAACGAGCCCTGGCCAGCTTCTTTCGGCCCGTCACCGCTGGCGGAGTCGCATTCACCGACGAGCATGGCGACATCTGGTTCGAAGAATACGTAGTCTCGCCGCCCACTCACATCCTGAACGGATTCATCTGGGCCGCCTGGGGAGTCTACGACTATTTCTTAGCGACGCGAGATTCTCAGGCGCAGGATCTCTTCGCCCGCGCCGTGCAAACCCTGGCGCGCAACCTCGATCGCTACGATCTCGGCTTCTGGTCCCTCTACGAGCAGTCGGGCACGCGCCTGCCCATGGTGGCCAGCCCTTTTTATCATCAACTACACATCGTTCAGTTGCGCGTGATGCACCGATTGACCGGCGAAGACAAATTTCTGCGCGTCGCCGATCGCTGGGAAAGCTACGGCCGCAGCCGCAGCAAGCGCACCCGCGCACTGTGCTACAAAAGCGCATTCAAACTCTGTTATTACTAAAGCTTCATCGCCAGGCTCAATGAAGATTCTCTACGTCTCGCAATACTTTCCGCCGGAGATGGGCGCGCCCGCTGCGCGCGCCGCCGAATTGTCGCGTCATTGGGCCGCCGCCGGTCACCAAGTCACCGTGCTCACCGGCTTTCCCAATCATCCCACTGGCATTGTTCCACCCGAGTACCGTCGACAATTCCGGCGTCTGGTGGCACACGAGCGAACGGGCGGCGCAAATGTCGTTCGCACCTGGCTGCTTCCGTTTCCCAACCGCAATGCCTACAAGCGCATGCTGAACTACAGTTCGTTTTGCGCATCGGCGGCCACCACGGGCCTTTTCTTGCCGCGGCCTGACGTTGTGATCGCCACTTCTCCGCAGTTGCTGGTCGCGCTCTCCGGCTGGTGGCTGGCTCGCTGCAAGGGCGTGCCTTTTGTTTTCGAAGTCCGCGATCTCTGGCCGGAGTCTCTGGCCGCAGTCGGCATGGGCAGCAACAATTCTCTTCTGCACCGCGCTCTCGGAAAAATTGCCGGCTTCTTGTACACCCGCGCAGATCGAGTGGTCGTCGTCACGCCCGCCTTCGAGAACTATCTGGTGCAACACTGGCGCGTGCCGCGGGAAAAAATCTCAGTGATCGAGAACGGAGTCGAGACCCGAATGTTCGCTCCTGACTCGTCAACCGCAGAATTGGCAACCGGCCTGAGAAGGGATTTGAGCCTGGAAGGAAAATTCGTAGTCTCCTACATCGGCACCATGGGCATGGCGCACGGCCTCGAAACTATCATCGCTGCCGCCACCCAGTTGCGCGATACCGATCCCGAGATTGCGTTCCTGATGCTCGGCGCAGGCGCCGATAAAGATCGCATCGCCGCCCTGGCGCGCGAGCGCGGCCTGGATAATATGCGTTTCGTTGACCAACAGCCCCGCGAAAAAATTCCCGCCTACATCTGCGCGTCCGATGTCTGCCTCGTCCTGCTCAAGAAAACCGATCTCTTCAAGACCGTCATCCCCACCAAGATGCTGGAATTCATGTCCTGCGCGCGCCCAGTCATCCTCGGCGTAGACGGGCAAGCTCGATCGATCTTGGAGGAAGCCCGCGGCGGTCTGGTGATCGAGCCGGAGAATTCAGACGCTCTCGTAAATGCCATTCGTCGCCTGGCAGCAGATCGAAAGATGGACCGCGAGCTGGGAGCCAACGGCAGGGACTACGTAGTGCGCAATTTTTCCCGCCAGCAAACCGCAACAAAATACATTCGCGTTCTCGAACGCCTGCTGCATTTGCCGGAACCGCGCTCGACCGAAGTAGCCGCCTAAAAAGCTGCCGTCTACGGATGCGCCGCCAGAATCGCCAATCCCGATGCTGCCGCCACTGCCGCGTTAAACCCTGTGCCCGCTGCCACCCGCGCTCCGCTGAGCGGCACGAAAAGAATGTCATCCGCCTGCAGGGTCACGTCCGGAGCCTTCGCCTCCAGCATCTTTTTCAGCGGAACTCGCGTTTCCGTCATCCCCTCCGGCCCTTTGCGGATAATGCGCACTCCGCCCAGTTTAGCCGTGTGATTCGCTCCCCCCGCCAGCGCCAGTGCCTGCAGCACGGTCAGGCTCCCGTTATCTATCAGCAGTCCAGCCGGATGACCCACATCTCCCACCACATAGATGATCGGCGCCCGCGGCACCGTGATCGTGTCCCCCGGCATAATCTCAATATTGTCCTGCAAATCGTCCGCCAGATTTCTGGGCAGGTTCACGGTGATCGGCGGAGCCTGACTATGTTGCCTGATAATGCTGACCTTGCGACCTGCTGCCGGCGAGAATCCTCCCGCCGCAGAGATCAGATCGTATAACCTTCGGTCCCCGACCGCAGGGTAGATGCCGGGCTTCACCACTTCACCCAGGATCGTTACTCCTTGCGAAGCGGATTCATCCAGAAAGATGGTCACGTGCGCATTGCGGACAAACCCTCCATCTTCCAGGCGCTTCTCGATCAAGGCCTGTGCCTCCTCCACCGTCAAATCCCCCACATGCACGTAATCAATCAACGGCAGGTAAACGTCTCCCGTATTGCCAACTCTCACCTTGGCGGAGAGTTCCGGCACGTTGTAAACACC
>Ga0181525_10002690_pt1 | contig 14396 bp, 12 predicted proteins | sample PEATcosm2014_Bin_48_FD_121100 | JGI IMG/M metagenome (GOLD analysis project Ga0181525, IMG submission 121100) | Peatland microbial communities from MTU Mesocosm Facility, Houghton, MI, USA - PEATcosm2014_Bin06_10_metaG | ecosystem: Environmental > Terrestrial > Soil > Wetlands > Peat | place...
CGGCAGCCGCATCCGCACCACTGCCCGCAGCTGGACGGCCGGCCTGGCCCGCGCCCGGCCCGGCCCGGGCGGTGATGGAGCCGGATCGTCGCCACCCTGGTCAGCCGGCAAGCAGAGCCGGTGCCTGCATAGCTGGTGTGGCCCTTCTCCCGCGTGGCGGGCAGCCCGGTGCGGGAGCAGGCTGGACGGGCGCCTGCGCCGGGCGGGACAGGTGGTTACAGGCTCATCACGGCCTTGATGGTCAGCCGCAGGGGACGACCTCGGTCGCCCCCTGCGCCGTGCCTCAGGAACGGGCGTAGTTGCTGGCTCCGTACCAGTCGACGACGACCACCGGCTCGTCTCCGACCACCCAGGCGTCGTGGCCCTGGGGGAGGGCCGTGACGTCCCCGGGCACGGCGTCGAACTCGGTGCCGTCGGCCATCACGACGCGCAGCGTCCCCTGCACGTGGTACTGGAAATGCGGCGCCTCGCACAGGTCGGTGCCCGCCAGCGGCTTGACGTGCTCGGACCAGCGCCACCCCGGCTGCAGGGTGAGCCGGCCGATCTCCGCGCCGCCGATCTGCAGGAGGTCCAGGGCGCCAAGGGTGAAGGTGCGGGTCTCGTCGGGTTTGCCGAAGCTCTTCTGCTCTGCCTGATCTGTCATGACGTCTCCTCAATGAGTGGGCTGAAGGTTCGCAAACCAGCGTGGCCGACCGCGATTGCAGCCGGCTTGCACTGACGCCTGGCCGGCCTAGCGGTGCATCCCGGGCCGGGATTTAATACCGGCATGAAGTCGCTGGCAGTTCGGGTGCTGTGCGATTTCGGCGTGGACGGGGTGGAGCCGCAGGCGCTGGGCAGCAGGAAGGCGCGGCTGGCGCTGCATCTGCTCGCGCTCGCCGACGGGCAGGCGGTGCCGCCCGACGTGCTCATCGACGCGCTGTGGGGCGGCGACCCGCCGGCCAGGCCGGAGAGCCAGCTTGCGGTGCTGCTGAGCAGGCTGCGCTCGGTGCTCGGACGTGACCGGATCGTCCTTCGCGACCGCGGCTACCTGCTGCGCTGCGACTGGCTCGACGCGGCCGAACTGGCGCTGCTCACCGGCGAGGTCGAATCCAGGCAGGCGGCCGGCCACGTGATGGGCGCGGCGGCCGCCGCCCGGGTCGCGCTGTCCCTCATCCGCGGCGAGGGCCCGCAGCCGCTGCCCGGCGAGTGGGCGCAGCTGCGGCACGCCGAACTCGACCGGCTGATCGGCCGGGCCCGCCTGGTCGCCGCCACCGCGCTGCTCGAGGCGGGCGACTGGATGGCCGCCGTCGAAGCCGCCTCGGCCGCGGCGCAGCGCGATCCGTACGACGAGGCGGCGCTGCGCCTGCTGCTTCGCGCCTACGTGGCGGGCGGCCGGGCGGCCGAGGCGCTGGCCAGGTACGCGGAGGCGCGCAAGCGGCTGGCCGACGAGCTGGGCACCGATCCGTCGCCGCCGACCGTGGCGCTGTACACCGCGATCCTCCGCGGTGAGCTGCCGAGGCCCGCGCCGGCCGCCGCCAGCAGCAACAGTGGTCTGGTCGGCCGCGACGACGAGCTCGCCTACCTGGAGGCGATCGCGGCCCGCGCCCGCCGCGGGGCCACCGCGGCCACCCAGGCCGACGTCGTCGTGGTCGACGGCGAGGCGGGGATCGGCAAGACCACGCTGCTGCGGGCCTGGGCGGACCGGCGCTCGGCGGCGGGGGACACGGTGCTGCTGGCCTCGTGCGGCCCGCTCGACCGCTCGCTGCCGCTTGACGCGCTGCTGACCGCGCTCGCCGCGGCGCTGCGCGGGCTGGGACCCGAGGCGGCCGCCGAGGTCCTCGGCGGCGACGCGCCGATCCTCGCGCCGCTGCTCGGCGACCAGGCCGCCCCGCGGCCGCCGCCGATGCTGGCCGACAGCATGCTCGGACCCGCGGTGCTGTACGCCGCCCTGGTCCGGGCCCTCGGCCGGCTTGCCGAACGAGCGCCGCTGACCGTACTGCTCGACGACGCTCACCTGGCCGGTCACGCCCTGGCCGACTGGCTCCGCTTCCTGCGCCGCGAGCAGGTCGGCGTGGTCATCGTCGCCGCCGTTCGGTCCGGCGAGGGCGAGCCGCTGCCCGCCACCGCGTCGATCCACCTCGACGCGCTCGGCCGTGACGCGGCGGCCGAGCTTGTCGGGCCGGCCCGGGTCGACGAGCTGTACGCACGGTCGAAGGGCCACCCGCTGTTCCTGACCGAGCTGGCCCAGCAGGCCGCGGAAGCTGAACTGCCTGCCTCGCTCGTCGAGTCCGTGTCGGCCCGGTGCGACGAGCTCGGCACGGCCGGGCTGCTGCTGCGCACCGCGGCCGTGATCGGCCCGGACCTGGACGTGGAGCTCCTCGCGGCGGTGCTCGGCCGTCCCGTCATCGCGCTGCTCGACGACGCCGAGCAGGCCGCCGCCAAGCAGTTCCTGACCGAACAGGACGGGGCGTTCAGGTTCCGTCACGAACTTGTCCGCGAGGCGCTGGCCGCGAGCGTGACCGCGGGCCGGGCCGCGCTGCTGCACCGGCAGGTCGGCCGGGTGCTCGACCGGCGCGCCGACGCCGACCCGCTGACCGTCGCCGGGCACGCGCGGCTGGGCGGCGACCTGGTGCTGGCCGCGCGCGCGTTGCGCGAGGCGTCGGCGCAGGCCGCCGAGCGCTTCGACCACGCGGCGGCCGAGGCGCTGCTCGACGACGCGCTGCGGCTGTCCCCCGATCAGGACGGATGGCTCGCGCGGGCGCGCGTCCGCACCCTGCGCCGGCGTTACGGCGAGGCCCTGCAGGACGTCGCGCGGGCCGAGGATGCCGGGGCGGCGGCGCTGGAGGTCGGCGCCTGGGCCTCCTATTTCGGCCGCCACTTCGCCCAGGCGGCCCAGTTCGCCGCGGACGGCGCGCTCGCCGCGGCCGACGCGCGGACCCGGGCCAGATGCCTGGCGGTCGGCGGCCGCACCCACCATGCCGCCGGTGACCTGGCCCAGGCAGAGCTGCTGCTCGGCGAGGCGCTCTCGCTGGCCGAGGGGGCGGACCGGGTGACGGCGGCCGGGTGGCTGGGGGTGCTGCGGGCGCACCAGAGCCGGGTGGCCGACGCGCTGGCGCTGCTGCGCCCGGCGGCCCGTGGCCAGATCGGCGTCGAGCACACCTCGGCCACCCTGCACTCACTGCTGTTCACCGGGCACGCGCACGCGCTCGCGGGCCGCCCCGAGCAGGCGCTTGCCGCGTTCACCCGCTACACCGCCGAGGTCGAGCGGCGCCAGGTCCCGCGCTTCGCCGGCCGGGCGGTGAACATGGCCGGCTGGGTGCTGCGCAACCTCGGCGCCGGCCAGCAGGGGCTGGACCATCATCTCGAGGCGCTCGAGGTAGCGCGCCGCCAGGGCACCGCGGAGGTCACCGTCGCCGCGCTCGAGGACCTGGCCGAGCACGATCTAGATCTCGGCGATGCCGATAGCGCGGAATCCCGGCTGGCGGAGGCTCGGGCCGAACTCCAGGGCGACCTGGTCTTCGGCTGGCGGCTGACGCTCAAGCACCGTTTGCTGACCGGCCGGCTGGCACTGCTGCGGGGCCAGCCCGAACAGGCGCTCGCCGAGGCGACCGGCCTGGAGGCCGCGGCGGCGGCGCTCGGCGTGCCTCGGTACACCTGCGTGGCCCGGCTGCTCGGGCACCGGGCCAGCCGCGCCCTCGGCCTGCCCGTCGACCTCGCCGTGGTGGCCGCGGACCTGGACCTGCTCGACCAGAGCGTGGCCCTCGAGGCCTGGCGGTGGACCTGCGACCTGGCCCTTGACTTCGCGAACCCGGCCTGGCTGGACCGGGCCGCGGACCGCGTGGCGGGGCTGGCCCGCCAGGCCGGCCCGCACGCCGACGGGCTGCGCCGGGCGGCCGATAGGCGGCTGAGCCGTCGGGCGGCGGTTGACTGAGGCTCAGCGCGCCGAGAGCACCGCGCCTCAGCGCGCCGAGAGCACCGTCATGGACACGACAAGCGGACCGCCGCCCGCGGCGGCCACGGCGCGCTCGGCCGCGCGCTGCACCTCGGCCCGGTCCGGCCCGTCCAGCGAACGCATGAACGGCGCGAACTGCGCCAGGCCGAGCCGCCACGACGCCAGCTCGGCGGCGGACTCCAGGTCGGTGCGAACGGTGGCGGTGTGCACCCGCACGTGGCCGAAGCCCGCCGCACTCGCCCGCTCGGCGAGCGCCTGCTGGTCGCCTGACGGGGACCCCGCACCCGGCATGAGCGTCACGTACCAGGCAGGCGGGTCGTAGCCGAACCCGCGGACCGTGTCGTCGACCGCGTCCTTGGCGGGATGAGACCAGCCCGGCGCGAACACGCTCGCGACCAGGCCGGCCCCGACCCGCCTGGCCTCGGCCAGGCCGGCCTGCAGGTCGGCCAGGTGGTTGAGGCTGAACGCGGCCACCACCAGGTCGAAGCTGCGGTCGCGGAACGGCAGCGCGACCGCGTCGGCCGCGACCCGGGGCCAGGCCGGGCCCGCCACCCGCAACATGCCCAGGGAGAGGTCGGCCCCCACGACCTGGCGCGCTCCCGCTTCCAGCGCCGCCCGGGCGGCGGCCCCGGCGCCGGTCCCCAGGTCGAGCACCCGGCCGCCGGACACCGGCCGGGGAGCGGACGCCACCAGCGCCCTGGCCAGCAGCGTGTACACCCGGCCAGGACCGTCGTCCCAGTCCGCCGCGGCGGCGTCATAGCCGGCCCGAAGGCCCGCGGCCAGGGCGGCCAGTTCAACTGCGGTCAGTTCAGCAGCGCTGCCCCCGGCCTGATCTTGGTCTCCCACCATGCGAGTTCCTCGTCGTAGCCGCCCAGTGCCTTCTCCCAGCCGAACAGGACCATCGCCCCCAGCAGGCACAGTGCTAGCTGCCGGTCCCACCAGGGCTCGGTGTCGATCCCGCAGGCCTCCAATGCACCACGGTAGACCTCGATCGAGGCCTCCTTCGACGCCGGGAGCCTGCGGCAGTTGATCGCCAGGTACCAGGCCAGGTCGCTGAGCGCCGCGCCGCGCCCCGGCTGCTCCCAGTCGAGGACCACCGTCCGGCCCGCGTCGTCGGTACCGAGGTTGTCCAGCTTCCAGTTGCTGTGCACGAACGTCTGCGGCGTCGTGGCCAGCGCCTCCACCAGCGGTCCCGGATCGTACGCAAGCGGGATGAGCACCTCGGCCGCGGCTGGCGCGACCTCGGCGAGCATCGGCCAGCCCTTGGCGACCAGCCGCGGCACCAGGTGCGCGGAACCCGCGGCCGCCTCCGCCGCCGCCGTCCACGGGGAGAGCTCCAGGTAACGGTGCATGGCAGGGACGACGTCGAAGTCCGGGCCGCACCCCCAGAACTCCGCGTGCAGGGCGGCCATATGACGCAGGAACCGTTCGTGCTGGCCCGGCTCGACCGGCTCGTCGATGGCCGGAACCAGCCACGGCGTGACGTCCCGCATCAGCAGCGCGCAGCCCCCCGGCCGGGCAAAGCCGCCGGAACGCAGCAGCGGCGCGGCGCCCACGATCGGCTGGTTGAAGCAATCGGGCAGCCGGGCCAGGATGCCCCGCTCCCACAGCACCAGCGGCGCACCGGGCAGGCAGCCCGAGGCCCGCAAGGTCCAGTCCTCGGCCAGGTCGAGATGCTTGAGCACGTAGCCGCGCCCGTCGATCACGACCCGCTCCAGCCTGGCCCCCGACTTGCCCGGCGCCTCCGCCAGTACCGTCCGCTCGGTCGCGCCGGCCAGCAGTTCGGCCACGTCAGGCATCGGCCGCCTCCATCTCCGCCAGCAGCGCGGCGGGCCAGCGCCCGCCGCAGAACACGGTGTCGGCCACGATGCGGTCATCGCGAACGGTCAGCAGGTGCACGTGATGCCCCGCATGCGGCACCCCGTTCTCCGACCAGCTCAGCGTGTACTCGACGACTTCGCCCGCCCCGCCGTCGACCGAGTACCTGTGCATCTCCTCGAATCGGGCGGGATCGGCGAACCAGCGGGCGTACTCGGCCCGGATCGCGTCGGCACCGCTGGCGTGCAGCCGCCAGTTGGGCACCGTCGCGTCGAGCGTGGCGTCCGCGCTCCACGCGTCGCAGGCCGGGATCGTCGCGCTGACGATCGCGTCGAGGAATTTCTCTACCGCCGTCGTGTCTGCCATCGTCTCCTCCTGGAAAGAAGTCTGATCCAGACCCATGGTGGCGGCAGGCGCTTGCAGTCAGATTGCACCCGGCCGCGGCGCGGGGGCTATGGCCGGGCCGCCGGAACCGCAGGAACCGGCGTGGCGGCGGACTCGGCGGCGTCCTGGCCGGGGGCGGCGCCGGGGATCGGGACAGCCTGGCGGGGCCCGAAGGCGGCCAGGGCGAGCGCGACGACGATCAGCCCGATGTTGACCGCAAGCGCGTCCTGCAGGCTGTGCCCGAACGCCGCCGCGAGCGCCGGCGCGCCCGGCCCCGCCGGGTGCAGCGTGCCGAACAGCACCGTCCCGACCACGGCGATCCCGAACGCGCTGCCGACCCGCTGCGCGGTGTTGAGCACGCCGCTGGCCGATCCGTTGTCCGACGGCGGCACCGACTTCAGCACCTGGTCGATGTTCGGGGCGACGATCATCCCGTGGCCGAGCCCGGTGACCAGCAGCGGGCCGACCAGGTACCAGCCGCTTGGCGCCCCGCTGAAGTGGAAAACCAGCAGCAGGCAGACGAGCCCGGTCGCGACCGTGCCGCAGCCGAGGATGAGCGTCCACCGGCCGAGCCGCTGGGCGATGGCGCTGCTCTTGCGAGCGGTGACGATGGCGCCCGCGGCGAACGGGCTGACGACCAGGCCGCTGGCCAGCGCGCCGTGCCCGAAGCCCTCCTGCCAGGTGACCGCCAGGCTGAAGAAGATGCTGGTGAACGACGCGAAGTAGGCCAGCGCGAACACCGCGCCGGTGGCGAAGGCCGGCTGCCGGACCACCCGCGGCGAGATGAGCGGGGTGCGGCCCGCCCGTTCGATGCGGCTCTCCCACCGCCACATCCCGGCGAGCAGCAGCACCGAGGCGGCCAGGCAGCCGTAGGTCCACAGCGGCCAGCCGTACGTCTGCCCCTCGATCAACGGCAGCAGCATCGCCACCAGCGCCGCCGTGAGCAGCCCCAGCCCGGCGATGTCGGCGCGCTGGCGCGCCCGGTGAACGCAGGAGCGCACCGGGGCGGGCAGGTACCTGGCCGCGGCGGGCAGCGCGATCACGCCGATCCCGAGGTTGACCAGGAAGATCCACCGCCAGCCGGTGTGCGGTCCGGCCGCCGAGATCAGCAGCCCGCCGGCCAGCGGCCCCACTGCCGTGGACAACCCGATGACGGCGGCCAGCACGCCGAACGCCTTGCCGCGCTCGCGCCCGGCGAACATGTCCACGATCGTGGCGTTGATCTGGGTGTAGTAGGTCCCGGCCGCCACGCCCTGCACGATCCGCGCGGCGACGAGTTCTCCCGCCGTCCGCGACAGCCCGGCACCGAGGCTGGCGAGCAGGAACGCCACCAGCCCCGCGACGTAGACCGGCCGCCGGCCGATGGCGTCGCCGAGCCGCCCGGCCGGGATGAGCACCAGCCCGAAGGCCAGCGCGTACCCGGACACCACCCATTCCAGCGCGCTGTGGCTGGCCGCGAGCCCGCGGGCGATGCTCGGCAGCGCGACGTTGACGATCGTCGTATCGAGCAGCGACATAAAAGCGCCGATCATGACGGTAGCCAGGGCCAGCCGGGCTAGCCGGTCGGCTCCTGCCGGTGCGCCCGCCTGCGCGCCGCTGGTGGCGCCCGATGATGCTGGCGTGATCGACATCGAATCCCCTTCCGGCGGGGGCCCCTACCCGCGGCCCACGCAACACCCGAATCGAAACGGAACAGCTCTGTTCCGATAGTAGGCCGACCTAAGGCGAAACGCAACAGTTCTGTTCCGTTAGAAAGGCGCCGGGATCCGGCAGGCTCAAATGAAGACCCCGCGGCGCCCGCCGAGTTCAGCGCGGCGCGATGCCGGCAAAGACCAGCGCGGTGATGCGCTGGCTGGTTCCGACCGGGTCGAGATCGCCGGTCTCGTCTCGTGACATCCGCGCAAGCAGGGGAGAGACGAGCAACTCGGAGACCAGGTCGACGTCGATGTCCGGCCGGATCTCGGCGGAGGCGATCCCCCGTTGCAGCGCCTGGTGCATCGCCTCCCGGCGTGGCGCGACCACCTCGGCAAAGTACCGTTTGTGCAGGTCGGGGAAGGCCCCAAGCTCGCCGTTGAGGGCGCGAAGCAGAACGCTCGCCCTCCGGTCACCCACCCGCTCGGCCAGCACGACGAGCAGTTCGGCCACGTCCTCCCGCGCGCTGCGCCCGGCCAGTTCCGGCAGCGGCCTGTTGACCGCCGCGAACACGTCCAGGTACAGCGCCTCCTTGGTCTTCCACCGCCGGTACAGCGAGTTGCGCGACACCCCGGCCCGCTCGGCGATCGCCGACAGCGACAGCCCGGACAGCGTCGCCCCGGCGCCCACCAGGTCCAGCACGGCCTCGACGAGCGCCGCGTCCATGCGCGGATCCCGCTGCCGCCCCCCGGCCCTGCCCGGCGCCTGCACAGTGCTCATACCCCAACGATACAGCACTGTTGCGTTCGCTCTGCCTCATCGGCGGGCGCGCCCCCAGTAACTGCCCCGATCCGCCTCCGTCCTTTAAGAACATTTTGGCCGAACGAGCCGTGGTATCTCCCCAGCGCCACCCGGAGCGGTACCGGTGCCCGCTCGGAGCCGTCTGCGATCATGAACCAATGCCGTCACGACGCATGGAGTGGGCGCTGGCCGGCGCGCTGGCCGGCTGGGCCGCCGCCCGGCTGGCGGGCGCCGATCGTCTCCGCTTGGCCGAAGCGTGGGCTGTGCCAGCGCTGTCGTTCACCCCGCAGGTAACCGCGGGAGCATGGGCCGGCGCGCTGCTGCTGCGCGGCGCATGCCCGGCTGCCGCGGCCGCGGTTGCCGGGGCTGCCCTGACCGCCGCGGTGAGCCCTCGCGCGGTACCGCACCGCCCGCCGCCCGCGGCGGGGCCCGTGCTGCGGGTCTTGACGGCCAACCTGCTGGTCGGCCGGGCCGTGGCCGAGGTGGTTGTGGAGCTGTCCTGCCGCATGCATGCGGACGTGCTGTTCGTGCAGGAACTCACCGATGACGCGGCCGCCGGGCTCCAGCGGGCCGGACTGGACGATCTGCTCCCGCACCGGGTGGCGCAGGCGGTGCGGCGCGGCACCCGCGGGAGCATCTACTCCCGCTATCCGCTGCGCGGCGGGCCGCCCGCTGGGCCGGCGTCTGCCGTCCGGTGCGCCGCCCGGCTTGACCTGCCGTCCGGGCAGTCCGTGCAACTGGCCTGCATTCACGTGGCGCCGCCGAAGTACCCCTGGTCCCCGGAGGCCACGGCCCGGTGGCGCGGTCAGCTCGCCGCGCTGCCCGCGCCCGGTGAGGGTCCGCGCATCCTCGCCGGAGACTTCAACGCCACCCTCGATCACGCGCAGTTCCGCCGGCTCCTGCGCCGCGGCTACGCGGACGCCGCCAGCCAGGCCGGCAACGGGCTGTCCTTTACCTGGGGACCGCTGCCCGCTCGGCGTCCGGCCCTGCTCGCCATCGATCACGTCCTCATCGACCGGCGCTGCGCGGTCCTGACCACGTCGACCCACCGGCTGGCCGGCACCGACCACCGCGCCCTCTACGCCGAACTCCGGCTCCCCAGCTGACCTTCCTGGCCTCCCGGCTGGCCGGCATCATCCTCTACGCTTTCCTCAATGCCCGCGGACGCGCAACGGGAGCCAGCTGCGGGCAAAGGAGAGATGTGATGACGGGCGCTGCTCCGTTCCGGGTGGGCAAGTGGCTTCCATCGGACCGGCAGGTTCTCGGGCGGTGGCTTGATGACCTCGGCGCGAAGGCCGACGCCCGCGGCGACGTGCCGCTGCTTCCGGTGGTCGAGGAGTTCCGGCAGCTGATCAGGCAGGATCCCGAGATCTACATGCTTTTCGCGTCCATGCTGACACAGACGCCCCACAAGCCAACGCCGACCGGCAAGCCCCAGGTCAGGACCGTTGACCATATGCTCAAGCTCTTCAACCACATCCTGACGCACGCCCCGGGATACGACGACACCGGGCTCGTTGGTACTCCGATCAACGCCATCCTCGACTCGGCGATGGGCACCCAGGCGGGGTTCGCCGCGTTCCTGAACGACCGGGTCAACCGGCAGTTCAAGAAGATGCTCAACGAATGGGGCCTGTTCCTGAAGTCCGCCGATTCGGTCGGCGTGCTCAACGACACCGGTTCGGGTTGGTTCGGCCCGAAGGCCATGACGAAGATGCCGCACTTCGCCGAGGATTTCGTGTGCGACCCGGCGAAACCGCATTACGGTTTCACCTCGTGGGACGACTTCTTTACCCGGCGGTTCCGCCCGGGGGTACGGCCGGTGGCTTCCCCTGCAGACCCTGATGTCATCGTCAACGCCTGCGAGTCGGCGCCCTACCGGCTGAGCCACGACGTCCGCCGCCACGACAGGTTCTGGGTCAAGGGGCAGCTGTACTCCGTCGCCCACATCCTCGCCGACGATCCCTGGGCCGACCAGTTCGTCGGCGGAACCATATACCAGGCATTCCTCAGCGCACTCAGCTACCACCGCTGGCACAGCCCGGTCGACGGCCGGGTCGTGAAAGCCTACGTGCACGACGGCACGTACTATTCCGAGACTCCCGCCGAAGGATACGATCCGGCCGGGCCCGACGACTCGCAGGGCTACATCACCGAGGTCGCCACCCGGGCGATGCTGTTCATCGAGGCCGACAATCCAGCCATCGGGCTGATGTGCGTCCTTCCAGTCGGCATGGCCGAGGTTTCGAGCTGCGAGATCACCGTGTACCAGGGACAGTACGTGAAAAAGGGCGACCAGCTTGGCATGTTCCACTTCGGCGGCTCCACGCACTGCCTGATGTTCCGGCCCGGAGTCAGCCTCGACTTCGATTTCCGCGGACAGACGCCCGGGCTGACTTCCAGCAACATCCCGGTCAACGCCCGGATCGCGACCGTGGTCCGGACCGCCGACGGGGCCGACAACGGGCGCTAACCGCCCTCGTCGCTGTCGCGGGGATGGGCGGGTTGCGGGTCGGCCTGTTCGAGAGCCGCGCGAAGCACGGACAGCCCGCGGGCGGTATGGCTCTGCACGGCGCCCCGGCTGATGCCCATCGCGGCGGCGATCTCGCTCTCGGGCAGGCCCGCGTAGTACCGCAACAGGATCGCCTCGCGCTGGCGTTCGGGCAGGTCGCGCAGCGCGGCTAGGGCGGCCGACCCTTCCAGAAGGCCGGGGGAATCGTGCGTTGTGCCCGGCGTTTCCGGCAGCGTCCGCTGCACCTTCCGGTCGATGACGCCGCGGTGCCGCAGCACGGACCGGGACCGTTTCACCACGGACTGCCGCAGGCACGCGGCGAAACAGTCCGCCAACTCGTCCGCGTGATCTGTCGGGATCTGTTCACCGCACACCTGAAGCCTCCGGCGCACCGCACCCGCGATCGCCGGCCGCAGCACTGCACGGCAGCGAAATCAGCGTCACCTCCTTAGGTCGCATAACGGAGGCAAATCGTTTAGCCCTCACCCTGACAAGCCAGCAGCCCGGCCCGACAGACCGGCTTACGGGGCGGGTCAGATGCCGAGCCTGTCGGCGAGCTGCCGGGCGTTGACCTGGGCGTCGTTGCCGTAGCAGTTGTTGAACAGGACGTGGGTGACCTCCGCGCTGTCGGCAAGCTCGCGGATCTTGGGCGCCCATTCGCCCAGCTCGTCCTCGGTGTACCGGTACCGGAACCGCTCCTGGATGTCCTTGCTTTCCCACTTGTCCGAGTGGCCGTGCATCCGGACCACGGCCAGGTCACTGGTGGCGGCCAGCACCGGCGGGATCGAGCTCGGATAGCCCTGCGGCATGTCCACGCACACGTACGGCAGCCGGCGGTCGGCCAGGAAGCCCAGCGTCTCGGCCTGGTTGTCGTCGGTCATCCAGGTCCGGTTGCGGAACTCCACGCATACCCGGTCCGGCGCGACCCGCTCCGCGCACGCCACGATGTACTCCTTGTTCGCCCGGGAGATCGGGAACCACGGCGGGAACTGCAGCAAGATCGCGCCGAGCTTGCCGGCCCGGCGCAGCGGCTCCAGCGCGCTCAAGAACCGGTCCCACGCCTGATCGGTCACCGACGGGTCGACGCCGGAGCGGTAGACCCGGTCCTTGCCGGACTTGCCCGCGACCTCGCGCAGCTCGGCGGGCAGCGCCCTGACCGGGGTGGGGTGGCCGGTGAACAGGCTGAACGCCTTGACGTTGAAGGTGAACCCGCGCGGTGTCCGCTCCGCCCAGGACGCGGCGGTCTGCTCGGCGGGCAGCGCGTAGTAGGTGGCGTCCACCTCAACAAGAGGGAACTGGCGGGCGTAGAACCGTAGCCGCTCCTCCGGCGTGTTCGCCTCGGGCGGGTACCAGCCGGAGGCGATCAGCGTCTTATCCGTCCACGACGCCGTGCCCACCCTTATCCGCGCCATACCCCAGAATGCTGTCAGGCCCGGTCGCAGCCGGGAAGGGGCATCATCCGTCCAGGGGTGGCGATGAATTCACCGGGAGTGTTCGCGGACCTGGCCGCCCAGCGCGCGTGCTGGCATCCGGTCGCGTTCGCCGCCGAGGTCGGCGACCGGCCGGCCCATGCCGACCTGCTCGGCGAGCCGCTGGTGGTCTGGCGCGGGGCCGGCGGGGCGCCGCGGGTGATGTCGGATCTGTGCGTGCACCGCGGCACCGCCCTGTCGCTGGGCTGGATCAAGGGCGACGAGCTGGTCTGCGCGTACCACGGCTGGCGGTACGGCGCCGACGGCCGGTGCGTGGCGATCCCGCAGAAGGAGGATCCGACGGTGGTCCCGGCCAAGGCCCGGGTCCGGTCATTCCGCGCGCAGGAACGGTACGGGCTGATCTGGGCCGCGCTTGACGAACCCCGGTGGCCCCTGCCCGAGGTCCCCGAACTGGAAAACGACGAGTGGGCGGTGGTCGCGGCCGGGCCGTACCGGTGGCACTGCGACGCGGGCCGCCAGGTGGAGAACTTCACCGACTTCGGGCACTTCCCCTGGGTTCATCCGGGGCTGCTCGGCGACCCGGAGCGGCCGGTCGTCCCGCGCCACGAGGTGCACGCCGACGGCCACGTGCTGCGGTACGAGATCGTCCGCCCCGAGGCACCGAACACCGAGGACTTCCCCGTGTTCGGCAACGATGCGGCCGGGCCGCCGCAGCGGCGCAGCCGCTACGAACTGCACCTGCCCTACACGATCGTGCTCCGGCTCGGCTGGGGCGCACAGCGCGGCATGGTCTATTTCTTCGCCTCACAGCCGGTTGCCGCCGACCGCTGCGCGGGCTACGTGGTCATCGGGCGGAACTACAACCTCGACCAGCCGGACCAGGTGATCCGCGAATTCGAGGACACCATATTCGGCCAGGACCAGGTCGTCGTCGAATCACAACGACCCGAGCGCGTGCCCTTCGACCTGGCAGCCGAGCTTCACCTGCGCTTCGACGCGGTCGCCGTCGCCTACCGCAGGGCCATGCGCGACCTCGGCCTGGCCGCCAGCACCCCGATCGGCATCCCCGCCGAATAGCCGACTGGCCCTAGTGCCGTGGCGTGTCAGCGGATCATCATCGTGGATATCCACCCCCCGCAAACTGGGGGGCAAGTATCCACGGTCATCCGGGGCGGGGCTTACGGGGCATGTGAGGCGGGGCTGGGCGGGATACGGGGCAAGCGTTTCCAGGCGCCGCATACCAGCAGGTAACGCCGACGCGGATGCGGGGAACAGGCGCTGCAGCTGGTAGTCGATGACGGCCTGGGCCTGCTCCGGCGAGTGCCCGCCGCCTAGGACGCTAGTGCCCAGGCCCGCGGACATGGCAACGAGGCTGAACGCTTCCAGATCCGGGTCCAGCCCGGCGGGCGTGTCTCCGGCGGCCTGAGCCGCCCGCATCTGCGCGGCGACCACGTCGATGACGACGCCTGAGTTCTTGGCCAGGGGAGCGATCGCCAGCGCCGGATCGGTCAGCGAGAGCGCGAAGTAGGCGGTGTAGAGGACGGTGAACGTGCGCCGCTCGTCATCGGCGGGCACCGCCTCGGTCAGGATGGCGGCGACGATGTCGCGCGGCCCCGCCGGGCTTCCTGCCCGCCTGATCCGCGCCAGCGCCCGCTCGCTGTACCGGGCCGCCAGGTGCTGCATCGCGCCGAGCAGGAGTTCCTCCTTGGTGCCGAAGTAGTACTGAACCAGCCGCAGGGACACGCCGGCCTCGGCCGCGACCTCGCGCATCCCAGTGGCGTGCAGCCCGCGCGTGGCGGCCGTCCGCAGCAGCGCGTCGGCGATCTGCCGTCGCCGCTCCTGATGATCGACCCGCTTCGGCACCCGCTCACCGTATCCCTGGTTAACA
>Ga0181525_10002692_pt1 | contig 14393 bp, 12 predicted proteins | sample PEATcosm2014_Bin_48_FD_121100 | JGI IMG/M metagenome (GOLD analysis project Ga0181525, IMG submission 121100) | Peatland microbial communities from MTU Mesocosm Facility, Houghton, MI, USA - PEATcosm2014_Bin06_10_metaG | ecosystem: Environmental > Terrestrial > Soil > Wetlands > Peat | place...
AGATCGCAGGATGTTTTCGGTACTCGGGAAGAAATCCCTCGCCGCGAAATGGTTTGCCGGGCAGTAAAGAAGGTGCACGATCAAATTGCGGCCTCGTCCATGCCGCGGCTCCCTTTGATCTGGAGCGAATTTAATGCCACATACCGCAACCTCCCCGAGATCACTGACTCCACCTTTATGGGGCCATGGCTGGCTGATACGATCCGGCAGTGCAACGGCATGGTCACGATGATGTCGTATTGGACATTCTCCGACGTGTTTGAAGAGCAAGGAGTTGTTAAGACACCCTTTTACGGCGGATACGGTTTGATTGCGGAACGGGGAATTCCAAAACCCGCTTACAATGCATTTTTGATCCTTCATCACCTGGGGAAACAGCGCATCGCAGTAAGCTCTGACTCAGTTTTAGCAACACGACGCGATGACGGTACTTATGCCATTGCGATCTGGAATTACGCCGACCCCGACAAGCCGGGCAAGCTGCGAATGCTTAAACTGAGCTTCACCGGGAAAGATGCGGGCCACGCTTTGATCTACCGCGTCGATGATAATCACGGGAACGCTCTAAAGGCTTACTCGAAAATGGGATCGCCGTCGTACCCAACCGAAAGCCAGATTAGAGATTTGCAAGAAGCAGCCGAGTTGCCCCAACCCGATGAAGTGACAATTAGAGACCAAGAACTGATGATTTCGATCCCACCGCACGGCCTCGCCTTGATTGAGATACGCTAAAACAGCGGCTTCTTGCTGGGAGAGTACAGCTGAAATCCGGCGCGTTCCATGCCTCTGGTAGCTTCGGCGTTTTTCATGAATGTTTCCCAGACAAAATTTGTCCGCAAATTCTCAGCCATCAGTAGAGTAATGCCCAAGTCGATTCCGATGACGTCGTGGCCGTACCATTGTTTGAGGGGATTTAGCGCATCCACATAACCGTAACGGCTCCATGCGGAAGGATAACGATTACGTATATTGCGCAGCACTCTCAAGGTCGCCGCGGGTAGAAACGGCAGCGAACCGCCGGTCGCGCAAGGCACAACCGTTCCATCGATAGGCCCAAGCGCCGGTGGCCCGCCCCATACCACGTACCCAAATTGTGAATCGGATGATGTTATCCCCCAGAGATCATCGGAGTAATCGGGAAATTGTTTCGCCAACTCAATGCAAAACCTGCGATGTGCTTCAGTGGCAATCATGGAATTTTCGAAATAATCCGCATATTTGTCGCGCTTGTTACGAAAATCAAACCATGCTTGCGAATATTGGTGCACAAAAAGAGGAGCAAATGAACCGATATAACTCAGCCCATCGTATTCGAACTTCACGCGCTTCCATGCGTTCCACACTTCCACATTCAAAGGATAGGCTGGGGAACCCAGCCCGAGCAGATACATCATCATCAATTCACTGTAGTAGTCCCAGCGATAAGGCAGGAAACCGGTTTCAGGACGCCATCCGTGCGGAAGCAGGCTTGTGTCTTCCGAAAGCCATGTCCAGTCCACACGATTGAAGATTTCGTACGATAAGTTGCTGATTTCCGAATGCGCTTCGAAGTGTGCCCTGCATGTGAGAACGCCACATAGAAGAATGGCGGTGTCCACCGAAGATACTTCGGAGTCCCACACACGTTCACCAGTGTTCACATTCGCAAAGTGATAAAAGAAGCCTCGGTGCGTCGGCACTTTTTTCCAGAGTGCGCGAAGTGTGGCGAGGACGCGATTGCGCGCATCGTCCGTGGAAATGTAATGACGGCTATCGGCAATACATAATGCAGTTAGACCGAAGCCGGTCGCTGCAATGCTGGCGACGATACTATTGTCGTTGCTATGAGCATTGCAGCGATCCCTAACTAATCCTGTTTGCGGATTGGCCTGGTCCCAAAAATATTGAAAGTGCGTTCTCTCAATGTCTTCCAGCAAGTGGTCATCGTCGGCGGAAATTTCTTCGGTCGAACTCGTCCCTGGTTTCATTTCTTGAAACCAGGGTGCGGCGAGCGCTTTCGAGGCTAATGGTAGACACCATCCTACAGTTGCAATTTGCTTCAATAACTGGCGACGGGAGAGCCCGCAGGATCGTCGATCATGAGCGGCCATCGTACAATTTTAGATGGTGGAACGCGACCACGGGATCGTTCATCTAACATTTTTGTTGGCTTAACCCGGCCCGGTTCTTCATGAATAGGACAGCAAAAATTGTCGGCGCGTGCGTAATGGTAATTACGCTTGTCGTGGGCTTGTGGATAACCTTCACCATCATTCGCAAACATCGTCGTGTAACCATTACGGGCGCGGTATTGCGTCAGGATGCCGACCCCAACAAACAGAGCCCAATTACCGGCGTGCGCGTCACCGCCATCACTGGGACGACTGCGAGCAATACGATCTCAGACCAGTTGGGGCAATTCAGTCTCACGTTACCGAAAGGCTTTCGGCGTCACCAAGCCATCACTCTCGACTTTCAGCACGCCGATTATCAAACGTTGACAATGCATGATTTTGTTGGCGATAAACTCTTCGTTGTCCGTCTCTCTCCCTTGAATAGGAATACTCGGCCTGACAGCAGCCAGCCTGAGAAAGCGATCGCAAATGTCCGCGTGCGCTACCTGGTGAAGACCACCACGACCGAAGATATCGGAAGCATTGCCAAAACGCTTCAGGTAACAAATTCCGGCAATGTTCCCTGCAAGGGAGACCCTCCGTGCTCGCCCGACGGGAAGTGGAGGGCCAACATCGCCGCATTACACTTGGACGCTGGCGAAGGGAACGAATTTCGCAATATCCGCGCTTCCTGTATTGCAGGACCGTGCCCCTTCACAAAGATCGAACACGAAGTTGTTACGAACGACGGTCGGCAACTGAATATTAGCGCCAGAGCTTGGTCCGATACGGCTACGTTTCTGATTGAAGCGGAAGTCGTCCGCACAATGGTAAGCGACCTTGTGCGCGAATCATATCCCGTGATTTTCGGTCCGTCGCTGAGTTTCAGCTTGCCAGTCTCGGCGGAAGGACCGAGCTTCGAGGCTGAAATAAATGGTGAACCTATCATCTTTCCCTTGAGCCCATCCCTATCCTTGAGTTGGGCCGCTTGCACGTTGAGTCATAACAAGGATCAGACAACCGTCTATCACTGCGAATTGAAACCCGGATACCGCTTTAAGTAATTTGGCCTACGGCGAGGTGTTTGGCGCTACCACGGCGATTTGTGAGGCCGTGTATGTTCGCCCGTCGAAACTCGCGCTTATAGTTACTTGGTTACCTTCCCGCAACGTCGCGATCACGGGCAAGTGGCTTTGGTCGAAGGTTACGTCATATCTTTTTTGATCGCGAGGATCAATGATTGCAAGCCTTCCGGAGTGAACATCCAGAAAAGCGATTTTGCCGCTGAAGACGAACGAACCGCCGGGCGTGGCCAAAATGGAAATACGTCTCACGACCCCGCCGCCGCCCGCCTCAAAATCAGCCGTGACTAACGTGCCGGGCGCCAGATTGGGTGTCGCTGCATTTGCGGCCTGTCCCACGCCCGCAATCTGTACACCAGCGGGCACTCTCAATTTGACTGGATTGGATGATAGCGAGTCGCGGAGTACGAGTTCCCCGCGACTGCAGTCGAATTCAATGACTTGCCCTTGCACTTCGCCTTCAGGCGCCTGCGTTAAACTATGAATGCTTCGCGCAAACACAGTGCTCCCATCGAGCATGGTTTCCACGGAAATGTGATCGCCCGCATGCAAGTCTTTCACCTCGCACAATTTTCCATCGCGAAATATCTGTGTGCGGATGTCGAAGGCGACCTTCATGGCATGCCCGCCGAATACGCGTAGGACAATTTGATCGCGAACCCTATCCAGTTGTTTAATCTCCCCACCTATGACGGTCGACTGGCCCGATGGCATCGAAGGCAGATCCGGCAATGGCTTAACTGCGGATTGATTATTGACAGCAGCTGGCTGTGCCGGCAAAGAAACAGTTGTCTCATTGGACGCCAGCGGGGTCGCTTGTCCGAATGCTGCGCATATAAGCACCATGGGGAGTATCGACAAAGGTTTGGCCAAGTCGTTAATCCGAAAGTCTTTCATTTTGGTAGCTGTTTGATGCCTGGTCATTAAGGCGCGTGGTCTGTACAGGCCCACAAAAACACGTTTGCACTGGCAACAGACTCGCGATTTTTGCATCCAAGTAGAGCCTTTTATACCTATTTTGAAAAAAATGGACCGGTTACGACGATTCTGCGTTGGGTGCTGTCTCTTATGGCAATTTGTGTTCTTCCTGCCATCGTGGCAAGCATTTGCCGACAAAGATCTTAAAATCACCATTCCCCGGCGCAGCCACCTAACGCCGGTACAGAAGCTGAATCGCGAAGGCGTCGCGGAAATTGAGAAACACCAATATGCCAAGGCGGAAGCCGCATTCATGAAGGCCTATTTGTATGATGCCAGCGATCCCTTCACTCTGTATAACCTCGGCTATGCCGCGGAGCTCCAGGGTAATCTGGATCGAGCGCAGAAGTTCTACGGATTGGCCGTAGAACAGGCCACTAATGCCACGATTGATCGAACGAACGTTCGTTCGCTAAAAGGCCAGCCGATGCGCAAAGCGGCTCTAGGTATTGAAGATCGTGAGCTACGAGTAAACCAGGCAAACATCGACGCAATAAGGCTGTTGGAATCCGGACAAGCGCGCGAGGCCGAGTTCGTCTTACGGCGAACTTTGCAGCTCAACCCGCAAAATGCCTTTACGCTAAACAATCTTGGAGTCGCACAAGAAGCGCAAGGCAACTTTGCGGATGCCGAGAAATCCTACCTGAAGGCAGCCTCAATTCACTCCTCCCAGACTTCTTTAGTCACTTCGACCGGTGCAGCCTGGCGGGGCAAACCCGTAAGTGAAGTTGCGAGTGCCAATGCCGCCACGGTTGAGGAACGCTTGCGATCCGCGAATACGGCCCAGGCGCAGGCCTCATTTCTCAACATGCAGGGCGTCGCGGCCATTAATCGCAATGACTGGGCAACTGCCTCACAGGATTTTCAAAAAGCATTTCACCTCGACCCGCACAGTGCATTTTCCCTGAACAATGAAGGCTATCTGGCAGAAACGAATGGAGACTCTGAAACAGCGCAGTTCTTTTATGAACGCGCCAAGCTGGCTCCAGATTCCTCTGCCGCCGTGGGTTTGGCCACACGCCGTGACGCCGAAGGCTCGAATGTATCCGTCACGGCGAATGACAGTTCGCGGCAGGTCGAAACAAGACTCTCGGTTTTAGAACGCGAACGCAGAAAAGAAAATAATCCGGTCGTCCTCAGGCATCGTGACAATTCTCCCGTTGTAGAACCGCCGCCATCGGCCGCAACGACTTCACAATAAGGAACTTATGACCGCTCCCGCGCTTAAAGTAGATACATCTGATTCGCTTCGTGCCACTTTGAATCCTCCGGCAGAATGCATCTTATTGTCGCAGCTCTTGTTCAGCCCCACGCCGGAAACTGCAATTCAACCGGAAAGCGTGGCATCTGAAACGCTCGACAAAATGCTCACATTGGCGCAAGCGCATCATGTCGTCCTGCGCGCCTTGCCGGTGTATGCGCAAATCGAACAACGAAAAGATTATGCGGCGTGGGCCAGTGACGCCATGAAACGGGAGCAGGCAAGGGTAAACAATGCCATCGGCTTTCTTGCCCGGATTTGCAGCGCTTTGGAAGAAAATCAATGTGACGTAACTGTCATTAAATCATTGGACCACTGGCCAGACTTAGGTAGTGATTTGGACTTATATACAAATTCAGACCCCCGCAAGGTCATTGATTTGATGAGAACACACTTCAACGCCACGCTCGCATCCCGCAGTTGGGGTGATCGTTTGGCGAATAAGTGGAACTTCGTTGTTCCGGGCTTGCCAGAGCTCGTCGAAATTCACATGGGGCGCCTCGGCCAAACTGGCGAGCACGTCGTTTTCGCGAACGGCTTGAACACGCGCGCCAGGGAATTGCAGCTGCCGGAAAAAATGTTTCGTGTCGCGTCCCCGGAAGACCGCTTGATAATCTGCACTTTGCAGCGAATGTACCGTCATTTCTACGCGCGCCTATGCGATATTTTGGACACCCTGTATCTGCTCGAGAGTGATGCCCAGGGGGTGGACTATGAAAAGCTGCACTACACTGCATTACGCGCCGGCATCTGGGAGGGAACGGCGACTTTTCTGGTCATCGTCTCTGACTATGTACGTATGTATCGGGGATTCGGCATGGAACTGCCGCGGTGGGTTCGCTCGTCGGCCAAATTTAATGCCAATCAGGTTCACTTCCGCAACGGATTCCTGCGCATCTCTATAGCACCCCACTCTGTGAAGCTTTACGCTACTCAACTGGCATCGATGTTATTTCGGGGAAATTTGGCAAGTACAGCCCGGCTAAGTCTTCTTCCCTGCCTCGCAGTTGCCGCCGCCGCCGGACAGAAGATCACTGGAAGCGATAAAGGAATCTGGTAAATTCGTTACAAAACTCTCCCATCAGCCCTTCTGATATCTAGACGCTCGAAATTCCTCCCATTAGTCTAGTTTCAATGCACCTTTGGATACGCGTCTAAGGGATCCCCTGATTGACCGTGTGCAAAGACCGTATTACTTTTCGATAAACACGCGCCGCTGTTATAGCAAAAACTCAGGGGCTACCTAGAGAGATGAAGCCCGTTTTCATTTCATTTAGGCGCCTTTGGATCCCAAAACGAGTCGCACGTTTTTCCTGAGTGTGCGTTTCCAACCGGCATGGAGGAATTAGGAATGAAAAAGTGGCTTACGATTCTTTTATTTGCGGCATGTGCGATACCGGGTTTTGCGACGGTAACCGTAAACACTCCCGCCAACGGTGCGACGGTAAGTTCGCCGGTATATTATTCCGCTACGGCGACCACCAGTACGTGTACAAAAGGCGTGGCCTCCATGGGGCTTTACGTTGATAACCAACTTGTGTACGTGCAAAATGGCGCCAGCTTAAACACAAGCTGGCCGCTCAGCCCGGGTAAATACAACACCGTCGTCGAAGAATGGGACTATTGCGGCGGCGCCACCTATACCCCCATTGCAATCACCGTAAGCAGTCAGACCGGTGTCTGGGTCACTTCCCCCACCAACGGCGGCTCTGTGGGATCTCCTGTAAATTATGTCGCTACCGCATCTACCACCTGCACTGCAGGGGTAGCATCGATGGGCGTGTATATCAACAATGTCTTGACCTATGTCGTGCAGGGTGCAAGTCTGAATACTAATTTGTCTTTCAATCCTGGGACTTACAACACGGTCGTCGAGGAATGGGACCATTGCGGCGGAGCATCTTACACTCCCGTGAAAATAACAGTTACGGGGGGCAGCGGAAATGGCAAGACGCTCACTGCTTTACAAGCCAGCGGCGGGTGGAAATCGTACGGGGAATATCCTCCGGATTACAACACCTGCACCCAGTGCGGGCCTGGCGTGACTTGGTCGATGGAACAACATATTTCATCTCCATCCAAGAGTGGGAACGCATCCCAATTCAACATCGGTGGAACGACGGCGTATTCTGATGTTCTCTGGACGAACCCGTTGATCGGCCAGAACTCCACCCAGGGTCTGCCGGACAGTAATCACACTTTGCTGCCCACTCTCCATAATTTCACGTACGACGCCTATTTCTACGGGTCAAATTTATCTCTGTCACAAGTGCTGGAATTTGATATCAGCATGTACTTCAATGGACTCAGCTTGATCTGGGGAAATCAATGCCGAATTGCGGGCGGCAACGAGTGGGACATCTGGGACAATGTGAACTCTAAGTGGGTACCCACCGGCTTCGCATGCAATCCCGTGAGCAATGGGTGGAACCACGTCACCATTCAAGTGCAACGCGAGTCCGACAACACGCTGCTGTTTCAATCCATCACCCTGAATGGAATCACGAATACCATCAATAAGACGTATGCTCCCGGCTCATGCCCAAGCGGGTGGTGGGGCATCACGGTGAATTATCAAATGGATGGCAATAACAAACAATCCCCCTACACAACCTATCTTGACGACTTCACATTTACTTACTGGTAGAGTGAAAACGCGGATGGTACAGGGCCATCCGCGTTTCCCCTTGCGCCTTGCTCCACGACACGCTTCACTGGGACGCCAGAAGGATGTCTCGATTCCGGCCCAATGCCTGCCCAGATATTTCATATATCTCTGCACAGGTTTCTGCCACGCTTTGCACCCGGATCACGGTAATGTGCGGCGTCATCCTGCTGAGCTCCATGTAGGCTTCACGATTGCGGCATAGAAAATCGACGGGATATTCTGGTTTGCGCGCTCGCGCTTGTCCGGGATCGGCATCGAGCAAAAATGCGACATCTGGCGCGCTCGTCCATTGCAGGATGCCTCTTGTAAACAACTGTTGCCACCGCGAATCGAACAGATTCAGATTTGCCAGCTCGTCGTAAATGTACCGATCGAATATAACTACATCGGCAGAGCTCCGTCTGAGCCGGTTGACGATCGCTCTCAAGCGCAGCGAATCCAACAAATAAAGAAGTACACGTACTGGCACCATGTACCAGGACTGAACGTTCTTGTCTCGGCGATTTACCGGACGCTCGGGCGAACCAACACCGGCCTCGCTCTTGAACAGGCTATGGCTTGATGCCTCTCGAAGCCGCTTTAGAGTTGCGACATCGTCCCAAAATCGAATCGATGTGACTCTTATGCCGTTCGCTTCGAGACACTGACGCAGTGATTCAATTTGTGTGGTCTTCCCTGCACCATCGATTCCGGAAAAACTGATAAGAAGGGGCGCACGTGCGAGATTCATTGCGATACGCTCATCTAGTGCGCGCCGGGAGGACGGCTGGGGCTGGCATTAGCGAGCGCAACCACGGTACCCACGGCCGCTACGGTCCCCAGAACGATGCCGACACTAATCAGTATCGTACGCACTCGATGTTGTTTGGCCGGCGCGATTGCTGCGCCTGCGGGGCTAAATACGGCGATGCCCGTAACTGGAACGGCGGGTGCGACGGCTGTGCCCACGGGCACCTGTGCAGGCGAGGGTTGGTTGGCTGATTGCGCCACCCCCGGGGTGTCAGGGAGCGGTTGCGGTTGGTCAGGGCTCGCTTGTTGCGCAATTGCAGAACTGACAGACCACAGTAGCACACAAGCGATTAATAATGCGCCCTTGCCCTTGCGAGCCCCGCGCACACAGCTCAACTTGCTTGGCAATCCTTCGTCCATGAAATTCAGTCACCATTAGAATGAATCGCGTCCGGTACGGGCCGGACGACACACAGTTCCTCAGCCCACGCGTCTTCGTGGAAGCTCTCCGATGCTTCCTCCGCTGTGTCGTAGATATCACAGATCTCGTCGAGCCCCATTTGCTGAAACGTAGACGCCACCTCAGCCGGCACCGATGCCAGTTTTACATCGCCATTCTGTTTTAGGGCTTCCTCAAAGCATTTCACGAGGACCAAAATTCCCGAACGATCCATCGCAGATACCCGAGAAAAATCGAAGACTACGGTGGGTCGTCGTCGCTTCAAAACCGGCTTTACTTCTTCCAGAAATGACCAGGCGTCGCTTGTTACGAATCTGTCCGGTATCTCTTTGATGACAACACTACTTTTCACCATTGCCGTATTTTCCTCATACTCCTCACAGGGTAGCGCTGTGACTCAGAGCGTACCATCCAGTCAACTCGGTAATTACGTAAGGGACTCACTGTATGCCATGATCGGAGAGGCCGACTAACTGCTCCGCATCCGCAAGGAGTAAACGGCGAAGATCTTTTTCAGGATCGTGTAAGCAATACCGGACCAAGTTTCTGGCATAACGAATAAGCGTTGACAAATTCGTTTTGTACCAACAACAATAGATCATCCGCGGAGAAACGCCGCAGAAGCAACGAAAGCGATCCACCGAAGATGGTGAAGATAGAATGGTCGCCACCAAACGGTGATTACCGTCAAGGACTGTCCAGGGACCGCTTCGGGAAGTACCAATCAAAATGATCGCTCCCCGGTCTTTCATATGCAATCCGGCTTCCTGCAAATTTTCAATCTTCTTAAGGAAGGCGGAATCCGCTGCCTTAGTGGCTTCTCCGGACTGAATGGATTTGAGGATGCGGGGCAACGAATAGTCGCCTCGCGCGAGCTTTCTCCATTGCGCACGTGGAAATACTCGGATGCGGCCAAAATGTCCTATCTCCAATTCGGTTTCAAACCATTGGGTATCCGTTGGAATTTCTCGCCATAGTGACCCGTGCCGGAGATAAAACAAGGCCAATCGAGTCGCATTTTCGCCGGCGTCGCCATAATTTGGGGTGTCGACGACTCTCGCCAAAGACCGCCGGTAATTTTCAAACTCGGGGTTTTGAAAATCCGTATGCAAGAACTCTCCAATGACCTCATCTTCGGTGGCGCCCCGAAGCCAGGGCAGTTCTCCGGCATCCGACGCGACATGGTAAGGCTTTCTGCGGCGTAGCCAGTCAGTCAGAAATGGTATGGCCACGATCACCAAAAGAACGCTCATCATGACCAGTTGGACGAGAATAACTTGCTGCAACGAACGATGATAGCGGTAGATGCTGGCAATGAGAGCGATGCTGAACATAAGTTGGACCCAACTCGTGTTGGCAATCTTGTGCGACATTTCGTACGCAATCATGACAACGCTAAGCGAGTAAACGCAGGTGGTGGCGGCGTATAGAGACAGAAGATAGGGCAAACCGTATTTACCCGTTGTGGCGAACTGGTTGCCGAAAAGCGCCGTCCATATCCAACCCGGCGCGGTGCGCAACCCCAGAGACAAAATGGCCCCGATACCCAGGACGAGCAAAAGTGACATGCCCAAGACCTTGTGACTCTCCTGTTCTTGTTTGGGCGCGCTGGCAACGATGGGAAACATGGTATTGACAATGGCCCACGAGAAAGCAAAAACGACGCGCCCAACTAAGGCCACCGCGGCGTACAGGCCGGCAGGATTCGGTGGAAAAAAATGTTTAACGACGACGATGTCGCAGTTATTGATGACTACCTGTCCGACAAAAAATACAATCGCCTGCATCGCCTCGCGAAATGCATAGGGAATCACGATTCGCGAGCCTGAGGCGTTTGGAAGCCTGGGCCGAGCAAATAGATACGCCGTGGCAACGGCTGCTGCGTTGGCCGCGATCACGCCCTCGACGCCGTAGCCTAGACCTATGGCTAACAGGGAGCCGCATAGGCGAACAAATCCCTCCAGAACTAAATTTTTCGCCAGCCCTCTGAACCCGCACGTGCCTTGTAGATATCCACGTCGACTGCCAAGGGGAATATAGAAGGCGACCCCCGCGCCCAACAGGACCACCAACTTTGGATCTTGGAGTCGCAAATATTCGGTGATCGTGTTCCGAAAAAGCAGAAACAGAAGACCCATAATGAGTCCGCAGGCCCATGAACTGCTGTGAAATTCGTGGTATGCATTGCTTCGCTCCTGCGGAGATCCTTGTCGAGCCACAACTTTGGCGGAGACAATTTGAAAAGAGAGCGTAACCGCGGACACCAGGATTAACAGCGTGTAGACCGCGCTCGCATTGCCAAAATCCGTCGGTCCAAGGAATCGAGCAACCGCGATGTTGTAGATGAAATTAATCGCGGTCGCAAAGCCGGAGCCCACAAGCAGTACGAAACTGCCGGAGAGCACTCGCGCCTGCAGGCTTTTGCCTTCAATTGGAGAGGATTCAATCACAATTGCAGTCCCTACATCAGAGGGGAAACGCATTTCTGATGCAAAAACTGGCTCCTCCGCTGCCTAGCGCGGCCTCTATGCTGAATTCCTCCGGGAAAAGATGACAACCCGAAGCGCCACGCGTGCCTCTAAACGGCACCATCTATGGTAAAAAGAGGCACAATCACTCTCGCCGTCGTGGGAATCCTATTGCTACAGGCGTGCGCACCAACACATTACCAACGGGCTATGTTTTCTGATCTACCCAGGAACGCCTCCGTAACCAAGATTTTGGCCGTCTATGAGCCATGGTTTGGTCATCCGCAGCACACTTCTGTGGGGTATTCCTCGCATGACCCAGTTGAAATACGAAAGCAGATCGACGAGGCAAAAAGTATGGGGATCTCAGGCTTTGTAGTGGACTGGTACGGTGATCGCGAGCCATTCCTCGACCAAAGCTATGCCTTGATCCAATCAATTGCGGCCCAAATGGATTTTCACGTCGCTGTTATGTATGACGAAACTGAGGGGGCCACTGATCAGGCCACGGATGATGCCTTAGCGGCATTCCAGAAATTTAATACTACGTACCTTGCTCGGGACGCTCCCGGACGTTCTGCTTATCTCATGTATAACGGCCGGCCTGTCATCTTTATTTTTCCCAAGGGCGGCACCACAAATTGGCATCGCGTAAGAGAAGTGGTTGATAAATGGGATCAGCCACCGCTCCTGATTTACGAAGAGAGACAAACGCCGTATGTCTCTGCCTTCGATGGCTTTTTCGCATGGATCAATCCTGGGAAGAAGGGATGGGCAGCAGATGGCAGCAACTGGGGCAAAGATTATTTGCAGGCTTTTTATACGCGGATGACGACGCAATATCCTGACAAGATCGCCGTTGGAGCCGCCTGGGCGGGCTTTGACGACACCAAAGCGTCATGGAGCCTTAACCGCCACATGTCGCAGCGCTGCGGCGCCACGCTCGTCGATACAATGAACCTAGTTTCACAGTATTACGCTCCCGACCGGCCACTTCCCTTCCTGCTCATCGCTACATGGAACGATTACGAGGAAGGTTCGGCGATCGAAGCCGGACTAGTGAAGTGCAAGCCTGGGCAAGAACAACCGGCTGGTGGTAACTAAGCTGCAGGAGACGCCGATCGTCTTCCATCCCTTTGCCAGGTTTCAAGCAGGCGTTGCCTGGAATGCGATGCCCTATATACCTCATCAATAATTGAAAGAGGCCGGCTGCGGATTTCGTCATAAACGCGGCCGATGTATTCACCCAGTAGCCCCAAGCTAAGCAGTACGAGCGCACCGACCAGGCAAACTGTTGCCGAAATACCCGACGCCAGAGTAACTGTCGGCGCGCTGGAACTGAGGGCGACAACTGCGAGTATTACGGCCGCGGTGACGGCGAGCCCTGACGAGGCAAAACTCAAGCGCAAAGGCTTGTAACTGAAGCTTGTAATTGCGTCCATGGCATACTTAATGCGGCTAAGGAACGTCAATTTCCCTTCCCCTCCGATTCGATCCTGTCGATCGTAGTAAACGATCGCGGTCCGATAGCCAACCCACGCGCGCAAGCCGGGCAAATAGCGATTCCGCTCCCGGAGGGCGTTGATTGAATCAACTGCTTTGCGATCAAGCAGTCCGAAAATGCCTGAATCTAGAGGAATTGGAAAATCTGAGAGCGCACCTAGTACGCGATAGAAAGCCGGGAACAGCACTGCGAGCAACTTGCGGCCCTCTTGACGGCTCCGTCGAACCGCGGCCACTACCTGTGCCCCGCCTCGCCAGGCTTGCACAAACTCCGGTATGACGCTGGGAGGGTCCTGCAAATCGGCGTCCATCAAGACGACGGCATCGCCGGCGGCGGTTTGCAAACCCGCAGCGAGCGCACCCATGTGGCCGAAATTGCGTGACAGATTCACCACTACAATCCGGGAATCGTAGGTCTGCTGATCTCGTAGCATATTCAGCGAGGAGTCTTGCGACCCGTCATTCACATATACGACTTCCCAATCCTCGCCGACATCCTTCATCGCGTCGGACACCGCGTCGTGAAGTTGGGGGATTATTTCCTCTTCGTTATAGACGGGAACAACAATTGAAATCATCTCGGGGCTCCTAACACAAATCAGAACGCTGGCTTCATATAATTATTTTTGTACCGTTATGTCATCCATACCATCGGCATCGCCTTCGAACATTCTTACCTTCCAACTCACCTCCGTCGGCGTCAAGACAGCGACATATCGCGCTTTCACATGTTGCATGGCCTGGAATCGTCCATCATCGGAGAGTCCAACGTCATATTCCGCATCGTCTACAACCTCAATGGAAAGGCCTTCCTGCGAGTAAAAGACGAACGTGATGTGGTGCGAGCGATCGCGATAACTGGTGGTGATGTTTGCGCGCTGCTGTTGGGCGATCACGCCTGCAAGTTTCTCTCTTGCGATGCCTGTAAAGGCGCCATCCAACGCTCCGACATCGTTGCCCGTGAACGCCTGAGACATTTGTCTCCAGCACTTTAGATAATCACGTACCACGGCGTCCTTCGTTTGATCTTCGAGCGGACGCGGGCCAAAAGACTGAGGAACCTCAACCTGAACAACCGGATGGGTCGCGCCTTCGGCGAACAAGTCGCCTGCCAGGCACAATAACGAGCAGGCAACGACAATTACAAGCTG
>Ga0181525_10002694_pt1 | contig 14386 bp, 12 predicted proteins | sample PEATcosm2014_Bin_48_FD_121100 | JGI IMG/M metagenome (GOLD analysis project Ga0181525, IMG submission 121100) | Peatland microbial communities from MTU Mesocosm Facility, Houghton, MI, USA - PEATcosm2014_Bin06_10_metaG | ecosystem: Environmental > Terrestrial > Soil > Wetlands > Peat | place...
CTGGACGTGCTCGGGCGGAAGCTACGTCGTATCGTGGAGTGTGGGCGGATGGATAGATCGCCTCAGAATCTCAACCGACAACACGCGGACCGACGGAACGAACGGTTTTATTCGCGTATCCGGGATTCGCAAGTGAACTGAACCTCAGATCGGATCAGCCCGCCCTTTGCTATCAATTGGCGCTCCCTAGGGGACTCGAACCCCTGTTTTCGCCGTGAGAGGGCGACGTCCTGGGCCGCTAGACGAAGGGAGCCTGGGACCGGAAATAGACGCGATGGCGCGGCCATGCAAGCGCGTTCGGTGGCCCGGCGTCACGGCTCCGACGAAAAGCGCAGCCGTCCGGTTTGCTTGAGCGTCTTGATATCGAAGGTCAGCAATTCGCTTTTGCCGTCGATATCCAGCAATACCGCGATGCGCCCGGCCGAGGCCGAGGTCGAGAGCACATGCGCGCCCTTCGGCAATACCACCAGGTCCTCGGTGGCCGGTCCGTTGCCGGCGGCATACATACGATAGCCGATGACGGTGACGACCGCCGCGATCGCCAACAACGTGGTGAGAACGGAAATCATCATCATGACGCGGGCGCGCGCCACCAGACGGGCCGCCTCGGATTCGGCGAGCGCGGCGCCGGCTGCTAGGTTGCCGTGCAGATTGCCGGATAAGTTATTCATGACGCTCACTATCACGCAGAAAATCGCCACCCAGAAAACCGTCGTCGCCGCCGAAGCGGACGCCGGCGGCAGGCTCGATCGCGTGCTTGCCGTTCATCTCGGCGAGCTGTCGCGGTCGCGGCTTAAGGCGCTGATCGAAGCCGGCGCCGTCGCCGTGGACGGCCGCACGATCCGCGATCCCAGTCACCGCGTCAATTCCGGCGACGCGATTTTGGTCGAGGTGCCGCCGCCGCTCCCGGCCAAACCCGCCGCCGAACCCATCGCCCTGAAGGTCGTTTACGAGGATGCCGACATCATCGTCATCGATAAACCCCGCAACCTCGTGGTTCATCCCGCCGCCGGAAACTGGACCGGAACGCTGGTCAATGCGCTGGTCGCCCATTGCGGCGATAGCCTGTCCGGCATCGGCGGCGAACGGCGGCCCGGCATCGTGCATCGGCTCGACAAGGATACCACCGGCCTCATGGTGGTGGCGAAGAACGACCGCGCCCACCGCGGCCTGGCGGCGCAATTCGCCGATCACGGCAAAAGCGGCGAGCCGTTCGAGCGCGGCTATCTGGCCTTGGTCTGGGGCGCGCCGGAACGGCCGCACGGCACCGTCGACAAGCCGATCGACCGCAACCCCCACGCCCGCGACCGCATGGCGGTCCGCGACGGCGGACGGGAGGCGGTCACCCATTGGCAGGTTCTGGAACGCTATGGCGGCGAGTCCGGCGGCACGGTCGGCGACAGGACCGGAAAAGCCAAGAAAGCGGTCAAGAAAGCGTCCGAGCCGGTGGCAAGCCTGCTGGCTTGCCGGCTCGAAACCGGGCGAACCCATCAAATTCGGGTCCATTTGGCCTCGATCGGCCATCCGATCATGGGCGACGAGGTCTATGGCTCCGGTTTCCGAACCAAATCGGCCCTGTTACCGCAAAACGCGCAAGTTGCGCTGGCCGGTCTTGGCAGGCAGGCGCTGCATGCCTATGTCTTGCGGCTGAAACACCCCTCAAGCGGCGAAATCATCGAATTCAAGTCGGAACTACCGGCCGACCTTCGCCGTTTGCATCATGCCTTGGCGGATATCCAAGGCAATTCGGGTCGTGTCGGGAAGAAAAGTTAAAGCAATTTCAACGGCTTAACTCGATTGGAAGCGTTCACGGCGGGGTCGCGGCGATGTTACGCCGTGTTCACTTCCACTCGCCTGATTCGGCCGTGTATATTACGGGTGCGAAATCGATGGAATTGGCGCCGTCGGCTCGGGGAGCGGCGGCACCACTGGCCCGCCGCGCCGCGGGGGCATGAAGAAGGAGGGCGCTAAGATGGCCCAGACTGCAGCATTACCCATTCTCTCGGGCGAGACCGGTCTCACCCGGTACTTAGAAGAGATCAGGCGGTTTCCGATGCTGGAACCGCAGGAAGAATTCATGCTGGCGAAGCGCTGGCGCGAGCATGAAGACCGTGAAGCCGCGCACAAGCTCGTCACCAGCCATTTGCGGCTCGTCGCCAAGATCGCCATGGGCTATCGCGGCTACGGCTTGCCGATCGCCGAAGTCATTTCCGAAGGCAATGTCGGGCTGATGCAGGCGGTCAAGCGCTTCGAGCCCGACAAGGGCTTTCGGCTGGCGACCTATGCCATGTGGTGGATCAAGGCCGCGATCCAGGAATACATTTTGCGTTCCTGGTCGCTGGTTAAAATGGGCACCACCGCCAACCAGAAGAAGCTGTTCTTCAATCTGCGCAAGGCCAAGAGCCGCATATCGGCGCTTGAAGAAGGCGATATGCGGCCCGAGCAGGTCAAGCTGATCGCCAAACGGCTGGGCGTGACCGAGCAGGACGTCATCGATATGAACCGCCGGCTCGGCGGCGATGCCTCGCTCAATGCGCCGATCCGCGAGGACGGCGATTCCGGCGAGTGGATGGATTGGCTGGTCGACGACAGCACCAGCCAGGAAAGCCGTCTGGCCGAAAGCGAGCAGTCCGACAACCGCCACAAGGCGCTCGGCGCGGCGCTGACGGTGCTCAACGATCGCGAGCGCCGCATCTTCGAGGCGCGGCGCCTCGCCGACGATCCGATCACGCTCGAAGAACTCGCCGACGAATTCGGCGTGTCGCGCGAGCGCGTGCGCCAGATCGAAGTGCGCGCCTTCGAGAAGGTGCAAAAGGCGGTGCGCAACAACATCGCGCATATGGAAAATCCCGAGGCGGCGGTGGCTGCGGCGGCGCATTAAGCGACAACACTGGACTCCGTTTCGTCATGCCCGGGCTTGTCCCAGGCATGACGCCGCTTATTACTCCCGCAGCGCGCCGCGCAGCGGCCAATGGCAGGCAAGGATGACGACTCCGGCAAACGCCGCGATGCCGGCCACCATCAGAAAAAATTCCGGCTTGTCCATCCGGCTCCAAAAGCTGCCGATCCAGCCGGCGAGGAAGCCGCCGACAAAGCTGGTCGCGAGCCACACGCCCATCATCATCGACAGAATGTGCCGGGGCGCCACTTTAGTCACCAGCGATAGCCCGACCGGCGAGAGATAAAGCTCGCCAAGCGTGAGGACGACGAAATAGCCGAACAGCCACCCCCAGCTCGCTTGGCCGCCGCCGGCGTGGAACGCCGCCAGCACCATGATGAAGTTCGCCGCCGCCACACCGAAACAGCCGAGCGCCATCTTGGTGATGGTCGAGGGTTCCTTGCCGCGCGCCGCCTGCCACGTCCACAACGCGACGATGAACGGCGTGAAGGCAAAGATCATGAACGGGTTGAAGGCCAAAAACCACGTGGTGGGAATTTGCGCGGTCAATCCAAACAGCCCGATGGCGCGGTCGGTATTGGCGTCGGCCCACAGGATAATCGTATTGCCGCTCTGCTCGTAGGTCGCCCAGAACAGGGTATTGGGCACGAACAGCACGAGGAGCGCGACGACGGCGCGCCATTCACCGCGGCTGAGCGGCTTTCGTTCGCCGGGCGCAGCCCGCGCTTTGTCCAACTCGTCGGGCGGCAGTTGCGGCAAGGCGTACAGATAGATCGACAGTCCGATCAGCATGCCGACGCCGGCGGCGGCAAAACCGTAATGCCAGCCCGCCTCCTCGCCCAGCGTGCCGCAAACGAGCGGCGCGAGAAACGCCCCGATATTGATGCCGACATAAAAGATCGAATAGGCGCGGTCGCGGCGGCGATCGCCCGGAGCATAGAGCCCGCCGACCTGGGTAGAAATATTCGGCTTGAAGGCGCCGCTGCCGAGGATCAGCGCCAAGAGCGCCACCAAGAAAAGCTGTTCGACCGCCATCATGAAATGGCCGATCGCCATGAGGCTGGCGCCGATAATAACGGTGCGGCGCTGGCCGAGCACCCGGTCGGCGATCAGCCCGCCGAACACCGGCGTGAAATAAACCAGCGCCGTGTACAATCCGTAGATCTGCGATGACAGCGGCTGCACGTCGAGCGGGCCGAACAGGCTTTCGAGCGCGCGCTTGAGGGTGAGGAGGCCTGCCACATGACCGGCATGATCCGACAGCAGCAGATATTTCGTCATGTAGAGCACGAGCAGCGAGCGCATGCCGTAATAGGAAAAGCGCTCCCACATTTCGGTCGTGAACAGGAAGGTGAGCCCGCGCGGGTGGCCGAACAGGTCCGCGGGCGCAACGGGCGCGACCGGCAATGCGTCAAGGCGATCGGCCAAGATCACAACCCTCTCACGTCATGGCCGGACTTGTTCCGGCCATCCACGTCTCTAATCTCCATGGCTAGCAAGCCGTGGATGCCCGGGACAAGCCCGGGCATGACGCGGAAATGAATGAGGAGGCGCCAAATGCCCGCGACCTACCCCGAAGAAGCAAAAAACTTCCGGCTGCTCGGCCACGACGCCACGGCAGCCTGGGGCGGCGGCAGCCTGGTGCAGGTGCACAAGGGCCACGCCTATGTCGGCGCGGTCGGCGGATCGAGTTTCAGCGGCCCGGAAGGCTTTACCGTCCACGACGTGCGCGACCCGACCAAGCCGCGAAAAGTCGGCGAGTTTCGCGCGCCGCCGGGCGTGCATTGCCACAAGCTGCGGATCGTCGGCGACGATCTGCTCTACGTCAATTCGGAGCGGCTGGCCGGCGACAAGGGCAAGAACGCGCGCGCCGGCTTTTTCATTTTTGACATCTCGACGCCGTCGGCGCCGAAGCCGATCGGCTTTTACGACATGCCCGGCTCCGGCCCGCACCGTTTCGGCGTCGACCTTGAACGCAAGCTCGCGTTTATGCCTAACGACGCGCCGGGCTGGAACAAGCGCGTGATCTGGACGCTCGACATCAAGGACCCGCTCAAGCCCGAAGTGGTCAGCATCTGGGGCCTGCCGTGGATGAAAACGGATTCCGACGAGGTCGGCAACGATCCGATGCCGGCCGAGGAAGCCACCACGCTGCACGGTCCGCCGATGATCCGCGGCAACCGCATGTATTGCGCCTGGTGGGGCGGCGGCATGTCGATCATCGATTGCACCGATTTGCGCGCTATGAAGCTCGTTGGCCACATCAAATGGTCGCCGCCGTTTCCCGGCTCGACCCATACTTGCTGGCCGATCGGCGATCGCCCTTATCTCATCGTCACCGACGAGGCGCGCGGCAAGCAGAAATACTGGGATGCGCAATTCATGTGGATCGTCGACGCGCGCGCGGAGACAAACCCGCTGCCGGTCGCGACCTTCATGCCCGAGCGCGAAAAATATTACGACCGCCCCGGCCGCTTCGGCGCGCATAATATTCTGGAAGACCTTCCCGCCACCGGCCCATGGAAGGACATCGTGTTTCTGACCTATTTCAGCGCCGGCCTGCGCGCGGTCGATGTCAGCGACCCGCTGCATCCGAAGGAGGTCGGCTGCTACGTGCCGGAAACACCCGAAGGCACGCCGGGCATCCAGTCAAACGATATCGGCCGTGACGACGACGGCCGGCTCTATCTGATCGACCGCTGGGGTCAGGGCATGCATATTTTGGAATTTACGGGTAGTCGTGTGGGTTGATCAGTAATGTGCGAACACGTCGGCCGGCATTCGCATACATCTTGTGATTGCATAAACAATCATGTACCCTTTCAGCGGCGGGCACATGGGGACAGTGAGCGGTGAGTGCGGCTGTTTGGAATTTCGTTGCAGCGATTCTGTGCACAGTAGGGCCTGCGATTGGCACCTACGGACTTTACCTCCTATATGTGGCGCAGCCAACGGAGATTAATTTGATATTCTACATAGGTGGTATTATCGGAACCGTAGGTGGCGCTGCCTGGATTGTCTCGGCCGTTATAGCGATTGTGCTGGTGAGAAAGTCATGACTAGGCAAGACTATATTCTTCTAGCGATGGTGGCCGCCGGGATCATAACCAACTTCCTCGGTGCCGCCTTTACCGTTGCACGGATCTTGGCGTTCCTAAAAGCACGGACCGCGGCCGGCAACCTAAACGCGCCGCAGAGCAGTCATATGGGAGTCCTGGATTTCGCTTTTTCATTTCCCGCGCTGGTGGCAGAATTAAAAACTGTCCGGTCGCTCGACGAATTCGCCAGGGTGCTCGAAAAGCACACGGCTGATCACGCTTTCGGAACATCGATAGCGGTCGTAGCGACAATCATGGCCGCCGCTGGAATTATGGCTGCGGCCATATTGGGATGATCCTCGGTTTACTTCGCGAGGACTGAATTCATCTTCAGTACTTTTCCGCCGCATGCCTGTCTGGTTGGCCGGACGGTGGCGCCGGCGCAAACCCAAACGTGCGCTCAAACCGCTTGGCGTAATCCGGCCAGACTTGCGGATTGAGGACGCGCGGCACCGGCTTGCCGTCGAGTGCGTCGATGACCTGCTCGGCCGCGAATCGGCCCATTCGGATGCGCGCTTCCGTGGTCACGCCCGCGGTATGCGCGGTGACGATGACGTTGTCGAAGCGCATCAGCGGGTGATCGGCGGGCGGCGGTTCTTGTTCCCAGACGTCGAGCCCGGCGCCGGCCAGCTTGTTATCGCGCAACGCCTGTTCCAGCGCCGCTTCGTCGTGGATAAAGCCGCGCGCGGTGGTGATGAAATAAGCGTGCGGCTGCATCAGCGCGTATTCGCGGGCGCCGATCATCTTGCGGGTTTCGTCGGTGAGCGGGCAATTGATCGAGACGAAATCGGCGTGCCGCAACAAATCGTCGAGCTCGACTTTTTGCGCGCCGCGGGCGCGAACTTCCTCGGCGCCGACGTAAGGATCGTAGGCCAGCACCTGCATGCGGAACAAGCCGCCGCACAATTCGGCGAGGCGCCGCCCGACATGGCCGATGCCGATAATGCCGATAGTTTTGCCGAAGGCTTCGTGGCCCGTGTAAGCGGCGCGGTTCGTCAGCGTGCCGGCGCGCAAGGCGCGATCGCATTCGACGACGCGCTTCACCAGCGTCAGCATCATGCCGACGACGTGTTCGGCGACCGACTCGGCATTGCCGCCGGATTGATTGACGACCAGAATGCCGCGCTCGGTGCAGGCCTTGAGATCGACGGTGTCGTAGCCGGCGCCGTTAGTCGACACCAGCAAAAGGCTCGGCGTCGTTTTCAGAAATTCCGCGCTGGTGTGATAGTGCCGCGCCAGCTCCTGCCGCGTCGAGGAGGTCTGATAGGCGTGCGCGGCGGAGAGAACCGGCGCCGCCACCTCCGCCGGGCTGTCGTGCTCCAGCATGTCGAGCCGGATATCGTCGCGCTTACCGATAATTTCGACAAAGCCGATCGGACGGTGCGGCGCAACATAGAATACGCGCTTGCTGTTGACGACATTATTCATCGGCGGCGTTTCCCCCTCTTCGGAAATGACGTTCTAGCAGCCCCGCCGCGGTATACAAAGAGCTGGCCGCCTTCGCGGGCCCTTGCTCGTCTTTGCACGATCGCTGTGGAACAAAGGTCGGCAAATCGTGTTGTCATTGCAGTCGACGGAAATCAAATGGAGGCGACGATGCCAGTGATTTTGTGGTTTTTGGGCGTACCGCTTGTTGTAGTGATTGCGTTGATGTTGACTCACGTCATTTAAATAGGCGCCATTTCAATAAACGGCCTTCATCAAACGGCCAATCAACTATCGGCCCCGCCTCGGCGGGGCTTTTTGCTAGTCGAACTCTAAACGCGCCGCCGTTTTCGTTTTACCGGCATTGCCGCCGGCGCTGCATCGTGATCGACGGACTGCGCCGGCGCACGCGCCCCCGCCTTGGCGCGCTCAAGGACGAACCGGGCATAGTCGTCCATGTCGCCCTTGAACGCCTTGATCTGGCCGTCGGCGGCGAGCCACAACCGGTCGGCGACCAGTTCGATCAGCGAGCGGTCGTGGGTGACCAGAATCACGGCGCCCTCGTAATCGTTCAGCGCGTCGAGCAGCGCCCGGCGGCTTTCGATGTCGAGATGATTGGTCGGCTCGTCGAGGATCAATAAATGCGGCGCCGCCATCGCGACCAGATTCAGCAACAGCCGGGCACGCTCGCCGCCGGACAGATTGGCGACCGTCGTCTCCTGCTTGTCGAATGACAGTCCGAATTGCGCGAGCCGCGACCGGCGCGCGGCCTCGCTGTCGTCCGGCAGCGCCCGCCGGATGATGTCCAACGGCGAGTCGGCGGGATCCAGCGCCTCGATCTGATGCTGATGAAACCAGCCGACCCGCAAGCGGGCTTCGCTATTCATGTGACCGGATTGCAATGGCAGGGCGCCGGCGATCATCTTGGCGAAGGTCGATTTGCCCGCGCCGTTGACGCCGAGCAGGCCGATCCGGTCGTCGACATCGAGCCGCAGATTGAGATTGCGCAGCACCGCTTTGCCGTCATAGCCGACCGTCGCCGCGTCCAGTTGAATCAAAGGCGGCGCCAGCGGACGCGCCGGCGAGGGTATCGTGAATGGCGAGACGCGCTCCTCGACCACCTCGGCGATCGGCTCCAATTTGGCCAGCCGTTTGACACGCGATTGCGCCTGCGCGGCTTTGCTGGCCTTGGCGCGGAACCGGTCGATGAATTTTTGCAAATGCGCGCGCTCGGCGTCTTGCTTGGCCTTGGTCGCAGACTGCAATCGGGCTTTTTCGGCGCGGCGCTTTTCGAAATCGGCGTAGCCCCCGGTGTAAAGGTCTAGCTTGCCTTGGTTGAGATGCAAAATGGCGTCGACCGAATTGTTGAGAAGCTCGCGATCATGGCTGACGATCAACGCGGTATTCGGATATTTCTTAAGCCGCGCTTCGAGCCAAAGCGCGCCTTCGAGGTCGAGGTAATTGGTCGGTTCGTCGAGCAGCAACAGGTCGGGCTGCGCGAACAGCGCCGCGGCGAGCGCCACGCGCATGCGCCAGCCGCCGGAAAACTCCGCCATCGGACGCTCGAGATCGGCATTGGAAAATCCTAGGCCGCTGAGGATTTCCGCCGCCCGCGCCGGCGCGCGATCGGCGTCGATCTCGCTCAGCCGCTGGTAGATTTCGGCCAAATGTTCGGGCGCCGCAGTTTCCAATTCGGCGTTCAAGGCATCGCGTTCGAGATCGGCGGCAAGAATAGTGTCGATCAGCGAAACCGGCGTGGCCGGATGTTCCTGGTCGACCGAGCCGATCCTGGCGGCTTTGGGCAGGATGATCTCGCCGCCGTCAGGCGTGAGCTCGCCCAGGATCAGCCGGAACAGCGTCGATTTGCCGACGCCGTTGCGTCCGACCAATCCGACCTTGGACCCGATCGGAAGCGTCACGCTGGCGGAATCGAAAAATCGACGGCCCCAGCCGTTGAAAACAAGGTTGTCGATCACGAGCATGTCGGGGCACCGGAGGCAGGAAAACGGCTGGGGAGGCGAGCGCGCCGTTCCTTACCGCGGGGCGTTTGCGATAGCGAGAGAAGATGTCGACTTTGGGCCGAGACGCGTTGCGATCTGGTGATTTTCAGGCGCCTCGGCTGTAGCTCATCCCGCGTTAACGTTTTCGGCCTTGATAGGAATGCCCGGAACTGCCACATGCAATCCGCCATGAATATGCCCATTCGCGCGCCCGAGGTCGGCCCGGCCCAACCGTTATTTGCGACCGAGGTCGAACGGCGCCGCACTTTTGCGATCATCTCCCACCCGGACGCCGGCAAGACCACCTTGACCGAAAAGCTGCTGTTGTTCGGGGGCGCCATCCAGCTCGCCGGCCAGGTCAAGGCCAAGCGCGACCGGCGCTCGACTCGTTCCGACTGGATGGCGATCGAGCGCGAGCGCGGCATTTCGGTGGTCACTTCGGTGATGACCTTCGAATATGACGGCCGCGTCTTCAACCTGCTCGATACGCCGGGCCACGAGGACTTTTCGGAGGACACCTATCGGACGCTGACGGCGGTCGATTCGGCGGTGATGGTGATCGACGCCGCCAAGGGGATCGAGCCGCGCACGCGCAAGCTCTTCGAAGTATGCCGGCTGCGCGATATTCCGATCATCACTTTCATCAACAAAATGGATCGCGAAAGCCGCGACCCGTTCGATCTTATCGACGAGATCGAGAAGACGCTGGCGCTCGACACCGCGCCGGTCAATTGGCCGGTCGGGCGCGGCCGCGACTTTGTCGGCACCTTCGACATCGCATCGGGCGGCGTGCGGCTTTTGGACCGCGACGCGGGGGCCGCCGGCAGCTTGCGCCAAATGACGATTGCCGAACTCGCCGCGCTCAACCCCAACCTCGATGCGGCGGCGCTGACCGGTGAGCTCGATCTGGTCCGCGATGCCTGCAAGCGCTTTGACGCGCAGGCTTTCGCCGAGGGCCATCTCACGCCGGTGTTCTTCGGCAGCGCATTGAAGAATTTCGGGGTCGGCGATCTGCTCAACGCGTTGGCTTTCCTGGCGCCGCCGCCCCGCGCGCAAGCAGCCGACAAGCGACTCGTGGCGGCGACCGAGCCTGCCATGTCGGCCTTTGTCTTCAAGATTCAAGCCAATATGGATCCCAATCACCGCGACCGGATTGCCTTCGTGCGGCTGTGTTCCGGCAAGCTGACGCGCGGCATGAAGGTCAAGCAGGTACGATCCGGCAAAACCATCAGCCTGAACGCGCCGCAATTCTTCTTTGCCCGCGATCGAGCGCTGGCCGAGGAAGCCTATGCCGGCGACGTGGTCGGCATCCCCAATCACGGCACCTTGCGCATCGGCGACAGCTTGACCGACGGCGAGGATTTGAACTTCGCCGGCGTCCCGAATTTTGCCCCCGAGATCCTGCGGCGCGTTCGTTTGCCCGATGCCATGAAGGCCAAGAAGCTGAAGCAGGCGCTCCAGCAATTGTCCGAAGAAGGCGTCGCGCAAGTGTTTCGCCCGGCCGATGGCTCCCCGGCTTTGGTCGGCGTGGTCGGCCCGCTGCAACTTGACGTCTTGCGCGCCAGGCTCGCGGCCGAATACGGCCTCGAGATCGATTGGAGCACGGCGGAGTTCGTGCTTGCGCGCTGGATCGCGGCCGACGACCGCAAATTGCTCGATCAATTCGTGGCGAGCTATCGCGCGTCCATCGCCGAGGATTTTGACGGTGATCTCGTCTTCCTGGCGCGCAGCGCCTTCGATCTCGAATATACCGCTGAACACAATCGCGGCATTACGTTTACCGACGTGAAGGACATTCACCGGCGTCCGCCGGCTGGGCGATAGGGTTAGCCCTCGCAGACGAGGTGGTCGAGTGGGAAGAGACCGCTCCTCCTTATGCGCCGCCTGCACCGTCAACGGGCAAAACAATCTTGAAAGCTGCTCCATGCGGGTGAGCCGGCGACGCTGACAGCCTTCCGCCGTGGGATTCGACAATCGATTGGCAAATTGCGAGTCCCATCCCCATGCCGTTAGTCTTGGTGGTGAAAAAACTCTTGAAGAGCCGGTCAATATTTTCCGGCGCAATGCCGGTACCGGAATCCTCTATCGTAATAAGCACTCCTTCACTCTCGCGATGTTCGGATTTTATGCGCAAAATACGATCCCGACCGACCACCGCACTCATCGCATCGACGGCATTCGTGACGAGATTAAACATCACTTGTTGCAGTTGCACCCGGTCGGCCGTTAGCGCCGGAAGATTCTCGTCTAATTCGGCGCGAACCTCTGTTAACGAATTTCGAAGCTCGCTCCGAACGAGTTCTAGAACCTCGCGTATGAGCCCGTTTAAATTCACCAAAAAGCGCTTCTTGGGATCGGCCTTAAACATGGCACGAATGCCTCTAATGACATCGGAGGCGCGATGCCCATCGCCCACAATCCCCTGCAACAGCGTCCTCGCCTCCTCAATGTCGGGGCTTGCTCGTGCTAGCCAGCTCAAAGCCGCACTGGCAGCCGTCACCATGGAACTGAGGGGTTGACTTATTTCGTGGGCAATCGATCCTGTCATGGCGCCCATCTGGTTCAAGCGTGCAACGCGAACAAGCTCGGCGCGCGTTTCTTCGAGCGCGTCTTCGGCGTGTTTCTTATCTGTGATGTCAAACACTATGCCAAACGGAAGTTTCTCGCCCGACTTTCGGTCTGTAACCGCAAAGACATAAAGGTGTATCCAGATCAGCTTCTGATCCTTACGCCGGAGCTGTTTGATCATTTCATAATGATTTCGCTCACCCGACTGCAATTCCTTAAAATAGGCCGCATTGAGCTCACGCTCGCCAGTAACGCTAATGTCTAAAGGCGTTATTCGGCGCAATTCCTCGCCGGTATATCCGACCATGGTCTGGAAGGTTTGATTGGTCCCGTCGTAGCGATGATCTTTACTAAGAAAGGTCACGCCAAATATCGGGTTCTCCAGCAGGGACCGCCATCGTTCTTCGCTGGTTCGTAAATCTATTTGTAGAAGATCCAGCGCCCCTTGTCTGCGAGTGCGCTGTGCAATCTTGGTTTTCGGTTTAGCATGAGCAGAACCGCGGGGGCGGATGGCTTTTAGCGCAGCGCCGTCTTTGGGCGCAGCCGTCTTGCGGCGCCGCCTTTTATTTCGTTCTCGGCCCGCGCCGGAATTCCCTCTCATTGCCCGCCCGTCGGTTCAGGACAATGCATCATAGCGTAGCACAGGAGTACGCCAAAAGTATTGTACCGCGTGATTTTCCACTTTTTTCGGCAGCCCCCAAGGGCAACTGCTGCGGTTTATCGACCGAGTTACGTTCCGCCCTTCGACGGCACTTGACGAATTCAAACCGGGAAACGAAGCTTGCGCGTCCAGGAACATTCCCGGAGGCGCGAAGGAAATGTCCCTTTGACCGCGAGCCTTCCGCCAGTAAATGCCGGATCGATACACGAAACGCCGATCGTGCTCGTGGTGGACGACGATACGTCATTGCGTGGCGCGGTCAGCAGTTTGCTCCGGTCAGTCGGGTTGCGGGTCGAAACATTTGGTTCGGCAGCCGCATTCCTTGATGCCAATCTTCCACCCGCTGCCGGCTGTCTTATTCTCGATATTCGCTTGCCCGGTCAGAGCGGGTTGGATCTCCAGGCCGATTTGGTTCGGGAGGACATTCGCATTCCAATCATCTTCATCTCGGGCCATGGCGACGTGCCAATGACGGTAAGGGCCATGAAAGCGGGCGCAGTCGATTTTCTGACGAAGCCCTTTCGAGACCAAGATCTTTTGGATGCAGTTGCAATCGCACTCGATCTCGATCGCAAGCGACGCGAGGTCGAGGAAAATGCATCGGATCTACAGACCCGATTTGAGTCTCTCACGAGCCGCGAACGGCAAATTATGGGTTACGTCACGAGCGGTCTGATGAACAAACAGATCGCACACGAGATCGGCGTGGTCGAGATCACGGTAAAAATACATCGGGGCAATGTGATGAGAAAAATGGCGGCAAAATCACTGGCAGAGTTAGTGCGGATGGCGGACACGCTTGGACCGCTGCTGCGAAAAACACCGCATCCGTAAAACCTATGTATAGGTATTGCAGCGCCTCACGAAGGTACATTGTGTAATCAATTGAAATTGGTCTTGCCGAGACGTTTGAGGTCGAATTCGTTAAATGTGCGGAGCCGTAGCCGAAGAGCGTACAATCGCGATTATCGACGACGACGAATCCGTTCGCGTCACGACGTCCAGTTTTGTCAGGTCGCTTGGCTTTGCCGCCACTTCGTTTAGTTCCGCCGAGGAATATTTGCGGTCGCCTCAGCGGTATCGTTCGTTATGCCTGATATCGGACGTGCAAATGCCGGGCATGAGTGGCCTTGACTTGCAAAGTCACTTGGCAGCGCAAGGCCACCGCGTGCCAATCATTTTCATCACGGCGTTTCCCGACGACAATGTTCGCTCCCGGGCTTTGGCACAAGGCGCGGTGTGCTTTTTGGAAAAACCGTTTGACAGCCAAGCGCTATCGCGCTGCATCGACATGGCATTGAGAGACGATACCGGCGAGAACGGCTAGCGCGTTCCAGCGTCGTGCGGCGCGATCAGACCGAGAAATATTGAAGTTAAACCACTTCGTCGGGTCACTCACAAACGAAGTCGGCGCCCGGACCGTAACAGACAATAAACCTAGGTATAAACGTCGCCAACCCAAGTTCGATGGAATGTTGGTCAGAGTGGGGAGCATAAAAGAACGCGCAGTTCAACTTCTTCCCACCAAGGAGAATGATCATGTCCGATATGCTTTCGTCACCCACGCGTCGTGCCGTTCTTGCCGCGTCTGCGGCTGTAGGCGCCGCGAGCCTGCTTCCCGCGCAAGCGTCAGCAGCTGCCGATTCCACCGCGATCCGTTCTTTCCGCATCGAGGCTTCGAACGAGGCACTCGTCGAGCTACGTAGACGAATAAATGCGACAAAGTTTCCTGATC
>Ga0181525_10002695_pt1 | contig 14383 bp, 11 predicted proteins | sample PEATcosm2014_Bin_48_FD_121100 | JGI IMG/M metagenome (GOLD analysis project Ga0181525, IMG submission 121100) | Peatland microbial communities from MTU Mesocosm Facility, Houghton, MI, USA - PEATcosm2014_Bin06_10_metaG | ecosystem: Environmental > Terrestrial > Soil > Wetlands > Peat | place...
CTTGATGGGTTCCGCCGCCCAGGCGCCATTCATCGTGGCGAACAGACAGACGCAGGCAATCCTGGCAGCAAGGCTCATCGGCTCTCTCGCAAGGCAGTGGTGGGCGATCGGCGCGGCGACGGGGACATAGGGCGCGTTACGAGACTATTGCACCCCGGGAAGGTAGTACGCGGAAATTTTCTTGGCCGCTTCCGCCATGGCCTCGTCGTGATCCATTCTTGGAATTGCGGCGCTCGGCTCACCGGATTCACCCTTCAACGCAGTGACCGTCCGTTCAAGTCCATAAGCGGTGGGCCACCTGTGGTCGTAACCTCCGTCCGCAACGCCCGGCTGGGCCGCATAGCGTATGCCTTCCTCGACGATTCGCTTTGCTTCCTGCGGCTCGTTCTTGATCAGGGCACCCCATTCGTCGGCCCCCTTTTTCCCGCCCGCGATGAGGAACGCCCGCACGAGGAATTTCTCGTTGTTGACGATCTCCGCACGGCCGGATTCGCTTGCCCATTGCAGGACGTCGAACCAACCCAGCACCGCCTCGCGGACAATGACGGGCATGGTCTTCTTCACGCCGTCCTTGGGCAAGTAGAACATTCCCAGGATGTCCATGACTTCCATCGGTGTTCGACCGTTGGGGTTGTGTTCGTAGTCGGTCAGGATGCGATCGACGGCCCGGTGTGCATCCGCATCCTTGCCGTTGGCATTGGCCGCCCTGACCGCTCCGGCGAACTCGGTCCGCCGAACCTGCCAGGCCTGGGCCCGGATCGCCCAAGGCGCAAGCTGGCCAGCCTGCGCTTGGCCTGCCGGTGCGCTGTCGCCAGGTGGGCTCTTGGCGTCCCTCGCGGGGGCGTCGGGAGCGCTCTGGGATCCCCATGCCTGCAGGGGTTGCGCAACAATAATAGCGACGATCAATCCGAAAGAGCATAGCTTCATCGGTTGATTCCCTGTAGGCGGCGCAGACGTATTTATTATGAACGGAACAGAGCCTACTTCGGGTGTGGCCGGCGGATTGCGCTTGCCGGCCGCGACCCGCTGCAGGAATGGGCCCGTACAAATGCCGAAATCAAAAAGCGCGGGAATTCCCCAATCTGGATTGCTACGCTATACCCGAGGGTCACAATCAGGCCTAAAATTCGATGGAAGTTAGGCTATCAGTAAGCGGGGAACACACTGGCAATATCGCGTTCCCTGTTGGACGGGAACTGCCGTAGTCTAAGTGAGAAAAGACGATGCCGTCGGATGACAGTTGCCAGTTTAATAACCAAAGAATCTCAACCCAGGAAGCAAGACGCATCCAAGCTGGCGTGCCGCAATCGGAGCGGCGCGCGATTCCCTTCCTTTGTATCCACTGCGGTGGCCGTGTGAAGCCGCATATCGGTAAAGACAACAAGCCACATTTTGAGCACTGGCCGGGAGAAAACCTTCACTGCCCGATTCGCCACATCCCGAAGGGTCACCCTGTGGGGTCTAGTAGGCAAATCACTCGCGATTTCGACGACCAAGCAACCATCGAAGGTACAAGATCAGATGCTGTTCGGATGGCGGCTGCGCGGGACCGCGCCTTTGCGTTGGCGTGCAAGAAAAGGGACAAGTACGTTTGCCAGGCTTGCGGTTTTCACCTGAAGGTTGGTACTCGCTACGTTATTGACTGCCACCATTTATATCCCGTCGCACTCGGTGTTCGCGAAACCATTCTAGATGACCTTGTATCACTTTGCCCGACATGCCATCGAATCGCCCATACTCGGGACATTCCGTTGGAGCTTGCCGATATTAAGCACCTCATGACGAAAGTGAAAATGACACCTGCTCAGCATGTATGACCGATGGCCATTGTCGGCAGTGTGCCCCACGACGGCGCTTAAATGCAGCGATAGGGGATCGCGGTAGGCGGTGCGACCCCGCACCATAACTTTGATCGCTGCAATAAGGAAAAAGCCCGCTGGTTTGGGCAGGAAGCTCCAGATCGATTCAGCCGCGCATTGAATATGCAACTGCTGTCAATATTTGCAAATCCACAGTCGGCCTACAGCCTCAGATGTCGATGTTCCCCGCCGATAGCGCATTGGCCTCGATGAACACGCGCCGCGGCTCCACCTCGTCGCCCATCAGCGTGGAGAAGATGGCGTCGGCGCCGATCGCGTCCTCGATCTGCACCTTGAGCAGGCGGCGCACCGCCGGGTCCATCGTCGTCTCCCACAGCTGCTCGGGATTCATTTCGCCCAGGCCCTTGTAGCGCTGCTTGGCCACGCCGCTGTCGGCCTGCGCCAGCAGCCACTGCATGGCGGTGCGGAAGTCGCGCGCCGGCGCTTCCTTGGCGCGCTCGCCCTCGCCGCGCGCCACGCGCGCACCCTCGGTGAGCAGGCCGCGGAACACGCTGGCGGCGTTGTGCAGGGCGGCGTAGTCGGCGCCGATGAGGAAGTCGGCATCGATGGTGGAGGTCTTCCAGTTGCCGTGCTGGCGCCGCTCGATGCGCAGGCGATGGCGATCGGAGCGCTCGTCCCATTGGGCCGTGACGGTGATGCCGCTGCCCTCGGTCACGTCCAGCGCCGCGCCCAGCGCCCGGGCGCTGGCCTCGGCGGCCTCGGCCGTGCCCAGCTCGATGGTCACGCCGTTGAGGACGGCGTCCAGCGCGCCGCGGTCGATGACGCGCGCCAGGCGGTCGACGACGGTGGCGGCCGAGAGGTACTGGCGCGCCAGTTCGCCGAGCGCCTCGCCGGTGATCGGCTCGTTGGCCGCGAAGGCCTGCGCGCTGGTGTACAGGCGCGCGCCGTCCAGCGCCAGGCGCAGCATGTACTGCGCCAGGTCGGCGTCGTCCTTGATGTAGGTCTCGGCCTTGTGGTGCTTGACCTTGTAGAGCGGCGGCTGGGCGATGTAGACGTGGCCGCGCTCCACCAGCTGCGGCATCTGCCGGTACAGCAGCGTGAGCAGCAGGGTGCGGATGTGCGCGCCGTCGACGTCGGCGTCGGTCATGATGATGATGCGGTGGTAGCGCAGCTTGTCGACGTTGAACTCGGGGCCGATGCTGGTGCCCAGCGCGGTGATCAGGGTGGCGATCTGCTCGGAGGCCACCAGGCGGTCGAAGCGCGCGCGCTCGACGTTGAGCACCTTGCCGCGCAGCGGCAATATGGCCTGGAACTTGCGGTCGCGCCCCTGCTTGGCCGAGCCGCCCGCCGAATCGCCCTCGACGATGTACAGCTCGCACTTGGCCGGGTCGCGCTCCTGGCAGTCGGCCAGCTTGCCGGGCAGGTTGGCGCCGTCGAGCAGGCCCTTGCGGCGGGTCATGTCGCGCGCCTTGCGCGCGGCTTCGCGGGCGCGGGCGGCGTCGATGATCTTGCTGCAGATCGCACGGGCATCGGCCGGGCGCTCCTGCAGGAACGCCTCCAGGGCCTTGGACACCACTTCCTCGACCGCCGGGCGCACCTCGGAGGACACCAGCTTGTCCTTGGTCTGCGCCGAGAACTTGGGCTCGGGGACCTTGACGCTGAGCACGCAGGTCAGGCCCTCGCGCATGTCGTCGCCGGTGGTCTCGACCTTGGCCTTCTTGGCGAACTCGTGTTCCTCGATGTACTTGTTGATGACGCGCGTCATCGCCGCGCGCAGGCCGGTGATGTGGGTGCCGCCATCGCGCTGGGGGATGTTGTTGGTGAAGGCCAGCAGGTTCTCGCTGTAGCCGTCGTTCCACTGCATCGCCACTTCCACGCCCACGCGGGTGCCGTTGGCGCCGGCGGGCGAGGAATCGCCGCTGGCGGTGAAGGCGTTGTTGTGCAGGGCGGTCTTGTTCTTGTTGATGTACTCGACGAAGCCGCGCACGCCGCCGGAGAAGGCGAAGTTCTCCTCCTTGCCGTGGCGCTGGTCGACGAGGCGGATGCGCACGCCGTTGTTGAGGAACGACAGCTCGCGCAGGCGCTTGCTCAGGATCTCGTAGTGGAACTCCACCACGCCGAAGATCTCCTCGTCGGGCAGGAAATGCACCTCGGTGCCGCGCTTGTCGGTATCGCCCAGCACGCGCAGCGGCGAGACCTCGACGCCGTTGATCACCTCGACGATGCGGTTCTGCACGTCGCCCTGCTTGAACTCGACCTGGTGCGTCTTGCCGTCGCGGCGCACCGTCAGGCGCAGCCACTTCGAGAGCGCGTTGACGCAGCTCACGCCCACGCCGTGCAGGCCGCCGGACACCTTGTAGCTGTTCTGGTTGAACTTGCCGCCGGCATGCAGCTCGGTGAGGGCGATCTCGGCCGCGGAGCGCTTGGGTTCGTGCTTGTCGTCGAACTTTATGCCGGTGGGAATGCCGCGGCCGTTGTCGACCACGGAGATGGAGTTGTCGGTATGGATGGTGACGATGATGTCGTCGCAGTAGCCGGCCAGGGCCTCGTCGATCGAGTTGTCGACGACCTCGAAGACCATGTGGTGCAGGCCCGTGCCGTCCTGCGTGTCGCCGATGTACATGCCCGGGCGCTTGCGCACGGCCTCCAGGCCCTCGAGGATCTGGATGCTGGCGGCGCCGTAGTCGGCGTTCGAGGGACTGCCGTTGCCTCCGGCGCCGAGGCGGTCGGACGCATCCATGGCGCTGTTGGCGGCGGTCATCGGAACGGGGCCTTCGGGTATGTTCGCGTCCGCGTCGGGGTTCATCGGTCGGTTGGGAAGATCGTTCGGCACTGCTGACATTCGTCTGGGACCTCTGGTGATTATTGCTGCTGCGTGCTCTTGCTGCCGGTGCTGGGGGTGCCGCGCTGCGCGGCGCTCAGATGCGCATCGGCATGACGACGTACTTGAAGCGGTCGGACTCGGGCAGGGTGATCAGTGCGCTGCCCAGCGCGTCGCCCAGCGAGATGCGGATCTTCTCGGCCTTGAGGTTGGAGAGCACGTCGAGCAGGTAGGTGACGTTGAAGCCGATGTCCAGGCTCTCGCCCTCGTACTCGATCTCGATCTCCTCGAGCGCCTCTTCCTGGTCGGTGTTGGTGGAGCTCACCTTGAGCGCGCCGTTGGTGAGCACCCAGCGCACGCCCTTGAACTTGTCGGTGGTCAGTATGGCCGCGCGCGACAGCGCCTGCATGAGCTCGTTGCGGTCGATGAGGAAGGTCTTGGGGTTGTTGCTCGGCACGACCTTGGCGTAGTCGGGGAACTTGCCCTCGACCAGCTTGGATACGAGTTCGATAGAGCCGAAGGCGAAGCGCACCTGGTTGGGGGCCACCTGGATGCGCACCGGCTCGTCGCCGTCGGGCAGCAGCCGGCCCAGTTCCTGGACCGTCTTGCGCGGGACGATGACCTCGATCGAGCCGGCGGTATCGGCGCGCTCGAATTCGCACAGCGCCAGCCGGTGGCCGTCGGTGGCCACGCCGCGCACGCGCGTGCCTTCGATGACCAGCAGCATGCCGTTGAGGTAGTAGCGGATGTCCTGGGCCGCCATCGCGTAGTGCACCATCGACAGGAGGTACTTGAGCGACGAGGCCGGGATGGTGAAGTCGACCGCGGCCGGCGCCTGGGCGACGGTGGGGTATTCCTCGGCCGGCAGCGTCTGCAGGTGGAACTTGCTGCGCCCGGCCTGGATCGACAGCTTGCGGTTGGCATAGGCCAGTTGCACTTCCACGTCGGGCAGCGCGCGCAGGATCTCGACGAGCTTGCGGGCCGATACCGTGGTGGCGCCCGATTCCTTGCCGGCCTCGAACTCGGCACTGGTCTGGATCTGGATCTCCAGGTCGGTGGCGGTGAACGTCAAGCGGTCGCCATCGCGTCGCAGGAGGACGTTGGCAAGGATGGGCAGGGTCTGGCGTCGCTCGACGATGCCGCTCACCACTTGCAACGGCCGGAGCACCGTATCGCGGGGCGCTTTGACGAGTTGCATCTTTTATATCCTCTTCGTAGTAGTAGTTAATAGAGCAGGGGCAAATCTGGGGATAAGCCCGAAAACCGCTCTTGCGCCAGATAGTTGGCTGTGCAGAAAGGCCGTGGACAACCGCGCGGAATGCACACATAAAGCGCCGAACAACCCGGGATAACTTCGGGTGCTGCGCCACATGGCCCGAAGTTGTTGTGGCTTGTCCCCAGGCTGCGGCCAGTTACCCACAGGCTTTCCGGCGGCCGCGCGCACCGCGGGCGCGCGGGTTGGACGGAGGATGTGCGGGTTCGGCGCCATGGCTACGGTCCGGTCTCAGCCCTTGAGCGTCTGCTCGAGCACGTGCAGCGCGTGGTTGAGCACGGCGTCCTTGGAGCGGACATCGGCGATCTTGCGCACGGCGTGCAGCACGGTGGTGTGGTCGCGCCCGCCGAACAGCTCGCCGATCTCCGGCAGGCTCTTTTGCGTCATCTCCTTGGCCAGGTACATCGCCACCTGGCGCGGCGCCGCGATGTTGCTGGGGCGGCGCTTGCTGTACATGTCGGAGACCTTGATCTTGTAGTACTCGGCGACGGTCTTCTGGATCAGTTCCACCGTGACCTGGCCGGTGCTGGCCGACAGCAGGTCCTTGAGCGCCTCGCGCGCCAGTTCCACCGAGATGGCGCGGCCGTGGAACTGCGCGAAGGCCAGGACCTTGCGCAGCGCGCCTTCGAGCTCGCGCACGTTGCTGCGCAGGTTCTTGGCGATGAAGAAGGCCACGTCCTCGGAGATGTCGGCGCCCTCGACCTCCGCCTTCTTGAGCAGGATGGCGACGCGCATCTCGAGCTCGGGCGGCTCCACCGAGACCGTGAGGCCCGACGAGAAGCGCGAGACCAGGCGGTCTTCGATGTCGCGCAGCTCCTTGAGGTAGATGTCGCTGGTGATGATGATCTGCTTGCGGCCGGCCACCAGCGCCTCGAAGGCGTAGAAGAACTCCTCCTGGGTGCGGCTCTTGCCGGCGAAGAACTGGATGTCGTCGATCAGCAGCAGGTCGAGCGAATGGTAGTAGCGCTTGAACTCGTCGAAGGCTTTGCGCTGGTAGGCGCGCACCACGTCGCTGACGTACTGCTCGGCGTGGATGTAGCGCACCTTGGCATTGGGCCGGCGCGCCAGGATGGCGTTGCCCACGGCGTGGATCAGGTGGGTCTTGCCCAGGCCCACGCCGCCGTAGAGGAACAGCGGGTTGTACGAGCCGCCGGGGTTCTCGGCCACCTGCATGGCGGCCGCGCGCGCCAGCTGGTTGGCCTTGCCGGTGACGAAGGTGTCGAAGGTGAGCGCGGGATTGAGGCGCGCGCGCTCCAGGCTGTCGGGCGAGGTGGTGCTGGCCGGCGCCGTGCGCGCCTCGGGGGCCGGCCGCACGCCGTCGATGTCCTCGGCGTCGATCGCGACCTCGTCGTCCGCGGCCGCCGCGGCATGCACCTCGACGGCCTCGGCCGATTCGACTTCGAAGAACACGTTGACCGGACGGCGCAGCAGCGTGGAAGCGATGGCCTGGATGCGTCCGCCGAACTGCGTGCGCACGGCGTCGAGCTTGAGGCGGTTGGGAGCGCGCAGGTGGACATCGCCCGTGCTCGCGTCGAACTCGAGCGCCTTGAGCGGCTTGATCCAGGCGGCGAACTGCTGGGGACTCATTTCGCGCTCGAGTTCGCGCGAACAATCTTGCCAAAAACTAAGCATGCTTCGTGGTACCCCGCCGTGACCACCGTCCGGCGCGTTGCCGGCGTTGGTGCCCATTGTTATGTTCGTGTCCGGCCTGGGCCGGGCTGGGGCCGCCGGTACGACGGAGCCCCCTTCCTGCGCCTGTTTTCGTCAGCGCGAAGGGTCGATTGTAGCGGGCCCGGGGAAAGTTATCCACAAGCGGGCAGCAGAATATTTGAGTGCCATCGCTCTTCGGGAAGCCTTTATTTTCAATGCTGATATAGATAGTGAGTAAACGCTTTTGCGGTCCCGCGCGCCGCGGCGGAGGCGGCGCTTTCGGGGTTGCCGCAACGGCTGCGCGGCGGCCATTTCCTGGGTGCCGCGGCGACCTGGATGCGGGATCCGGTTTGACGAAACCCCCCATTGTCGCGTCTAATAGCAGGCTTTTCGCTTGCCTAAGAACCCGACGCGCATTGTGCGCCACAGGTTGGTCCTTACCACTGGGTTGGCGTGCAGTATCGGGGAATCGACATGTCCACCAAACGTACCTATCAGCCCTCCGTCGTGAAGCGCAAGCGCACGCACGGTTTTCGCGAACGCATGAGCACCCGCAGCGGGCGGGCCGTACTCAATGCCCGCCGCGCCAAGGGCCGCAAGCGCCTCGCCGTCTGAACCGGTGTTGCCCGGGCGCCGCGCTTGGGACAAGCGGCAACGCTTGCTTCGCGCGCCCGAGTTCGCTGCTTTCTCTCCTCCCCAGTCGCCCTGGCGCGCGGCGCGGCGCTGGCTCGCGATGAGCGCGCTGCCGCAGGCGTCTCCCGATCCACTCGGGACCGCGTTCCTGCCCGTGGCCGGCATCCGCTTCGGCATCACCGTCTCGCGCCGTCAGGCGCGGCGCGCGGTTGCGCGCAACACCGTCAAGCGCGTGCTGCGCGAGGCCGCGCGACTGCGCAGCGACGCTCTGGCCGCGGCTCTGGACGACCGCCGGGTCGACGTGCTGTTCCGCCTCAAGGCGCCGCTGCCCGAGGCCGCCGCCAGCGGCTGGGCCCAGGTCAAGGCGCAACTGCGCAGCGAGGCCGACAGCCTGCTGGACCAGTTGCTCCAGGCGCTGCAGGCCGGCGAGCCGATGGCGGGGCCGCCCTATAAATTGCGCTCCACGGCGCCTGCGCGCCGGGACGGGCGCCATTCGCTGGCACAATCCACGTCGGCGCCGGCGCCGGCCCGATCAAGCAAGCCGGCGGGGGCTTGAACATGCAGCGCCTACTCCTGGTTCTTATCCGCGGCTACCGGTACCTGCTGTCGCCGCTCATCGGCAATCAATGCCGGTTCGCGCCCACCTGCTCGGCCTATGCGCTCGAGGCGATCGAGCGCCACGGCAGCGGGCGGGGCTCGTGGCTCGCGGTGCGGCGCCTGGCGCGCTGCCACCCGTGGAATGCGGGCGGCTGGGATCCGGTGCCGGGCGGCGACGAGCCCGCGGCACCGGCCTGCGCCTGCGCTGCGGGGGACGCGCACGAGTAGCGCAGCTTGCTGCTGGAATGTGCCGGCGCTTGGCGCGGGCAATGAACGTTTTCGTTGGAGAGTTGGCGGACCATGGACTTTCAGCGCGTCATCATCTGGATAGTGTTTGCCTTCTCCGCGGTCCTGCTCTGGGACCGCTGGGAGATCTCGCAGGGGCGGCCGGCGATGTTCTTTCCCGCCGCCAACAGCGTCGCGACCAAGCCGGCGGTCAATTCCGGACCCGCGCCCTTGCCCGGCGCCACGCAGCCGGTGATTCCCGATTCCGTGCCGTCGGGCGCGGCAGTGCCGGGCGCCGATGCGGCCGGCAGCGTTCCCGAGGCCAAGGCGCCGGTGGCGGCCGCGGAGCTGGTGCACATCGAGACGGACATGGTCCGTGCCGATTTCGACGCCCAGGGCGCGGTGCTGGTGCGCGCCGAGCTGGTGCAGCAGAACGGCGCGACGCAGTGGACGGCGCACGGCCTGGCCGGATTCGTCACGCGCACCAAGGCGCTGCCCGAGGAGCACGTGGTGCTGTTCGACCGCAGTGCCTCGCGCGAGTACGTGGCCGAGACCGGCCTGTTCGTCGGCGGCGGCGCGGTCGGCGTGCCCAACCATCGCAATACCCACTTCTCGGTGCTGCCGGGCCCGCGCGCGCTGGCCGACGGCCAGGACGAACTGCAGGTGCGCTTCGAGGGCGAGGCCGGCGGCGTGGTGCTGCGCAAGACCTTCACTTTCCACCGCGGCCACTACGACATCGGCGTGCACCACGAGGTGGAGAACCAGGGCAGCGCGGCGATTTCGCCCAGCCTGTACCTGCAGATCACGCGCGACAACGGCAAGATCGGCGACGAGTCGACGTTCTACAAGACCTACACCGGCCCGGCGCTCTACACCGAGGGCGAGCACTTCCACAAGATCTCGTTCGACGACATCGCCAAGAAGGATGCGTTCCAGCCCAAGCCGGCCGACAACGGCTGGGTGGCGATGATCCAGCACTATTTCCTCACCGCCTGGCTGCCGGCCGGCAATGTCCAGCGCGACTTCTACACCCGGGCCGTCAGCGACCGGCTGTATGCGGTGGGCACCATCGTCCCGCTGGGCAGCATCGCGGCCGGCGCCAAGGCGAGCCAGGATGCGGTGCTGTACGCGGGCCCGCAGAACCAGAAGGCGCTCGAGTCGCTGGCGCCGGGGCTGGACCGCGTGGTCGATTACGGCTGGCTCGATCCCATCGCCAAGCCGCTGTTCTGGCTGCTGGTGTTCCTCGAGGGCCTGGTGCGCAACTGGGGCTGGGCGATCGTGGTCCTGACGATACTCATCAAGATCGCCTTCTATCCGCTGGCCGCGGCCGGCTTCAAGTCGATGGCGCGGATGAAGGAGATGGCGCCGCGGCTGGCCGCGCTCAAGGAGCGCTACGGCGACGACAAGCAGAAGCTGCAGGTCGCGATGATGGACCTGTACAAGAAGGAGAAGATCAATCCGCTGGGCGGCTGCCTGCCCATCCTCGTGCAGATCCCCGTGTTCATCGCCCTGTACTGGGTGCTGCTGGGGTCGGTGGAGATGCGCAATGCACCCTGGATACTGTGGATCCACGACCTGGCCACGCCCGATCCGTGGTTCGTGCTGCCGGCGCTGATGATGCTCACCAGCTGGATCCAGTTCACGCTGCAGCCCACGCCACCCGACCCGGTGCAGGCCAAGATGATGATGATCATGCCGTTCGCCTTCGGCGTGATGTTCTTCTTCTTCCCCTCGGGCCTGGTGCTCTACTACGTGCTCAACAACGGCCTGTCGATCCTGCAGCAGTGGCGCATCAACAAGGTGATCGCCCGGAAGTAGCGGGCCGGCGGCTGGCGTAATGAAAAGGGCCCCGATCGGGGCCCTTTGCCATTGCGGCGCGCGGCGGCGGTGGCCCGCCGGTGCGCCTCGTTACCGCCGGTTCAGTGCTGCGACTTCAGGCCGCGGCTGGCCGCCAGCTGCGCCGTGAGCACGGCGATTTCGGCTTCCACCTGGGCGATCTCCAGCTTGTCGCGGGCGTTGCGGTGCGCTTCCTCGGCGCGCTTGAGCGCCTCGGCGGCCTTGGCCTCGTCCAGGTCCTTGCCGCGCACGGCCGTGTCGGCCAGCACGGTGACGATGCGCGGCTGCACCTCGAGGATGCCACCGGCGACGAACACGCGCTCCTCGTCGCCACCGGAGATCTTGATGCGCACCACGCCGGGCTTGATGCGGGTGATCAGCGGCGCGTGGCGCGGGTAGATGCCCAGCTCGCCGGCCTCGCCGGGGAGGATGACGAACTCGGCCTCGCCGGAGAAGATGGCCTCCTCGGCGCTGACGACGTCTACGTGGATGACGGACATGATGACTCCGATCTCTTCCTTGGGCCGAACGCCCCCGACCATTTCCCCTCTCCCTCCGGGAGAGGGGGAAGGGGTGAGGGTCCCGTCGCCGGGACCGCACTTGAAGACTGGCTAGCCGTCAGCCCGCCTTACTTCATCGTCTTGGCCTTCTCGAAGGCCTCGTCGATCGTACCCACCATGTAGAAGGCCTGCTCGGGCAGGGCATCGCAATCGCCGTCGACCAGCATCTTGAAGCCGCGGATCGTTTCCTTGAGGCTCACGTACTTGCCCGGCGAGCCGGTGAAGACCTCGGCCACGTGGAAGGGCTGCGACAGGAAGCGCTGGATCTTGCGCGCGCGCGACACCGCCAGCTTGTCCTCGGGCGAGAGCTCGTCCATGCCCAGGATGGCGATGATGTCGCGCAGTTCCTTGTAGCGCTGCAGCGTGGCCTGCACGCGGCGGGCGGTGTTGTAGTGCTCCTCGCCGATCACGTTGGGGTCGACCTGGCGCGAGGTGGAGTCGAGCGGATCGACGGCGGGGTAGATGCCCAGCGCGGCGATGTCGCGCGACAGCACGACGGTGGCGTCCAGGTGGAGGAAGGTGGTGGCGGGGCTGGGGTCGGTAAGGTCGTCGGCCGGAACGTAGACGGCCTGCACCGAGGTGATGGAACCGGTCTTGGTCGAGACGATCCGTTCCTGCAGCTTGCCCATTTCCTCGGCCAGCGTCGGCTGGTAGCCCACGGCCGACGGCATGCGGCCCAGCAGGGCCGAAACCTCGGTGCCGGCCAGCGTGTAGCGGTAGATGTTGTCGACGAAGAACAGCACGTCGCGGCCTTCGTCGCGGAAGCGCTCGGCCATCGTCAGGCCGGTGAGGCCCACGCGCAGCCGGTTGCCCGGGGGCTCGTTCATCTGGCCGAACACCATCGCGACCTTGGAGTCCTCGAGCTTGTCGGTCTTGACGACGCCCGCCTCGATCATCTCGTGATAGAAGTCGTTGCCCTCGCGGGTACGCTCGCCGACGCCGGCGAACACCGAGAGACCCGAGTGCTGGGTGGCGATGTTGTTGATCAGCTCGAGCATGTTGACGGTCTTGCCCACGCCGGCGCCGCCGAACAGGCCGATCTTGCCGCCCTTGGCGAACGGGCAGACGAGGTCGATGACCTTGATGCCGGTCTCGAGCAGCTCGACCGACGGGGCCAGGTCGGCGAAGATCGGCGCGGCCTGGTGGATCTCGCGGCGTTCGTCGGACTTGATCGGGCCCACCTCGTCGATCGGGCGGCCCAGCACGTCCATGATGCGGCCCAGCGTGCCGGGTCCCACCGGGACCTTGATGCCCGCGCCGGTGCCGCGCACGGCCATGCCGCGCTTGAGGCCGTCGCTCGGGCCCATGGCGATGGTGCGCACGATGCCGTCGCCCAGGTGCTGCTGCACCTCGAAGGTGAGGCCCTGCTCGACGAGCTTGTTGCTCGTGTCCGGCTCGAGTACCAGCGCGTCGTACACGTGCGGCATCGCCTCGCGCGGGAATTCGATGTCGACCACTGCGCCGATGCACTGAACGATTTGTCCGTTTGCCATGATTGCCCTCAGTTCAAGATCTGTTTTGCTACGCGATCGCGGCGCTGCCGCCGACGATCTCGGAAATTTCCTTCGTGATGCCCGCCTGGCGCGTCTTGTTGTAGACGAGCTGCAGCTCCTCGATCATCTTCTTGGCGTTGTCGGAAGCCGACTTCATCGCGACCATGCGCGCGCTCTGCTCCGAGGCCATGTTCTCGGCCACCGACTGCAGGATCAGCGCCTCGATGTAGCGCACCATGAGTTCGTCGACCACGCTGCGGGCGTCGGGTTCGTACAGGTAGTCCCAGGAGTACTGCTTGCGCTCCTCGGGCGTCTGCTCGAGGCGTTCGGCCGACAGCGGCAGCAGCTGCTCCAGCACCGGTTCCTGCTTCATCGTGTTGACGAAGCGCGAGTAGGCCAGGTAGACCGCGCCCAGCTTGCCCTGCGAATAGGCGTCGAGCAGCGGCTTCACCGGCCCGATGAGCTTGTCGAGGCTGGGCCGGTCGCCCAGCTGCACCACCTGCGCCACCACGTCGGCGCCCAGGCGCTGCAGGAAGCCCAGGCCCTTGGCGCCGATCGCGCTGGCCTGGAAGCGCAGGCCTTCGCTTTCCCACTTGCGGAAGCGCGCCAGCAGCAGCCGCTGGATATTGGTGTTGAGGCCGCCGCACAGGCCCTTGTCGGTGGTCACCAGGATGAGCCCGACCGGCAGCTCGCCGGTGGCCCGCGCAACCAGGAACGGGTGGCGGTACTCCGGGTTGGCCTGCGAGAGATGCGCGGTGATGTTGCGGATCTTGTCGGCATACGGGCGCAGCAGGCGCATGCGCTCCTGGGCGCGGCGCATCTTGGAGGCCGCCACCATCTCCATGGCCTTGGTGATCTTGCGCGTGTTTTGCACGCTCTTGATCTTGACGCGGATTTCCTTGGTGCTTGGCATGGGTTGTACCTGGACTCAGTGCGTGGTGCGCGGGTCGGTGCGTTCTGTCGGGTGCCGGTTCGGGTCGATCTCAGTAAGCCGCGCTCGCCAGGAAGGACTTGATCGCCTCGGTGAGCTGGTTCTCGTCGTCCTTGGGCAGGTCCTTGCTCGCCTCGAGGCGCTCGACCAGGGCCTTGTTGTGCAGCTTGAGGTAATCGCGCAGCGCCCGCTCGGCCTCCAGCGCCTTGGGCACCGGAATGGCGTCGAAGTGGCCGTTGTTGACCGCGAACAGCGTGACGGCCTGTTCCCAGACCTGCAGCGGCTGGTACTGGGGCTGCTTCATCAGCTCGGTGACGAGGCGGCCGCGATCGAGCTGCTTGCGGGTGGTCTCGTCCAGGTCGGAGGCGAACTGGGCGAACGCCGCCAGCTCGCGGTACTGCGCCAATGCCAGGCGCACGCCGCCGCCGAGCTTCTTGATGACCTTGGTCTGGGCGGCGCCGCCGACGCGCGACACCGAGATGCCGGCGTTGATGGCGGGGCGGATGCCGGCGTTGAACAGGTCGGTTTCCAGGAAGATCTGGCC
>Ga0181525_10002697_pt1 | contig 14379 bp, 15 predicted proteins | sample PEATcosm2014_Bin_48_FD_121100 | JGI IMG/M metagenome (GOLD analysis project Ga0181525, IMG submission 121100) | Peatland microbial communities from MTU Mesocosm Facility, Houghton, MI, USA - PEATcosm2014_Bin06_10_metaG | ecosystem: Environmental > Terrestrial > Soil > Wetlands > Peat | place...
GCCGACAGAGCAGTCGCCTGCCGTTGATCACGACGTGATCCGCGATCTGGCAAAGCTGCTCGACGAGACCGGCCTCACCGAGATCGAGTTCGAACGCGACGGCGTGTCGATCCGTGTCGCGCGGCAGCCCAGTCCAGCCGTGGGGCGGCCACGAACCGCCGACACTGCCGTCACGCCGCCTGCGCCGGCCACGGCCGCCGACCCGGCGCGACATCCGGGACTGGTCACGTCACCGATGGTGGGCACGGCCTATCTCGGTGCGTCCCCCGGAGCGCGACCTTTCGTCGAAATTGGCAGCCAGGTAAAAGCCGGCGAGACTCTCATCATCATCGAAGCCATGAAGACGATGAATCAAATCCCCACGCCGCGCTCCGGCACGGTGCTACAAATTCTCGTCGAAGACGGCCAACCGGTGGAATATGGCGAGCCGCTGATGATTATCGAGTGACGGCGAATCGCGAATGGCAGAATAGACAGGGGGGATTCATGCTGGAAGCGTTTTGCTGCCCCTCTTCGTCATTGGCCATTCGCCATTCGCGGTCTTGAGTTCGCCCATGTTCGACAAAATCCTCATCGCCAACCGCGGCGAGATCGCGTTGCGCGTGCTGCGGGCGTGCAAAGAACTCGGCATCGCAACGGTCGCCGTGCATTCGACGGCCGACGAGGATGCAATGCACGTGCGGTTGGCGGACGAGAGTGTCTGCATCGGACCGCCTGCCGCCAAGGATAGCTACCTCAATATTCCGGCGCTGCTGGCGGCTTGCGAAATCACGGGCGCCGACGCCGTACATCCGGGCTACGGCTTTCTCTCCGAAAACGCGCGGTTCGCCGAAATTCTCGGCGAGCATCATGTGCACTTCATCGGACCGCGGCCCGAGCACATCCGTCTCATGGGCGACAAGATCGCGGCGAAGCGCACCGTCAAGGAACTCGGTATTCCGGTCGTCCCCGGCTCCTCGGGCGGCGTCGGCTCCGACGACGAGGCGTTCAGCTTGGCTCGAGACATTGGCTATCCGCTCATTGCCAAGGCTGCAGCCGGCGGCGGCGGCCGCGGCATGCGGGTGATCCGGACGGAAGACGAGTTGATCTCGGCTCTGGCCACGGCTCGCGCCGAGGCGAAGGCCGCCTTCGGCGACGATACGCTTTACCTTGAGAAATATTTGGAGCGGCCGCGGCACATCGAGATCCAAGTGCTGGGCGACGGCAAGGGCCGCGCTATCCATCTCGGCGAGCGCGACTGCTCCTTGCAGCGCCGTCACCAGAAAGTCTGGGAGGAAGGCCCCTCCCCCGCTCTCAATACGGCCGCTCGCGACGAGATCGGCGAAACTGTCGCCGAGGCCATGCGCGATATCAAATATCTCGGCGTCGGCACGGTCGAATTCTTGTACGAAGAGGGCCGGTTCTATTTCATCGAGATGAATACGCGCATCCAGGTCGAGCATCCGGTGACCGAAATGATCACCGACATCGACCTGATCCTGGAGCAAATTCGCGTCGCCGCCGGCAACGATCTCGAGCTCACACAGGGCGACGTGAGGTTCCACGGCCACGCCATCGAATGCCGCATCAATGCCGAGAACCCGGTATCGTTCCGCGCATCGCCGGGTAAGATCGTCCATTACCATCCCCCCGGCGGGCTCGGGGTGCGTGTCGATTCCGCCGTTTATCACGGCTACACTATTCCGCCGTTCTACGACTCGCTCGTCGGCAAGCTTATCGTGCACGGCAAAACGCGCAGCGAGTGCCTGATGCGCCTCAAGCGCGCGCTCGACGAATTTGTCATCGAAGGCATCGAGACGACATTGCCGCTATTCCGGGCGTTGGCGCGCGACAAGGCGATCATCGACGGCGATTATCATATCCACTGGCTTGAAGAATTCTTGGCCCGTGGCGGAGTGGCGGAATAGCCGGGCGTTACGCCGGCAATCCGGCCTCGGCCGCCCGCAGCGCCGCGGTCAGCAGCCGTCCCACCAGCATCGGTTCATAGGGCTTTGGGACGAAGATCGAGCCGGGCACGCGGGTGGCTTGATCGAGCATATTGGCGCGCGCGGACGCGTAAACGATCGGAAGATGGGGCTGCATTTCGCGGGCGCGCCGCGCCAGCGCGGCGCCGTCCATAGTGCCGGGTAAATTGATATCGGTGAACAAGACATCGACCGGAACCGCGGCGAGGTGATCGAGGGCATCGGCGGCGTTGGTCACTGTTTGCACCGTGAAACCCTGCTCCGACAGCGATTGCGCCACCCACTCGCTGATGAGGAATTCATCTTCGACCAGCAAGACATGGATCGGCGCGATGTGTCCTAGATTAGGTTCCATTGCGGCTACCTGAAATGCACGGGTTTCCATCAGCGGTAACGCCCGGTGCGTGAAAGCGTTCAAAGTAGGGAAAATCGTAGCGATTTATGATTTGCGGAGTGTTAACGGCCGATGGAACTTGGGCAAGTTACGGTGCGCGCGGCAATTCGACATTATCCTCGATCATGACTTTCTCGAAATCGCTGATGAGAATTTCAACCCGCATCCGCCAAACCCCGGAAATTGGAATGTGAAGTCCGGTGATGCGCCATTGCGACCCGCCTTCGAAGACGGCACTGCGCCGGATCGGCTCGATGCCGGCGCCGGGATTCCAGATGATGAGCACAACCTCCTTGGCCGCGACGGGGTTAAGGTCGTCGTCGGTTACCGCAACGCTGACCGAGGCGCCGCGGTCGCGCTCCGGCGTGACGTCGATTTGCGCCATCGCCGGTTCGGCGTGGAGATGAATATAGCTGGTTTCCGCGGCGGCGAGCGTCCGCGGCGGCGGCGTGAAGCGCCACAGGCCGACGAGGGCGAGGATCGCGATCGCAAGTACAAATTCGGCGGCAATCACGGTCACCAAGCGCCCTACCCCGGTCGCCAGCCGCGGCACCAGCACGTAGCGGTTCACGGCGGCGAGCGGCAGCATCGCGACAACGACGGCGAGTTTGGCCGACAGCACCAAGCCGTAATCGGTCGTCCAAAACGCATCGAACCGATCGAACCCGACGGTGGTCAGCACGATCCCGGTCGCGATCAGGATCACGAGCGGCACCGGGATCAAGGCCGAAAAGCGTTGCAGGGCGAACCGGTCGCCGGCACGCACGGCCATGGCCAACGGCAGCAGTGAGCCGACCCACAGCGCGACGCCGATGGTATGCAAAAAGACCGCGGGAACCGTCAGCAGCGGAACGGCCGTGCCGGCATGGCCGCTGGCGATTTGCGCAAGCCCAATTCCAACGACGGCCAGCAACGTCAGCGACCGCGCCATGGTCCCACGATCGAGCCAAAGAGCGACCAGGCTCGCGGCCAATGTCGCCAGCGCGAGCACCACGGTCGAACCCCACGAAGTCGCAAAGCCCGCGGCCCAGACCGCCGGCTGCCAGGCCTGCGGCAGCGGTTCTGCCAAGGCATCGAGGCCCTGAAACGGCAGCGAGGCCACAGCGGCGGTCATACCGGCGATCATGGCGACCGCGACGATAACGCGTCCCGGCATCGGCCGCATTGGCACAAGCCAGACCATGAAGGCCGCGCCGCCGACACCGACGAAAAGCCCGATCGAAAGAATGAATTGCGTTGTCCAAATGGCGGCATGCACCGCCGCTGCGCCTTTAACGGGCGGAGCCTCGACGCCGGTGCTCGGATGTCCGATCGCAAAGCTGACCACCCCGCCGACCGGATGACCGTCGGCGGAGATGACGCGCCAGCTCAGTACATAACTGCCGCGCTGCGGCATCGGCGGCGCCGCGATAGTGACGGACTTGTTTGCCGCTCGCGCATCGGTCAGGGTCGTCACCTGACCGTCGGGACCGATCAGGCGCATCACCAACGGCGAAACCGGTTCGTTGAAGTCGAGTTGAAAACTTTGCGGCGGCTCGGGAATCGTGACGTTGTCCGCCGGCACCGCGCCGAGCAGTGAGGCGTGCGCCAGCGCCGGCCGCGCCGGAGCGAAAATGACAAACATCGCCGCCAGCACCGCGCCGGCGCCGAGCGAGCGCCACAACGGCCGGCAGGACGGATGGATGGTCACGGTTTGGGCACGAGCTTCAATCCTGGCGCCGGTTCCGGGTAGTCCGCACCCGCCGCCGGAATTTCGATCCAGCGATGGACGCCTTTCTCGCACTCTTGCACCACCGGGAAGTACAGCGTGCGGCCGGGTTGCAGATCGGTTGCGAGGAATGACTGAAACACGAACTCGTCATAATACTCGTCGGGCAGCCGCCCGCCCGACCAGTCGATCTCGGTCACGCCTTCGCTGACGTCGGCGCGATAGAGGCCATGGGATTTTGCGTATTTGCCGTTGACGAGCGTCAGCGTCCAACCCGGCTTGGGCATCGGCTTGACGTCGATCACGCCCTCGGGAATGCGCACGCGGATCGCGGTGGTCGGCGAACCGTCGCAACCATGCGGGACACGCAGCACCGCCTTGTACGACGCCCCTACCGCCGCCTGACCCTGTTCAAGCGTCACATGAGCGAAGGCGGCGGGCACGAAACCGCACATTGCCAGCGCAATATTTGCCGCGACAGTTAAGCCGGCGGCACTGAAGCGATATCCGGACATGCGTCGTCTCCGTACTTGAGATGCTCGGCGGGCGTTGCCCCCGCGCTAACATGATGGCGCCTCTTGAACCAGGTGGCCGGGGCCGGGTAAACGAAACGGATGGCCAGCCGCGAGTCCGCGCTTATCGACATCACACCCGAGGTGCTGCTCAAGGCATATTCCTGCGGCATTTTCCCGATGGCCGAAAGCGCCGACGACCCGGCGCTTTATTGGATCGAGCCGGAACGGCGTGGCATTATCCCGCTCGATCGCTTTCACGTCCCCGGCCGTTTGGCCCGAACGGTGCGCTCCGATCGATATAAAGTCGCCATCGATCGCGATTTCGAAGCCGTCATCGACGGCTGCGCGGAGCCGATGCCGGGGCGCAGCCGTACCTGGATCAATGTCCGCATCCGCACCCTGTACCGCAAGCTCTATGAGCGCGGCGACTGCCACACCGTCGAGGTCTATGACGGCGAGGAATTGGTCGGCGGCCTTTATGGCGTCAGCCTCGGACGCGCCTTTTTCGGCGAGAGCATGTTCCACCGGGCGCGTGACGCTTCCAAGGTCGCTCTCGTCCACCTCGTAGCGCGGCTTAAGGCCGGCCACTACCGGTTGCTCGACACCCAGTTCGTCACCGAACATTTGCGGACGTTCGGCGCCGTCGAAGTATCGCGACCCGTCTATCACAAGCTGCTTGATGCCGCGCTGGTCGGTGAGGGCGATTTTGCCACGCTCGCCATCGATCATCCGGTTTCCGGCGCTACGGCGCTGGCACGGCTCGCGCCAGGCTGACGAACGGTCTCAGTCCGTCGTGACGGGTGCCTCGACGGGTGCAGGTACCACCGGTGGAGCGACCGTTCCGCGCGGCGCAGTTTGGCGGGGGCGCGGCGCACCGGGTGGTGCCGCGCCGGCCGCCGGCGTCGGCGGCGCGGTCGATTGCGCGATCGGGACGGAGAGCGGCGACGCACAGTCGGTCAGCCACACATCGTAGATCGGATGTTCGACCGCGTGCAGGCCCGGACTCGACGCGAACATCCAGCCGGTGAAAATGCGCTTGATCTCACCCTGAAGCGTCACTTCGTCCACCTGGACAAAGGCGTCCGTATTGGTGGCTTCGGTGGGTGGCCGCGTGTAGCAAGCGCGCGCGGTGACCTGCAGCGCCCCGAATTGCACCGTTTCTCCAATCGCGGCATCGAACGAAATGGTTCGCCCGGTTATTTTATCGAGACCAGAAAAAACCGCGCGACCGTTCTCGATCTTCTGGGTCGGCGTCACGGTGACCACCGTATCGTCCGGCTGCGGCGAAGTATCGGTCGGTTGCGGCGGCGGCGGGTTGGCCGGGACGGGCACGTTTCGCGAAGCCTGCGGCGGGGCGAGCGGCGCGGGCGCCATCGAAGCGCCCGGAGGCGGCGGCAACGGCTGTCCTTGAATGCTGGATGGGGCTCGCGCCACCGGAACTTTCGGCGCCGGATATTGCTGCGGCGGCGGGGATTGCTGTGGCGGCGGGTATGCTTGCTGCGATGGCTGCCCGGGATATTGCACCGGCGGCGGTTGGGGCGGGAATCCGTTGGGAACGTCGGCCGGCGGGCGTGGCGGTGAATCGCTGAAAATGCCCCCGATCTGAGCCGCAGCGGGAAAAGCGGCAAGCGCTCCGCCGATCACGACCAAGAGTGCGGCGATGCGGACCATGGTTTCAGAATTCTTTGCGCAGTCGGATTGGACGCGTCTTTGCCGTTAGCCCGGTTAACATGCCGAATGCGGCAATTCCAGGGATCAGCGCGTCAGGTATCGGCAGTCCCAGTCATCGGTATTACCGGTTACCGACCACTGTTTCCGGGCACCCAGGCCTTGTAATCGCCGGTCGCCTGGGGACGGCGGCCTTGCGCCAATGTCGACCCGCTCGGGCGGTACGCAGCCGCCGTGCCGGTCATATTGGGCAGGTGCGGCTTCTCCCAAGGGTGCGGCTTCACCACGTCCTGGGTCGGCGGCACAGCCACGGTGTGATGCAGCCAGCCGTGCCAACTCGGCGGCACCATGGACGGCTCCGCCACGCCCCGGTAAATCACCCAGCGTCGATTGAGCCCGAGCGCGGGATCGATTTTACCGCCCTTTGTTTGGTAATAGCGGTTGCCGAATTCGTCATCGCCGACGAACTCGCCGTACAGCCAGGTCGACCACTGCGTGCCAATCGTCTGGCCGTTCCACCAAGTGAACAAGCGCAGCAGGAAAGTTTTCATCGCTCGGTACCGGTCTGCCGATCGCGGGCCTTGATCCCACCCGACGCTTGATGCCACCTGTCGATTGTGCTGTCCAGGGCGGAACCGGACGAAACCGGCCGGTATCCCGCGCGTTTACAGCGAAATTGCTTTTGCAGTGATATTTTGAGTCATGTGGCAGGACTTGTTCCAAAACCTCCGGTCGAAGCTGAGCGAATTGAGCAGCGCGCTTTCCTTTGCGCCGACCTGGGCGGTGTCCTGTGTTCTTCTGGTGGCCGCGTTCATCGTTGCCTGGCTCATTCATGCCGCGATCCTCGCCGTCATCGGCCGGCTGCTGAAGGGCCGGCGGCCTTACCTTCAGCGGGTGCTCGACGCGACCAAAAATCCGACACGGCTGGCGCTATTGCTTCTGGCGCTGGCCATTACGCTGCCCACGGCGCCGCTGGGGCCGGAAACGGAGACCCTCCTCGTTCGGTTATTGGGATTGGCGACCATTTGCTTGATCGGCTGGATGTCGCTCACCGTTCTTCATATCTTCACCAATCTCTACCTGCTGCGTTTCCGCATCGACATCGCGGACAACCTTTTAGCGCGCAAACACGTGACTCAAGTGCGCGTCCTGGTGCGCGTCGCGGACACCATCATTTTCCTGGTCACTGCCGGTTTCGCGTTGATGACCTTCGAAGCGGTGCGTCAATACGGCGTCAGCCTGTTTGCCTCCGCCAGTGTCGCTGGCTTGATTTTCGGTATCGCCGCGCAGCCGGTGCTGAGCAACCTGATTGCCGGCGTTCAACTCGCGATTACCCAGCCGATCCGCCTTGAAGACGCCGTCACGGTGCAGAACGAATATGGCTGGGTCGAAGACATCACCGCAACCTATGTGGTGATCCGATTGTGGGATCAGCGGCGGCTGATCGTGCCGCTCAATTTTTTCATTCAGCAGCCGTTCTACAATTGGACGCGGAAGGCCGCGGCCAATATCGGGACTGTTTTGCTTTACCTCGACTACTCGGCACCGATCGACCGCATTCGCGAGAAGGCGAGCGAAATCGTCGCGCAATCGAAGCAGTCGAGCGGCAAGTTGATCAACGTCCAGGTGACCAATACCAGCGCGCAAGCCATCGAAGTCCGCGTTCTGTTGAGCGCCGATTCCGCGGGCAATACCTCCGACCTTTGCGCGGAGGTGCGTGAAAAGCTGATCGGTTTTCTTCAGCGCGAGCATCCCGAAGCTCTGCCGCGCGGCCGCAACGAAACAATTGAACCGGCGGCGCGAAAAAGCGCGGCGCCATCCCAGCCGCCGCCCTCGCCCGCGGCCTGATCGCGGCGCTTACCGTGAGTCAACCTGTGCCTCAGCGCCGGTTGGCCTCCAGGAGCGCCGCGGCGATTGCCGCCCACTCCGCGGCGAAATCGCCGCTCGCCGGCTCGCGGCGTGCCTGCCGATACCAATAGCCGGCGTTATCCGGATCGCCTTCGACACGATGCAGGTAGGCATGCACCCAGGCGCAGTCGCTGCCCTTGCCCGCCATGACGATCTTGTGCGCTTCGTCCCAATCGCTTCTGCCGGCCCACCACAGGGCGTTGAGCGCCGACGACAGCCCTGCCGGCGGAGCTTTGTTCGCCAAGCTGCGCTTAAAGGCCGACAGGTTCATGATCGCTACTCGGAACCTGATGGATCAATTCCACCATGGCGCGGGCCGAAACGCCCCCGCCGCCCGCTCGATGACGGCACCGAGCGCAAATAATGTTTCTTCCGCGAACGGCCGCCCGATCAGTTGCAAACCAAGCGGCAAAGTCTGAGCATCGAGGCCGCTTGGCACGGAAATGGCCGGCAGGCCGGCCATGTTGACGGTCACGGTGAAGACATCGTTGAGATACATTTCGATCGGGTCGGCACGGCCCTTTTCGCCGATGGCAAACGCCGCCGACGGCGTCGTCGGCGTCAAGATGGCGTCGATGCCGTCGGCAAAGCACCTTTCGAAATCGCGCTTGATGAGGGTGCGCACCTTCTGCGCCTGCAAATAATAGGCATCGTAGTAGCCCGCCGACAGCACATAGGTGCCGATCATGATACGCCGGCGCACTTCCCGGCCGAAGCCCCTGGCGCGCGTACGCTCATACATATCGATGATATCGCGTCCGGGAACGCGCAGCCCATAGCGCACGCCGTCGTAACGCGCGAGATTGGAGGACGCTTCGGCCGGCGCCACGATGTAATAAGCCGGCAGCGCATATTTGGTCATCGGCAAAGAAATATCGACCAGTTCGGCGCCGGCGTCTTTGAGCCATTGCGCACCTTGTTGCCACAACGCCTCGATTTCCTGTGCCATGCCCGGCATCCGGTATTCTTTCGGAATGCCGATACGCTTGCCCTTGACCGATCCGCCGATGGCTTTTTCGTAATCGGGCACCGGCACATCGACGCTGGTGGTATCCTTCGGATCGTGTCCGGCCATCGAGCGCAGAAGGATCGCGCAATCGCGCACGGTGCGGGCGAACGGCCCGGCCTGATCGAGCGAAGATGCGAACGCCACAATGCCCCAGCGCGAGCAGCGACCGTAGGTCGGCTTTAGTCCGACGATACCGCAAAAGGCCGCCGGCTGACGGATCGAGCCGCCGGTGTCGGTGCCGGTGGCGCCGCTGCAAAGGCCAGCCGCGACCGCCGCGGCCGAACCGCCCGAAGACCCGCCGGGCACCAGCTTGCTGTCCGCGCCGCGCCGGCGCCATGGCGACACGACGGGACCGAAATACGAACTCTCGTTCGAAGAACCCATGGCGAATTCGTCATTGTTGAGCTTGCCGAGCAGCACCGCGCCATCGCGCCAAAGATTCGCGGTCACGGTTGATTCGTAGGTCGGAACAAAATTTTCCAAAATGTGCGAGCACGCCGTCGTGCGCACGCCCTCGGTGCAGAACAAATCCTTGATTCCGAGCGGCAGTCCCTCAAGCGGCCCGGCCTCGCCCTTTGCAAGGCGCACGTCCGAAGCGCGCGCCACGTCACGGGCGCGATCCGGCGTCTCCAGCACAAAGGCATTCAGCGCTCGCGCCCTTTCTATGGCGGCGATGTGGGCATCGGCCAGTTCGAGCGCGGAAAACTCCTTCTCGCGCAGCGCGTCACGCGCCTGCGCCATCGTGAGCGCGGTGAGATCCGTCATTCGGCCGTCGGGTCGTCGCAAGAAAACGGATTGGGCGCCGCGTCTTTTGGTGCAGCTTTAGCCGGCGCCTCGGGCGTCGGCGCATCCCATTCCGGCTGCGGCTGCACGGGCAGCGTTTTCACCGGAAATTCGGCAAAGAACGCATCGATTGCCGCCGGATCGTCGGGCTTTAATAGCCCTTGGCCGTCGAGATAAGCGAGCCAGATGCTGTCTTGTTCGCAGGCCAGGCACATTATTCCACAACCTTAGGGACGAGGAAAAAGTGACCCTCATGCGCCGGCGCATTGGCCATGACGGCATCGGGAATGCCGCCGTCGGTCACCTTATCCTCGCGCATTTTCATCGCCGTCGGGGTGACCGAGGTCATCGGTTCGACATCATCGACGTTGACTTCCGAAAGCTGCTCGACAAAGGCCAAGATGGCGTTGAGTTCGCCGCGCAGATTCTCCACTTCGTCTTCCACGACCGCGATGCGCGCGAGACGCGCAACCCGGCGAACTGTATCGGCATCAACGGACATCGGCGGCGACCTTGGGCGGCTTCGGATTCAGTGGGGTATGGACGCCCCGGCTATAGCAGAGGGCCCAGGTCGAGCCAACTATCTGCGGCCTACACCGAGCCCTGCCGCTTCCGTTGTGCCTGAGGCCCAACCCGCTTAATGAGGGGTCGTGACACCGTCTTTTCAACCGGTCCATATCATCGGCGGCGGCCTGGCGGGCTCCGAGGCCGCCTGGCAGCTTGCGCGCCGCGGCGTGCCGGCGGTCTTGCATGAAATGCGCCCGATGCGGGCCACGGCGGCGCACAAGACCGGCCAACTTGCCGAACTGGTCTGCTCCAACTCGTTCCGCTCCGACGATGCGGATGCAAGCGCCATCGGCGTTCTGCATGCCGAGTTGCGAAGGCTTTCATCGCTGGTGATGCACACCGCCGACCTCCACAAGCTGCCTGCCGGCAGCGCGCTCGCGGTCGATCGCGAGGGCTTTGCCGCCGCTGTCACCGCCGCGCTCGAAGCCGAGCCGCTCATCGAAATTCGACGCGCGGAAATTGCCGAAATTCCGCCGGCATGGGACAGCGTCATTGTCGCCACCGGCCCGCTCACCTCGCCGCCGCTCGCCGAGGCGATCCGCGCGATCAGCGGCGAAACCGCATTATCGTTCTTCGATGCCATTGCGCCGATCGTTCACCGCGACTCCATCGACTTCGAGATCGCCTGGTTTCAGTCGCGCTATGACAAGGCCGGACCCGGCGGCTCGGGTGCCGATTACATCAATTGTCCGCTGACGCGCGCCGAATACGACGCCTTCATCGACGCGCTGCTCGCCGGCGAAAAAATCGCGTTCCGCGAGTTTGAGATGACGACGCCTTATTTCGATGGCTGCCTGCCGATCGAGGTGATGGCCGAGCGTGGCCGCGAGACGCCGCGCCACGGACCGATGAAGCCGTTCGGACTGACCGACCCGCGCCATCCGGCGGAAAAGCCCTATGCCGTGGTGCAATTACGCCAGGACAATAAGCTCGGCACGCTGTTCAACATTGTGGGATTTCAAACCAAACTGAAACACGGCGAGCAAGTTCGTATATTTCGGACGATTCCCGGCCTCGCCACGGCCGAGTTCGCCCGCCTCGGCGGCTTGCACCGCAATACGTTTATCCATTCGCCAAAGCTGCTCGACCCTACCTTGCGGCTCAAAACCATGCCGCGGCTGCGCTTCGCCGGGCAGATCACCGGCTGCGAAGGTTATGTCGAATCGTCGGCGATCGGGCTGCTTGCCGGGCGCTTCGCGGCTGCGGAACGGCGCGGCGAGACGCCACTTTTGCCGCCCCCGACCACCGCCCATGGCGCGCTGCTCGGCCACATTACCGGTGGCCACATCGCGACGGTCGAAGCGGGTCCAAGCTCATTTCAGCCGATGAACATCAATTTTGGCTTGTTCCCGCCGCTGTCGCGAATTCCGACGACTGGCGCCAACGGCACCCGACTACGCGGACCCGACAAGACCGCCGCCAAGAAGCGCGCAACCTGCGCCCGCGCGCTCAACGACCTTGAAGCCTGGCTCGCCGGCGCGCTTCCCGCGGCGGCGGAGTAATCGGCGCCGTGTTGCGAGCCCGCGCATGAAAGACTATCCCGGCGAACTCGGCGGCCGTTGGCGCCCGGGCACCGTGCTCAAGCGCGACGTGTTTTCCACCATCGAGCGTGGCCGGTTCCGCAGCGGTGACGAGGAGACCGACGCGGTCCTACGCCGCCTCGACGAGGTGCCATGGTGGAGCCGGCCGCTCGCTTATGAGCTTTTTCGGCGCGAGCGCCGTGCGCTTGGGATTGCCCGCCCGCTCGGTGTCACCCCGCCGCTGCTCTTTGCCGGCCGCACCTGCCTGGTGCGTGGCTGGATCGACGGTGTCCCGTTGCACATCGCCAAACCTTACGGCGACACCGGCTATTTCCGCTCGGCCAAAGCCGCTCTGCGGGCCCTGCATCGTGCCGGCATTGCCCACAACGATCTCGCCAAGGAACAAAATTGGCTCTACGCCAACAGCGGCGAGCACAACCGCGCCTATCTCACCGATTTCCAGCTCGCCGCCTGCTTTCGCCGCGGCAGCCGCCTGTTCCGTCTCGCTCGCTACGAGGACCTGCGTCATCTGCTCAAGCACAAACGACGCTATGCCCCGGACGCGCTCACCCCCGCCGAACTCAAAGTGCTGGCGCGAAAAGCCTTCATCACCCGCGCCTGGATGGCGACCGGCAAGAAGGTTTATTACGCGATTACGCGCGGTTTGAATTTTACCGACCGCGAGGGCCGCGGTCTGCGTTTCGTCCAGGATGCGCCGGAGATCGCGGCGCGGCTTCGCACCCATCCGCAGGTGCGCGACGTCGCCATCGTGCCATACCCGGACCGCCGCGCCGGTACCGGCCTTTACGCGTTCGTTGAATCGAGCGCCAGCGATGACGAATTGCTCGACTTTCTCGGCGACAAAACGCCGGAGCACCTACAGGTCGCCGATGCGTTGCCCCGCAATGCGCAAGGGCAAGTGCGCAGTGAAATTCTCGAACTGGTCGCCATGAACCAGCTCGACCTCATCGCGCCGCTGATCAAGACCGACGCCGAGCGCGCCATCGTCGGCCGCATCGTTTCCGACCGGCGTAATCTCCGCGATCGCTTTGCATTTTGAGGTTAGTCCCCGGCCTAGCGATTTACAGAAAAACTACTGCTGCACCGGGACGCCGGCGCGTTTGACCACGTCGGCCCATTTGACGATCTCGGCTTTGACAAATGGCGCGGTTTCGGCGAGCGGCATTTTCATCGGCACGCCGGCATCCGCGGCGATGCGTTCCTTGACGGCCGGATCGGCGAGGGCTTTTTGCACCTGCGCATAGAGTTTCTCGACGATCGGCCGCGGCGTGGCTTTCGGCGCCCACAATCCGAACCAGACATAATAAACGTATTCCGGAACGCCGGATTCGGCGACGGTCGGCACATCGGGCAACTGCGGCGAGCGTTCACTGCCGGTGACCGCGAGCGCCCGCACCGAGCCGCCTTTGATCTGTCCCAAAGCGCTCGCGATGTTGTCGAAGAATACCGGCGTCTGCCCCGACATGATGTCGGTATAGGCCGGAGCCGCGCCGCGATAGGGCACGTGCGTCATGCGGATGCCGGCCTCCAATTCGAACAGTTCGGTCGACAGATGTTGTCCGGTACCGTTGCCGCCGGACGCAAAATTGATTTCGCCCGGCTTCGCTTTGGCCAGCGCGACCAGTTCCTTAATCGAATGCGCGGCGAAATTATTGCTCACGACAACGACGAACGGAAACTCCGCCAGCATGCCGACCGGCGCAAAATCGCGAATCGGGTCATAGGACAGATTGACAAATAGGCTCGGATTGACGGCCATGTTGGCGCTCAAACCCGTCAGCAGGGTGTAGCCGTCCGGCGCCGCGTTGGCGGCCGCGGTCGAACCGACGACCGTCCCGGCGCCGGCCTTGTTCTCGACGACGAAGGGCTGGCCAAGCTGTACCGACAGCTGGTGGGCGATGATGCGGGCAATAATATCGGTGCCGCCGCCAGGCGGTTGCGGCACGATGACGGTTACCGGCCGCGTCGGATAGTCTTGTGCCGAAAGCGGCGTCGACACGGTAACGATTGCCAGCACACCGGCTGTGATAGCCAAGGCGTGACATCGACTAGACATGCGTTTCCCTGCCCGTATTCCGCTTATTGCGCTGCGGGTAATTCGATCGGATCCCAATAGTCTAATTGCAGAAGCGCGAAAAGGCTGCCCGTTGTCGCGGCCAGCCGGATCGGCCCGTCATCCGGCGATCCGTGCCGGATTGCGCGCCGCCCGCCACAGCAACCATTGCCGGCGCCACGGCGACAATTCGGTCGGCGCGAAGGCGTCGCCGCGCTCCAACAGAGCAAGCGATGGCCGCACCAGCGCGACGGGGAGAAATGCCGGCA
>Ga0181525_10002699_pt1 | contig 14372 bp, 10 predicted proteins | sample PEATcosm2014_Bin_48_FD_121100 | JGI IMG/M metagenome (GOLD analysis project Ga0181525, IMG submission 121100) | Peatland microbial communities from MTU Mesocosm Facility, Houghton, MI, USA - PEATcosm2014_Bin06_10_metaG | ecosystem: Environmental > Terrestrial > Soil > Wetlands > Peat | place...
GGCCGCGAACACCTGCTCGACGGTAAAGAATGAAAAGTAGCTGAAGTGCTCGTGATAGATGGTGTCGAACTGGTTCTGTTCCATAAGCCGCTGCAAGTGCGGGAACTCCATCGTGATGACGCCGCCGGGCTTAAGCAGGCGCTTCATGCCGGCGACAAAGTCATTGAGGTCCGGTACGTGCGCCAGCACGTTGTTACCGAGCAGCAGGTCGGCTTGGCCGTACTTCGCGACAATGCGGTCGGCGCTGCTGCGCCCATGGAAGGTGACCTCGGTGCGAATGCCCTTGTCCTGCGCCACCTTGGCGACGTTCGCCGCCGGCTCGATGCCGAGCACCGGCACGCCGGCCGCGACAAAGTGCTGCAGCAGGTAGCCGTCGTTGCTGGCGATCTCCATGACCAGACTATCGCGACCGAGGCTGAAGCGGTCGCGCATGAGCACGCTGTACTTGCGCGCGTGCTCGACCCAGCTGTCGGCGTAGGAGGAGAAATAGGCGTATTCGCTGAAGATATTGGCCGGCGCCACATACTCTTCCAGCTGCACCAGGAAGCAGTGCTCGCACACCCAGGCGTGCAGCGGAAAGAACGGCTCCATATGGTTGAGCTGCTGCTGCTTGATGACTGTCTGGCACAATGGCGACATGCCCAGATCGACGAAAGTGGTATGCAGCGACTTGCCGCAGAACCGGCATCCGGGACTGGAGAGCCGGGGACTTTCATTGCTGGCAGCTGCCACGCTCAGGTTCGCGTTCATACGGATGTTCTCACTTATGCGGGTGTCGGGAGTATCACGGGTCGGGCGAATGGATTGCCGCAGGCGATCATCGGATCGTAGTAATGCAGATAGGAGACGGTGCGGTTCACATCCGCGCCGTTCTTGAAGAAATCGGTCGACAGCAGGTACAGCGTGACGACGCGGTCCTCGCCGTGACGTATGGAATTATCGATCCGGTTGTCGGATGACAGCGCCGGCAGCGTGTATATCGGGCCAACCGCGTCGATGAAGCGCAGCCGCGCACTGGAGATCGCGCCGGAAGCGCTCAGGTCGCGGCAGAACTGCTGCACGCCGTCCGGATCGAGCTTCAGGTAACCGAGCCGCTTCTGCAGCACCTTGGCGATCGCGGTATGTTCGTTGCTGCTGGCGAAGCGCCAGCCGGCGATGCCGCAGACCCCGGCCAGGGCGGAGAGCAGGAAATATCTACGCTTCATGGGTGTTCAACTCGCTGTGCGGGAGCTGCTGAGAAGGTGGTCGGCCGCCCATAGCGACAGCGCCGCCACCGTCATGGTCGGGTAGGCCGGGCTGGCGGTCGGGAAGGCGCTGGCGCCGAGCACCAGCAGATTGCGATACTGGTGGTGTACCAGGTAGCCATCGACGATGCTGCTGGCCGGGTCATTGCCCATGACCACGGTGCCCTGGATGTGCGCGGCGGTGGTGCCGACTTCGGTGGCGGCGACGCGCTCGATCGGCAGCACCGTGGCCAGCGTGTCGATCATGCGCGGCACGCGCGCGGCGCCACGCTTGGCGTAGTCGGAGTAGTCGACGAAGCGCGTCACCGCCATGCGCGGATCGGTCGGGCTGACGGTGACGGTGTTGTCATCGAGCGGCAGGTCGTCGAACAGGAATCGCAGCAGCAGTCGCTCGTTCCAGCGACCCTCCTCAGAGCGCATCGCGCCGGCCCAATAGGCGAACGGCGAGCTCCAGGTCTCGATCATGCACGCGGCGTAATCGCGACGATGCTCGCCTTCGTAGAACAGGTAGCCCAGTCCGCTCAGCAGCGTGCTGCCGTTGTAGCATTTGACGCCGGCCAGATCGAGCGTCACGTCGATCGGCATCTGCTCACCCAGGCGCTTGCCGAGCAGCGCATGGTTTAGCCCGGAGCGCAGCAGGATGTGGGGGTTGAACAGCGCACTGGCCGCCAGCACCACAACATCCCCCTCGGCGCTCTCACTGGCGCCGTCGCGGGTGTAGCTGACGCCGCGGGCGATGCCGGCGGCGGTGTCGACCGTGTCCACCGCCGAGTGCAGCTGCAGCGTGACGCGCGGATCGGCGAACACCCAGGCGAGTCCATTCTGGATCGTGAACTTGGCATCCACCGGACACAGCTCGCAGACGCCGGTGGCGCAGCACACGCCGCGCTTGCCGGTCGGCACGCTGGCACGGGAGGTGGACATCTGGTACCAGCCGTCGGGGAAGCGCTGCTTCAGCAGCACCTCCGGATCGGAGAAGCGGTGCGGCGGCAGCGGCGGCGGCCGCGAGCGCGGCATCGGGCTGTCGCTGGGACCGGATACCAGCATCACCTGTTCGACGGTACAGTAGTGCTGCTCCAGGTCGTCGTAGGTCATCGGCCAGTCAAGGCCGACGCCGTAGCGCGTCTTGAGCTGGAAATCTCCCGGCATCATGCGCGTGGTGCCCCCAGCCCAGCACTTGGAGTTGCCGCCAAAGCCCGGACTGGTGAACCACTCCTTGCGGTCCGGGTTGAGATTCTGGAACACCTCGGCCGGCGCGATGCTGCTGGTGCGACGATTCTTCAGCTGCCAGGATTTGTCATCGCGCGCGCCGCGCTCCAGCACCAGCACACGTACCGTGGCCGGGGATCGCTCCAGGTAGCGCATCAGGAAAAACGCGCTGGCGAAGCTCGTTCCGACAAGGATCAGGTCATAACGTGCGGGCATCAAATCATCATTCCTGGGCTTCAGGCGGCGGCTGGTGGAAAACGGCGCTTCTTGCAGCGCAATGACGATCATAAGGTGTGAGCGCGCGGCGTTCCGTGCATCGCTCACATAACTTCCGGGGGAACCGTGCATGCGCCGCATGCCATCGGCGGGCGGCCAAAGCGCTTCGCTGGCCCGTTGCTGCATGGCAGCATCGGACCATGCCGGCTCAATAGGCCTTGTCGTCGGAAAATATCTTGATGAAGGTGAGTGCCAGGATCTTCAGATCCAGCCCCGGTGACCAGCCGCGCAGGTACTCCAGGTCGAGCTTGATGCGCGCTTCCATGTCTTCCAGTTTCGAGGTCTCGCCGCGTGCGCCGTTGATCTGCGCCAGGCCGGTGATGCCGGGCCTGACCTTGTGACGCACCATGTAGCCTTTGATCAGGGTGCGGTATTGCTCGTTGTGCGCTACCGCGTGCGGCCGCGGACCCACCAGGCTCATCCGGCCCTGCAGCACGTTGATGAACTGCGGCAGCTCATCGAGCGAATAGCGCCGCAGGAAACGCCCGATCGGCGTGATGCGGCTGTCGGCGCGCGACGCCTGGCGAATCTGGCCGCCGTCCTCGGTGACGAACATGGTTCGAAACTTGTAGATCATGATTTCCTGGCCGTCGAGCCCATAGCGGCGCTGTCGGAATACCACCGGGCCGGGTGACGAGAGCTTCACCAGCAGCGCAATCGCCAGCAGCAGCGGCGCTGCACACACCAGGAACGCGACCGAAACGCCAATGTCGATCAGCCGCTTGGCCAGGCCGCGATAGCCATAGAACGGCGTCTCGCACATGGCGACCACCGGAATGCCGTTGAGTTCGCTGGAACGCGCCTGGATCAGGTCGAATACGAAGATGTCCGGAACGTAGTAGATCGAGGCGGTGGTGTCGCGCAGGTCGTCGAGCAGGTCGAGCACGCGCTTGATGTGGCGCATCGGCAGCGCGATGAAGATCACGTCGATGCCGCGTTCCTTGGCAAATGCGGCTAGCTCCGACAGCCGCCCGACCAATCGCGTGTCGGATTCCATGTTGAGTCGGTCCGAGCCGCGGTCGTCGAAAAAGCCATGCACCTGCAGCTGCAGCGCCGGGTTGCCCTCCAGCGTACGTGCCAGCGCCAGGCTGCTGCTGTTGTAGCCGGCGAAGATGACCTTGCGGCTGCCGACCGAACTCGACACCACGCGCCGCATGATCTGTCCGACCGACAGCGAGCAGATGATCAATGCCAGCGGCGTAAGCAGCGCCCACAACTCCAGTGTCCGGCGCGGATAGGCATCCAGCGCGTCGGTGGAATGACCGATGATCACCAGCACCAGCAGCAGCAGCGCCCATCGCAGGATCACGCCGATAGCGGCGGCCAGCGGTCGCCATACCAGCTGCGTACCGACGTCGCGCGGCGGACTTGTAAGCACCAGGAACTGCAGCGTGATGATGACGACCAGCGTCGAGGGTGAACGCTCGAACGAGATATGCCCGACTTGTGCCACGACGTACAGCGAAGCCAGGGCCGCGAGCGGTGGCGTCAGCGTCTGTGCGACCACCATCACGGCAATCAGGATGCTGCGATTGATAAGTACCGGTTCAGCCATCGGTCAACCCAGCCGCCATTACCGCACGCATGCGCGCGCCAAGCAGTGTCGTATTCGAATGGTCATGTTGGTCGTGCGGCATGGCGTCGAGCCTGATCCGGCGAGACAGTATCAGACCATCGACATCGCGATCATGCCCATTGTGGAGATTATTTGTGCAACTCAGCAATTCAATCTCGGTCGATATGTGATGGAATTCGAATACAGTGGGATTCCAGCGCGCACCGGGCGCCGGGCCGTCGCCATTTGTTGCGGCATCGGAATCGCTTTCGGGTGCGCTGGAGCATACTGTCGGCCTGAACTGCGCCAGACCGCGGCCCCCGCGTCATATAGAATCGCCGGTTCGAATTCTAGTGTCCCAAGCGGTTCGGAGTGAGACCTATGTCACAACACGCGCAATCCTCCGGTCAATCGCCGCGAATGAGCGTGCCGCTGCTGGATCTCCGTCAGCAGTATCAGCCGCTGGCCGCTGAGATCGCGAGCATCCTGCAGGGCATCTGCGCATCGCAGCAGTTCATCCTCGGCCGCCACGTGCTGGAATTCGAGCAGGCGGCCGCGGCCTACTGCCGCTGTGCGCATGCCATCGGCGTTTCTTCCGGCACCGATGCACTGCTGCTGGCGCTGATGGTCCTTGGGCTGGGCGCCGGGGATGAGGTGATCACCACCCCGTATACTTTTTTCGCCACTGCCGGCACCATCGCGCGTGCCGGCGCACGCCCGGTGTTCTGCGACATCGAGCCTCACAGTTTCAATATCGATCCGGCAGCGGTGCGCGCGTTCCTGCAGCAGCAGTGCGAGCGGCGCGCCGGTGTGTTGATCAACCGCAACAGCGGCGCGCGCGTTCGTGCGCTGATGCCGGTGCACCTGTACGGCCAGTGCGCGGACATGGCGGCGCTTCTGGACATCGCCCGCGAATTCGACCTGAAGCTGATCGAAGATGCCGCGCAGGCGATCGGCGCCGACTACCTCGATGGCCGGCGGGCGGGCAGCATGGGCGATATCGGTTGCCTGTCGTTCTTTCCGACCAAGAATCTGGGCGCCTTCGGCGACGCCGGCATGTGTACCACTCAGGACGCGGAACTGGCGGAGCGCATGCGTGTCATGCGCGTCCACGGCGGCAAGCCCAAGTACTACCACGCGGTGATCGGGGGCAACTTCCGGCTGGACGAGCTTCAGGCGGCAGTACTCAATGTCAAGCTGCGGCGGCTCGATGACTGGACCGCCGCCCGGCAGCGCAATGCGGCGTGGTACGCGGCGGCCTTTGACGCTGCCGGCCTGGGTGCCCAGGTCACGCCACCGACAGCGATTCGCGGTTATCGACACACCTGGAACCAGTACGTGATCCGCGCACCGCGGCGCGATCAGCTGCGCCAGTTCCTGGGCGAGCAGGGCGTGGGGACCGAGATCTACTATCCGGTACCGCTGCACCAGCAGCAGTGCTTTGCCTACCTGGGTTACCGCGCCAACGAGTTTCCGCACTCCAACGCGGCGGCGGGCGCGGTGCTGGCGCTACCGATCTTCCCCGAGCTGGTGCGCGAGCAGATCGAGTACGTGGTCGATCGCATCGCGGCGTTCTACGGCTGACGATACCCCCGCGCCCTACCTGGCCTTGAAGTCGTCGGGCACCAGCTGGTGCCTGCCGAGCAGCTTGTAGAAATCCGTACGGTTGCGCTTGGCGAGCCGCGCCGCCTGGCTGACGTTGCCGCTGGTGATCTGCAGAATCTGCGACAGGTAGCTGCGGGTGAATTCCTCGCGCGCCTCGTCGAACGAGGGCAGCTTGCTGCCGTGCGTGCCACCGAGCGACTGCTGTACCAGTTCCACCGGAATGATCGGCGTCTGCGACAGCGCGACATTCTGCCGCACCACGTTCTGCAGCTGGCGCACGTTGCCCGGCCAGTCGCTGGTAGCGAGCAGCTCGACCGCTTCGGGCGCGTAGATCTTGTGGCTGCCGCTCTCGCGCGTGATCCCGGCCAGGAAATGTGCCACCAGCACGGCGATATCCTCGCGTCGCCGATTCAGCGACGGCATCTCGATGTGCACGATGTTGAGCCGGTAGTACAGGTCTTCGCGAAACTGCCCGGCGGCGATCAGGCGCTGCAGATCGCTGTGGGTGGATGAGATCAGCCGAACGTTGCTGGCGATCGCCTGGTTGCTGCCCATCGGCCGGATCTGATTCTCCTGCAGCAGGCGCAGCAGCTGCACCTGCAGGCGCATCGGCATGCCGCCGATCTCCCCCAGCAACAGCGTGCTGCCTTCGGCGCTCTGGAACAGGCCGCGATGCTCGCTGGTGGCGCCGCTGAATGCGCCCTTGACGTGCCCGAACAGCTCGCTCTCGAGCGTGACCTCGTCCATGGCGCTGCAGTCGATCGACACGAACGGACGATTGCGGCGCGGACTGGCCTTGTGGATCGCGCGCGCCAACAGCTCCTTGCCGGTGCCGCTCTCCCCGGTAATCAGCACGCGCGCGTCGGTGCCGGCGACCATGTGGGCCTGCGCCAGCTTTTCCTCCATCAGCGGGCTGCGGGTAACGAAATCCGCCCGCCAGTCCTGATCGGTGTCGACGAAGCCGGATATCTTGAGAGCCTTGTGCACCTGATCGAGCAGTTCCTGCTTCTCCACCGGCTTGGTCAGGAAGCCAAAAGCCCCCATCTGCGTGGCCTGCACCGCATCAGGTATGGTGCCGTGGGCGGTCAGCAGGATGACCTTCAGTCCAGGCCAGCGGCTCTGCAGTTCCTTCAGCAGCCCGATACCGTCAAGCTCATCCATCTTCAGATCCGAGATCACCAGGTCGGGACGGAAACGCAGCGCGGCGGCGAGTGCCAGCACGCCGTTCTCCACTGGCTCGACCTCGTATTGCTCGGCACGCAGGCGAATCGTCAGCAGCCGCAGCAACCCCGGATCGTCGTCCACCACCAGGATGCGTGCCTTGCGTTTGGTCGGCTGATTCACTGTGAGTGTCCCCCTGGCGGGTTCTTGCGATCGGTCAGATTGCGTTCGATGTTGGCGACGGCATCGAGCTTTGCCTGCGCGTCCTCGAGCTGCTTGCGAAGCTTGGCGTTCTCGTCGATCTCCGCCTGCAGCCGGCGCTGGGCCGCCGCCATCGCGCGCTCGTGATCGCCGCGTTGCGCATCGGCCTGCATGCGATCGTTGTCGGCTTTCAGGCCGAGCTCGCGATCGAGCTGCGCCAGTTGCACCAGCGCGACGGCGCGCTCGATCGGTGCCAGCGTCTCGGGTTGCGCCACCAGCTGGCGCAGCAGCGTTTGCGCCTTGGGCGCATCGCGACCCGGATGTCCGGGCGTGGCCAGCAGCAGTGCGTAGCGCAGCTGCGCGCCGCCCTGCGGCGAGCGCTCGTAAGCCATGCGCGCGCCGGCCAGCAGCTCGGCCTGTTCGGCGACTGGCGCCTGCGACAGGCGCTGCATGGTCTGAAAGGTGTTTCCCATCAGCACCGCGACCGCGCTGTCGCGGTCTTCGGCCACGCTCTCACTGTGCTGTGGTGGAGGCGGCGGCCGCCGGTCCATGCCGCTGCAGGCGCCCAGCGCCAGCGCCAGCGCCAGCAGCGTTGCGTTACGCGGCATCGGCCTGCCTCTTCATTGCCGCCAGCGGCGCGACACGCAGCGGCATGCGGATGCGAAAATGCGCTCCCGGCACCTCGCCATCGACGATCTCGACGGTGCCCTGGTGCACGTTGACGAATTCGTTCACCACCGACAGTCCGATGCCGGTGCCGCGCACGTGGCCGCCGGGGGCGCGGCCGGTATAGAACGCGTCGAAGATCCGGGCGCGGTCCTCGTGCGGAATACCGGGACCGCTATCGCCCACCTCCAGTACCAGCTGCTCGCCGCTGGCGCCGGCGCGCAGGTAGATGACGCCGCCGCGCGGGGAGTATTTGATCGCATTGGACAACAGGTTCTCCAGAATCAGCCGGATCTTGCCGCGGTCGGCCACCAGCGTCACATCCTCGACCCGCACGTCGAGTCGCACCCGCTGAGACACCAGCGTGAGCTGTTGGTTCTCGAGTACCTGCTTGACCACCGGCCGCAGCCGGAACTCGGTGACGTCGAGTCCGGTGCTGTTGCTCTGCCAGGCGCTGAAGCTCAACAGGTTCTCGATCAGGCGCTGCAGCTTGATGCCGTTGTCGCGCAGGATCGCGGTGACCTCGCGCTGCCCCGATTCGAGTTCGCCCACCGCGCCATCCATCAGCAGCTCGGTGCCCTCGCGGATGTTGGCGAGCGGGGTCTTCAATTCATGCGACAGATGGCGCAGGAAGCGGTTGCGCTCCTGCGCCAGCTCCAGCAGCCGATTGCGCAGCCACTCGAGCTGGTGTCCGAGCCGCTCGAGGTCCACCGGGCCATTGATCACGATGCTGTTGGAAAAATTGCCGCGGCCAAGCTCACCGATGGCGCGGTCGATCTGGCGCAGCGGCCGGCTCAGGCGCAGCGCGAACAACAGCACCACGATCACGATCAGCGGCAGTAGCAGCGTTGACTCCAGGAACAACTCGCGCTGCGCCTGGTCGGTGCGGCCGCGCAGGTCGCGCGATTCGGCATCGATCTGCTGGTTGTTGAGCGTGGCGACGCCGTTGGCCAGATCCCCAAGCAGCACGAACGACTGCGCCAGTTCAGCCGCCTGGCCGCTGGCGACCGGGGATTGCAGCACCAGCGCCTCGATGCGCTTCTGGGTGTCGAACAGGCGCTGCAGCTGCCCGGGCGCGTCGGCGGCGCGCAGCCGCAGCCGCAGCGTGCCCACGATCGTGGCCAGCTTGTCATCGTGCTCGCGAAATGAGGCCCGTACCGTGGGCTCGCCCAGCACCTGGTAGAGCCGCGCGGCGCGCTCGAGCAGCGCGATCTGCGCGTACATGTCCTGGGTGAGCCGGGTGCTCTGCACGCTATCGACCACCAGCTGCTGGCTGGTGTCCGACAACCGGCGCATCTGCACCGCCGCATGCAGGATCGCGAGCAGCAGCGGACCGGCCAGAAAGCCCAGACCGAGCAGCAGGAAACCGTTCAAAGACTTGGGAAGCAGCCAGCCCATCAAATCATTCTATGCCACCTCCGCGCGCGATGCTGTGAGGCCAGTCGCGAGCGTGGTCACGCATTGGCCGCTCGGCAGCCTGGCAGCGGGGGCCTGCGGGGCCGCCAGCGCCGGGCCGCCAGCACCGGCTCGCCAGCATTTGCGCCGCCAGCCGCTACCAGGGTTCGTGCTGCAGTTTGAGCTCCCAGCGCAGCGCGCTGTCGACGATCGCGTCCAGGTTGTCGAGTTGCGGGACCCATCCCAGCTGCGTGCGGATCCGGTCGGCGCGGGCGATCAGTACTGGCGGATCACCCGCGCGCCGCGGCTCCTCCCTGATCGTCAATGCGCGGCCACCAATACGCTGTACGCTCTCGAGCACCTGGCGCACGCTGTAGCCGCGGCTGTAGCCGCAGTTGAACACCGCCGCGGCGCCGCCGCGGCGCAGGTGATCGAGCGCATCGAGGTGAGCGCGCGCCACGTCCTCGACGTGGATGTAGTCGCGCACGCCGGTGCCGTCGGGGGTGTCGTAATCGGTGCCGTAGATCGACACATGCGGCCGCTTGCCGACGATCGCCTCACAGGCAACCTTGATCAGCAGCGTGGCCGCACGCGTCGACTGTCCGATGCGGCCCTGCAGATCGGATCCGGCGACGTTGAAGTAGCGCAGACTGACATAGCGAAAATCCCCGGCTGCGGCAAGGTCGCGCAGCATCCACTCCGATATCAGTTTCGAGGTGCCGTAGGGATTGACCGGCGCCAGCGGCATGTCCTCGTCGCAGATGCCGCCGGCGGGGATGCCGTAGACTGCCGCGGTCGAGGAGAACACCAGCTGCTTTACGCCGGCGCGCATGCAGGTCGCGAGCAGGCTGCGGGTCGCGCAGCTGTTGTTGCCGTAGTACTTGAGTGGGTCGCGCACCGATTCCGGTACGATGGTATTGGCGGCGAAGTGCATGACGGTATCGACCTGGTGCTCGCGCAGTACCGCCTCGACCAGCTCGGCGTCGGCGACGTCGCCGACGATCAGCGGCGCTGCGCGCACTGCCTGGCGAAAGCCGGTGTACAGGTTATCGATTGCGACTACCTGCTCGCCGCGCGCTTGCAGCTGCAGCAGCACATGACTGCCGATGTAACCCGCGGCACCAGTGATCAGTATGGCTTTCTGGGACACAGCGTCGAGACCTTGCTTCGGACAGATCGGGTATAAGGTCGGATGATAGCGGCAATCAGCAGGTGTGGCCGCATATGAGCGCAAGAAAGACCGCCGGCCAGGGCGCAGCTGGCGAGCATGGCGCGCGGGCGGCTGCAGCCGCTGGCGCGAGCACGCCGTTTGCGTCGCTGACCCCGGACGCGGTGCTCGACGCCACCGAGGCGCTCGGGCTGGCGCCCGACGGGCGACTGTTCGCGCTCAACAGCTACGAAAACCGCGTCTATCGCGTGGGTCGCATCGACGCTGAGCCGGTGGTGCTGAAATTCTATCGGGCCGGCCGCTGGTCGGATCAGCAGATACTGGAAGAGCACGCGTTCGCCGCGGAACTCGCTGCCGCGGAAATCCTGGTGGCCGCGCCGCTGCTCATTGCCGGCAGCACGCTGCACCGGCACGGCGAATTTCGCCTGGCGGCATTTCCGCTGTGCGCCGGCACCGCCCCGGAGCTCGACCAGCCGGGTGCGCGCGAACTGCTTGGACGCACGCTGGCGCGCATTCATGCGGTCGGCGCGCGCCGGCCATTCCAGTGCCGGCCGACCCTGGAGCGCGCACTGCTTGGTGCGCGCGCACGCGCCAGCCTGCTGCGCTCGCCGCTGATGCCCGAGCACATGCGGCCGCAATACGCTGATGTGAGTGCCGCGCTGCTGGCACTCATCGAGGCGGCCTTCGCCGACGGCGGCGCACCGGCACTCATTCGAATACACGGCGACTGTCATCTCGGAAATATCCTGTGGCAGCAGCGCGGCCCGCTGCTGGTCGATCTCGATGATTGCGTCAACGGCCCGCGCATGCAGGATCTGTGGATGTTTCTGTCCGGCAACGCCGATGAGCAGCAGTCCCAGTGGGCCGAGATCGTCGAAGGCTACCGGCAGTTCGGCTCGATCGAATACCGTGAACTGCGGCTGGTCGAGGCACTGCGCGCGGTGCGTATGCTCAACCACGCCGCCTGGGTGGCAGAACGCTGGAGCGATCCGGCGTTTCCGCGTGCCTTTCCGTGGGCGGCCGAAGCGCGTTTCTGGGAAGGCTACGTCGGCGACCTGATGCAGCAATGCCAGAGCCTGGAGGAGCCGCCGCTACTGAGCGGGAACCTGTGATAATGTCGCGGCGATTTGGAGACCAGCGGTGCAGATAGTGCAATTCCTGTGCGGCGCCCGGAACGTGGCCGCCATCGCGACGGCAGGCCTGCTGGTCGCCTGCGGCATGTCGGGGAACAAGTCCGGCACCGCCGCACCGTCCCAGCAAACGGGCCGTGACACCAAGGCGGCGCACATGAGCGCCGATAGCATTGATCCCGAATTGGTGACGGCGGTCAGCTCGGCTCATTCAAACACGCCGATCGCGATGAAATTCGGCCTGGCAGAGCGCCCGGCGATAGGTGCGCCGCTCAAGGTCACGGTGGCGCTGATACCGGCCGTCGACGCCGGCATCAGGCATATTCATGCCTCATTCCAGCCTGGCGACGGCCTGCTGCTGCAGTCCGATCGCACGCTCGACATCAGCGATCCGGGCCCCGGCACGGTGATCGAGCAGGAGCTGTCGGTTGTGCCGCAGCAATCCGGCGTGCTGAGCCTGGGTGCCACCATCGTCGTCGACACGGATGGCGGCTCGCTGGCGCGTAGCTACGCGATCCCCCTGATCGTGCGTGACAACCCGTGAATCAGCCGCGCCCGCCCTGGTAGAAATCGCTACTGCTTCACACGGGTAGCAGCGGCCGCTTCGTATGATGCCTGCACTGTTGCGGCACTCCAGGTTATGTCACACGATTCCTTGGCGATCGAGGCCATCGAGACCTTGCAGCCGGTGGCGCCGCGTGAACGCGTAGCGCCGACCGAAGAGCTGCATCCGCGCCTGTGCGAACAGCTGGCCCAGGCACGCCTGGCGGCGGCCGGCTCGCTCGAGCTGACGCAGCTGCTGCCGCTGATCAGCGCCTACTACGATCAGCTCGACGACGAACGCCGCGGCGTGGTGCGTTCGATGCAGCTGATCGCCGATGAGGCGCGCTCGTTCGGCGACGGGCTGGCCGGCGCCGATGCCGGACATCTGCAGGCGATCCTCGATCACATCAAGGATGTGGTCATCACGGTCGCCGTCGACGGCTCGGTCAAGATCTTCAATCCAACCGGCGAGCGCGTATTCGGCTATTCGCGCTCCGAGGTCATCGGCCAGCCGATCGCGCGGCTGCTGCCGGAACTGGCGGCGCGCGGCTCGATCGAGAGCGGACTGGAGTCGCTCGCCGCCCGGGTCGCGGCCGATCGCGGCGACCTGCGTCCGCGCGAGTTCCATGCCCGCCACAAGAACGGCCACCTGTTTCCGGCCGAATTGATCGCCAGCCGGGTGCGTATCGAGCAGCGCGACGTCTACGTCATCTGCCTGCGCGACACCAGCGAGCGCGCCCGCGCCGAGCAGGCATTGCGCGACAGCGAGGCACGCTATCGGACGCTGGTCGAGAGTGCGCCGGAGCTGATCGTGCTGCTGGACCGCGCCTCCGGACACTATGTCGATGCGAACGAGAATGCGCTGCGCTTCTTCGGCGTCACGCGTGAGCGTCTGCCGGAACTCAGGCCGCTGGATCTGTCCGCGCCGCAGCAGGCGCACGGCGCTGACGCAACGCAGCTGTTCGCCAGCCGCTGCGCGCGCGCGGCTGCGGGCGAACCGCAGGTATTCGAGTGGCTGCATCGCGACGCCGGCGGCGATGAGGTCGAGACCGAAATGCGGCTGATGGCGCTGCCCGGAGCGAGCGGCCTGCTGCGCGCAAGCATCACCGATATCAGGGCGCGACGCCGCGCCGAAAAGATAACCGCTGGCGAGCGCAATGTATTCGAGCGCATCGCTGCCGACGCCGGCCTGTCCGAGGTGCTCGACTCGATCGTCGCGCTGATCGAATCCATCAACGGCAGCTTCACCGCCGCGATCAGCCGCCTCGGACCCGACGCGCAGGGCTTCGTCGAGATCGTCGGCAAGCGCCTGCCGGCGCGCTGGCGTGCGGCCGAGGAGCGCCTGCCGGTCGACATCCGCAACGGCTCCAGCGCCGCGGCCGTGTACCTCGGCCGACCGGTGCTGGCGAGTGACATCGACAGCGATCCATTCTGGCAGCGGCGGCGCGAGCTGGCGCTCGAGGCAGGCTTCAAGGCGGCCTGGTCGGTGCCGATCAAGTCCGCCAGCGGCCGCGTGCTCGGGGCGGTAACCGTGTACCGGCCGCTGGCCGGCACACCGCAGCCCGCGGACCTGGACCTGATGGTGCATGCCGCGCGGCTGGCCGGCATTGCCATCGAGCGCCGCCGCGGCGAGGAGGCGCTGCGCGCCAGCGAAACCAAGTTCCGCCGCCTGTACGAACGGGTGCTCGAAGGCGTCTACCAGTGCGCGCCCGATGGCCGGCTGCTCGAGGTCAACCCGGCGTTCGTCAAGATGCTCGGTTATGGCAGCGCCGAGCAGATCTATGCGCTGGCGGGCATCGCAATGCTGTACCGCAACCCGTCGGAACGCGCCGAGTTCGAGCACGCGCTGGAACGCCACGGCGAGATTCACAACGCCGAATTTGTGCTGCACTGTCGCGATGGCTCGCAGGTGGTGGTGCTGGAGAGTGCCCGCATCGTGCGCGACGAGGAGCAGCGCATCATCGCCTACGAGGGCACGATGGCGAACATCACCGCCCGCAAGCGTGCCGAGCAGGCGATGTTCGCCGAGAAGGAGCGCGCCCAGGTGACGCTGCAGTCGATCGGCGAAGCGGTGATCACCACCGATCGCGAGGGCCGCATCGACTACATGAATCCGGTGGCCGAACAGCTCTCCGGCTGGAGCTGCGATGAGGCGCGTGGCGAGAAACTCGGCACCGTGTTGCGGCTGCTCGACCAGCTGACGCACCGCGAGCTGGAGA
>Ga0181525_10002700_pt1 | contig 14372 bp, 16 predicted proteins | sample PEATcosm2014_Bin_48_FD_121100 | JGI IMG/M metagenome (GOLD analysis project Ga0181525, IMG submission 121100) | Peatland microbial communities from MTU Mesocosm Facility, Houghton, MI, USA - PEATcosm2014_Bin06_10_metaG | ecosystem: Environmental > Terrestrial > Soil > Wetlands > Peat | place...
ATCGCGGTACAAGAATCATGGTGAGCGCGTGATCGCGGGGCAACACCTGATGCAGGCGGCGAGCGATATCTTTCTGGGTTGGACCGCGGAAACCGGGCAGGATCTCTACGTGCGCCAGTTGCGCGACATGAAGGCGTCGCTCGATATCGATCGCATCACCGCCGCGCAGCTAGTGGATTTTGCGGGGCACTGCGGCGCCGTGCTGGCGCGCGCGCACGCACGCGCCGGCGATCCGCAGGCGGTTGCCGACTATCTCGGCGCACGCGACGTCTTTGAAAAAAGTATGGCCGAGTTTGCGCGCCGCTATGCGGCGCAAGTCGAAGCCGACTACGAAACGTTTCTTAAGCGAACGTAATCGTTCAGCCCCAAGAGCGCGCTCGTGATCCGTTTGCGCGCCTCGTCGTCGAGATCCAGTGCGTTGAAGCTCGCGCGCAATTCCCCGGTGAGGAGGTCTTCGGTCGCGTCGATAATGCGCACGCGGCAGTTCACCGGTGCCGGGTCGAGCCAGAAGGTGGCGTGCATCGTTTCGGCTCCCCCAAGGCCGGACGACAGCCGGACGTCCCAGCGGTTAACGTGGACGTGGAGTAACTGCGCGTTCACGATGGTCGTGGGGCCGGGGTAGAGGGTCACGAACAGGCTTTCCATGCGGTTACTATGCACGTAGGTCCGTCCAAAAAGCGTCCCGAAACGCAGTGCCGAACCGGCTGGGGCCTGTAGCTCAGCGGTAGAGCGGCCGGCTCATAACTGGTTGCGCGTAGGTTCGAATCCTACCGGGCCCACATTCCAACTCGGAGGAGCAAGGTTGAGGCGGGTGTTCATTCTTGCGGCCATGGTCGCGCTGCCCGGCTGCGGAGGCGGGAGTGGAACGCCGCTGGTTCCGGAGCAATATCAGGTCTGCTCCGTGTTTCTTCCAGCCCCGCCGCCGACGTTGCTCTACCCCGAACAGGGAGCAGTTGGACTACCGGATGGCAACTTTGCGTTGCTGGTGGAAGACGCCGGCAGTGTATACAGTATCGGGATCGAGGTCGCCGGCAGCACCGCGCCACAGCCGCTGTCGCCGACGGCGGTTCCCAGCCCGCTGCCGACCCCTGCCGCAACACCGGCTCCAGGGGTAACGCCGGCAGCCTTTGGCGTCCCCGCCCTGATGACAAACACGCAGTACGTGGTCACAGGCACGATCGACGTCGCGTCGTCGTGCGGCCCAACGACGACCCTAGGCATCGGCTCGTTCACTACGCGCTAGCGCGGCACCGTCATCCGCCGTTGACAGGGGTCCCGGGGTCCTGTACTGTACCCGAGTGTCACCAGAGCCAGGATCAGTGCGGCGCTGAGCATCTCAGTGTCACCCCGAGCTTGTCGAAGGGTCATCCACGTGGCGCTATCGTCTATCGGTTAGGACAGCCGCCTTTCACGTGGCAAAGACGGGTTCGATTCCCGTTAGCGCTACCAAAACACCCGATTTTGCGGGTGTTTTTAGCTTGCTTTTTTGCGCGTCTACCCAAATGTCTACCTAATGCAGTCCAAAGGAGCGAAATCTGGCGCTAGGCCGCGCTGCCGGCGGCACCGTAGCGGCGAACCAACTGAGCCCTATTCTCGACGTTCAGGATTTTGTTGATGTGCTTGATGTGAACCCGTACAGTGCCCTCTGCCATCCCAAGCATCTCGCCGATCTCCTTAGCTGTCTTGTCGGTCCCGACAAGAAGGTTCACGACTTCGCGCCTGCGACCGCGGATTTGGTTGATCGGAGCCTGCATTCGTTCGTACTGAAGCGCTGCGAGCGATCTCGGATAAGGCAGAATCAGCCGTTCTACTCGTATCTTCCAGCGCGCACCGCCTCCGACCTCAACTGCCCGCAGCGCGCACTTGGTCGCACGATGTACGAACTTCATCCCTTTGAAAAGGCCATAGGCGACTTGAGCATGCCGCAACGCCTCCTGCGAGTCGGCGAGGTATGAGATCGCGAAGTGTCTGAATGCGTCGAAGCGCTTGCCGTGGCCGTCGCCGATCATCTTCGAAACCTGAATGGTTGAAACGCGTTCGAACAGTGGGCGCACACGCTCGGAATCCGCAGCGAGTACGTCCATCGAACTCATAACGCCGATCGCCTCGTCGTCCCTCGCCCTATCCCAGTCGGTACCGACGAAACATTCGATCGCCGCAGCACACGAGGATGCGGCGCCCACACACTCGCCAATCGCGCGGCTGACGCGCGCTCGATCGGCGAATATGAGGCCCCGGCGCAACGAGTCGGGCGCCACAGCAAGCGTTGCGTCGAGTAGATGCATCGCTGGAATCCATTCCCCATGCGCGGCTTTCCGCCACGCCAAGGCCCGTTGAGCATAGAAGCGGTATGTCGTCGCGTCTTCGGGCCACTCGACACGCTCAAGGAGTTCGTCGGCGCGTGCTCCGAGTTCGCCAAGTTCCACTTCGCGTAGAATGAGTGCAAGCGACCCGGCGATGATTGCGACGAGGGCGCGATCTACCTTCTCGTCGAGCGCGCGTGTGAGCGCGTGCAAAAGATGTACGGCCTGGTCTTCGAAGTTGTCCCCGAGCGCCTTCGCCCAGGCCCGCAGTTGTGAATATCGGACGCGTTGTTCGGCATTCTGCGGTACGGCCGCAGCGAGTTCAGTGCGGATGTCCGCTTCGCTGCCGCGCATGAACGCGCTAAGTGCGTGTGCATATGCGATCTCGCTACGCGCCCATTTCGAGTCGGCTGAGAGCCAAGGCTTCATCGAGAGATTGAGCGTAGCCAGCGCGACGTTCTCGTGTGCACGTCCGAACGCGGAGAGATTCGGATCGAGCGATTCGCCAAGCAAAGCGCCGTAGCGACATTTACTCTCCGCATCGCCGCGACGCAGCGCTATCCATAAGAGAAGATGCACGGCTTCGTCGTCGCGCGTCCTGTTCGACAGCAAGGACTCCGCCTCGGCGAACGCGCCGAGGTGGAAGAGATCCCACCCCCGAGCGATCTCCGTTCTCGAATCCATTCGTGCGCCGATTTAACGATGAAGGAGCGCCGACCTTCGACGCTCCTTGTGGTACTGTCGGTACTAGCCAGCAGGTCCGAGCGAATCAGCGGGCCGCATCACCGCATGCCCCGGTGGGCCGCCTATATCGGCAGGCGCCAAAGCACCTTGATGCGCGAGCAGATGAACAAGGACCGCTAGAAAAATCGAAAACATGTAAGGCTCCTTCCATAACGGCAGAAGCGGAATACCCGCCACCGGGTACTGTTTTAGCACTTTTCGGGTTTTTCTTTCGGCCGAGAGCCTAGAAAGCCGAAATCCTGGAACGGCCCTACCCAAATGTAAGCATGGTCCTCACCGTTGAGAGCGGGCTACGCTCTAAGCATGGATGAGGAACTGACGCTCCACGAACTCCGCCGACTCGAGGCGGAACGGAAACTCCGCACGATTCCGACGCAGGTGTTGGAGACCGTGTGGATCCGGGAAGCGCAGATCGAAGGGGTTATCGATGCCGTGCTGGCAGTGACGCAAGGAGGCGATGCTAAGGCGTATGCCCACGCGCGCCACATGGGCGAGTGGTGTGCGCGAATCGCCTCTGCTCTGTCCGATGGGCCCGAGCCGCCGCTTGCGCGTCGCGTCGGAGTGCTCGCCGACGTCGACCCCGCGGTTCTTGAAAGGATCGAAGAACTCAAGCACCTCGCCTCCTACGTGCGTGGTTATCAAGAATACGCCATTGAGGGCCTACGGCATATAGATGCAATGTGCCTGATCGCTTCGGTTGCTGATGAATTCGAGTCGCGTGCGTCCTTAGCGGAGAGAAGCGGATCCCATGTGCCGAGGTCTACGATTGTCGCTATGCTTTCCGAAGCCGACGATGCGAAGCGTCCTATCGTAGAGGCTCTCTTGCGGGCTACATACGGCGTCCGGACTTCTTTGAAGTGCGCCTCAAGAAGTGGTGGCGCATGCGACAAGAGACCGGGTGGGAACGGGATGCCCCGAACGATAAGAACCTCTGAACGAGTTTTTGCGGGGAATGCAGTTTGAATACGATCGGCCTCGGCACGGCGAGAGCCATGGTTGCCACGGCGTGCATGGTGCTGACTATGACGGTCGGCTGTAACTCGCACACTGCAACGAAGCCCCCATCGGATCCAGGTCAGCGAGTGGAGCTACTTCTTCCGAAGCTGATCGCTGCCGGACTGGGTACTGCTTGCGAGCTCGATGGCAAGCAGAGCGCAGTAAGCTTTAGCGCGCATGACATCGGCGCCACGGGCGTGCCTCCGCTTTCGATGGAAGAACGCTCGCTGATCGAGAAAATCTCCAAGTACGTTCCCGAAAAGACGTTGCGATTCGCCTACCTTGGCAGCGAACTGCTCATATTCGACGCGGTTGCCGGACCGTGTGCTGCTCAAGCGCCGGGCTACTTCGTCTTGAATGGCGCGTGCAACGAGTACTATACGCCTCCGCTAGATATTCAGAACACGCACTCCGAACCCGACTGCCTGTATCCACCGCGCCCCTGGGTCGCAGGCGATCGTGGTCGAGGCACATGGGCGTGGACACATTACGTGCAAATGGAAGCGCCGAATTCTGGCCCCTCACGCTCGCCCCAATAACTAGGTCGTAAACTCGATTCGCATATAGCGACGCTGCCCCGCGACCGCGCGGGTCTTCATTCCCAATGCCTCTCGCTTGAAAGGAGAGCCTTGTTCAATGCGTCCATTTCGTCCCATATCACTGCTCTTGGGAGCAATTCTGGCCACGTCGGCCTGTAGTGGTGGCGCTGGCGGCCTTACGCCATCGTCATCGGGTTCGGTAACATCAGCCGCAGGTCCGACCACTCCGAAGGCAACGACCTATTCGCAAGCGTGGTCGCAAGCCTCGCAGAAAATGGATTCCAATCAAAGCGTTCCAAATGTGTTCGGTGCCGGAGCGGGCGCAGATCTGAAGAGCGCCGATCTGGACAACTATGTCGACCCGACCGTCACCGGTGTTGATCGTCAGAATGTGACAGCATTGATGGCGCTCGTTCCGCAAAACCTGCGAGGTGACATGGTCTACCTCGATGACAGCGGGCATCTCGTCGGAAACAACGTTGCGGTTCTACCGACCATCAGGACCTCAATCAACGTACCGCCAAAGCATGCAGCGGTGAACACCGCGAGACCTCAAGCGACGGGAGGTCAAGCCGCGCCCATGTCCGGCGGTGTGTGTGGCCCGCCAGCGTCAGGAACGGGACCATACATCCGCGACAATTCCGTCTGCGGAATGACGACAGGCTGGGGGTTCGTTCAGGTCCCGTGTGGATACACGAACTTCGCATCGGGCGACCAAGGCAACCTGTATTTCGAGTTAACGGGTAGCGGCGGTGCGAGCGCAAGCGTGAGTGAAGGCGGCTTGCAATATAACAATGACCAATCTATTCAACCCTATGTAACTGCATCAACCTCGACCTACCCGACGATGTCCGGCGGCCCTTATAAGTTCAATTGCTCGAACGGTGTCATGATCATCACGCATGGCGCCACCTATTGCACAGGATGCAGCCCCGCTGGCGAATACATCTACACGTCGGTTGGGCTGCTACCGTCGAATATTCAACCGGAGACGCAATGGGTCAACATGAACTCGCAGTTCTTCTACCCGGATGACCAGGAGTGGTACTGGCTGAAGGCGCCTTCGGATATAAGCGGTGCCGGGACGGATGCCGCTGGGAATCCGACGCCCTGCACAGGTTGTACGATCACGAAACTTACAACCATTGCGCAAAGTTCGAACAATATCAACAATTCGATCATCAACCCATGCTATGGGTCGGGATATGCCTGCGACGGATCTTATTTCGGAACCGATGGCTTGTCGAACTACATTAATTGGATGGAAGTCGGTTTCGGCCAGTATGCTACCACCTGCAATGGTTTAGGTGGGTACTCCAATCCATGCGAGATTGAGGCCTCGAACAATCCGAACGTCTATTTCGGGGGTCCCGAGTATTTCCCCGACAGTGTCATCTCCGAATCGAGCATGAACCCGGCGGGTTATGGGCCGTACGAAACCTACGACGGAATCTACACCGGGACTCAGCCTGAAAGTCTCGGAGGTTACAAAACCAGAAGAGCAGGCGGCTCGTTCAATGAGCCTACGCCCCCGCCGGCCACGCCGACGCCGGTACCGAGTCCTCGACCAACGAAAACGCCCGGCGGCCCGAACTGCTCGAAGGATCCGAGTCTATGTGCGATCGTCATAAAACCGTAGCGATCGCCAAGACGAGATCGCCAGCGCGCGAAAGCCATCGATGAATGGGTAGCCAAGGAGGGTCTCGCACAAATGCGGGCCCTCCTTTTTGTTTTGCGCTGGCGTTTCCGAAAGATTTTTCCGGCGAGACAGGACGATATGCCGATGAGGTGACACTCGATTATGCGGTCGCTGGCAGAAGCCGTCGCTTCCCGCGCTAATGGACGCAAGCGCGGGCGCCCCGAAAATCAGCTACCTAGCGGAGGGCGTCTACCCAAATGTCTACCTACATGGGAACAGAGGACGGGCTTCGGTGGGACGGGACAACACGAACCGTGCGGGACAAGACGAAAAAACACGGCATGGCACCCGATCAAAAAGTTCGATTCCCGTTAGCGCTACCACTTAAGCTCTCGATTCGTGCTCGAATCGGGAGCTTTTACTTCCAGCGCAGTAGCACGTGGACACAAAGTGGACACAAACCGCGGCAAAACTCTGTTCAGCGGGGCTTGCTCGACGCTCGCAGTAGATACCAAGCAGGCGACACTGACGGCCCCTTCAGGCCTACCCTGCGCCGCTATCGGATAACACGTCCAGTCGTTTCTATCGTTTGAAGAAGAAGCTCGGCCTGCGTTGTCGCTTTCACGACCTTCATCACGCGTTTGCGACATGGCTAATCGAAGCCGACGCTGAACTGATTTCGGTTCGCGATGCTCTTGGTCACTCCACGAGCGCAACGACTGCGGATATCTGCGGGCACACACGCAGACTTGCTGCCCGGAGTGCCCAGATACTGGACACGGTATACGAACGGCACCTTGAACGGTGATGCGCCAAAATTTTTCGACCTGGCAGGCACAATTTTCCCGGGCGGTGTTCTTCGCTAATTTATTGCGCCGGCTGGCCTCGCCGCGAAGTTTGTGCTAATATGACACAGAGGAGCATATCGACCATGTTAGATCGCCAATTAGTCGCCGCCGCGCTCCAGGAGAGCGCCCGAGAACTTCCGCCATCGAATGAGGCGGAGAGGCTGGCGTTTGCTCAGGCGGTTGCGTCGTCGCTTCAGCTAGAGGGCCTTCACACCACTCGTGACGCCGTACTAAAAGCGGCCGACGAGCGAGAGTAGCCTGCTCGTTTGGCGGATGAAGTCGCGAAGGCTCCCGATGAGGGAGCCTTCGGTTCTTTAAGCGGCGCGCAGCTTGCTCGGGTCGAGGGTGCACTCTACCATTGCCGATCAAGGCTTGGAAAAGCGAAGCGCAATCCTTCAGATTGGTCAATTTCGCTTCTTTACGAAGTACACCGGATGATTTTTGGCGAGGTTTTTCCAGACCGCGCCGGACGCGAGCGACTCGTGATGGTCGCGCTTCGAGATCTGCCCGTTCCAACGCCGGGTCAGATTACATATCGGTTGGATAACGTTGTGCGCTCGATACGGGAGCTCATTGAACGATCTGAAAACCTTACGCCGGAGGAAAGAATCGAGGTTGCCTTTACGGAAGCGGCGCGAATTCACGCCGACTGCGTCGCGATTCAACCTTTTATCGACGGAAATAAACGCTGGGCTCGTGAGGTCCTGAGCGCGGTGCTCGTCGATTGCGGCTTTTTCCCCGGCACAGATATCTCGCTCGCGGACCAAAGCCGCTACCTTGAGGGGATCAGCAAGGCGATTGCGGGGCACCCCGAGCAGCTGGCCAACCTGATCCTGAGCGGCTGGCTCTCCCAACGGCAGCTATACAAGCAAGGGCTCCGCTGACGGCCTGGTTCTGTGCACACTTGACACGTTTGTGCTAATTTGACACAATACACCCGTTCCGGGCGGTAGCCCGATCGGAGTATTGAAGTGCAGGAATTTCGCGAAGAAATAGTTGTCCAAGAAACCGTCGTTGAGGAGTTCGTCGTCGACGGCTCGGTTGTCGCTGAAGTCGAGCAGCGCACCGAGATTGTTCTCGAAGAACATGAAAAAGCAATCGTAACGGTCGTTCTAACGACCGGGCCGAAACATCCATTCCCCTTCCATCCCGAAGAGCTTGTTGGGAAGCTGGTGCGCGAAGCCGTCAAGTATTTTGGCGAGCAGCACCAACTCGACCCCACACAGCCCTATGAACTCTTGCGAGACGGCAACAAGCTCGACGACGGCAAGACGCTCGAAGCGTCCGGCGTGAAGCCTTGCGACGAGTTGACCCTTTCTCCGTGCAAGCGACCTGTTGACGGATGAACACTGAACTCGCGAGGGCGATCGTGGCAGAACAAATCGAAAGCGCGGTTGCCCTCGGCGTCTTTCACGATGGTTTTGAAATCGTCAAGCGTGAGTACCCTCTGCTGATAGTTCGAGCGAAAAGCGTTAAGCGCGATCTGGAGTTCTATCTTCGCTTTGACCTAACGGGGTACGATGCCGTACCCGTACAGGTGCGTCTTGTAAACGCTGACGGTTTGGAAATCTTCGACCCGTTTCCTCAACGTGCAGATGGAGGTCAATGGGCGAACCACGGGCCGGCAAACCTTCCGCGTTTTTTCTGTATGAGCGGCACGCGCGACTACTATACGCATCAGAGCCACTTGCCTCAAATGACCGGCGTGAGCTGGGAGACTCATCGTAAAGACCTCCCCTTTCAGCGCCTCCTTCAAGAATTCTCCCGCCGATTCGCTAGTGGAGAAATGTACTAATGCTCGGTTTAAGTTATCGCGTGCCTTGTGCGTTGCTCTCGCGATCCTGGTCGTTCTTGCGTGATCGTGGCACACACGGCTGCGAGGGCATGCTTTTGTGGGCCGGAAAATCCGAGCCGCCTCAAGCGACGCTGACTCGCCTGGTGATTCCGGCCCAAACGGCGATCAAGACGCGCCTCGGTGTTTGCGTTGCGATGCATGAATCTGCTCAGCACGAGATGCCGCGTTCACTAAAAAGCGGTGAGCAGTATCTAATTCGCGTGCATTCACATCCTGCTCGAGCCTTTCACTCCGAAACGGACGATGAAAACCTGGTGCTGTCCCATGACGGCGCGATCTCCATTGTCGTTCCTAACTTTTGCAATCGCGACTACGTATTGGCCGAATGTGCCGTATTCGAATATTGTTTTGGCTCGGGATGGCGAGCCCTTTTTCGTAATGAAATTGTGAAGAGATTCACCCTGCTATGATAGACTATCGCGTCTCCTTCGTTGGAACCGTCGGCGATCGCCGGGATCCATCGGTCGTCCTCAGCGTGATCGAGGCAAGCGAGATCATCATTGTCGTAGATGATGCTGTCGCTGACATGCGGGAAACCCAGGTCGCTTGCGAACGAGGAGCCGACCTCCTCATTCGCTTGTTTGACCACGTTCGTATTGCTGGCAACGCGCCTTGGTTGAATCCTCTCAATGAACGCCTTAATAAGACGCGGCCGATTGCGAAAAGAAAGCATGAGCGAACTGTTGTGGTCGGAATTGGTCAAGTCGAGGCCGATGTCTATGTCGGCTTTCATGACTGGAAAGCCGAGGTGTCGTTGTTTGAGCCCCCGCCGGTGTCTGCGGCTCCGATTGGTGCGTTGCTCGCAGGCCCCCTTATAGCTTCCGAGGCGTTCAAGGCGGTGTTTCAAGACGTCATTCCCGAGGTCTACCGAGCATCATATGCGGTGGATGCCTTGACGTATGGGAACCAAATATCACGGGCGGCGCTGCCCGTTCTGGCGAACGAAGTAGATATTCTGATTGCCGGTTGCGGGTCAGTCGGTTTCGCTATCGTAGATGCCCTCGTATACTGGCCGGTACCGCTGTCAGGAAGAGTCGTACTGCTCGACAATGGATTCGTCGAGGAGCGCAACACCTACAAGTATGCATGGCTTCCGTATGAATTAGCTGTTGGGGGTGACGCAAAGGTCAATCTCTTGAAAGGCCGATTGGAGCATGCGCACCCTGAGCTGCAAGTTATCGTGGAACCGAAGAAGGTCGAGGAGTTCGATGGCGACGTACCCCTCGTTGCAGTAGTGTCGGTGGACAATCTTCCCGCCCGTCGCCAATCTCAGGACATTTATACAAAACACGCCATAAACGTCGCTATCGAGGCCACTCGCGTTGAGCATGCATCGATGACGTATGGGGACACGGCTTGCATCTACTGTTACTACCACAATAGCCCGGAGGAGCGCCTCAACTACGACGTCGTCGCCGCAACCGTGGGGCGAGATCAAAAATGGGTCGAGGCCATGCTGCGGAGCAATGAGACGCTAGATGACGTAACGTTGCGCGCGATCGCGCAGTATCGAAGCTCAGATGCTGAGCCGTTTCTTGCGTTCAGAGGACAACCGCTTCGTGCGTTACTTCAGCGGTTTCCGTATGCAGAAGCAACCGTAAGTGTCGGGGGTGTTCAGGCTAGAGTGTCAACGGCGTTCGTCTCGTCAATGGCGGGAACACTCGGGCTGGTTGAGGCGCTGAAATTGCATACCACTGACGCGAGCGCGTATCGGGAATCATTATGTGCTGATATGCTCGGCATTTTCCACAGAAATAATCGCAAAATCCCAGCCAAAGTGGAAGATTGCGCTATTTGTGCGTCACTGCCTCGCCAGCAATATTACAGGAAATTGTGGAAAACTGATTGTGCATAATTGACACATTTGGTCAATTTATGTACACTCAATTTGGTGCTAAACAGAGACGAACTTTATCGTCAAATAGCTGATGGAATACGGAAACGCCGGGAAAACGACGATCTCTCTCAAGAGGAGCTTGCCTCCCGCGCCGGCGTCACCCGATCGCAGCTTGCCAATATAGAGAGGGTTAGGCAACGGCCTCCCCTCGAGGTCTTATATAGGATCGCGGGAGCCTTGCAAGTCGACGTCTCAGACCTACTCCCGTCGCCGTCTGATGTTCGCAGAGAATCGCTTGTCGAGGTCGACTACAAGGGCGCCAAAGTCCACGTCGCTCCGAGCGGCGCCAAATATCTTGAAGATCTAGCATCATCGAAGAAATAATGCGCTATAGCAATGATCCCGCGCGTACTGCCGCGCGTGAGCTTATTCATCGCTTTTCGCTTGAGCCCCCGGTCGATGTGATTAAGGTGGCGACGGAGTTAAGATACGCAATTGATTATGCGCCGTTCGAGGATACTTTGTCGGGCATGTACGTTCGCGAGCGCCGCCTGATTGCAGTTAATCAATTTCATCCGCGGGTCCGTCAACGATTCACAATCGCGCACGAAATTGGCCATGCAACGCTGCACACCGACCCGCTGTTCGTAGATCAAGTTTTCTATCGGGACGGGCATGGGGCTCCTGAGAAGCAAGAAGTCGAGGCCAACCGCTTCGCTGCTGAGCTGCTTATGCCGCTCGACGCTGTCAAACAGGTAATCGCAGCGCACGTTAACGCATATCACGAAGCGCTGGTTGCAAGCCTAGCGGAGAAATTCGGTGTGAGTGCTCAGGCTTTCGCTGTGCGCCTGGCGGAACTCGGGCGCGTCTAGTGGCGTTGGCGGGGGCTGGTGCCGGACATCAGCAGGGATAGCTTACTCCCCCAGAGCGCACGTATGACTCCGTCGGAATCATCCTCGATAAATTGACGGAAAACGTCGCGCGTTTGGTCGTTGTACCATGCCACGCGAAAAAGTGGGAACGAATGCTTCACGTCGTCCTCATTCCCGAAATCTGTTGCGTCGCCTAACACTTCAAAAACCGGTGCGCCCTTGTAGTTGACTTTTGCCTTCCAGAAAAAACGTGGCTGCTGCTCCAACAAGATTTGGTCCGATCCAAGGGGATGTTCCGTCGCCGGATCACGCAGCGCTGACTTGTAACCATTGGTGGTCGTCAAATGCACATCCCACTCAAAATCCGCAACGGTAAACGATCGAACGAGGAGACTCATGATGCGCTGGATCCAAGCGTGCATCTCGATGTACCGTAGTCGGATCTTTTCGTAGAGCGGAACTACGAGTAAGCTGGGAAGAATCATTGCTTTCTTGCCGTCAACCTTCCACGATCCCTCAAGAATAAATGGGTATTTTTTTGCCTCCTTCTTGCTGCGTGGCTTCCGTATAAACATGTGCGCATATGGACCGATTTGGTCGTCGTGCCCGTAGAATTCCGCGATGCGACTCGCATAGGAGCGGACATTGCGGGTTACCGGCTCGGAGAAATCGGGTTCTTCTGATGGAATGGAATAGCCGTTTAGGGTGATGGCGTGTGTTCCAACCCCCTCGACCTCGCAGATCATAATAACCGGAAGCTTTGCGCGAAGATATCCATAGATAATCGACGCTGCAGGTGTTCCCCCAGCGATTGGGATGACTTCAGGTTCCAGGTGAGCTGCACGAATTGCTTCGCACATTTGAAAGACATCGAGCCCATGCGTAGGTAGAGTGCGCGATGCTGCGCGCACGGTGTTTGCGGCTTCCGTGATGTGCGACGGACGAGGGCGTCGAGTTCCATGAAAGAGTTTGCTCGTCATGTGAAACGCCGACCACAGAGCAACCGTCGCGCAGGCTGCCGTCACCCGATCTTGTTCCTGAAATGCGAGCCCTTCGATTTCGAGCTTGATTCCGGCGAGATGAGGTTCGTAGCGACGTTTTACTGGATAGTATCGCCTGCCGGCAGGTTCGTACGTTTTCAAAACGGTTCGACCAATGACTGCTTGCGGCAAAGGGCGTGCAATAACGAACCCTAGGTAGCTGTCTTTTAGTAGCTTTGGCGACTCTTTCCCAGCGACTATGTTTGCAAAGATCGCTTCATCAAAAGACGACTTAAAAAAATGAAGCCGTTTGCATAATCGCGGATAAGGCTCGAAGCAGCTGTAGTAATAGCTTGCGTAGTCGTCCAGATAGTCGCCGTCGGTATAATCGTTTTCGACAACAATGCTACGCGCACCGATCTCTGTGAGGTAGCCGGCGAGGTAGCGGCTTCGTTCTCGTTGGAGAACTTCTTCAGGGGTGATGAAAACGTTAGCGAGTGCGCCTGCAAGCTGCTCCTCGCTGAAAACGTGAAAATCGAACGACAACGTACGCTAGACGCTGACCTGTTTTTTCAACGTCTCTGACGATACGCGGTGTTCTTGAACAAATGACGCGATGTCGCGATCAAGTTTCTCACGGATCTTTTCTGCGTCCGCTCCCTGCGTTGCGGCCTTGAGCTGCTCTAATGTCATCGCGTTTCCTTGCTCGTCGTTGTTTCCATCATGGCGCACGGGTGAGGACCTCCTACTTTTAGGCGCCTTGATGGCTCGCTTCCGGCGAGCCATCATCCGAACCTTGCGCCAAAGTGTTCATTCCCGGGGAAGGTCCATCCTTTTCATTTCGTGACAAATTCGGGTAAGAATTGCTGGGGGTGAGGACCTTTGTCTCTAGGGCTCCATCCCCATCGGCACGTGTTCCCGGTGGTGCTCGTGGTCGCGATGATTTCCACCGAGTCGCGCGCGGAGCCCCTCGCCCCGCGATTTTTGTGTGTGTTCCGATCTGCCCGTGGTTTGGGCACTAACTTCGTCATGCGCGCAGTACGTATCGACGTCGACGAATTTCTAACAGTTGCCCTTCCGGCGCTTTACAGTGACGAGGGGTCGCCTTTTACTCGCGACCCGCGCCTGAAGGTTTTCAGCCAGTGCTCGGCGTTTACAATGAATAGATTTGATCAGCGCGCTGATCCGGCCGAATTAAAGAGGCGTCAAGCGTGCTCAGACAAGCACCAGGATCAGTCTATTACTCGCCCGCAGCGATGGAGAACGCTTGACCGCAAAGACCGTTCTTTTCGACCAACTCTTCGCATTCGTGCTGATGCCATTTGCTCCGGAGTTCAAAGACGTCTATGAGGTTGGAATCAAAGATGCGGCCGGAGCCCTCGGCATTCGCGTTGAGAGGCTAGATGATCAGTTGTTTGACAAGAATATGCTCGAGCGGATCTTCGAGCAGATTGATAAGGCCGACATTATCGTTGCTGAGATGACGAGTCGAAACCCAAATGTGTTCTACGAGGTCGGCTACGCGCACGCGAAGGGAAAACTTGTTCTTCTGATAACGGCGGACGCTGCAGACATCCCGTTTGACTTGCAGCAGCGAAAGCACATTGTGTATGGAGGAAGCGTTTCATATCTCAGGCAGGAGCTCGAGAAGCATCTGGCCTGGGCGCGCGATGAGGTGTCGTCGCGAAAGGTACACTCTCCACGAGTCACCATAGCGGTCTCCGAAACGGACCTAACGGTCACGGAGTATACAGCGAAC
>Ga0181525_10002702_pt1 | contig 14369 bp, 14 predicted proteins | sample PEATcosm2014_Bin_48_FD_121100 | JGI IMG/M metagenome (GOLD analysis project Ga0181525, IMG submission 121100) | Peatland microbial communities from MTU Mesocosm Facility, Houghton, MI, USA - PEATcosm2014_Bin06_10_metaG | ecosystem: Environmental > Terrestrial > Soil > Wetlands > Peat | place...
CCGGGCGGACGGGAGACCGGCGAGGCCACAATCACCGCGTCGCAGGTAAGGGTGGTGTCGTTCACCGGATCCACGACCGCAGGCCGCGCGGTCGGGACCCTGGCCGCCCAGCACCTCAAGCGTGCCCACCTCGAGCTTGGCGGCAACAACGCGCTGATCGTGCTACCCGGCGCCGACCTGACCAAGGCAGTGTCCGCCGGCGCGTTCGGATCGTTTATGCACCAGGGGCAGATCTGCATGGCCACCGGCCGCCACGTGGTGCACGAAAGCCTGCACGACCCCTACGTGGACGCGCTGGCCGCCACCGCCGACCACCTGCCGGTCGGCAACCCGGCCGCCGCGCAGGTGGCGCTCGGCCCGATCATCGACAAGTCCCAGCTGGACAAGGTCGATGGCATCGTCCAGCAGGCGGTGGACGGCGGGGCGCGGCTGGCCGCCGGCGGCACCTACGAAGGGTTGTTCTACCGGCCCACCGTGCTGGCTGAGGTCCGCCAGGACATGGCCGCCTGGCATGAGGAGATCTTCGGCCCGGTCGCGCCCGTCCTGCCGTTCAGCACCCTCGAGGAGGCAATCAAGATCGTCAGGGACGCCGAGTACGGCCTGTCGCTGGGCATCCTCGGTGACGTCGGCCAGGCCATGCGACTCGCCGACGCCATCCCCAGCGGCATCGTCCACATCAACGAGCAGACGGTGAGCGACGAGGCGAACGCGCCGTTCGGCGGCATCGCGGCCTCGGGCACCGGGTCACGTACCGGCGGCGCGCAGGCGAATATCGAGGCCTTCACCGAGACGCAGTGGCTTACCGTCCGCCCGGACATCGCGCCGTACCCGTTCTGATCATCAGGTAGCCAGGAGCCCTAGCAATGAGCCGCAGACCACTGACCATCATCGTCGGCGCGGATAACGCCGGATATCCGCTGAAGGAGAGGCTCAAGGCCGTACTCGAGTCTGACGAACGGGTCGCCGAGGTCCTCGACCTCGGGGTCGATTCGCCCGCGGACGGCCTTCCGTATCCGTACATCGGCATCAAGGCGGCCCAGGCGGTCCGCTCGGGCACGGCCGACCGGGCCTTGCTCTGCTGCGGGACCGGGATCGGCGTCGCCATCAGCGCGAACAAGGTCCAGGGGATCCGCGCGACCGTTGCCCATGACTCTTACTCGGTGGAGCGCAGCGTGCTTTCCAACAACGCGCAGGTGCTCTGCTTCGGAGCCAGGGTGATCGCCGCCGAACTGGCCGAGAAGCTCACCAGGGAGTGGCTCACCCATGAGTTCGACGAGCAGTCGGCGTCTGCGGCCAAGGTAGCGCTCATCGACGAGTATGACGTGCCCCGATGACGCCGGCTGACCTCCCGGCCGGGCTGGCGCCGCTGGAAGCGGCCGGGGTCCGGATTCCCAGGATCGGGCTCGGCACGTTCAACACCCCGTCCGAACAGGCACCCGCGCTGGTCCGCCGTGCGCTGGAGGCGGGATACCGGCATATCGACACCGCGATGCGGTACGACAACGAGCCGGGGGTTGGCCAGGGGGTCAGGGACAGCTCGATACCACGCGGCGAGATATTCGTCACCACCAAGTTCCCGCACACGCTGGCCGCGGCGGGCGATGTGGTGGATGCCGCCTGGTCCTCCATCCGGGATCTCGGCCTGGACTACGTCGACCTGCTGCTGATGCACTGGCCGAGCGGCGAGGTACCCGTCGAGGAGACGTTCGAGGCCCTGGCGCCGCTGAAGGCCGACGGAGTCATCCGGGCAGTCGGCATGAGCAACGCGCCGGCCACGCTGGTCCGCCGGGCGCTGACCGTCACCCCGCTGGCAACGGTCCAGGTGGAGCACCATCCCTATCTGCCGCAGGACACGCTGCACGAACTCGTGACGGCGGAAGGCATGACGTTGACGGCGTACGCCCCCTTTGCTGAGGGGCGGGTCTTCGCCGACCCGGTGCTGACCTCGATAGGCGCCAGGTACGGGAAGAACGCCGGGCAGGTGACGCTGTCCTGGCTGCTACGCAAGCCGCGTACGGTGGTCATCCCCAAGACGTCACGGCCCGAGCGGCTGACGTCGAACCTGGACGTCCTCGGCTTCGAGCTCGAGGCCGAGGACGTGCGTCGCATCGACGCCCTCGGCGCGGCCCGGCAGCGCTTCTTCGATCCGCCCTGGCAGAGTTTCGCCTGGGACCAGCGGTGAGCCGGCTGCGGCCCCGATGAGCCGCCGCGACCTCACCTTGACCGAGGTGGGCATCGTGGGCGGCGGCCCGGCCGGCCTGATGCTCGCTCACCTTCTCTCGCTATCCGGTATCGGCTCCGTGGTCGTCGACAACCGCACCCGCCGCGAGATTGCGGAGACCGTACGGGCCGGCATTCTCGAGCGCGACAGTGTCCGGCTCCTGGTCGAATCCGGGGTATCGGACCGGGTGCTGACGCAGGGCCACGAGCACGCCGGCATCGACCTTCGCTTCGGCGGCGTCAGCCACCGCGTCGATTTCCACGGGCTGGTGGGCGAGTCGGTGTGGCTCTATCCGCAGAACGACGTGTTCACCGACCTGGCCGATGCACGTGAGCGCGATGGCGGCGACCTCCGTTTCGGCATCCGCGATACCAAGGTGGTCGACATCACCACCGATAAACCCGGCATCTTGTTCACAGATGAGGCCGGAGCCGGGCACGAGATTCGCTGCGGCTTCCTCGTCGGCGCGGACGGGTCTCGTGGCGTCTGCCGGATGCAGGTGCCCGAGACGAGGCGACGTCACTACTTCCGCGAATACCCGTTCGCCTGGTTCGGTGTCCTGGCCGAGGCGCCGCGCAGCGCTCCCGAGCTCGTCTACACCCATTCCGAGAAAGGGTTCGCGCTGATCAGCCAGCGCACCGAGATGCTGCAGCGGATGTACTTCCAGTGCGATCCGGACGAGGACGCCGCCGCCTGGTCCCAGGACCGCATCTGGGCCGAATTCCAGGCCCGCGTGGCCGGCGAGGATGGCTTCACGCTTAACGAAGGCCCGATCGTCGACCAGATGGTCCTCCAGTTCCGCAGTTTCGTCGGCGAGCCCATGCGGTACGGCAACCTGCTGCTGGCCGGCGACGCCGCTCACACGGTGCCCCCGACTGGGGCCAAGGGACTCAATCTGGCCCTGGCCGACGCTCGCGTCCTGGCCGAGGTGCTGGAGCGGGCGGTCAGGAACTCCGAGCCGGACGTCCTGGACGAGTACGGCCCGCGCGCCCTCGCGCGGGTCTGGAAGGCGCAGCACTTCTCCTACTGGATGACCACAATGCTGCACCGCCTGCCGGACGCCGCGCCCTTCGACACCCGCCGGCAGATAGGGGAACTGGAGTCGGTGGTCACCTCGACCGCGGGGTCCACCTACCTCGCCGAGGCCTACACCGGATGGCCGGGCCGACGATGACAATGGTGGGTATCCAGGTCTTCCCCGGCGACGGATTCATCCGGCCGGCGGACCTCGGGCGAGCGGTCGAAGACCGCGGTTTTGCGGCCCTGTTCTTCCCCGAGCATCTGCACATGCCGGTCGAGCGGACGATAGATTTCCCCATTCCCATCCCGCTGCCCGAAATCTACAAGCGCAACTTCGATCCCTTCCTGGCCTTCGCCGCCATCTCGAGCGTCACAAGCACGCTCACGTTCGGCACCGGGATCAGCCTGGTGGCGCAACGGGACCCGATCCTGCTTGCCAAGACGATCGCCACGCTCGATCACCTGTGCCAGGGCAAATTCGTCCTCGGGGTCGGGGCGGGCTGGAACGTCGAGGAGATGAAGAACCACGGCGTCGACCCGGACAGCCGGTGGGGCCGTGTCGCCGATCATGTCCAGGCCATGCGGACCATCTGGACGGAAGACGTGGCGACCTACCATGGCCGCTTCGTGGATTTCGACAGGATCTGGTCATGGCCGAAGCCGTATGGCAACCGGCACGTACCCGTACTCATCGGCGGTTCGGCGAGGAGTTTCGCGCGGATCCTGCGCTGGGCCGACGGATGGATCCCGGCGCTTGATGGCGATGTCGATACCCTGGTCGCCGAGATCGGTCAGCTGCGCGCCCTGGCCTCCGAGCGCCGCGGCGGCATCGAGCTTGATATCACCGTCGCGGTCGGGTACGGACGGAAGCTGACCGGGCCGGAATTCGAGAAGCTGTGCGCGGCCCGCGTGACGAGGGTCCTGCTGGCCATCAACCCGGGTTCCTATGCCGAGACGATCGCGGCCCTGGACGAGGTTGCCTCCGTCCCCCGGCAGGCCGGATGGCACCATGGGCGCTCTAGCTGAGGAGCGAGACCATGACAGGACCGATGCGGCTGCCCGGCTTCGAATACCGCCAGATGGACGTCGAGGGCACCTTGGTCAACTGCACCATCGCGGGGTCGGGCCCGCCGTTGCTGCTGCTGCACGGCTATCCGCAGAACCACATCATGTGGCGGCACGTGGCCCCCGATCTGGCCAGGGATCACACGGTCGTGCTGGCCGACCTGCGCGGCTACGGCGACTCCGGCAAGCCGGAGCCGGACCCCGCCGGACTCGTCTACTCCAAGCGGTCCATGGCCCGCGACCAGGCCGGGCTGATGCGCCAGCTCGGCTTGTGGCCGTTTCAGCTGGTCGGTCACGACCGCGGAGCGCGGGTCGGGCACCGGCTGGTGCTCGACCACCCCGCCGCGGTCAGCAGGCTTGCCGTGCTCGATATCGTGCCGACCCGGCACGTCCTGCACAACGTGACCCGGGCCATGGCCACGGCGTACTACCACTGGTTCTTCCTTGCCACCGGGCACGGCATACCCGAGCGCCTGATCGGCGCCGACCCGGCGTTCTGGCTCCGGTCCCTGATCGGCCCGCTGCTCGGCGCGGACGCGGGCATCGAGCCGGCGGCGATGGAGGACTACATCCGCTGCTTCAGCGACCCGAGGACGATCGCCGCCTCGTGCGCGGACTACCGCGCGGCGGCGAGCACCGACCTCGCGCACGACGACGAGACCTTCGCCGCCGGGCAGCGGATCGACTGCCCGGTACTTGCGCTGTGGGGGACGCAGGGATTCGTCGGCCGGGGCTACGAGCCGCTCGGCGTCTGGCAGCAGTACGCCACCGACGTCCGCGGCGCCGCGCTGCCCACCGGCCATTTCCTGCCCGAAGAGGCCCCGGCCGAGGTCACCGCCGCCCTGCGCGGCTTCCTCGACTAGCGCAGCGGCCAGGCCGTGACGTGGCCGTCAATCCGGCGCAGGCGCTGCCGGGTTACCAAGCCGTCGACGAGGGACTCGGACCAGTACCAGGGCCAGGAGAACCAGTGCCGTAGTTCGGCTTCCGGCGCGACGACTGCCGCGCTCGCGGCAGCTGCGGTCAGGTCGGCGAGCGCGCTGGCGGGATTCCGGTCTTCCTGGTCTTGGCCGCCGGGCTGGGCGGACGGGTAGGCCTGGTCCCAGCGCAGCAGCTCGCTGGCGTGCGGGTGCTCGCGGTCGCTGGTCATCATCGGCGAGCGCGCGACGATCGCGCCGCACCGCTGCAGGGGTGCCCGGAGCGCGTTCAGTTCCTGCCGCTTGAGACCAAGTTCGGCGCGCAGGTCCTCGACGGTGGACGGCCCGGTCGTGGCCAGGTGATCGAGCAGCCGCGCCCAGCCACGGTCCTCGCCGCGCATCCGGGCGATCTCCGCGCGGCAGATTGGGTCGAGCAGCCGCGCTACCTGACCGGATACCAGCAGGTTCTTGCCGCGGTGGACGGCTGTGACCAGATAGCCGCGCTCGGCCAGTGCGCCAAACCACGGCCACTTGGTGGCGGGCCAGGTCGCGAACCCGGGCCTGCCCGGCTGGTAAGGATCCTCGTGGCACGCCTCGTACAGGCTCGGCAAGGCACCATCCGCAGTGCGGGTCAGCAACCCGCGGTCCAGCAGGAACTCTTCGGCCTCGGCCAGCGACTGCAGCGCCCGGTCGGGGGTAAGGCGGCAGCGGAAGGCTCGCTGCTGGAGGAGTTCGGCCAGTGGCTCCATGGTCCTATCTTCTCGCGCGTGCGGCGGCCGTGACGGGCCGCCCTTACGCAGGGATAAATAGGGCGAAACGGGCAACCGGCAGGAAGCGCCCGCAAGGCTCGGCGGGTGCGGTCGGAATGTCACAAAAGCGTGATCTGGCAGTCCACATTTCGGTGTGTTATGACTGTTCTTGGCCGTTTAGGGTCGTACGTGCGCACAGGGGGTGCCGCGGCCCGCGCTTCTGGGGAGGAACAGATGAAGTTCAAGCTCGTCACCGTCGTCGCCGCAATCGCGGCGCTGTCGTTCGCCGCAGCGGGCACTGCCGCAGCGCAGCCGCTCGGAAAGCCGGCTCAGGTGACCGGGTCGAGGATGTTCGCGGCCCTGCCGTCAGCGTCGGCCTTCGGTTCGGGCTTCACACGCGGAAGCTGGGGCGACACGGGCAGCAGGCTGGCGACTACCCGCCCCAAGTATCGGATACCAAACCTGAGCTGCCCCTATTTCGAGAACGAGATTTTCTGGGGATTCCTCGGGGACACGGCCGGCGCCGCGCTGGGTTTTGTGAATCCGAACTGGCGCGCGGGCTTTCCTACCAGCATCATCTACGGCTACGAGGATGTGCTACAGTTCGCAAGCACCGCTACGGCGCTGGAGATTTACAATCAGGAGCGGGCGAGATATGCCGCCTGCAAATCCTTCAACCTGACCATCTCCGGCCTCACAGCTGCGGAGACTACCCTGTCGGTGTCAAATACCAAGGTCGACGGCGACCGGGCCTTCTTCGTCACCGAGCTGCAGATAGTCCAGGGCTATAGGCCGGAGTACCGAGTGTTCACCTACGTCTACTCAGGCACGAATGTTTATAGCCTCCAGGACGTCAGCGGCACCAATGACGAGCCGTCCATTAACCTCCTGGGCACCATGATCCATAAGATCCAGGCACTTTACCCGCACAAGTAAGTGACTCCGTCAGCGTTGTTATTGACAGTGGGTGGGGACTGGCGTGTTGCAGGAACTCCGGCCTGGAGATCCCCGGGTTATCGGACCGTATCGGCTCGTCGGGCAACTGGGCGGCGGTGGCATGGGCCGTGTATTCCTGGGCCGTTCGGCGGGCGGCAGACCCGTCGCGGTAAAGGTCATCCGCAGCGAGCTAGCCTCCGACCCGGACTTCCGTGGGCGGTTCCGGCGGGAGGTCGCCGCCGCGCGGAGGGTGAACGGCCTGTTTACCGCCATGGTGGTGGACGCGGATGTGGACGCCGAAGAACCGTGGCTGGCCACCGCCTACGTCCCGGGGTCCTCGCTCGCCGAGGCAGTCCACGAGCACGGGCCGCTGCCGGCCGGCTCGGTGCTGGCGCTGACCGCAGGGCTGGCGGAAAGCCTGGCAGCGATCCACGCCGCGGGCGTGGTGCACCGGGACCTCAAGCCGCCGAACGTGCTGCTGGCCGAGGACGGACCGCGGGTGATCGACTTCGGGATCTCCAGGGCGGCGGAGGCCACGTCGATGACGCGGGCGGGCTTCGTGATCGGCTCGCCCGGCTTCATGTCTCCCGAGCAGGCCGAAGGTGGCGAGGTCGGCCCGGCCAGCGACGTCTTCAGCCTCGGCGCAGTCCTGGTCTTCGCCGCCTCCGGCGAGTCGCCGTTCGGCAGCGGGATGACCGCCGCGCTGGTCTACCGGGTCGTCCATGGCGCCCCGCGGCTCGACGGCGTGCCGGCCGCCATCCGCCCGCTGGTTGAGCAGTGCCTGGCCAAGGATCCCAGCCAGCGACCGGCGGTAAGCGACCTGATGGTAGAGGCCGATGCCTTCGAGTCGATGACCGGCTGGCTGCCCGAGCCCATCATGAGGGAGTTCCCCGAACGTCCCGCGCCGGCGGCCGCTCAGCCATCGCCGCCGGCCACCGAGCCATCACCGCTACCGGCCATCGTCGCGGAAGCCGACGTGATGGCACCCGCGCCCGGGACGGCGGTGTCGGAGCCCGACGCGATGACCACCGCACCCGAGACGGTGGCGTCGGAAGCCGACGTGATGACACCCGCGCCCGAGACTGGGCCGGCGGAAGCCGAGGCGGACACGGTCGCCGTGGCGAGCGAGCCGGAAGTCGCCGAGGCCGCGACAGCGGTATCGGACCTCGACGCCATCGCTCCCGAGCCCGGGTCAAGTAATGAGCCGGCAGCCGACGAGATGGGCGCGCGACCAGGATCCGGATCTGAGCCAGCGGCGCCTGCCTTGCCGCTTCGGGGAGCAGGCCGAGGCCAGCGGTTCCGCTCGCGGCGGTCGGTGGTGCTGGTGTCGGCGGCCGCGGTGATCCTGATCGCGTCCGTATCGAGCGCGCTGGCCCTTAGCGGCCCCGGACACGCGGCCGCGTCACCGCCGCACCCGACTTCCGCCGCGGTAATTCCCTCGACGACCGCGGCCCAATCGCCTCAGCCGACGGCACCCGGACCGTCGCCGTCCGTCACCAGCAGCGGGCCGCGAAGCACCAGGCGGTCAAGCCCGCATCCGACAACCGCTGCCCCGACCACGCAGGCGCCCACCCGAACACCCACACAGGCGCCGACTACGGCTGCGCCCTCTCCCAAGCACACGCCGTCGCCTAAACCGACCCCCAAGCGAACGTCCGCCGCGCCGCTCAGCGCCAGCGGCAGCGGCGCCAGCGAGTTGTCCTGCGGGGAGATCGGCTCGGTCAAGTCCGCCTCCGGCGCAGCAGTGAGCTACTCCTTTGTCAACGACAGCTCGGTTGACGTGCCGGTGAAGATGATCAGCAGCGGCGGGGGCCTGGAGCCGGCAGCCACGATCGAGCCGGGCGGGGTGTTCGGGACTACCGCCAGCGTCGGCAGCTACTGGGTGGTCGAGAATTCCAGCGGTGGCTGCCTGGGGGTCTTCGAGATCCAGAGCGGCGGCCAGGTGACCGTCAGGTAGCGCCGCGGGCTTGGCGACTTCACCCGGAAGGCGCATCGATGCCCGACACGTCGCAGCCGGTGGTGGGCAACGGCGCGCCCGCCCGGCGGACCATCGGCACCAGCGTGGCCCACAACGCCAGGGTGCATGACTACTGGCTGGGCGGCAAGGACAACTTCGCCGCGGATCGGGCGGCGGGCGACGCCGTGATGGCGGCCTATCCGGGATCGTCATGTCGGTGCGCGCCAACCGGGCGTTCCTGGCACGGGCCGTGCGGTTCCTGGCTGCCGGTAGCGCTGTCGCAGGTGACCTCCGACATCCAGGCCGAGCAGATGGCCGAGGCGGCCCGGCGGTACAACCGGCTGGCGCGGGAAACCCAGCGCCATCGCACCCACGCCGAGGTCGCGCGCTTCTTCGACGGCCTCGACCTGGCGGAGCCGGGCCTGGTACCGGTCCAGCACTGGCGACCCGACTCCGAGTCCGAGGCCGCCAACTCCCATTCGGCCATGTGGGGCGGCGTGGCCCGCAAGGGGTAGCTCGCTCAGGCGAGCAGGTAGTACACCTCGGTTTCCAGTTCCGCCGGGTCCTCGCGCCAGTCGCCGTATATCTCCCACTTCGGGCCTGCCAGCGGCCTGCCCTGCTCGACGCACCACCGCTTCACCCTGTCGTGGGCCGCGCCGAGTTGCTCGTACGGTCCGCGGTGGACGGTCCAGGCGACCTCCCCCGCGGGCAGGGACGATTCGGTCACCGGCCCGTCCAGGACGGTTGGCCTGATCAGCTCCACGCCAATCTCGACACGAGGGACGTCATCCAGGTAGAGCATCACGTTGCAGCCCTGCTTGGTCCCGCCGTTGCGGGCCAGGCAGGCATACACCTCGTCGAGCATGGGCCTCCACCGCCGGGGGAATTCCGCCCACGTCGTCTCCCCCGCCACCACCGCCGTAGGACGGGCGGTCACCGTCTGCACCGTAACCCCGGAATCCATGACACCCTTCCGTCCTGGCTCGCCGCCCCTGCCTATCTATGGTGCCGCAGGCCCACTCGCGGGTGAGGCCGTTTGCGGGCGGTGGTACCACGGTTCGTTCGGAATAAATTAATCTTTTGATTTTATATTCGATCAGCGATGCTGCCGATACTAGCGTGCCCTGAGGGCGGACTAGGGAGTCCACGGATTCGGAGGCCGGGGCGTGGCGGCGAGGCTGATGGCGATAGGTGTTCCGCCAACCCGGAGGAGACCCGAATGCCCGTCCGCAGGAGCGCCAGGGCCTGCGGCAACCATATGGTGCCCTGGTTCAGATCATGTCCGCCTGGGCTCGCGAGGGGAACCTCACCCAGGGCCGGCTGACCGTGCTCGCCATCGAGCCGACCGTGAAGGGCCGCCGGCAGGATCCCGGCAGCCCGGCAAGCCGCGGCTTTGCCTTCACATCCATTCTCAAGCGCCGAAGGCGCAGGCGCGCACTGTCACAGCGGCGCGCTGCGCCTGGCCTTCGGCCGCATCTACGACTGGCTCGACGACACGCTCGAGGAGTAAGCGCGCCAGGAGCCTGCGGTCAGGAGTTCGCGCCCGGCGAGGTGAGCAGGAAGGCGCCCTGGCCGAGGAAGATACTGGTGCGCAGCCCGGTCCCGTTCACCCGCGCGGTGCCGACGTGCACGGGGCTGCCGGCCCCGCCGCCCCAGTCCCAGTAGATGTTGCTGTTGCTCGCGGCCAGGTTGAACGGGCCCTGGTTGGTGTGGATGTTGAGCCAGGTGCCGCTCGCGCCGGTGCCTTGCAGCGTCGCCCGGCCCACGTGGCTGGTCAGCTCCGACCAGTAGATGTGGTCGTTGCCTACGGCCAGTCCCTGCGGGCAGGACATCGCGGGGAGCTTGATGAACGACAGGTCCAGGCTGCGGCCGCTGATGTTCACCCGTGCGATCTCGTTGTTCTGGCAGCGGCTGAAGAACAGGTGCTGCCCGTCGGTCGCCAGCCCCTCGGCCACACCGCCGCCGAACTCCTGCGGCGGCACGACGAAGCGCCTGGTCAGCTGCGCGCCGTTCGGGCGGACCCGGCCGATCGCATTCTGGTCAGCCCAGTAGAGCCAGCCGCTGGTGGCGACGAGCCCGGTCGAGAAGGACAGGTGCCATACCAGCGTGTGCGCAACCGCCGCGCCGGTCAGGGTGACGTAGTTCAGTGACCCGCCCTCGCCGGCCTCGCTTACCCAGAACAGGCGGTTACCGGAGATCGCGATCCCGGTCACGCTGACATTGCCTACCTTGACAACGCGCTGCACCTTCCCCCCGGCCAGCGGGTCCCGCATGATGTACTCGCCGGAGACGTAGTACAGGCTCCCCGGGTTCGGCGAGCCGAGCCCCGCCTTCGCCTGGGCCGTGCTCGGGGCCTGGCCAGCGGCGGCGGCGCCGGAACCGACCAGCGCGGTCACGCATCCGGCTACCGCCAGGGCTCCGGCCGCCATGACCACACGCGTCTTATTCAGCCTCATCAGACAACTCCTTAAGCAATCTGGACTCCCCCATCCATCTCATCAGAGGGAGATCCCCGTCACTCGATACTCCGTATCTGCCGCCACGCCGGATTAGCGTGCTAGGTTGCGGTTTCGCATCGGTGCTTGTCGCCGCCAGGGCCTTTTGCCGGACAGGAGAGATGACGATCGTGGCTGGGGAAGCCCTGCTGGTCATGGACGTGCAGAATAGCGTGGTCGGACGGTTCGGCGACTCCCCCGCGCTGCTGGAGACCCTGGAGTCCGCGGTGAAGGCGGCTCGGGCCTCCGGCGGCTCAGGCCGACACGGCGCTCAGGCCTCGCTCAGGCCTGCCGCGATACGTGATCCCGCCAGGAGTGATGCGGCTCGTAGCCGAGTACCTCCCTGGCCTTGTCGATCGCCAGCAGCGTGCCGAACTCCCCCACGTCGCGGGTCAGCTTGACACCGGGGAACACCTCGGCCAGCAGGTCCGCCGACGGCCGGTTCATCACGGTGTCGGCGGCCGCGATGATGAAGGCCGGGTTCCCCGCGACGGCCTCGGCGGGAGCCTCGAGGGCCAGCCTGCAGGACGCGGCCACGTCCCGCTCGTCGACGTATCCCCACAGGTTCCACTTGCGGGCGGTCGGGTCCGCCCAGAACCCGGGAAACTCCTTGTACCAGGCCGGCTCCATGATGTTGGAGAAGCGCAGCGCGACGAACGGGATCCCCGACCACTGCGCGATGTGCCCCGCGATCGTCTCGCTGGCCACCTTGGACAGCGCGTACGTCGTCGTCGGCACCGGGTAGTGGTCCTCGTCGACCGGCGCGTACCGCGGCGGCACGTCGAACGGCAGCCCGAGCGTGGTCTCGCTGGACGCCCACACCACCCGGCTGAGGCCGAGACTCGCGGCCGCCTGGAAGACGTTGAAGTTCATGGTGATGTTGGAGTTGAACGTGACCGCCGGCGTGTAGAGGCCGGGCGCCGGGATGTTGGCCATGTGTACGACGGCGTCAGCGCCGGCGAGTGCCTCGAGCGCCTGGCCGTAGTCGGTCAGGTCGGCGCGGACCGCACCTTCCTCCATGTCGGCCCTGGTCGCGGCGATGTCGGTCGCCGCAACGTCATAGCCGTGCTCGAGCAGTTCCCTGACCACCGCCCGCCCCGCCTGCCCGCTCGCCCCGGTCACGCAGATCCGCTGTGCCATCGCAGTCCCTTCGCCTCGTCACCGTCTACGGGCACCAGGCTGGCATATCCGAGGGCACGGCGTAGGGTCAGGTGTCGTGTCCGATCGTGAGCTGGTGGTTCTCGGCACCGCGAGCCAGGCGCCTACCCGCCATCGCAACCATAACGGCTACTTCCTGCGCTGGGACGGCGAGGGACTGCTGTTCGATCCCGGTGAGGGAACCCAGCGGCAGATGCTGTTCGCCGGGGTCACGGCGAGCCAGATCACCCGCATCTGCATCACCCACTTTCACGGCGATCACTGCCTTGGCCTGCCCGGCGTGCTGCAGCGGATAGCGCTGGACCAGGTGCCGCACGTGGTGGAGGTGTGCTACCCGGCGGAGAACCGGGACGTGTTCGGCCGGCTGCGGCACGCGGCGCTGTTCCGCGACGTGCTGAACCTGGCCGAACGACCGGTCGAAGGATCGGGTCCGGTAGCGACCGCCCCGTCGTTCCGGCTCGAGGCCAGGTCGCTGTCGCACGGCGTGCCGTGCGTCGGCTACCGGCTGGTCGAGCCGGACGGGCGCCGGATGCTTGTCGACCGGCTTGCCGCGCTGGGCATCACTGGTCCCGACATCGGACGCCTGCAGCGCGAGGGCCGGCTCGCGCTCAAGGGCCTCGACAGCCTTGACGGCCTTGACGGCCAGGTGGTGACCGTCGAGCAGGTCAGCGAGCCTAGGCAGGGCCAGCGCTTCGCGTTCATCATGGATACCCGGCTGTGCGACGGCGTTTTCGAGCTCGCGGACCAGGCGGACATGCTGGTCTGCGAGTCCACCTTCGCGGCGACAGAGGCCGAGTTCGCGCGCGACTGGGGGCACATGACCGCCGGGCAGGCGGGCCAGGTCGCGGCGCAGTCAGGCGCGCGGCTGCTCGTGCTGACCCACTTCTCGCAGCGTTACGAGTCCGAGAACGGCGAACGGCTGCTGCGCGAGGCGGAGGCCGCCTTCGGCGGCGAGGTGGTCATGGCGCGCGACCTGGATCGCGTCCCCGTCCCGGCGCGGCGCCGCTAGGCTCCCTCGGGTCAAGCCTCGGGCTGGCCGATGCGCTTCAGCTCCGCGAGGTCGTCCGGACCGAGGCGGTCGAGCAGGCCGATCGCGGCGCAGTTGGCCCGGACCTGCTCCGTGCTCGTGGCGCCGAACAGCACGCTGGTGACGATCGGGTTGGTCAGCGGAAAGGCAAGGGCCAGCGCGGCCGGGGTGGTGTCCAGCCGGCCGGCCAGGACGGCGAGCTCACCGGCCGCGACGACCGCGGGCGCGATCCTGGCCTCCTCTAGCGTGCCCGCCGCGCGGCCGGCCGCGGGACCGGATAGGTACTTGCCGGACAGAACGCCGCCGGCCAGGCTGAACGAGGCGATCCCAGCGGCGCCCGACACCTCGAAGACTCCGGTCATCGTGGCGTCCTCCAGCCACGAGCGGCGCACCAGGCTGTACGGCAGCTGGATGGCGCACGGCGGCGCGACGCCGAGGGCGGGCGCCGCCCGCACGGCCACCCCGGCCGGGTCGGCGGGCCAGTTCACCAGGCCCCACGCCCGTGCCTTACCGGTCTCGTCGTCGTACCTGGCGTCGTCGAAGAAGTTGATGCCCTCATCGCGTGCCGCCCGCATGATGGCCACCCCGGCCTCGACCGGGAGCCGGTCATACGTACGCCAGGAGCCGAGCGACAACACCGACACCTGCATCCCGGAAGAACCCAGCGGCCTGCGGCTTAGCGACATGATCCTCCCGACGGAGCCAGACCGTAACGGCTAACCCTTACCAGAGGGCGGACGTATCTGGCGAACCGGCGGCGCCCTCATGACGAATAGTTGTTGGCGGCAGGCGCGTCTTTCCCTCTTATCAGTGAGCGAGGTCAACGG
>Ga0181525_10002705_pt1 | contig 14356 bp, 16 predicted proteins | sample PEATcosm2014_Bin_48_FD_121100 | JGI IMG/M metagenome (GOLD analysis project Ga0181525, IMG submission 121100) | Peatland microbial communities from MTU Mesocosm Facility, Houghton, MI, USA - PEATcosm2014_Bin06_10_metaG | ecosystem: Environmental > Terrestrial > Soil > Wetlands > Peat | place...
CCAGCGCGTCGGACTGGTCGCCCCAGCGCTGAAAGTAAAGTCCGGCGATCTGGCCGAACACGCCGGCAAAGCCGCCGTCGATGTCGGCTTCCTCGCGCACGTAGGAAGCTTTGAGCAGATTGCGCCCGATCTCGGCGGCCGGCGTGGTCGTCATCTGCTCGACGCCGACCACCAGTACGATTTTTGCCGATCGCGAGGCGATCGATTTGAGCGCGACGTGGATCGCGGCCGAACCGGTGGCGCAAGCGTTCTCGACCCGGGTCGCCGGCTTAAAGCGCAGATCGGGCGAGGCCTGCAGCACCAGCGAAGCGGTAAAATCCTGCGCCGAAAAACCGGCATTGAAGTGGCCGAGCACGATCTCGTCGACGTCCTTGGCGGCGATGCCGGCGTCGGCCAGCGCTTCGCCCGCCACCTTGACCACCAGGCTCTCGACCGTTTCTTCGGGATGCTTGCCGAAGGGCGTATGGGCCCAACCGACGATACAAGCGGTCATGGTTTCCTCCGTTACCGGTGTCTGCCGAAATTCCGTCGCTTTCCTCGGGCCTTTTCGCTGGCGCTTCCTGGACTTAGGCGTCTCGCGGCCATCCACACCGGCCTTAAGGATAGCGGCAATCGGCTTTGCCTTCGAGCCCCGGTTCGGGTTAGATGGCGTCACATTGAGAGTTTCGTGGCCACAGAATCCTGTGGTCGGAGGCTATCGAGATCAAAACGCGTCTTCGGGTTACATAGGTTCGCGCCCACGCTTCGGGAACCCTCCGTCAAACTTTCGCGGCCCTCGCGGCCCGACCAACCGAACGGACCACGAAACGTGAATTGGACGAATTCTCTTCGGGCGTCGATTTTCGGTTCAATGGCATTGGGCGCTTTGGCCCTAGGCGCCATTACCCTAAGCACCCTGATGGCGGCGACGCCGGCCCGGTCGGAGGCGCTGCTTCTGGTCGAAGCCGAATCCGGCAAAGTGCTGCGCGCCGAGAACGCGACCTATCCGTGGTATCCGGCCTCGGTGACCAAGCTGATGACGCTCTACATGACGCTGAGCGCCATCCGCGATCATCGCATCACCTTCGACTCGCTGTTCACGGTGTCGCCGACCGCGGCGGCGCAGTCGCCGACCAAGATGGGTTTCCCGGTCGGCACCCAGGTTACCGTCGACAACGCGCTGAAGATGATGATGGTGAAGTCGGCCAACGACATGGCGGTGATGCTGGCCGAAGGCATCGGCGGTTCGGTCGACGATTTCGCCTTGGAGATGACCAACACCGCGCATCATCTCGGCATGACGGAAACCAATTACGTCAATCCCAACGGGCTGCCGGCCGACGGCCAAATCACCTCGGCCCGCGACCTCGCCATTCTCGCCCGCGCGCTGATCCGCGAATTTCCGCAATATAGTTTCTATTGGCATATTCCGGCGATCAAAGCCGGCCGCCGGGTGGTGCGCAATTACAATTCGCTGATCGGGCGCTATCCCGGCGCCGACGGCATGAAGACCGGTTTCATCTGCGCCTCGGGTTTCAATCTTGTCGCCACGGCGACGCGCGACAATAAGCAGCTGATCGCCATCGTGCTCGGCGCGCCGTCGGGGGCGGTGCGCGCGGTGCAGGCGGCGGAGATGCTGGAAAGCGGCTTTGCGCAAAATCCGTTGTCGTGGCTGACGCCCTCGCTCGGCACCGTCGATGCGCTGACGCCGATCGACGCGGCGCCGCCTAATCTGAAAGACCAGACCTGCGGGCACCATCGCAAGCGCCCCGCCACCGAGGAAGACGATTTGGACGCCGGCGCGGTGAACGGCAACGGCACCGGCGACAGCGCCGAGAATGCCCAGCAGTTCTCGGTGCTATTGTCGGCGCTGCGCGCGCCGACGCCGAAGAACGCCAATTTGTTGTCCGATGCCGGGCCGGTGACGCCGGTGGTGGTCTATACCGGACCGACCCGCACGCCGGCCGAACTGGCCAACCTGCCGGCGGATATTGCGGCGGAGCCGGTCAAAAAGAAATCGAAGCGGAAGGCGGCAGCGCCGCCGGCTGGCGTCAAGGCGACGGCCGGCAAAACCACGGACAAATCCACGGATAAGACCACCGACGGGAAAACCGACGCCCAGGGGACGACCGGCAAGCCTTCCGGCAGCGCCGCTCATTGGACACCGACGTCGCCATCGGCGCTGGCCGCAAGTCCGCCGCCCGACCTGAAAGCCGACGCCGCCGCGGCCACCCCGGCGACCGCCGCGGCAAAACCGAAAAAGCCGAAACCCCAGCCCGCGGCTGCAGCGAATCCGGCGCCGTCTCAGTAACGCCGCGGCCGGGCGGGCGCGGGTTTTTCTGGAACCACGGCGCGGGGAAGGACCATGCCGAGCGTGGTGATCGACGGCATCGCGACACGCTACGAAGTCGTCGGCAAAGGCCCGCCGCTCCTGATGTACGCGCCCGGCGGTTTCAATGCGGTGGTCGAAAACTGGTCGGTGCAAGGCATCTACGGCCAGATAAAACTCCTCGAACATTTGCCGAAGGCTTACACCTGCATCATGTTCGATCGCCGCGAATGCGGGCAATCGGGCGGCCGGGTCGAGCGCGTGACCTGGGCGCATTACGTGGCGCAGGGCAAGGGTTTGCTCGATCGCTTGGGCATTTCGCGGGCGCATTTAATCGGCGGCTGCATGGGATGCGCGTCGGTCGCCGCTTTCGCGGTGGCGCATCCGGCGATGGTTTCGAGCATGGTCCTTTACTGGCCGGTCGGCGGCGCCAAATATCGTATCGCGAGCCACCGCCGCTTCGCCGAGCACCTCGACTTCGTGGCAAGCGACGGCCTTGGCGGTGTCGTCGCGCTGGCCGGCCAGGAGGGCAAAAGTTTCGGCGCCGATCCGCGCGGCGGACCTTGGGCCTCCGTTATCAAGCGCGATGCGGGCTTTGCCGCGGCTTATGCCGGGCAGGATGCGGACCAATACTCTGCGATCTGTGCCGGCATGCGCGACGCCCTGTTCGACCGCGACACTGCGCCCGGCGCGGAGCCCGAGCATCTGATGCGGGTCGATATCCCGGCCTTCATCGTGCCGGGACACGATGCCGCCCACGCCACCTCGGCGGCGCGCTATCTTGAAGAATGCCTGCCGCGCGCGGAATATTGGGACGCGCCGGTCGCGCAGCAAAACGAAACCGCGGCGAACGCGCGGCTGCTGGAATTTCTGCGAAAGTTCGATGCCTAGGACGCCCTGACCGATGGTCGACTATTACGCGATCCTGTTGCGCGCGGTCACCGCGCCGAGTGCCGGCGACGCAACCTGGCGCCGCGCGCTCTACGACCGCTCGCGGGAAATGCTGGCGAGCCGGTTGCGGGCGCAGCAGCCTCAGGCGTCGCCCGGCCAAATCGCGGCCGAGCAATCCGCTCTCGACGACGCCATCGAGCGGCTCGAGGCGGAACTAACATGGGCCGAACGCGGCGGCGACGGTCGCGAGGCGGACCCGGGCGAACGCTACGGCGACGACCTCGGCGCGGCGTGGACCGAAACGGAGCGCCGGCCGATCGCCCCGTCGGCGCGTTTAAGCGGCAAAGCTTGGCTCGGCGTTGCCATCGCCGCGGCGGCGCTGAGCGCCGTGGCTGCCGTTATTTGGACTCAACCGGCGCAAAAAACCGTACCGCCGGCGATCCAAAGCGCGGCGCCGCGGGCCCCGGCGCCGGCACCGGAAGTGATGCGGTCCACCATGACCGCGAAGACCGGCGATCTCGCGCCGGGGGTCGACGGCGGCTCGTCCGATCCCGATCAGCCCTATGTGTTTCGGCGGCAACCGATCTTTTATCGCACGCTGCAACCGGTCGGCACGATCATCATCGATAAGCTGCAGCACTTTCTCTATCTGATTCAGCCCAACAGCGTCGCGCTACGCTACGGCATCGGGCTCGGCGAACAATGCAACGACCTCGCCGGACTGCGGCATATCGCCGGCAAAGAAGAATGGCCGGCATGGCAACCGCCGCCGGACTTGCTCAAGCGCAACCCGGCGCTGCTGCCGGGCGGTCCGGGCAATCCGCTCGGCGCGCGGCTGTTGCAGCTCGACGACGGCGCCTCGCGCATTCACGGCACCAATGCGCCGAAGACGATCGGCAATTTCGTCGCTTTCGGCTGTATCCGTCTGGTCAACGACGACATCGTCGATCTTTATAACCGCGTCGATGTCAAAACGCCGGTTATCGTAAATTAGGGAGCGCGCGGGTAACAACCTCAGTACCTTTGCAACGCTCCTAACCGGTGCGGTCGAGCAGTTCGATCGACACGCCTTCGGGCGCCCGAATGAAGCAAATACGCACGCCGGGCCGAACCGTCGTCGGCTCCTTGGTGAACTCGACACCCTTGGCCTTGAGGTCGGCGGCGATGGCGTCGATGCCGCTGACGGCCAGCCCGAAATGATCGAGACCGCGATAGGGAATCGCCGGAGCCGCATTGACGTTGTCGCCGGGCGCGACCGGGGCGATGAAGATGTTGGCGGAACCAAGCTTCAGATCGATGCGCGGTTTGCCTTCCTGGGTCGAGCGCAAAACTTCGGCGCCGAGCATTTTCTCGAACCACGCCGCCATGCCTTCCGGATTGGCCGTGCGCAGATGAATGTGGTCCCACGTGAATTTTGCCATGGCGCGGTCTCGTTCTCCCGGTATTGTTTCTTGGCGACCCGGCAAACTAGAACATGTCGGCTCAAGATGCCATCGGCATCATGCGCAGTGTTGCATCGGTCAATTGTTGCAACCGGGCGAGCGTGAGGCCTTGCACCATGTCACGGACGGCAAAGCCATCGGCGGTGACATCGAGCACGGCGAGATTGGTATAGACGCGCTTGACGGCGCCGAGCGCGGTGAGCGGATAGGTGCAGCGCCGCACCAGCCGACTGTCGCCTGATTTGGTCGTGTGCTCCATCAGCACCCACAACTGCCGGGCGCCGGCGGCGAGATCCATGGCGCCGCCGACGGCGGGCGCGCTGTCGTTGTCGGAGGTCGACCAATTGGCGATATCGCCATTCTCGGCGACCTGGAAGGCGCCCAGCACGCATAGATCGAGATGGCCGCCGCGAATGAGCGCAAAACTGTCGGCATGATGCATATAGGACCCGCCGTTGCGCAGCGTGACATATTGCTTGCCGGCATTGATCAACCAGCGATTGATATTATCCGGGGCCGGCGCCGGACCCATGCCGAGAATGCCGTTCTCCGAATGGAAAATCACTTCGCGCTCGGCCGGAACGTGATCGGCGACCTGCAACGGCGCGCCGATGCCGAGATTGACGGTCCAGCCTTCGGGAATGTCGCGCGCGACACGCGCGGCCATTTCAACGCGGGTCAACGGCTTGTAACCGGCCTCGGCTGTCGGGTCGGCGTTCACCGCTTCCTCCTCACGTCACCGTCGGCTCGCCGTAGGGCACGTGCACGACACGCTGGACGTAGATGCCGGGCGTGACGATTTTTTCCGGATCGAGCGCGCCCAACTCCACGATGTGCTGGGCCTGCGCGATCGTCAACTTGGCCGCCATCGCCATCACCGGATTGAAGTTACGTGCGGACGAGCGATATGTCAGGTTGCCCCAACGGTCCGCTTCCCAGGCCTCGATCAGGGCGACGTCGCCTTCGAGCGCCGGTTCGAGCAAATACTGCCGGCCGGAAAACGTGCGCTGCTCCTTGCCCGCCGCAAGTTTGGTGCCGACCGCGGTTGCCGTGAAAAATGCCGGGATGCCGGCGCCGGCGGCGCGAATGCGCTCGGCCATGGTGCCCTGCGGCACGATTTCGAGCTCGATTTTCCCGGCGCGATAAACCTCTTCAAACACCACGGAGTTGGCGCTGCGCGGAAACGAGCAGACGATCTTGCGCACCCGGCCGAGTTCGAGAAGCCGGGCCAATCCGACCCGGCCGACGCCGGCATTGTTGGAGACGACGACCAAGTCCTTCGCGCCTTGCTCGATGAGGCCGTCGATCAAAGCATTGGGCTGGCCGATACTGCCGAAGCCGCCGAGCATGACCACGGCGCCGTCGCCGATTCCGGCCATCGCCTCGGCCATTTGCACGATCTTGTCGATCATCGCGGCGCCTAAACGACGACACGCATCCGGGTGTCTTCGGCAAAAGCCGGCATCACCTCGCCGGCGAAGCGGCGCAGGCTGTCGATGGCCGGGCCGCCGCCATTAAGGAGGACATAGCCGACGCCGAGCTGCCGCAGCCGATCGAGCCTGCCGGCGATCTCGTCCGGCGTGCCGTAGAGCGCACTCTCCTCGCTCGCCTCGCGGGTGTCGGAGAACGCCATGATGCTCGCCTTGTTCTTGCCGCCCGGCGGGTTCGAAATGGCGGCGAGACGGCGCTGCGCTTCGAGGCGGCGTTCCAGTGCCGCTTCCTTGTCGGCGCGATCCTTGGCCACGAAATAGGCGCGGGCCACGCCGACCTCCATCGGATCGAAAATGCGGCCGCGCGCTTCCACCGCGGCCTTGAAGACGGCGATGCGCTCGGCGACCGCTTCGAACGAGGCGAATTGATCGAGCAGCAAATTGTAGCCGCGGGCGGCGACCTGACGGATCGAATCCGGGCTGCCGGCGGCCATCCACATCGGCGGATGCGGCTTTTGCGCGGTCGGCGGCTCGACGATGACGTCCTCGAAATTCCAGTATTTGCCGTGGTGCGAGAAGCGCTCTTTCGAGGTCCAGGATTTGACGATCACCTCGAGCGATTCGGCAAAGCGCGCGTCGGCTTCCTCGATCGGCACGCAGAAACCGGCGAATTCGTTATGGCGATAGCCTTTGCCGACACCGAAATCGAGCCGGCCGCCGGACAGCAAATCGATCGTCGCCGCCTGTTCCGCGAGCAGAACCGGATTGTGCCAGGGCAGCACCAGAACGGCGGTGCCGAGCCGCAGCGTCTTGGTTTTGGCCGCCAGCCACGTCAGGAGCGACAGGCTGGCCGAGACCTGGCCGAAGCCGGTGAAATGATGTTCGACCAGAAAAGTCGCGTGATAGCCGAGCGCTTCGGCCTCGATATTATAGTCGATGAACTGCTTGTAGCCTTGGCCGGAATCGACGTCGGGGCCGCCGTGACGGGCCGTCGCACTGCCGAATAGACCGAACCGCATGACGGCGTTTCCTGCGTTGCGGCCGCAATGTAGCGCATCGGCCGTGGCCGGAGCTATAGTGCTGGAGCGGGAGGAAATTCCAGAATGATCCGAGGCACGCTTGGGCCCGGCGCGCTTGCAGCGGCGCTACTGTGCGTGCTGCACGGGCCGGCGGGGGCGCAAGATTATCCGGCGCGACCGATCACGCTGATCGTGCCATATCCGGCCGGCGGCGGGGTCGACGCGATGGGCCGCATCGTCGGGCAAAAGCTCGCGGCCGCGTTGGGCCAGCAAGTCGTGATCGAAAATCACGGCGGCGCCGGCGGCATGATCGGCACCCGCGACGCCGCCCGCGCGGCGCCGGACGGCTACACCATCGTTATGCTGCTGACCGGGATCAGCCTCGGCAACAATACCGGCTACGACGTCAACGCCGATTTCGCCCCGATTGGATTGGTCGCTTCGACGCCGATCATCGTCGACGCCAATCCGTCGCTGCCGGCGCACTCGCTCACCGACATCATCGCGCTGGCGAAGCGGCAACCCGGAAAATATTCCGCCGGCACACCGCCGGCACCGACCATCAATTACTTCGCGGCCAAGTTGTTTAACCTGATGGCCGGCGTCGACATCACCGTTGTCACTTATAAGGGCACGGGCCCGCTCACCAACGATTTGCTGGGCAATCATGTGCCGCTCGGCTTCAACACGATCCCCGCGTCGGTGAGCCAGATCGCCGCCGGGCAATTGCGCGGCATTGCGGTTGCGGGGGCGGTTCGTTCGGCGGCGCTGCCCGATGTGCCGACCGCGGCCGAATCCGGGCTGCCGGGATTCGAGGCCGTGCAGTATTACGGATTGGCGGCGCCAGCCGGCACGCCGCGGCCGATCGTCGATCGGCTCAACAAGACACTCGGTGAAATTCTCGCATCGGACGACATGAAGAAGCGGCTCGTCGCCGAAGGCAGCGATCCGGCGCCTGGCACGCCGGCCGACTACGCCGCCAATATCCGCCGCGAGGAGGGCAAGTGGGCGGCCCTGATCAAGCAGCTCGGTCTGACGATAGAGTAAGCGAAGAGGACAAAAATGGATTTTGGATTGAACGGCAAAATCGCGCTGGTGACCGGATCGAGCCGCGGCATCGGCTACGGCATCGCCACCGTCCTGGCGGACGAAGGCTGCGATGTGATGCTGACCGGGCGCGATACCGCGGCACTCGAAGAGGCCGCGGCGGCGATCCGCGGCAAAGGACGCCGAGCGGCCTTCGCCGTCATCGATCTGCGCGACAGCGCGGCGCCGGCCAAGTTGATCGAACAGGCCCGGCGTGACCTTGGCGGCCTCGACATTCTCGTCAACAACGCCGGCGCCACTAAGCGTGGCGATTTTCTGGCGCTGACCGACGCCGATTGGGAGGATGGCTATGCGCTGAAATTCTTTGCCCACGTTCGGTTGGCGCGCTCGGCTTGGCCGCTCCTCAAGGAACGGCACGGTTCGCTGGTTTCGATCGGCGGCACCGGCGGACGCAAACCCACCTCGCAATTTACCATCGGCAGCTCCGTCAATGCCGCGATCGCCGCGTTCACCAAATGCCTCGCCGACCGCGGCAAAACTGACGGCGTGCAGGTCAATTGCATTCATCCGAGCGTGGTCGAAACCGACCGCACCCGGCGGCGTATCGCGGCCGAGGTCGAGCGCACCGGCAAGCCGGCGGAAAAGGTCCGCGAGGAAATCCTCCGTGAGTTCAACACCATTCGCTTCGGCACCGTCGAGGACGTCGGCAATCTCGTCGCCTTTATCGTCTCATCGCGCGCCACCTGGCTGCAGGGCGCCACCATCGATTTGGACGGCGGCGAGATTCCGGTACTCTGACCCGTCATTCCGGGGCGCGCGTTAGCGCGAGCCCGGAATCCATAACCACAATGATGAAGTTACGAACGTGAGCACCATTATCTCTGCGGCGGTGATTATGGATTCCGGGCTCCTCGCTTCGCGAGGCCCCCGAATGACGTCAAGAAGCCCATGAACATTGTCCTCACACCCGCGCATATCGGGCCGGTTGAAATCAAAAACCGCATCGTCATGCCGCCGATGACGACGCGGACGGCGGACGAAGCGGGTTTCGTCACCGACGATTCGGTCGCTTACTACAAGGCGCGGGTACGTGGCGGCACCGGCCTGATCACGGTCGAAATGGCGTCGCCGGAGAAGGTGGGCCGGCATCGTCGTCACGAGGTCGGGATTTACGACGATCGTTTCATTCCGGGCCTGACCCGGCTGGTCGACGCTATACATCGCGGCGGCGCCAAGGCCTCGATCCAGCTCGGCCACGCCGGCGGCCACACCCGCGTCGATATATGCGGCGAAACGCCGATCGCGCCATCGGCCATTCCGCATCCAGTCTATGAAACCACGTTCGAAATTATTATTCCGCAGGAAATGACCAAGGCGCGCATCGCCGAGACAATCGCCGCCTATGTCGCCGCGGCGCGGCGCGCGCAACAGGCCGGCTTCGACTGCGTCGAAGTCCACGCCGCGCATGGCTACCTGATCTCGCAGTTCCATGCGCCGTTCGAAAATCGCCGCAGCGACGAATACGGCGGCAGCCTGGAAAGCCGCGCCCGTTTCGGGCTCGAGGTCTTGCGCGCGGTCAAGGCGGCGGTGCCAGGGACCGGCGTCATCTATCGGCTCTCGGTCGAGGACTATTTCCCGGGCGGGCTGCCTTATGACGAGGGCCGCCAGATCGCGATCTGGGCCGCCGCGGCGGGCGCCGACGCGCTGCATGTCACCGCCGGGCATTATCGCTCATTGCCGTCGGCGCAGATCGTGTTGCCGCCGATGGGTTTTCCGGACGCGACTTTTCTGAGCTTCGCCGCCGACGTGAAAAAATCCGTCGCGGTGCCGGTGATCGCGGTCGGGCGGCTTGGCGATCCGGCCACGGCGCAAGCGGCGGTGGCGAGCGGCCAGACCGACTTCGTCGCGCTCGGCCGCACGTTGATCGCCGATCCGCAATGGGTCGATAAAGTGCGCCGCGGCGAGCCGATCCGGCGCTGCCTTGCCTGCAACACCTGCATCAACGAGATGCGCGGCGGCGCGCGGCTTGGCTGCGTGGTCAATGCCACGGCCGGCCGCGAGACGGCCTTCGCCGAGCCGCAGCCGCCGCGCGGCGAGCGCATCGCGGTGATCGGCGCGGGACCGGCCGGCCTCACCTACGCCGCGTTGGTCGCCGACGGCAACGTGGTGACGGTCTTTGAGAAAGCCGCAAGCGCGGGCGGTTCATTCCGCTACGCCGGTAAGGCGCCGCTGTTTCAGGAGGTCGAAGCCAGCGAGACAAGTTTCGAGCGCTACATCGCCGATATGGTGGCGGCGTGCACCATGAAGGGCGTGACGTTTCGCTTCTCCACCGACGTGACCCAGCGACCGCAAATGCTGGCGCCGTTCGACCGCATCGTGATTGCGAGCGGCGCAAAATATCGTTTCGGCTTGCGGCCCATCGCCGAATGGCTGCTCGACCGCGGTTTGGCCCGCTCGCCGGCCTTGGCCCGGCTCTTCTCGGTCCCGGCGCTGCGCGACTGGTTCTATTATCGGGCGCGGCGCGCCACCGGACGGCGCTTCGAGCCACTGGCGCAGCCGGACCAGATCGTGACCGTGATCGGCGACGCTTTGCACGCCGGCAAAAGCAAGCAAGCCATCGCCAGCGCGTTCGAAGCTGCGTTGCTGCGCCCAACCGGACAGGATAAAGACAAGGCGGACGAGGTTCGATGAAGCGCGCGAGCGAGATCAAAGCCGCCGGCGAATGGGACGAGGCCAGCGCCGTGGATTGCGTCGCGCTCGATGCGCATGAACGGCATCGCCGCCGGATCGCGCTGACCGGCGAACGCGGCACGATGTTCCTGCTCGATCTGCCGCACGCCACCGCATTGCGCGACGGCGACGGCCTGGTGCTCGAGGACGGCGCCATCGTGCGTGTCGCCGGCGTGCGCGAGCCGCTCGTCGAAATTGCGGCGGTCAACCCGCAACATTTGGCGCGGATCGCCTGGCATATCGGCAATCGCCACATCGACGTGCAAGTGGTGGGCGATCGGTTGCGTATCCGCCGCGACCACGTGATCGAGGAGATGCTGCGCGGCCTCGGCGCGTTTCTCGAGCCGATCGATGCGGCGTTCGATCCGGAGTCCGGCGCCTACGATCACCCGCACGATCATGGCGCGTAAGCGGCGATCCCGCGGCCCCGATGTCGATCCGGCGGCGCTCTATCGGCTCATGGCATGGCTGTCGCCTGCCTATCCGGTCGGAGCGTTCTCTTATTCAAGCGGTATCGAATGGGCGGTCGAGGCCGGCGATATCAAGGACGCGGCAACGCTGCAGCAATGGCTTGAGGTGACGATCGGCGAAGGCTCAGGCTTTTGCGACGCCGTGTTTTTTATTCATGCCCACCGCGCGGTCGCCGGCAACGACGATGCGGCGTTGCGCGCCGTCGCCGAACTCGCCGCGGCCTTCGTGCCGTCCAAGGAACGCCTTCTAGAAACGACCGCGCAAGGCCGCGCTTTCACCGACGCCACGCGCGCCGCTTGGCCGTGCTCGGCGCTGTCGCGTCTCGATGCCGCCTGGCAGGGCGCGATCGCGCTGCCGGTGGCCGTCGGCGTCACTTGCGCCGGCCACGGCATCGGCTGTGAAAGCGCGCTGCATGGCTTCCTTCACGCCCAGGCGGCGAATTGGATTTCCGCCGGCGTGCGGCTCATCCCGCTCGGCCAAACCGACGGCCAGCGCGTCCTTGCCGCGCTGGAGCCGACAGTCACGGCGGCGGCGCGGCGGGCGCCGGAGATGCCGCTCGACGAAGTCGGCTCTTGCGCATTGCGCGCCGACCTCGCCGGCATGCGGCATGAAACGCAATACACGCGATTATTTCGAACGTGATCGCTACGATGTGAATCTTACTTGAGCGCCGACGAGACGGTCGAGAACGTGGTCTTGAGTTTGGTGCCGAGTCCCGAAATCACCGGAATGATGGCCACCGCGATTCCGGTTGCGATAAGCCCATACTCGATCGCCGTCGCGGCGCTTTCGTCCTTCAAGAATCTCATAACTAGACGCATCAGCAGACTCCCGGATCGTCTTCAATAAATAGCTTTAAGGACTTATTAGAAACTTAAGGTCAGCAAAGAATCTAGGCCACAGCGCCGGACATTTGGCCGCTAAACAAGGATTTACCGTCATAAGACATACTCGCCGTGAGACATACTCGCCGTGGCCAACCAGGAGTTCCGTGATGTTACGCGCGCCAAATCTTGTCGTATTCGTGATTGCCGGCTGTCTGGCGATGCTCGGAGTGCTGGCGTCACTCCCGATCTCGCTGCCGATCCCGGGCCTGACGGGGAACTCGGCGTGGTACATCTTCCTCGCCTGGTTCTTGCTCGCCGCGGGCAGCGTGGTGCGGCCGCAATCCACCCCAAAAGTCGAATAAACGGCCGCCGCCGAGCCCGGCGAGAAATCTCTCCCGCGCCGGGACCAGGTGAAGTATCGTGACCCGTCACGGAGAGGTCCACCATGAGCACAGGTCACGGCCCGTTGCGCGTCGGCGTCGGCGGCCCGGTCGGTTCGGGCAAGACCGCGCTGATGGACGCGCTGTGCAAGCGGCTGCGCGATAACTACGAAATTGCCGCCATCACCAACGACATCTACACCAAATGGGATGCCGAATATCTGGTGCGCTCCGGCGCGCTCGCGCCCGACCGCATCGCCGGCGTCGAGACCGGAGGCTGTCCGCATACCGCGATCCGCGAAGACGCCTCCGCCAATCTCGCCGCCATCGCCGACATGCGGACGAAATTTCCCGGCCTCGATCTCGTGCTCATCGAATCGGGCGGCGATAATCTCGCCGCAACATTTTCGCCGGAATTGGCCGACCTCACCATCTATGTCATCGACGTCGCGGCCGGCGAGAAAATACCCTCGAAAGGCGGGCCCGGAATTACGCGATCGGATTTGCTGGTGATCAACAAAGTCGATCTCGCGCCCCATGTCGGCGCTTCGCTCGAAGTGATGGAACGCGAATCAAGGCGCATGCGCGGCGCGCGCCCGTTTGTTTTCAGCAATCTGCACACCGGAAAAGGCGTCGCCGAGATCGCCCGCTTCATCGAACACAAAGGCGGTCTTGAATTGCGATGATTTTCCCCGCCCGTTGAACGGCGGAGATAAAGATCGTCAGGTCCGTCCCGTGAGCTTCTTCGCGGCTTCGAAGTGACCGTAGCTCTGCACCGGCGCGCACATCAGAAAGCGGTAACCCTCTTTGACGATGCGCTCGACATTGTGCTGTTCCACATGCGGATGCCCGACGACGACATTGTGCTTTTTGCAGGTGTCGACCACCCGCTTCATCCATTCCAGCACCACCTTGTGCTCGTATTGCCGCGGATAGCCGAGCTCCTGCGACAAGTCGCCTTCCCCGATCAGGATGCAGCCGACGCCCGGCACGTTTTTGAGCATGTCGTCGAGGTTGTCGACGCCGCGGGTATCCTCGATCTGCAGAATGCAGAAGATTTCGCCTTGCGGATTGAGCGGCCAGACATCCGCCTTCTGGTAATAGTCCTGCTGGCTTAAGCCCCAATAGCGCGCGGCCGTGGTCGGACCGTCGCCGCGGATGCCGACGGGATGGGATAGCGCGGCACTCTTGAGCCGCGGATAGCGGCAGGCGCCGACCGCATTGGCCGCTTCCTCGACCGTCGAAATGTGCGGGAACACAATGCCGTAGCAGCCCATGTCGAGCGCCTGCTTGGCGTGCCATTGCGCCATCTCGACACCGTTGACGGGAATGCGCACCATTGGCGTCACGCCAGGAACGACCGACGTGGCCTTGGCGATTTGCGCGCGGTTGAGCATGTATTGCAGGCAATCGCGCAACAGCCTGCCATCCCATGGATTATGCTCCATCTCGAACACGCAGCCGTCGAATTTCGACGTGCTCATGGCGATGGCGCTATTGATCTCGGCGGGCGAGAAGCAGGTCAGCGTGTGCTGGCCCGCTTCGAGCGCGCGGATGACGCCGTTGAGCCGCGGTAGTTCAGCCATTCCTTGTCTCCCCATAGTGCGGGCGGCATCCTAGACCATCTGCGGGCGGAAGTGCGAGCCCACGGGCGTTCGGAGCGAGTTTGACAATGCCGCCATGCGCCGTAGCATCGCGCCTCCCCCAACCTTATATGGCGTTGTCATGATCATCGATTGCCACGGACACTACACCACCGAGCCCAAGGATCTGCTGCTTTTCCGCAAGGAACAGACCGCGGCTGCCAACGC
>Ga0181525_10002707_pt1 | contig 14355 bp, 8 predicted proteins | sample PEATcosm2014_Bin_48_FD_121100 | JGI IMG/M metagenome (GOLD analysis project Ga0181525, IMG submission 121100) | Peatland microbial communities from MTU Mesocosm Facility, Houghton, MI, USA - PEATcosm2014_Bin06_10_metaG | ecosystem: Environmental > Terrestrial > Soil > Wetlands > Peat | place...
AGGCATTGCCTCCTCACGGAACCGCGATACTGAATTTGGACGATGAATACGTGTCGCAGTTCGGGCGTGGATTTGTGGGCAAGGTGATCGCCTACGGTCTCGATCCCCGTGCACAAGTGCGAGCGGCCAATGTTAAATCGCTTGGCGCAGATGGATCCCAGTTCGACGTGATCGTGGATGGGACTAGTCAGTCCGTTCACTTGCCGCTGGTCGGATCGCACAATGTCTATAACGCGTTGGCCGCGATTGCCGCGGGGATTGATCGCGGAATTAGTCTCGCCGAGGCGGCGGAATCGCTGGCGTGGCTTAAGCCGGCGAATAAGCGCGGCGAGGTACTTCACTTCGGCAACATCACGCTGATTGACGATTGCTACAATTCCAATCCTAAGGCTTTGAATGCCATGGTAGATGCGCTCGCTGCCATGAAAGCTACACGGCGGATCGTGGTCGCGGGCGAAATGTTGGAGTTGGGACCGGCCTCGGAGGAGATGCATCGCGAGTGTGGGCGTCATATGGCGGAACGGAAGATCGACATTCTGATTGGAGTGCGTGGAATGTCGAGAGCCATGGTGGACGCGGCGAGTCAGTCAGGAGTTCGCGCAGAGTTCGTGAGTACGCCGGAAGACGCGGGAGCATGGCTGGTTCGCGAGGCCCGCGACGGCGACGTAGTTTTGCTGAAAGCTTCGCGCGGGGTGAAACTGGAAAAAGCGATCGACGTGTGGAAAGCTGCGCAGTCGCAGCCTATCGCGTAACCGAGCTGGTTAGAAAAACACTGGAGGCGGATTGCTTTACTGGCTGCTTTACCTAAAACTATTTCACTACTTTCCGCCATTCCGTATTTTTCGTTATTTGACGTTCCGCACGGCGTTCGCCAGCCTGACCGCAATGTTCACCGGCTTGGTAATCGGCCCTTTAGTCATTCAACGGCTCCGAGATTTTCAGATCGGGCAGTATATTCGCGAAGAGGGACCGAAGGCGCATCAGAAAAAGGCCGGCACTCCGACGATGGGCGGATTGCTGATTGTGATTTCGATCGTGATTCCTACTCTTCTCTGGGCGGATCTCACGAACCGTTTTGTGTGGATTGCTGTGTTTGCGACTTGCGCCTTCGCGGGCATCGGCTTCGCCGACGACTATATAAAGGTGATTCACAAGCGCAACCTTGGGCTGACCAGTCGCGCCAAGCTGGGTTTACAGATCGCGACCAGCATCATTATCTCGGTGATATTGATTGCGATGCAGACCCGCGACCTTTATTCCACGAAGCTTGTGGTGCCGTTTTTCAAGCAGTTTCGCCCTGACCTGGTGATTGGAACGTTGGAGCGAAATCCAGCGCTGTGGCCGCTGGCGTTCCTTCCCTTCATCGCGTTCGTAGTGCTGGTTATCGTTGGCTCCAGCAATGCGGTGAATCTTACCGATGGACTGGATGGCCTTGCCATCGGTTGCACGGTGATCGCGGCGGGGGCGCTGACGGTGCTGACGTACGTTAGCGGTCATGCTGCTTTCTCTTCTTATTTAGAATTGCAGCGCATGCCGCAAGTCGGCGAGCTGACTATCTTCTGCGGAGCGATGGTCGGCGCCTCGATCGGATTTCTTTGGTACAACGCTCATCCAGCGGAAGTGTTCATGGGCGATGTCGGGTCGCTCGCCTTGGGCGGAGCGATCGGCACGGTTGCGGTCATTATCAAGCAGGAGCTGCTGCTGCCGTTTATCGGAGGAATTTTCGTTATCGAAGCTTTGTCGGTAATTTTGCAGGTCGGATCTTATAAGCTGCGCAAGAAGCGAATTTTCAAGATGGCGCCGCTCCATCATCACTTTGAGTTGATGGGCTGGTCGGAGTCGAAGATCATTGTGCGCTTTTGGATTGCGTCCTTAGTATTCGCACTTTTCGCCCTGACGACGCTCAAATTGCGCTAATCCAAGCGAATTAACCCTCAGAATTGACCATGGAATCCCGCAATGGCACATCTCATTACGATTTCCGCTAAAAGTTCTCTTTGCAAGTGGCTCGGTTTTGCATAGAATCAATCCACACCGGTCTTGACCCCTCCCATGACCGGGCGGAAAATCCCGAAAGGGCACTTTGGTGGCGGTTCTGTCCATTACGTAAGTCACTTGGCGTAACCTCCATCGACTCCGTAACATGCTAGAGGAACCGGGAAAGCGTGTTGGGGAGATAAGAATCCAGCCATGCATGGCGTAGCCGTCGCGGTACTCGCGGAAGATAAAGAACGATTCGAAACGCTACAGCGGCGGCTGGAAGGCACGCTGGGCCGAGATGTGTTCGGTCACGTGGCATTTCCCAGTTCGCCCACCGATTCAGTGCTGCGCCAAATCCAGGACGCCCACAGCGAAATTGTCATCGTTGACATTGAGCCGGATCGAGTCCAACGCGCGATCAAGACCATAGAATTGCTGCGTGCCAGCACGGAAGACATCGCGATTTTTGCGATTGGTGAGATGACGCAGGCGGCGACCATCGTGGCAGTCATGCGTGCGGGAGCCGGCGAATACCTGGAGCGCAATGTCAGCTCGGAAGCGCTGGCGGAGGCGTTTGCACGATTTACGTCCGCGCGCAACAAGGGTCGCAGCTCGTTGGGACGCGCCCGCGTGTTCATGGTCACCAATGCCAAAGGCGGCGCGGGCGCGACGACAGTCGCGGTAAACCTTGCGGTGGCACTGCAGGAAACTGGCGGGAGCGCTTTACTAATCGATTTTGCGTCGCTGGGACACGCGGCGCTTCAGCTCAACGTGCGGCCTTCTTTCGGACTGGCCGATGCCTTACAGAACCTGCACCGTCTGGACAACGCGTTGCTCGACGGGCTGTTAACTCCCTGCAAAGGCGGCTTGCAGCTTCTGGCTGGGCCGCAGCAGCCCATGCCTCTTAGTCCAACCGCGGCTGAACTGGCACGCTTATTCGATTTGCTGGTCACAAGTTTTCGTTATGTAGTGGTGGACTGCTCCAATCGGGCCGATGCGACGGCGCGATTGTTGAGCGAGATATCGAACGCGGTACTACTGGTGGCCCAGGCGGACGTAGTTTCACTGTGGAGCGCGGCGCGCTTGAAAATATTTCTCGATGACGGAGCGACGCGCAATCGGGTGCGGCTGGTGCTGAACCGCTATAAGAAAATTCCCGGGTTCACTGACGAAGACGTCGAAAAGGCGACCAGCGCCAAGTTGCTTTGGAAGCTGCCTAACAATTATCAGTCTGTTTCTCCGGCGATCGACAAGGGGGTTCCAGTCGTTTTCCAAGACGGACCGGACATTTCTCGTGCGTTTCACGCACTTGCATTGGCCTTAGCCGAAGCGGACGCAGGGGAAGATGGGTCGCTTGACCTTCGGCTTGAGAGCGATAAAGGGGATACCAAGAAGAAGTCTTCTGGACGACTACTGGTGACTCCGATGCGCGCCGGGCAGTAGTTTTAGTTTTGCTGGATCGAGTTAGTTCTGGATTTCAGTCGTTCGTTGAATCTTAGTCACCCGCCGCGGCATTCGCCTTCGCGTCCACCATGTCGTCGATCTCGGAGTTGGCGCAGACTTCGTAGTACATCTTTGAAGTCCATTCCTTGAGGCCGAAATTGCTGGTGTCGATGTGGGCAATGCGGCTGCCGCGGATCACAAGCTTGCGGAAGATGCCGTTGTTAACCGGGACAGTGGCGGTCCAGAGCTTGTAGTCTTCTGATCCCCAGAGTTCGGGCAGCTCGAGCTTGCGCTCTTCGAGGGCGATCTCCTGGCCAAGGCGCTCGAAGGCCGCCTCGCTCATGCGAACTCCGTTGAGGTTGTATTTCATGAGGAAATCGTCGGCGCTTTCGCCCATTTCGGAATCGGCTACGGTCTGAAAGGCATAGACGTTGAAGGGTGAATCGAGCGCTTCAATGGTTTTGCGGACGCGCTTGTTGCAAGAGGATAAGCGATCGCTTTCGTTCAATGCATCGGAGATCATGATGCGCTGGCCGCTGTCGACGAGGAAAAGCGGCGCCGAATCCTGGTAAGAAATCCCGATGCCCAATTCCAACGAGGGCAGTCCGGCTTCCTGTAAGAGGCGATTGTAGCCTCGTACGATTTCGACCATCTCACGAGCCAGACAGCAGGCTTTGCTTACTGCGAGAGCGGGATCGCCCTGGCGCTCGAATAGAGAAAGAATGAGTGCGTCGCCCTCGACGAACACTTTGCTGGCTCCGTATTTGGGAAGCAATTTGTTCACCGGGTCGTAAAAATTAAGGCTGAAGTAGGACGCCGGATTGAGCTCGCGCTGCATGAGCGATCGCGTCAAACGGGTTGAGTCGCGTACGTCGGCCTTGATGATCACATGACGCAGGACGCGGTCTTCGACCGGTTTCTGCTCGTCGGTGGTAAGAAATTCGTAGAGGGTTCCGTTGAGCGCGGAGAGCTCGCGCAATTTTTCCGACGCGATCAAGTTGACGCTATCGAAGGCTGCACTCAGAACTTCCAACCTCCGCCAGTCGCGGTGGTAACAGATGAAGTCTCGCAAGAATCGGCCTGCGACTTTCGCGCGCTCCGCACCTTTACAGGCGGAAGTACGGCCAACCGCCTCGCGAAAATTGTCCGGCGAGGGTTTGCCGTGCTCCTGCATCAGCTTTTCGAGGCGATCGCGTTCTTCGCGTGAAATCAGGCCGTTCTTGAGCTGCTGTGCGTTGATGCGCGGCGTGTAAATGGGCAACAGCGAGACCACTTCGTAGGAGGCAACGATGCTGTCCATCATGCGTTCGCGCTCGAGCAGATCGACCCAGCTGTTGAGGCGAATGCGTTGAGCGCGGCCTTCTTTGGTGTTTTCGTCCGGGCTGCCGCCGCCGACCAACTCGTGGGCATTTTCTGGGACGTTGAGCCAGCTATCGACGATGCGTTCCACTTCAGCATCGGGACCGATATTGATGGCTGCGAGGAAGACCGCAGCCACGCGGCAAACGTTATCGAAGCGATCCGTGTCGCGCTCGAAATTTCCCAGCATCACGTAATGTTCTGCGTTGATGTGAGGATCGCGGCCGTCTTCGGAAAACAAGAGGGGGTTCAGGAAAAGGCGATATTCCTCCTCATTGCTGGAGCCGAAGAGCGAACGCCGCGTACGAGCGAGCGTTTCCTTTTCGATCTCGCGCAAGGTGCGAAAGAGTTCCTGGCCCGTTTTGCGCAGAATGGTTTTCTTGCCTACCTGGAAAGCGGAAACGCGCTCGCGATACTCCAGCGCCTTCTGGGCGCGCACGCCCTCGTAGTTCTTCAGCAGCACGCGGCAACGCTCCAGCATCTGGGCGAATTGCGCGTTAAGCTCCATACGCAGGAACTTCATGATGCCGATGCGCGCCAGCAGATCGATGGAAATATTATTCTCGGCTTTCGCGCGATTGAGCGCGGAGGTATGAATGGCGGCAAGCAGTGGCTTCAACTCGGAAGGATCAAATTTTGGCTTGGCTTTCGCCCCGGCATTAGCCCCGATAATGTTGTTGTTCACCGGACGAGTGCCACTATCTTCCGCGGCGAGCAAGCCGTCGACGCCGCCATTGCGCCCGATCAGGTGGGAGATTTGCAGGCGCATCTGCTCAGTAAATTTCTGGCTCAGATGAACGTCATGGCGCAGGTTGTCCACGCCGAGTTGCAGGCCCTTTAAGGAGAGCGCAGGGGTGTAGCCGATGAGATTGGGGGGGGCGGCTTCGCCTGCATCCTGCCCTATTTTGAATATCGAGAGACGCGCCATTTTCCCTTTTTTCTTCCCGCTAGCGAATACGTTCGACTGGGTCAGTGGGCCGAAAGCGCAGGGCTACGGCGACCTCAAATGCAGGCTATCACGGAGTGGAAAGCGACCCAACGTTACGCAAGTGTGGACGCAATGCCGCTTTCGATTGCGTTGCGGGAGGCTTTCTCCCACGGCCGGAAACGTCTGAGAGACGGAAATACATTCGCGAGACTATCAAAATTACCTCCGTAACTCGTACATTTTTCCGCCTACATCGTAGGATTCAAATGAAGAATTCGAGCATGAAAAAGCTCACTTACATACTTTCGCTGACCAACTACGAAAACGACTATCAGATGGAGCAGGCGCACTCCGCGGAAGAAGCGGCGCGACGTTGCGGCGTGGAGTTGAAGATCTTCGACGCGGAAAACGACGGTATCCTGCAAAGCCAGCAGTTACTGCACGAGATTCAGTCGAAGGCTGAAGCCCGCCCGGAAGGAATCATCTTTGAGCCGGCGGGGGGCACGGCAATGCCGCAGGTCGCACGAGCTGCGGTGGCCGCAGGCATTGCGTGGGTCGTACTCAATCGCGAGACGGATTATCTGGCGGACTTGCGCAATAAGTATAGGGTGCCGGCATTTTCGCTGACTTCCGACCATGAAGAGATTGGACGAATCCAGGGCCGTCAGTTAGGGGCGTTGCTGCCCGAGGGCGGGACGGTTCTCTACATATCGGGTCCGGCTGAAAGTTTGGCGGCGAAGCAGCGGACGGCGGGCATGTGCGAAACCAAACCAGGGAACATCGACTACAAGCTCATGAAGGCGCAGTGGACGGAGGCGAGCGCGCATAAAGCGGTCACTTCCTGGCTGAGGCTTTCGACCTCGCAACAAGCGCGGATCGACGCCATCGCAGCACAAGATGACTCGATGGCGCTGGGAGCGCGGAAAGCGTTTCAGGACTTGCCCGAAGATGAAACCCGCGGCCGCTGGCTCAGTCTGCCGTTTCTGGGGTGCGACGGAATGCCGAAGACCGGTCAAATGTGGGTGCAGCGCGGACTGCTGGCGGCGACGATTCACGTTCCTGCGAATGCGGGGCAAGCTATCGAGATGCTGACCCGCGCGTTGCAGGCAGGTTTCATGCCGCCTGAGGTGACCACGACGCTTCCTACCTCAATCCCCGAAATTGGAGCACTGGGGGCGTGGCAGGCGGAGAAAAAGCGCATTTTGTCCGCCGGAGCCGGTTTGTAGTCCTCCTTAATCGCTCTTTCGAGCGTGCCTGCGTTACACTCGCCTTACTGCATGTCTGAGCTGAATTTCCTCTCTGCAACTGCGATGGCCGAGCAGATTCGGCTGCGCCAAATTTCTCCCGTCGAACTTGTGGATGCGCATTTAGCGCGGATTGAGCGAGTGAATCCGAAGCTGAACGCCTTTGTTCACGTCGCTGCGGAATCGGCGCGGGCGGAGGCCTGGGCGGCGGAGCAAGCGGTCTCCACTGGCGATTCTGTCGGACCATTGCATGGCGTTCCGATTTCGATTAAGAGTTCGATCGAAGTGACCGGCATGCCGTTCGAAGCGGGGAGCAAACTGAGGGCGGGAGTGCACGGCAAAGAAGACGCCGTGCTGGTTTCCAGATTGAGGAAGGCGGGAGCGATTGTTCTGGGAGTGACCAACACACCCGAGCTGCTCATGGCGTGGGAGTCCGACAATCTGCTTTATGGACGCACCAACAATCCCTGGGATTTGTCGCGTACTGCGGGCGGGTCGAGTGGTGGTGAAGCGGCGGCGATCGCGGCCGGTTGCTCGGCGGCCGGGGTGGGTAGCGACGGCGGAGGATCGATCCGCGAGCCAGCACATTTCTGCGGCATCTGCGGACTGAAACCTACGCCGGGAAGAATTCCGACGACGGGGCATTATCCGGTCTCGGCTGGGCCTTTTGCACTGCTGGGTGTAGTGGGACCGATGGCTCGTAATGTCGGCGATCTCAAATTGTTGTTTGAAGTCATGCAGGGACCAGACGACGGCGATGCGCAATTCGCGCCGGTTCCGTTACGATGGCCTGGCGCGGAAGCTCTCAGGAAGATTCGCGTTGGATATTTTGAGGACGACGGGCGGACTCCAGTCACACCCGAAACCCGGGTGGCAGTACGAACGGCAGCGGAAGGCTTGCGCCGCGCGGGATTCACGGTCGAACCATTTCGTCCCCAAGGCCTGGAATCCGCGCGCAAGTTGTGGTGGCAGTTCTTTGGCGTCGCGGGCGGGATGATGCTGGGGCCGATGCTGGCGGGGCGCGAGTCTAACACCAGTCCGATTCTCCTGCAATTCATGGAGCGAGGGAAGCAGGAACCCAGCCACACCGGCGAAACCCTGCTCAACGCATGGGTTCAACGCGACCTGCTGCGCACAGAAATCCTGAAAGAGATGCGCGAGTATCCCATTCTGCTTTGCCCGGTTGCGGCAATTCCTGCGTTCAAGCATGGGGAACGAAGCTGGCAAGTTGAGGGCAAAACCGTCGAATATCTCGACGCCTGGAGTTACTGCGAGTGGTTCAATCTTCTGGGCAATCCGGCGGCGGTTGTGCCGGCAGGCAAGTCGCCCGAGGGTTTACCGATCGGGGTGCAAATTGTGGGGCGACCTTGGGAAGAGGAAATGGTCCTATCGATAGCGGAAGTGGTGGAAAAAGAAGCTGGAGAGGTTGGCGCATACCTCAAACCACTTAGCTCCTAACCTTTATCCACTATTGCAATTGTGCCTCTATCTTTATAGCCTTGGTGGTTCTGCATGGAGGCAACCCACGCAACGTCGAAGCCGCTAGGCCGGACTCTGCTTTGGCTGATTGCGTTTTTGTCTGTCTCCGCGGCTTATCTTTATACTTTTCCGCAGGCTAATGTCTTTTACGCCGGCATCGTTCTATGTCACGCATTTGCCGGAGTTGCGGCATCGATCACCCTCTTAGTTCTTCTCATTCCACTGCTCCGAGAAGGTACGGCGTTTACGCGGCTGGGATGGCTGCTTGCCTTGGGCGGCGCAGTTCTCGGCTGCATCCTTATTAAGACAGGGACGGCAAGAACTGAGTGGAATTGGCTATATCTGCACATCGCGCTTTGTCTTGCCGGAGTCGGATTGCTGTTTGCCGAATGGCTCGGCAAACGTGGCTGGCTTTCGCTGGGGTTCGGCAGTTCGCTGATTCGGGTTGTCGTCATCCTTATTGCGTTAACTGGGTTGGGTGCTGGGGCGCGCTATCTGCGTGTTAGCCGCTGGCAGAATCAATCGAAGATTATGAACCCGGAAATGCCGCCCTTGAATATGAACGGCGAGGGCGATGGACCGTCAGGGCCGTTCTTTCCTAGCTCGGCACAAGTCTATGGCGGACAGAAGATTCCCAGCAGTTATTTCATGGAGTCCGATTCTTGCCAGCGCTGCCATCAGGATATTTACAAACAGTGGTCAGGATCGGTTCATCATTTTTCTTCGTTCAACAATCAGTGGTATCGCAAGTCCATCGAATACATGCAGGATGTGGGCGGCACCAAGCCGTCGAAATGGTGCGGCGGCTGTCATGATCCGGCGGTGCTTTACAGCGGCATGATGGACACGCCGATCAAACAGATCGTCCATACGCCGCAAGCGCAGGCGGGATTGGGCTGCATGATGTGCCACTCCGTTGCTAAGGTGAAGAGCACGATGGGCCAGGCGGACTTTTACCTCGAGTATCCCAAGCTGCACGAGCTGGCCGCCAGCAAGAATCCAATTGTGCGCTCGCTGCATGATTTCCTGATCCGGCTGAATCCGGAGCCCCATCGGCGAGTGTTCTTGAAGCCCTTCATGCGGGAGCAGACGGCGGAATTTTGTTCCACCTGCCACAAAGTGCATCTGGATCAGCCGGTCAATCACTACCGCTGGATACGCGGATTCAACGAATATGACAACTGGCAGGCGAGCGGCGTGTCCGGGCAAGGTGCGCGGTCGTTTTATTATCCGGCGAAGTCGGCGCAGTGCGCGGATTGTCACATGCCGATGACACGCTCGGAAGATGCAGGGAACATAAACGGATTCGTACACTCACATCGTTTTCCGGGAGCGAACACAGCGATTCCGACGGCGAACGAAGATGAAGAACAGTTGAAGGCGACGGAAGACTTCTTGAAGGATAAGAATGTCAGCGTGGATATTTTTGCGCTTTCGACGGCCGCGCCAGAGAGTAAGACCGGGCTATCGAGTCAGAGCGAATTGGCGACGACGTTTGCCGTGGGCGAAGAGTCGGAGATGAAGGCGGTGCCGGCTGAAGGTGAGGAAAGCGGCAATGCTGTCCCCGTCGAAGCCGTGAGTGCTCCGCTGAATCGGATGCAGGCAGCGGTTCGTCGAGGAGATTCGGCGCGAGTGGATGTTGTCGTTCGCACCAAGAAGGTCGGACATTTCTTCCCCGGCGGCACCGTGGATGCCTACGACACGTGGCTCGAATTGAAGGCTGTCGACGATAAGGGCCAGACAATTTTCTGGAGCGGCATGGTCGAAGATGGCGGCAAAGGCCCCGTCGAAAAGGGCGCTCACTTTTATCGCTCGTTGCAGATCGATGCGCATGACAATCCCATCAATAAGCGCAATGCGTGGGCGACGCGGGCCGTGGTCTACGTACATCTCATCCCGCCGGGTGCAGCGGACACGGTACATTTCCGCTTAAAGATTCCGGAGAAGACGGGAAATAAGATTACGCTGCATGCGCGCCTGCTATATCGCAAATTCGCCTGGTGGAATACGCAGTTTTCATTTGCAGGAGAGCCGGAACATGGTCAGCCTGACTCAATGGCTGGAGATCCGCACGAAGGATTGGCGGTCACACGCGATTACGATGATCGCGCTTTCGCTTTCACCGCGCCGTTGAAAGGCGTTTCGGCGAAACAAGAAGAGATTCCGGATGTCCCAATCGTTGCGGTCGCGGAGAATGAGGTGACTCTGAACGTTCTGCCTCGCGGCGCCCCTATGCCGCAGCCGAAACAGGTCTTGCAAGCGACCGATTGGCAGCGTTGGAATGACTACGGCATTGGATTATTTCTCCAGAGCGATTTGAAATCAGCGGCTGCCTCGTTTCAGGAAGTCACTTTGATCGATCCGAACAATCCCGATGGATGGGTGAATCTTGGTCGCTGCGCGGTGCAGGAAGGCGACATGACGCGCGCCCGAACCGTCCTGGAGAAAGCGCTGGCGTTGGCTCCCGACCTCGCTCGTGCGAATTATTTTTATGCGCGAGTGCTGCGAAGCGACGGCAAGTACGATGACGCGGCGGCGCATTTACGAGAAGTGCTCAAGCAATATCCGCGAGACCGCGTGGCGCTGAACGATCTGGGACGCATTCTGTTTCTGCAACGCAAATACTCGGAAGCGGTCACGACGTTGCAGGAGGTGCTGGCCATCGATCCCGAGGACTTGCAGGCACACTACGATCTTATGCTGAGCTATCGCGGACTGGGCAATAACACGCAGGCGCATGAACATGAGTTGCGATATTTGCGCTTCAAGGCGGATGAATCGGCACAGGCGATTACTGGCCCTTATCGTCAGACGCATCCTGAAGACAACAATGAGCGGCAACTGATTCACGAACATGTTTCGGTGCCGTTACCTGTGATGGAGGCTGGCAAAGTGATCAAACGAACTGCGAATGCGAAAACCGTTGTGCCGATGGGGCGCGTGGGTGGCGCGCAATGAAACTGCGAATCGCACTTCTCCTCAGCGTCCTGAGTCTGCCTCTCGCCGCGCAAACCGTGACCTTCCGCGACATCACGGCGCAGGCTGGAATTCATTTCACTCACACCAACGGCGCTTTCGGAAAAAAATATCTGCCTGAGACCATGGGGCCGGGTTGCGCCTTCATCGACTACGACAATGACGGCTGGCCGGACATTCTGCTGATCAATGGGACGAATTGGCCGGGCAGGCCCAGCGCAGCGTCTACGATGAAGCTCTACCACAACAATCACGACGGCACGTTTACCGACGTTACCGCGAAGGCTGGACTCGCGATTCCCATGTTTGGCATGGGCGTGGCGGTGGGTGATTACGATAACGATGGCTTCGACGATTTCTTCGTTACCGCTCTGGGTCAGAGTCATCTTTTTCATAACAACGGCAACGGTACGTTCAGCGATGTGACGCAAACGGCCGGCATGTCCGGGGTCAGCGAGTTTTCGACCAGTGCGGCGTGGGTGGATTACGATCGCGACGGCAAACTCGATCTGGTGGTCGGAAATTATGTGCAGTGGTCGCAGCCCGGAGATTTGTTCTGCACCCTCGACGGCACGCACAAATCGTATTGCACTCCGGAGTCTTATAAAGGATCATCCGCGCGCCTGTGGCATAACCTCGGCAATGGCAAGTTTGAAGACGCCACGCAAAAGGCTAAGTTCTACGATGCGACCTCGAAGACTTTGGGCGTTGCCATTCTCGACGCCAATGGAGACGGCTGGCCCGATATTCTGCTGGCGAACGATACTCAGCCCAACAAACTTTATCTCAATCGGAAAGATGGAACGTTTGAAGAGTCGGGCGTTTCCGCTGGCATCGCTTTCAGTGAAGATGGCGTCGCCCGGGCAGGCATGGGAGTGGACGCCGACGACTTTGATCGCTCAGGCAGGCCGAGCATTATCATCACAAATTTTGCCAACCAGATGCTCTCGCTGTACCACAACGAGGGCAACGGATTGTTTGTCGACGAAGCGCCCAGTTCGGAAGTCGGGCGCGCAACGCTGGTGACGCTGGGATTCGGCTGCTTCTTTTTCGATTACGACAACGACGGTTGGGACGACATTTTCGTATCCGACGGCCATATCGAAGATCAGATCGAGAAAGTGCAGAAGCGCGTCAGCTATGCGGAGCCTCCACATCTTTTTCGAAATCTCGGTGCGGGAAAATTTCAGGAAGTGACGGGGACGATGGGTTCAAGCTTTGCATCCCCAAAAGTCGGGCGGGGCGCGGCTTATGCGGACATTAATAATGACGGATTCCCTGATCTACTGCTGACCACGAATGGCGGCAAAGCTTTTCTCTTCGAGAGTGATGGCGGCAAGAATCATAGTCTTCGGGTTCGGCTGGTCGGCACGAAGTCGAATCGCGATGGCATTGGCGCATCGGTGAAGGTAACATCCGGCAAAGAATCGCAGACTAAACTGGTGCATAGCGGATCAAGTTACCTTTCGCAGAGTGAGCTTACGCTGACGTTCGGTCTCGGATCTTCGACCAAATCGGACGGCATCGAAGTCGACTGGCCCAGCGGGCAGGTGGATAAGCTGGTGAACGTAGACGCGGGGCAGACCCTGACTTTGCAAGAGGGTAAAGGGATTGTAAAAAAAGTGCCCTACGAAAAGTTCGCGAAGGCAAAGTAGAAGCCGGCCGCTGATCGTTTGGGTTGACTCATGAAACTTGCACGCGTCATTCTTTTTACAAGTCAGATCGAAGCAATGAGCAAATTCTACGGCGAAGTGCTCGGGCTCGAACAGGTTACGAACGAAAAAGGCTGGCGAGAGTTTGCGGCGGGCGGGGTCGGAATCGCGCTTCATTCCGGACCATCGTCGCCGGGCCGCAAGGGACCAAAGATCGTTTTCCACGCTCCAGACGTCGCGGCTTTGCGTGAGACATTGGTGGCGCGAGGCGCGCGTTTCGGCAAGGTGCGCCAGGGAGAAATATTCTGCCTTTGCGATGGCAAGGATCCAGACGGTAATCCGATTCAATTGTCCAATCGTTGAAGGTTGAATCACAACAACCCTAACCGGAGGAGTAAAGTGGCAAAGCTGCTCGTCAAGCGTGCGACCCTGATCGCCATCGTTTTCTCGCTCGCTAACTTCACGCAGGCAACGCCCTCCGACGAAGCCGCACGCGCCAACAATCTAGGCGCAGCCTACATGAATCAGCAATTGTTCGAGAAAGCGCGCAAGTCGTTTGAACATGCTTTTGAACTGAATCCGGAGCTGACGATTGCGCGAATGAATGAGGGGATCGCGCTGCTCAATCTCGCCGAAGTCGATGAAGCGGCCAAGATTCTAGAAGAATCGGTTAAGCAAAACCCGAACGACCCCCATGCCTGGTACAACCTCGGCTTGTTATACAAGAACACGAGCGATCCTTCGCGTGCAGTGGATGCGTTTAAGCGGGTGATTACGATCGATGCGAACGATCCTGATACCTGGTATTTCCTCGGCTCGGTCTATTCGCAGCTCAAGCAATTTCCTAATGCAATCGACGCGTTTCAGCACGCACTTAAGATCAATCCATTGCATGCGTCGTCGCAGTTTGGATTGGCTCGTGCCTACCAGCAAGCGGGCGATGTCGCGCAGGCTAGGGAACGGCTGGCGCGCTTTCAATACATCACGCAGAACAAATTGGGCGCGGCGATCACGCTGGCGTACGGCGAGCAAGGCAAGTATTCGCTGGTGGAAGAGTCGGCGGAGGGCGTAGAGAAGGTCCCGCCCGCAATTGATGTGCGCTTCGAAGATGTGACGGGTGCGACTGGGATGACCTCGAAGGCGGGGCCGCGTGATGTAGCCGGATATTTTGGTCCCGGAGCCTGTTTTTTCGACTACGACGGTGATGGTTACCCCGATCTCTTTCTGCCGGATAATGGGCCGCAGGGCGGTATGGTTTTGTATCGCAATCTCCGCGATGGTCAGTTTGAAGATG
>Ga0181525_10002708_pt1 | contig 14351 bp, 15 predicted proteins | sample PEATcosm2014_Bin_48_FD_121100 | JGI IMG/M metagenome (GOLD analysis project Ga0181525, IMG submission 121100) | Peatland microbial communities from MTU Mesocosm Facility, Houghton, MI, USA - PEATcosm2014_Bin06_10_metaG | ecosystem: Environmental > Terrestrial > Soil > Wetlands > Peat | place...
ATGAACTTGGTGGTCCCGCCATTCACAATGGCTCAGACGAGCAGCAGCGTTCCTTCGACTCCACCTGCCGCAAGTTGCATCGGTTCCTTGAATCCTGACCCACAGATTCCCCGGACGAGCCAAGTTTTCAAACTCCAGTGCCGAGAGGGGCAGAAGCAACTCGACTACAGCGACGTTTTCACCCGTCTCAGCAGAGCCAAAAAGGAAATTAGACAGCTTGAAGTAGGGGATAGGCTGTTGGCCTTGCCGAGCATGCGCGTTCGCGCGAAAGAGCGCATCGTAGAATTCATCGCTTACGAGGGTCCTGTTGGAGTGAATCCGCTGATCTTCGACGCATCGACAGGAACGGAACGCTTTGAGCCGCTGACCGGTAAGCAGGTGATTGCGACGAGAACATACGGCGTAGTTGACTTAGAGAATCGCGAGACGATCATCGAATACAACCACCGAGGAGCGAAGGCGCACGACATAACGGTGCTGTTGGAGGAGGCCGGTCGGAAAAGTGGAATGGGGGCGCAGTTTGCAGTGGAGATCAACCCCACGGTAGATGATTCGTTCTTGGCGGCGCTTGATCGATTTGGGCGTATTAAGCTGGCAAACATGAAGGTCGCCCGCCCGAATTTCGATTGGACCGATAACTACGAGGGCTTAAACCAAGTTGGCGCAGATTCCAACGGGCGAACGGTTGATTTAACTGTCGTAGCTCATCGCAGCGATAGCCTCGCAAAAGATCAGGGGATTGTTCAATATATTCGGGACATGATTAACGGGAAGGTAAGCAGTCTCAAGGGTGCGTCAGTTGAAGGAGTGCGCCAAGGGGAGGTAGCGGAAACCAGGATCTCGCTCGGAAACTACGTGATCCACCAGAAGATCTCCGTCAAAGTTGACGCCAACGGCCATGCTGTTACCGACGATATACAGAGTAAGTTGGTTGCTTTCCTGCTCTCGCGCAGGAAAGCTCTGCATGTATGATCAAGCCTCTTCGGGCTTACGGCCAACAGGAAGTGAAGCCGCGCCTCCGCCGGATCATGGTTCAACCTCAAGTTATTTTGGCGGTCGCTATTTTCGGTGCGTGCTTTTTATTCGGAGCTCGATTGTCGGCTGCGGAGCTTAAGCTAAGCGATATCGTTGGTATGATCCTGACGTACGCAGCGATTGCATTTGGATTCTGCATTACCGGGATGGCGTTAGTGCTGACTTTACCGAGCGACAAATTCCTTAGTGCTTTGCAAGCGCACAGACTTAGCGATAGCGGTCAGAGCTCATATCTCGACCTTTTGTTCGTGTTCTCATGGACTGCCGTTTGCCATTGGCTCCTCGTCGTCGTGGCGATCATTGCAATGCTTGTCAGGGGTACGGTTCCGGTGCTCTTGAATGAATGGGACGGCTGGGGTTGGCGCGTTTTGATCTCTTGGTTTTTCGGTCTGTGTGCATACAGCTTGATCCAGTTTCTTTTGACCGTCATTACTCTTTCGCAGGTCGGTCAGCTCTATTCCAAAGAACTGTCAAAGACCGGCAACCTGCCCAAGCCCAATTAGCGGTGCCTTCAATTCGTCACGAAACGGATCATGGGCGACACCGACATGCGCGAACGTACGGTGCGGCAGTATATGCAGCCGCGGTCGAGCTGTTCGACCGTACGCAGTGCAGTGAGGTAAAGGTACTCTTCTTGGAAGCTGAGGCGCGCGCCTGTGATCTAACAGGCTCTTAGAAAGCTTATGCCACGTGCCTTTTGTTGCGATCACGTTAAGCGTGGCCTGTTTGAAAGATGACAGTCATTGATCGCGCTTTCCAAGCGGGGAATCTGGATACCACAACAGTGCGAAAAATGATCCGCTCTCTCCCTTAGGCTCCCGGAGTGTTCTTAAAGTGAGTCGCTCATTTTTCACAATTACCTCGCTTACCTTCAAATGTGCATATTCCGCGTCTGTATAGACTATTGCCAATAATGCCTCCCGATCGATTGTGGACATGCGCGGCCCCAGTATGATGCCGTTAAGAACATCTGGAGATAGAGAGAATAAGTGAATGTTATTTTCTACCCGGTCGGCAGACCGGAGTTTGCGTACCTGTCGCCATTCTCTCTCAAACGCCCACTTAGCATCCTTTTCGAACATGAGAGCGGCCCCATCAATAGTGTTAGAGGAATATGTCCGGCGGCGACTGTATATTACCGGCTCAAGATTATTAAGCCACCGAGGACCTTCCTCTGGGAAAAAGAATCGATGATCGGGTCGGAAACTAATTATGAAACCGGCGGAATTGTTGGCATAGTGCGCCCACATTGCTGGGTGGAGGGGATCTTCCGTTAATGACAGAACACCGAATTCAGATCGCATCGCATGGATGTAGCTTTGAAGAAAACGGTGCATCGCGCCATGGCCGGCCCGCAGAAACTCTACGTTCAGGTCAACAAGAACTTGTACTACCTCAGTAGGTAACTCTGGATGCTCCTCCGCCAGCCGACGAGAACCGTACGAGCGGGCGACACTTTCGCCGAGAGCATCGCTATCAACTAACCGGGGTAGGAAATCGGTGAGATCATTGCTTACAGCGGGAGGAGTGAATCGAATCAATCTGTTCTTAAGTACATCCAGTCGATCTGGACCCACGTATTTGTGAAGACTGTTTAATGTTGACAATTTAGCGAGATACGCACGGACATCTGATCGGACCTTCGAGAATGCAGGGCGGGGCACAAGCTTAGGTTGTTCGCCTGACCGAATACTATACTGCCTCATGCTAGCTATTTTGTGTGCACGAGTGACGCCACATTTTGGACAGGTACACTCTACAGTTCCGGAGCCACCAGTATAAATATCGATCGCCGACGGATTATCCCACTCCAAGACGATAAGACGTCTGCAAGACCGACAACGCACAGCGGTGAAGTATTGTGGGTCCTGACTCATTGTGATCGTACCTGTTTTCCTCCGACTTCTTCCTACTCAGTTTCTTACACTACTACGTTTATGCGCTTAGCGATCTGGCCCTTAGTCGGACCCACGGCTCGGGGGCAGAACCGGCGGTCATTGAGGGGTACACTCTAGAAAATGTTTTTGCGCCGATGCGAATGTCGCGTTAGCCGAACCCGCGATTCAACTCTGACTGAGGCGTGAGGTTCCAGTTCGGAAAGGAGTATATTTGAGAATGTGCGAAGCTGTCCGAGTTGTCCCTTCTAACAAGGACATAAAACCCGCTGAGGCGTCGCCCTCGCGAGATAGCTTCTCGTGCTCAATATATGTCTTTCTTTTGTGGGTTTAGCGGTTATGGTTTTCGGGTTTGGGTCACTGATGGCCCTGTGGACAACTCGCTCTTGATAGTTGGGGCCCGTCATGGTACCGCCTCCTTGACACCGCCCCTGGTGGACGTATCATAAAGGACGTTATCACATATTCTTTATGGCCGAGGAATTAACCAAAAACGAGGAGGAAAATACTCGGGTAACGGGCGCGCCGGAGCCCCTGGACGAGGTTGTTGAGATTGACCCCGCTGACTTTGTCGATCCCGAGGAATTTGGATTCCGCCGCTTGCGCGTCCATGAGTGACCTCATTCCCGTCTCCCAACGGAAACTTGCGGCCGTCGATGCCGGCGCCGGCAAGCTGCCGAAACTCTTCTTGCAGTCGCCGGATGCGAGCAAACGTTTTTGGGAATTCTTTACCGCGAATATCCGCAACCGCAACACGCGCAAAGCCTATTTCGTGGCGGTCACGCAATTTTCCGATTGGTGCGACGCGCGGAAGCTCCTGCTGCACAAAGTGCAACCCATTCACGTGGCGTCGTACATTGAGTCGCTCATGGAGACGCATTCAAAGCCGACCGTGAAGCAGCATCTTGCCGCGATCCGCATGCTCTTCGATTGGCTCGTCACCGGGCAGGTGATTCCCCTGAACCCCGCGCACGCGGTGCGCGGGCCGCGCCACAGCGTGAAGAAGGGCAAAACCTCCGTGCTCTCCGCCGAAGAAATGCGCACGCTCCTCGATGCAATCAAGATCGACGCCTTGATCGGCCTCCGGGATCGCGCCTTGATCGCGCTCATGGGATATACCTTCGCGCGCGTAGGTGCGGCGGTCCAGATGAAAGTCGAGGATTACTATATCCAGAACCGGCGCGGATGGGTCCGGCTCCACGAGAAAGGCGGCAAGGTGAACGAGCTCCCCTGCCATCACAACCTCGAAGAGTATCTCGATGCGTGGCTTACCGCCTCCGGCCTGGGGGCGGAACCCGGCGCTCCCCTCTTCCCGACGCTCCGGTACGGCAAGCTCGTAGGCCGTACGCAGCTTCCGCAGCAGAACGCCTATGCCATGATCCAGCGCCGCGCGAAGGCAGCAGGCATCGCGACCAAAATTTCCTGCCACAGCTTCCGGGCTACGGGGATCACTGTGTATTTGCAGAACGGCGGAAAGCTCGAAGTGGCCCAGCAGATGGCGGGCCATGAGTCGGCCCGCACGACGGGCCTCTACGACCGGAGGAACGACGCGGTGGCGCTCGATGAGATCGAGCGGGTCGTGTATTGAACGAGCCAAGCGTGGCGCATGAGTCGCCACGCACGACAAAGCTCTACGAGCGGACGAGCGATGAAATCACGCTCGACGAGGTGAAGCGGATTGCAATTTGAAAATGCGGCGATATTAGTACTCCTCCAAACCGGTTAAATAACACACTGAATAAAAAGAGCCACTCGGAAGGAGTGGCTTTGAGTTAGAACTGATATGTCGCCGGAACTGGAACGGCCTTGCATAGACATGTCGCAAAGAGGAGATTGTGCAACGTGCGCAGCAGCGATAGGTCCCGCAGGCGTAATTTGTGATTCTCCTATGCCGCATCCGCGAGCGGATGAACGCAGTTCGGACATCGGGAAATCCTTGATATTTTCGGTGACGAGGGTGCACCCGTACGCGATGCACACCGCCGTAATCGTAACATCTTGTACGGAGAGAACTTTACCCCGATGCGCATACTGGGCCTTGAGCAGCCCCGCCCGCTCCGCGATCTCAGCCGTGGTTGGCAGGAATACCAGACTCTTCATGAACGCGCGCGTCGCTTTCTCCTCGCGAGGGCGCATACCCGCGTATATCTCAGTGATCGTAATCGAACACGCTGCCAGCGGGTGGCCTTCGTCAAGGAGTTTGCTCACCAGAAGCTCGGCGTCACTGTGCCGCCGGAGCACATTCACGATGATATTCGTGTCGAGAAGAAACGGGTTCATCGAGAGCGCTTGCGGAATTGCCCTTTGAAGCGCGCCTCAGATTCGCGTCGCAGCTTTCTGACCCACGGTGCAGCACCCTGCTTGAGTTCGGGATGATCTTCGTCTTTCCACACGCCCACGGCGGCTTTAAGCGCGCTCCGCTGCCGGAGGATCAGCAGTTCCTTGCGGACCGCCTCTGCGACGAATTTGCTGCGGTTTCGTTTATCAACGAGCCGCTCCAGGTCGGCGTGGACTTCTTTCGGAAATGTGATGTGGGCGCGGGATGTACTCATGGGTAGATTTGTCTTATTGATAAGTTGAATTGTACTGGCCTTGGCCACTTGTCAAGGCCACGCATGTTACTACAAACGCGAACAGAAATGTTCGTGGAATTGTGTCGCCAATCTCCTCTTCACGACAGATCTATGCAGGTAATCCACGCTGGTATGGTAGAATTTCCAGAACGTGGAGCCATCGCTTAGCCTAAAAACTAAACAAGTGTTGCCACTCCCAAAAGAACAATGACCGATAAAGATCTCCTGACTAAGTTAAACTATGGATCTATTCCCGTGCGAATCCCCTTACGCATAAGGGAAACGTTATATGCTATATATCGCTCCCTGTCGCCGATTTAGATGATACCGACGGGCGGTCTCTTGAGCTTATGGAACAGGCTGTTGTGCGTTGTCCCCGCACTCAGGTACGCGTCCGCCGGTGTCACATGCCTCCGTCTGAGGTGTTTTGGAGCCGAGATCATTTGATCCGCGCGTGCATCGATCCTCGCCTGCATGGTGCGAATGGGGCGCGTCTCGGGATACCCCCGGCTCCCAACCCTGCGGCCCCCACCGTCCTGGTCGGCCTCGCAGGGGCGCGAGACGCTCATGCAGTGTTCGTAAAAGGTTCTGCCTGTCGCGATACTCTTGAATATCGTCCGCGACCCAGGCGAAGAGGATGCCGCATATCAACCCAAGAACGCCGAGGCAGAGCGCTGTTTCACTCATACCCTGATTAGTCCGCCGAAGCGGTTGTGGCTCTCGCCCGAACAAATCGCGCAGGCGCACTTCTACGAGTCGCTTGGCCCACAAGCGCTCGTTGGCGCGGCGAAGATCAATACAACTCGCTTTGAACGCCTGCTGCCGCATACTGGCGCGATTGAAGCTTTGACCACGGTACAAGTAAGAAAACCAGCCGGTCAACGGTAACAGGCTGACCGGCCAGTGCCCCCACGAAACGTCGGCATCGTGGTCGTTCCGGGCAACCTCATTATCCATCTCCGCGATTCAGTCAACCGGGCTTCGGCATTTGGTTGGTATCTTTTATCCGGCGCTTGAAAGCCGTCCATCTGATTCTTATGACAGGCCTTCACCGACAAAGCCCGCTTGCCGACTGGCCAACTAAAAAAATCTGAGTGTTGTGACTGGAACCATGCGATGCCCAAAACGGCTTGAGAGCAGATCCGCGCTGCGCCACTATTCCTTCACAATGTCACAAATATTTTCGGGTCTCGTACTCTGCCTCGGGCTCTTGGCATTCATGCTCAGGCGCATTCGCCCAGGTAGTAAGAAGAAACGCGGCAAGCGGCGGGAGAACGGCCATGACCGAGCCGCAAAGCGGGAGAACTGGTATTACCGCCCCCACTGGGAGAAATCAGAGGCTACGGGCGCGAGCAAGCACCGTAACTTTCTGAGCAGGCGTGACCTAGTAGAGTCCGGCCCGCAAAAAAAAGAACACAGTATAACCTGCGAATAAAGTGGGTCTGGGTGCAGCGAGAATATCAGCAACCGAGCGGTGTATCAAGGACAAGGTGCTCTACCGGTTCGAGAACGACCAGTGGTGCTGGATCGATCCTGTCAGCAATCTTTTTTCATATGTAATCCGTACTGGCCGACTCTCTAACACGCGTTTCAGCGCCGATGAATTTCATTGTGGAAAGCAATTGAAAACATCCGCGCCATGTCAAAGCACCAGTTTCTTGTGTTCTCGCTCCTTTTGTGCGCCCCGTTTGTGGCACCCGCACAGGTTATCCAGCCAAACAATGTTACGCTCGGACCGTCGCAGACCGAGCAGTTCAGCGTTACGAGTGATCAGGCCATCCAGTGGTCGATCCTGCCCTCTGGCCTGGGATCGATAAGTCCCACAGGGCTCTATACTGCGCCCGCGTCAATTGGCGAGACATCGACCGTCTTCGTATACGCCTATCCCGTCGGTACAACACAGGGATACATGGCCCAAGTCACGCTCGGTGCCACTCTTGGGACACCGAGTTCGATGTTACTTTCTCCTTCATCGACTTCGGTAGTCGCCGGGCAATCGAGGCAATTCACTGCCGAAGTCAACGGAACCGCCAGTCAAAATGTCTCATGGTCTGTTTCCCCATCGATTGGTAGCATCGCGAATGGACTATACACTGCACCACACTTCGTCAGTTTGGTAAGTATTATTAAGGTCTTGGCAACCACTGTCGTCGGCACTCAGACAGCCACTGCGACTTTGCTGTTGCTCCCGGGGATGACGACTGTTCCTGGCGTCAGCGTATCAGTTTCCCCTTCCCTGGTCACCGTGGAAGAAGGACAAACGCAGCAGTTCACGGCAGCGGTATCGGGGGCTGCGAACACGGCAGTCACCTGGTCACTGTCGCCGCAAATCGGCAGCGTAATCGATGGAACGTATTTCGCCCCCCTCACGATAACCGCCCCTCAGCAGCTCCAGGTGATCGCGACGAGCGTCGCGGACCCAAGCGAGAGCGCGGCTGCGACCGTGACCCTCATCCCGGTCGGCGTGTCGATCACACCCAGTTCAGTGGCGCTGGGGACCGGAAGTTCTGCAAGTTTTTCCGCTTCAGTCATGGGGGCGAGCAACACCGCTGTCGCGTGGTCACTCAATCCGGCTGTGGGGGCGGTCGTAAATGGAATGTACACTGCCCCGCTATCGATAAGCAGCCCGCAAGCGATCACGCTCACTGCAACCAGCCTTGCGGATTCAACGAAAAGCGCAAGCGCAACGGTCAACCTTACCGTAAATACGCCCCACTTCGGCAAAGATGGTTCCGAACTGACGGCCTATGTTCCGGGAAACTCTATGTTTGTGAGGGACATGTTCTTTTCGTTACAGAACAACTTTCCCCAGTATGTGAGCGCTTTCAACGCAGCGGGAGTGAATACGCTCGAAAGCGGTTTTTATCCGCCGACCGCAGGTTACAGCGGTTCCCAAAACGATATGCTGGCATGGCAGGCATCCCTCACGGGCAGCGTCAACGCCGCTAACATCGCGGCGGCCATCAATGCCGGTTTCAAGATCATTCTGACGGGAGATGACCTGGCACGCGGCAGCGACGCGGTTTATGCCAACACACGCGGCCCGGCTATGTCCTGGAGCGTGAATCCGATAAGCTACGCCTTTACATGGGCCAAGAATTTGCCGGGCGTCTTAGGGATTGCGATGGTTGACGAAATCACATCTCAATTCGCGGCACCCTTTCCTCAAGGGCTGCTTGGTGCGGCGGGAGGGCCCCAGACCATCACGTGCGTAAACGATTTTTGTAACGTGGACTGGCCATCACCGTATTACATCGGCAATGGTGCCCAAACGTTTCTGATCTCAGGTGCAACGAGCAATCCCAACCTGAACCGCCCGGTCACGAATCTGTACACGATGGTCGGAAGCACGTGGGGTCCCCGCGACTGGCAAGGCTTCAACTTTACCTCCACCGGCGTTGGTACGCAAACGTTCACACCCGCTACCGATCCTTCTTTAACATTCCAGATGTTTGCAGCGGCCCCGGAAGGCCCAAGTGGCACTGACTACGTGCACAATGACGCCATCCAAGATATTATGGCGAACATCAACGCTGTTCCCGGTGGTCCGCCGAATATTTCCTGGCCAGCGGCGGCATTGGCGCCCCCGCAGAATTTTGCTGCCTGGGCCGGAGATCCGCGAGCCGGTGACTACGCCGACCTCTATTTCACATTCTTCGGAAGCGCCAATCCCAGCAGCTACGCAATGAGCGATGGTCTTTCAGCATTCAATGCCGCCTGGAACGCGAAGGCTCCCGTGGCACAGCCGAACAAACCAATTCTCCTGGAAGCGAGCAACGTCGGCCTGGGGTACAGCATTGTCGGCACGCCCATGTCGGTTGCAAGCTTCGACGGGGTAAACCTGCAATTCGCCGAGCCGCACGGGGTTGAGGCGGCCATCGTGGGCGTTACTCGCCTTAATTTCAGCGGCAGCCCCAACGCCGGGTTCGACGGGAACTATTACGTATACAACGTCGTTGATGCCTACACCTTGCAGGTCTACAAAGCGAATCCCTCGGGTCCCACGGTATCGGGGAATATTACCGTGTCCTTTTCCGATGGTCAAAGCGTGTCACTTACCTTCCCCAATAGCGCTAACCTCAACGGCACGGGAGTAAGTTTCACCGGCGCGCCCTATTGCGTTAGCCTGGATAACTTCGGCCAGATTGCGACCATTTCAGGGACCTCCTATCCCCCCTATAACGGGCGATGGTTCGTCTATCCTTTTGCTGACCAGGGGTTCAGCGGCAGCAGCAGTTGTAATTGGTACGTGCATCTTGCTCCGTTGCTCACCGGGCAACCTGCCACCGGCGGCACCGCCTCGCTCATTGCGGATAACTACTACCATGCAGGGGTTTCGCCGGTTACTTCGCCAGGGGTGACGGCGGATCTTGTGGCCGCAAACATCGCCTACGCCGCAGAACAGGGCGCGGCCGGCGCGAGAGTCTATATGTTTGGCGGCGGCGATTCAAATCACAATGCTCAACTCAACGGATGTTTCGATAGTTGCTCTACGCAGGTAAATGCCGATCCTTTTTACAATGGCCCTGACGCTCAAGCCATCTGGCAAGGCATGAGTAACGCCTTCAATTTTATCGGTCAGATAGAGCCCTATCTGCTGCAACCGCAATTGCCATCGCCTTCCTATACACCCACGATAATCACTGCTGCGCGCACCTCCGCTTACGGCAATCTGCTGCTCATGACCGATTTCGCGGATGCACCGGAGCTAATAACAATCGATCTCAGCCCATATAACACGTTCGGCGGTACGGGAACCATGTATTTAGTGAACGGCGAGCAGTTTACGCAACAAAAAATCTCCGGGACTTCGCTTCAAGTCACATTTACTCCGGGCCTGACAGTTGGGTTTACTTTTTCCACGGGAAATTAGATGGCTCCCAACCAGATTTTTGGCGGGTGGGTCACCCAGCGGCGTAAGCGATCGCTCACGGACTTGTGCAAGAAAAGGGAAATGGCGTTCCATTTTAAGGCGAGTCGGCCCGTTAAACGCGGTCTCGGATCATGAAGGTTTCAGCTGTTCCGTTGGTCCTTGTGGCGCGAGAACGTCTTCTGTCATAGATGGGAAGTCCGCACAGGAAACACGCCATTAGCACTACCATAGGCGGCTCGGGGGTGGCAATGGTCGAAGCTTCGATTAACGCATAATCACCGTCCTGGAGCGTTCCGGAGGGGTCCTCAAGTATCGCGGTGAAATCCGGCTGAACCGTTACCGCAGAACCGTCATCCAGCATCAATGATGTTTCATCGAAGGTGCCGGTAAGAATTGCCGATGAGACCGAGAGACTCGTCGCGAGCGGCTGGCCGATGAAAGACAGGTCGCCGGTAGGGGTGAAGTAAGCGGAATCCGGGCCGAATGTCTCCGCTGTGAAATTGGAGAAGTTCACGGTCAGGCTCAAGTCCGAAAGCGGGACGGGGGTAGTGACCGGGAACAATGCATCAACCGAGTTGGAGCCCGTTTGATTGTAAATATCGAATTGCCCAGTTGAAGGTATTGAGAAATCTAAAAAACCAATGTTCACAGTACCCGCGAGCATGATTTGGCTGAGGACGGCACCTAGCGCAAAAACCACTAGAACGCGCGAATGCTTACGCATGTGACCTCCAGTTGTTCGACGCTCCGCGCCCGACGTAGGTCGGTTGCTGCCGGTGCGGGCCCAAAACGTTGCCCGCAGGTCGAGACTCGTTGAATTGCATCAACGGCTAACGGAGCGACCTGAGACTTGCAAATAATGTACCACAAAAGGAAACATAACTCCCGATTCAGTTTGAATTCAAAAACCGACGAAGCACTAAAAATGGGCTTTGTGGAGCTCCCGATTTATGGGTGGGCGATGGGCGAGTGGGCGTTCGGCTGCGCAACGCTCGGGCCACGCGGGTGAACAAAGACGTTACGACGGCAAGGCGTCGAGGACGGGCGGCGCTTCGGCTCGAACGACTTTCATTCTGGCAAAACACCTGCTCCTATGGCTGTCGAAATCTTGAAGTAGGATACCGGTCCGGCTTCTATCATCAAGTGACCCTTTTACATCCCACTCGCTTTCAATATCGAGCAGTAAAATGAGAGGTACGGGAATAACTGTGGACTCAATTGTAGCTATGTCCTCAAACGAAGTACGTTATTGGCTCTTATAATCTTTGAATGCGGTGTGCCAGTATTCGCGCCGATGAGTTTACCCTACGCGAGAGTCGTACTCCCCACTGGCTTACTCTCCAAAAACGATGTGACGGTCGATGAATTTCATTGTGGAAAGCAATTGAAAACATCCGCGCCATGTCACAGCACCAGTTTTTTGTGTTCTCGCTCCTTCTGTGCGCCCCGTTTGTGGCACCCGCACAGGTTATCCAGCCAAACAATGTTACGCTCGGACCGTCGCAGACCGAGCAGTTCAGCGTTACGACAAATCAAACGGTCCAGTGGTCCATCCTGCCCGCTGGAATGGGTTCACTAAGCTCCTCCGCTTTACACTGCGCCTTCGTCGATTGGCCAGACATCAACAGTCTTCGTATACGCCTATCCCGTCGGTGCAACTCAGGGATACATGGCCCAAGTGACGCTCACGGCCGAGTGCGGCGCGTTATCGATTTCGCCTTCATCGACTTTGTTAGCCGCAGGGCACTCGATGCAGTTTACAGCCGAAGCTAACGGAGCCGCCGACCAGAATGTTTCTTGGTCTATTTCCCCCAACGTTGGCAGCATCGCGAACGGACTCTATACAGCGCGCCGACAACAGTCGGCGCACCGACTCTCATAAACATTTCAGCAACGGCCTTCGCCAATCCCGGCGAAACCGCCGCTGCGTCGGTTCTCCTGATGCCACCGATAGATGCGGCTCCAGTCGTCTCGATCTCGCCAGGATCGGCCAATGTGACCCAAGGACAAACGCAGCGGTTCACGGCAGCGGTATCGGGGACTGCGAACACGGCAGTCACCTGGTCGCTGTCGCCGCAAATCGGCGGCTTAATCGATGGAACGTATTTCGCCCCGCTCACGATAACCGACCCTCAGCAGGTCCAGGTGATCGCAACGAGCGTCGCGGACCCGAGCGAGAGCGCGGCTGCGACCGTGTTCTTGACGTCGATTGCCGTGCCTTCCGAGTATCAGGATTTGTATCACGCTTTGAACACGCAAATTTCCGGGTTTAATGCCGCGATCAACGCGGGTTGGAATGGAAGCTCGTATCCATATCTCGACGCCCCGCAACTGCTCAGGGCAACGTCCAACCAATACACCCGGCTGCTCGGAAAGGGCTATTACGAGCAGGACGTAACGGAGCAACTCAATGAATTGCAGGCGCTCGGCGCGAACGCCGTTACCGTCCACATGAATTTTCCGATTCTTTATGAACCCTCTACACGTTTGCCGGGACCCCCGGTGATTATCAAGCGTTCATAAGTTTCTATCAACGCGTCGCACAGGACGTTCGCGCCCGAGGCATGAAACTCGTGATCGAAGCATCGCTCGGTATGCCCTTGATTGGGACCAACATTGGCGAGTATCAGGCTTACCTCGACACGTTGACATGGTCCGAATACGTGGCAGGGCGTGCCGCGAATGCCTTGGCGGTGGCGCAGCTGATCCAGCCGGACTACATGACGGTCATGACCGAGTCTGACAGCGAGCAATTCGTAAGCGGCCAAGCCAATCTCAGCACGGTACCTGGAGTCATTGAGCTCGTGCAAACGGTGCTTACCACCTTGCAGGAAGCCGGGGTGACGAATGTCGCGGTCGGGGCGGGAGTCGGCACCTGGACCGAAGATTACATGAAGTATGTTCAGGCCTTGGCCAACCTGCCCCTGGACTTTGTCGACATGCACATCTATCCCTTGAACAGGAGCTATTTCATGAATGCGCTCACGGCGGCCGATATCATCTAGGCGGCGGGAAAGCAGGTCGGTATAAGCGAATGCTGGGATATGAAAGAGCGGGACAGCGAATTAGGCGTCCTTCCCTACCCACCGATTTTCGCGCGCGACCCTTTCAGCTTTTGGGAGCCGATTGACATTTCGTTCCTCCAAGCAATCGTCAATTTTGCGAACTACAAACAGCTCGCGTTCATCTCGCCATTTTGTCGTGGACTATTATTTCGCTTATCTTGACTACGGCACATACGGCGCCCTGCCCGCGAACACTATCCTAGTAGATTCATATTCCGCTTCGTCGAGCGCCGTCCAGCTCGGTGCCTTTTCCCCTACGGGGCATGCATGGGAGAGCATGAATATCCCACCAGATACGACTCCCCCCGCTACTCCTAGCGCGACAATCGCCTACGTGATCGGGCAAACCAGAATTAACCTTCGATGGGACCCTGATACCGACAATGTCGGCGTTTCCGCTTATAACCTGTATCGCGACGGAGCTCTCATCGGAACGACGAGCGGCCTCGTTTATTACGACAGCGGGCTTTTACCTGGGACGGTGTACACCTATACGGTGACGGCAACCGACGCAGCGGGGAACATCTCGGCCATATCCGCGCCGTTGGTCGTTCAAACTACCGAGTAACGTGGTACCGCCATCCTCGGTTCCCATTAGCCGCGCGGGCATGGGATACACTACCGCTGTCCCGCCTGCTGAAGCGGAATACGCCATGTCATTAACCAACTATTATGCCCTATCTCGGAGACTAACTTAGGATTAACGACCACTCTCGTTCTGGACACCTTGCGGGATGGCACGCTTCCGCGTGGTCCGCACGCCGTATCGTCGCTTCGGCGCAGTCACGACTAGTTAATATCATTTCCATCCAGACTGCTCAGGGCGACGTGAAAAGAGAACATCTCATTCGCGCTCGCCCTTGCTAAGGAAATATGCCATACACCGAGATTTATGAACCTATCTATTGGG
>Ga0181525_10002709_pt1 | contig 14351 bp, 13 predicted proteins | sample PEATcosm2014_Bin_48_FD_121100 | JGI IMG/M metagenome (GOLD analysis project Ga0181525, IMG submission 121100) | Peatland microbial communities from MTU Mesocosm Facility, Houghton, MI, USA - PEATcosm2014_Bin06_10_metaG | ecosystem: Environmental > Terrestrial > Soil > Wetlands > Peat | place...
ACGTGGCGATCCGAATGGGGCCGTTTTCGAGTTCGAGGTCGACGACGTAGCCAAAGCCAAGGCGGAGATGTTGGCGTGTGGCTGTTCGCTCGTCGAGGAGGGCCGCACCCTTTGTCGCTGCTACCTGCGCCACCGCTTTGGCCTCGTCGTCAATCTCACCCAGTCCTTTTCGTAGCTAGGGAGACGCGAGGGCGGCGGGTGCCGGGGCGTCGGTTCCGACTGCGCGGTTTCGGCCGGCCTCCTTCCCTTCATAGAGGCGCCGGTCGGCCGTGCGCAAGAGGTCGGTGGCGTTGGCGGCTTCCAGGGGGAACGCGGCGACGCCGACGGTTACGGTGATCTCGGTCGTGTTCGCTCCGAGCCAGCCGGTGGCGCATGCTCGCGGGACGTCGGCGACGATGCGCTCGGCTGAGACGAGCGCATCGGCGAGGTCCGTCTGCGGCAACAGGACCGCGAACTCCTCACCACCGTAGCGGCAGACGCAATCCGAGACGCGGACGCTCGACACGATCGCCGTGGCGATCCGTTGCAGCACGCGATCGCCTTCCGCGTGGCCGTACACATCGTTGACGCGCTTGAAGTGATCGACGTCGACCATGAGCATGCTCAGCGGCCGGCCCGAGCGTTTGGCGATCTCGACGTAATTTTCGATGGCCTCCTCGAAGAAGCCGCGATTGTACACGTTGGTCAGCGCATCGCGCACGACGACTCGCTGCAGCTCTTCGTAGCGCTGCCGGTAGGTCAGGACGCGGAACATCGCCCGGAGTTCGCGTCCGTCGCCCGCGACCATCCCCTCGGAAGCGCCGAAATAGCGGAGATAGGCCGTAAGGAGGATCGAATAGATCAGCGCCGCGACCGTTTTCCCGACGAGTTGCGAGAGCAGGATACTCGGGAACGCCGCCTCGCCCGCGAAGGCCGCGGCAGAAAACGCGATGGAGTCGAAGTAGAGCGTCGCCAGCAGCGAGAAGAAGATCCGCAGAAAGACCGAGCGCGTATAGCGGCTCACGAACTCGTACAGCAGACAGACCAGGAGCGTGTCGAGGAAGAGAACGATTGCGCTGGCCGCCACGATACGTGGCTGGAGCATGAACAGCTGGGGCGCGATGTGATAGGGGTTGATCGCTACCGGCGACTGCAGTTGCGCCGCCGTGAACAGGGCCAGCACGAGTAGGAGTACGTTCGCTCCGGCCAAGCCGTAGATGAGCTTGCGCGCGTCGAGCGCGTCGGAGATCAAATACACGAACAGAACCAAGAACAGCACCGCTGGGAACAGCACGACCGAGCCTGGACTGACGACGAGCCAAGGAGTCAGTTGCGTGTAGACACCACCAGCGAGCAGGTTTGCGTACTGGAAGATGCCACCGAAGATGATGTAGACGAGCGATGGCCCGAACCATCCGCGCAGTCGAAACGCTGCCAACAGCACGACGCCGACGAACAGCGCCTCGGCGATCATGAGTGCCACCTGTTGCCCAGCCGCAGCGGACATGATGGTACTCGGCTAGATGGTCAGTCTGACGCCGGTGAGCATTTCGCTCAATTGGCGGATTGGTCGCTTGCTCCCTATGCGGCGGTCAGTGGTCGATGAACTTCGACGCTTCGCTCATGGTGGGATCGAGGCGGAGGTCTTCGTGCGCGTATTTGCGCTCCTCGTGACCGCCGGGTACTTCTACCCGCACGAGGATCTCGTGCGGGTGCACCGCTTTGACGGTCCCTTCTTCGCGGGTTCCGTCGATAGAGACCCGGTCGCCGACTTTCAACATCCCTGGCTCCTCGCTCGCAGCCAAACAACACTAGCCCAGCGCGAGCGGCGCGTCAACCGAAGAGCAGCGTGACGACGCCGACCAACGCGACGAACGAGCCGCTGAGGACCTCGCCGTAGCGCTCCAGCGGGCCGAGCGAGAGGCGCTCGATCCCGCGCAGGGCGGCCACCGAGACGGTGACGTACGTCGCGATCGTCGCCGCGCCGAAGACGAGTGCCATCGCGACCAGCACGCCCGCGCCCAGCGTCGAGGCGGCGAAGAATGCCGGCAGTCCCTCGATCATCGGCGACGAGCCCAGGATCAGCAGCAGCGCCGTGCGGCCGGTGGCGGCGTGTCCGTGCGCGTGGAGGACGGCTGCGCCGCCTTCGACGTGCCAGTCGGACAGGCTGTGTTCGTGCCAGTGGATGTGCTCGGTGCCGTCGGCGTGGGCGTGGCGATGGCTGTGCGCGAGCCCGCCCTGCGCATCGGCCTGCCCCGCCTGGACTTCGCGCCAGCCCGACCACGCGATCCAGCCGCCGAACCCGATCAGCGCCAGCGCGGCGACCCGGTTGACCAGCGAACCGTAGTGGACCGCGGCGAGCGACCCGACAGCCCAGCACAGCAGGCCCAGCGCGAGCGTCGAGCCGACGTGGCCGACGCCGGCCAGTGCGGCCGCGCGCGCCGTGCGGCGGCGCGACCATCCCTGGGCGCGAGCCAGCACCGCGATCGGGGCCCAATGGTCGGGGACGAGCGTGTGCAGCACGCCGATCGCGCCGACGGTGAGGATCAGGAGCCAGGCGTTGGCATTCGTCATCGCGCAGTCGGGCAAGGATGCCCGTCCGTTGGTTCGCCGCCGCGGGCGCCGTCCTTGCGACGCTGCTCCTTGGCGCCGCGGTGCCCGCGCAGGTGCCCCGGCCACCGACGCTCGTCATCGACGGCGATCCCGACTCGCTCGACACGATCCGCAACACCCCCTTCGGCTGGCTGCTGGGACCGCTCACGCAAGGCTATCTGTTCCTGGTCGACGACCGCGGTCGGCTCGTCCCCGACCGCGCGCTGCGCGTGCCGACCCAGGCGAACGGTTTGATCTCGCGCGACGGCCGCACCATCACCTACGAGATTCGCACCGGACGCTGGAGCGACGGCGCGCCGTTCGACGCGCACGACGTCGCGTTCACCGTCGCCGCGTTGCGCAACCCGCGCACGTCGGTCCCGGACACGTCGGCCGTCGCGCCGATCGCCGCCGTCTCGGTCCCGCGCCCCGACCGGCTGGTCGTGCGGCTGCGGCGCCCCTGGGCGCCGTTCGTCGCTTCGTTCCTGACGCTCGGCGCGGACGATCCGTTCGCGATCCTGCCGCGCCACATCGCGGCGCGCTTCGCTTCGCTCGATCGCAGCTCGCTCGACGTCGATCCGGTCGGGCTCGGTCCGTTTCGGTTGACGCACTGGGAGCGCGGGCAGCGCCTGGAGTTCGAGCGAAACCCGTACGCCTGGCGGCGCGCGGCGAGCGCGCAGGTCGTCGTGCAGATCGTCCCGGCGGCGTCGACCCGCTTGGTGGAGTTGCTCGCCGGTGAGCTCGACGCCGTCGCGCTGACCGGCGCGCAGATCGACCTCGCGCGCAGCCGTGCGCTGCGGCTGGTCGCGACGACGACGAACGTGGTCGACTACTTGCAATGCAACGTGCGCCGGGCTGCGCTGCGCGACGTACGCGTGCGGCGCGCGCTCGCGCAGGCGATCGACCGCGCGCGGCTGGCGCGCACGATCTACCGCGACGCGCTCGTCCCGACTGACGGCGTCGGCCTCGATCCGCCGTTCGGCGCGCGGCGAACGCTGCCCGCCTACGATTCGGCGGCGGCGGCGCGCGTGTTGGCGCCGCTGCGTCTGCAACTCGATCTCGCGATCGCCGGCGACTGGCGGCGCAGCGCCGACGCCGCGGTCGAGATCGTCGACGATCTGCGACAGGTTGGCGTCACGGCGACGATCCGCTCGTACGCCGAAGACGCGTTCTGGGGTGCGCGCGACGCCGGCGGGATCCTCGAGGGCGGCCGCTACGATCTCGCGTTGACCTCGTGGTCGCCGACACTCGACCCCGACCGCTCGTACCTGTTCGGTTGCGCGGCGACGCCGCCGGGTGGCGGCAACTCGATGGGCTGGTGCGACCCGGCCTTCGACCGCGACGAGGCGGCCGGCGCGGCGGTCTACGATCCGGCCGCGCGCGCCGGGCCATACCGCGCCGCCGGCGACATCCTGGCCGAGCAGCTCCCGGTGATCCCGCTCGGGCTGGAACGCAGCGTCTACGCCGTCGCGCCGCGGCTGCGCGGTTTCCGGCCCAACCCGCTGGCGCGCGACTTCTGGAACGCGTGGGAGTGGAAGGTCGCGCCCTGAGCGAAAGGGCGGCGATGGCCGAGGCGACGAGCACCGTTCGAACCTCCGCGCTGGAGCGCGTCTTCGGGATCGCCGCGGCGGGATCGACCGTCCCACGCGAGATCCGCGCCGGGCTGACGACCTTCCTGACGATGTCGTACGTCCTGTTCGTGAACCCGTCGGTGCTCGGCAACGCGATCACCGGGGTCTCGAACGAGTTCGCCAAACTGCTGATCGTCACGGCGCTGGCCGCCGCGATCGGCAGCCTGTTGATGGGCCTGGTCGCGCGCTACCCGTTTGCGCAGGCGCCTGGGATGGGGCTCAACGCCTACTTCGCCTACACGGTCGTCCTCGGGCAGAAGATCCCCTGGCAGACGGCGCTCGGCGCGGTGTTCGTCTCGGGTGGGATCTTCGTCATCCTCTCGCTGCTGGGCGTGCGACAGGCGGTCGTGCGCGCGATTCCCAACGCCCTCAAAGCCGCCGTCACGGCGGGTATCGGCGCGTTCCTCGCCTTCTTGGGGTTGAAGAACGCCGGCATCGTCGTCGCGAACCCGGCGACCTTCGTGACGCTGGGTTCATTGACCGCGGCGCCGGCGCTGATCGCGATCGCAGGACTGCTGGTGACCGCGGTGCTGCTGGTGCGCCGCATCCCGGGCGCGATTCTCTACGGCATCCTCGGCGCGACACTACTGGGGATCGTCACGCACGCGGCGCTCTACGTCGGCCCGCACGACGCGCTCGTCCCGTTCGGCGGGTTCTCCGCGGGTGTCGTCGCGGCGCCGCTGTGGCCGAGCGGTCTGGTCGGCGCGCTCGACCTGCGCGCGGCCGTCGGGCTGGGCGTCGCGGTGGTCGTGTTCACGTTCTTCTTCGTCGACTTCTTCGACGCGACCGGGACGCTGGTCGGCCTCGCCGGCCGGGCCGGCGTCATCGACGCGAACGGCGACATGCCACGCGCGCGGCGGACCTTCGTCTGCGACGGGCTCGCCGCGATGGTCGGCGCCGCGCTGGGCACAAGCACGACGACGGCCTACATCGAGAGCGCGAGCGGGATCGCCGAGGGCGGTCGCACCGGCTTGGTCGCGGTGACGGTCGGCGTCCTGTTCCTCTGCGCGACGGTCTTGTGGCCGCTGGCGAGCGTCATCCCAGCGGCCGCGACGGCACCGGCGCTGATCGTCGTCGGCGCGATGATGCTCGAGAGCCTGCGCTTCATCGACTGGGACGACTACGCGATCGCGATCCCGGTCTTCCTGACCATCATCGCGATGCCGCTGAGCTTCTCGATCGCCAACGGCGTCAGCTTCGGGATCATCTCCTACGCGCTGATCATGCTGCTGAGCGGCCGCGGCAAGGCGGTCGACCCACTGCTGTACATCGTCGCCGCCCTGTTGCTGATCCGCTACGTCTGGCTCTCCGGCTGAGCCTCGCCGGTGGCGCCGCGCCGGACCCCGTACGCGATCGCGAGCACGATCGGGACGGGGAGCAGGAGCGCGTGCGGCATGTGCGCGTTCAGGAGCGCCGCGGCAGCGGCACCGAGCGCGTACGCGCTCGCTAGCGCGGCGACGATCGTGAGCGTGCGCGACCCGCGGGCGCGCCGGGCGCCGCTCAGCACGTCGACCAGCGCGGTGCCGGCCTGCGCGTAGTCGCCGGTGATGAAGCTCGTGTTGACCTGCACGCCGGCGAAGGTCCGGATCGCCTGGTTCTGGATGCCCATCGCGAAGGCGATCATCTCGAGCTGAATGCCGCGCATCACGAACGACGCGATCGCGAGCACGAGCGCCTGGAGCAGCAGCGGGACACCGCGCCCGAAGCGGTCGCGCACGGCGGAGCCGACCGCGGCGCCGACGATGAGGCTGGCGATTGGACCCAACGCACGCAGGATCGTCGCGCCGTCGCTGCGGACGAGGGCGAGCCCGAGCAGCACGGTGTTCCCGGTCATGTTGGCGGCGAACAAGTGCCAGCGCAGATAGGCGATCCCGTCGCAGAACCCCGCGACGAGGGCGAGCGCAGCGGCGAGGACCAGCGCCGCCTCCGTCGCACGCGCCGGGCTCGCGACGCTCACGGTTCGAGGACGATCTTCACATAGCCACTCCGGGCGGGAGGGGGCTGTGGCAAGGCGGTTCTTCGCCGTCGGGCGCGAACCACGCGCCTTATGGGGACACGCAGAGCATTTCTCGGCACCAGCGCGGTCGCGCTCGGCGCCGCGTCCACGACCGCCGCACTCGGCGCGGCGCCGACCCCGAGCGGGCCGTACGATTTCGCGGCGATCGCGGCGCGGTTGGCGCGTCCGGCCGCGCACCGGCAAGTGTTCGGCACCGCCAAGCTCGCGGGCGGGAACATCCTCCACTACATGCTCAACGCGCTCAACGCGTACCAGTTCGACTACGGCGAGGGGCCGGGAACGCTGCACGCGGCGGGCGTCTGCTACGGCTCCGCCGTCGCCTTGCTGCTGGATGATGCCGCCTGGCAGACGTACCAGCTGGTGAGCGTGCAAGAGAAGCGCGGCGATCCGCTCAAGGCAAAGCCGAGCACGAGCGGTAACCCGTTTCTCCCGGCGACGTCCGCACTCGACCCGCGTGCCGACCGCGACGATTCGCACGGCTTCTATCACGACGAGTCGCTGACGGCGATCGTGCAGCGCGGAGCTTCGTTCTTCGCCTGCAACAACGCGCTGCGCGGCCTGGCGACCGACATCGCGGTCACCTACGGTATCACGACGGCGCCCGTCAACGTCGTGCTGGCCGACTTGCGGCGACACCTGGTGCCCGGCGCGCTGCTCGTCCCCGCCGGCGACGCCGCCGTCAACCAAGCCCAGGAGGCGAAGTTCACCTTGTTCGTCGCCGCCGTCTAGCGGTGCCGCTTAGCCGAGGTCTTCGCGGCGGATCCGCGTGTACTCGGGGCGGATCGCCGGCTGCTGGACCAGCCGCGCGAGCGCCGCGTCGAAGTTGCGCTCGCGGGTGCGGTGGGTGAGGATGACGATGTCGGTCTCGCTGCGCTCGTCGCCGGGGCCTTGTTGCAGCATCGCGTCGATCGAGATGCCGGCGTCGGCCAGCGTGCGCGCGATGTCGGCCAGCACGCCGACCTGGTCGGTCACCCGCACCCGCAGATAGTACGAGGTCTCGACGTCGGCCATCGGCAGGACGCGCACGTCGCTGAGCGACTCCGGCTGGAAGGCCAGGTGCGGGACGCGCTCCTGGGGTTCGGCGCGCATCAGCCGCGTCACGTCGATCACGTCGGCCAACACCGCCGAGGCGGTCGGTTCCGCGCCGGCGCCGGCGCCGTAGTAGAGCGTCACCCCGGCGGCGTCGCCTTTGATGAGCACCGCGTTCATCGCACCGTTGACGCTGGCGATCAGCCGTTCGGCCGGGATCAGCGTCGGATGGACGCGCAGCTCGATCCCCTCGGGCGTGCGTTTGGTGATCCCGAGCAGCTTGATCCGGTAGCCCAACTCTTCGGCGTAGGTGATGTCGCGGTCGGTGAGCTGCGCGATCCCTTCGATGTAGGCTTTGTCGAACTGGACCGGGATGCCGAAGCCGATCGCCGAGAGCAGGGTGAGCTTGTGGGCCGCGTCGATCCCCTCGACGTCGAAGGTCGGATCGGCCTCGGCGTAGCCGAGCCGCTGCGCCTCGTAGAGCGCCGCCGCGAAGGTCAGCTTCTTGGCGCGCATCTCCGAGAGGATGAAGTTGCTGGTCCCGTTGACGATGCCGGCGATCCACTCGATGCGGTTGGCGGCCAGCCCTTCGCGCAGCACTTTGATCGTCGGGATGCAGCCCGAGACGGCGCCTTCGAAGGCGACCATCACGCCGTGCGCGCTGGCCGCGGCGAAGATCTCGTTGCCCTGCGTCGCGAGCAGCGCCTTGTTGGCGCTGACGACGTGCTTGCCGTGCGCGATCGCGGCCAGCACCGCGTCCTTCGCGACGGTCGTTCCGCCGATCACTTCGACGACGATGTCGATCGCCGGATCGGCGACGGCGCTCACCACGTCGGAGACCAGTGGGATGTCGGGGCCGACGATCGCGCGCGCCTTGGCGTGGTCGCGCGCGCCGACCCAGGCGATCTCGATCCGCCGCCCGGCGCGGCGGGCGATCTCTTCGCGGTTGCGCTCGAGGACGCGAAAGGTCCCGCCACCGACGGTGCCGATCCCGAGCAGGCCGATCCGTACCGGTTGCATCGGGCCCGAGGTTCCCCCCGCGCCCGGCCGGGTCATGCCGCGCGAGCGGCGGCGAACGCGACGTACCAGGCGAGCGCGCGCGGGTCCATCATCGATTCCGGGCTGGCGGCCCGTTCGGGTGGCATGCCGGCGAGGATGCGGCGCACCGGGATCTCCATCTTCTTGCCGGTCAACGTGTAGGGGATCGCCTCGACGGCGTGGATCTCGTCGGGGACGTGGCGCGGGCTGCCATCGCGGCGCAGCGTCGCGACGATCCGCGCGCGCAACGCGTCGTCGAGCGCCGCGCCGGGTGCGAGGCGCACGAACAGCGGCATCCAAAAGCCGCCGTCCGGCAGCTCCAGGCACACGACCAGACTGTCAGCGATCTCGTCGAGCCGCTCGATCGCGCGGTAGATCTCGGCCGAGCCGATCCGCACGCCGAACCGGTTGAGCGTCGCGTCGGAACGGCCGTAGATGTACGCGCCGCCGCGCCGGTTGATCTTGATGAAGTCGCCGTGGCGCCAGACGCCGGGGAAGCGCTCGAAGTAGGTCTCCCGATAGCGCGCGTCGCCGGGATCGTTCCAGAAGCGCAGCGGCATCGAGGGTGACGGGCTGGTCACGACCAGCTCGCCGACCTCGTCGATCACCTCGCTGCCGTCCTCGTTCCAGGCGTGCACGTCCATGCCGAGCAGGCGCGCCTGGATCTCGCCGGCGCGCACCGGCAAGAGCGGCGTCCCGCCGACGAGCCCAGCGCACAGCTCGGTGCCGCCCGACGGCGAGGTCACCGCCAGATCGGCCTTGACGTTCGTATAGAACCACGCCGTCGCTTCGGGCGTCACCGGCGAGCCGGTGAGCAACACGCCGCGCAGCCGCGAGAGGTCGAAGCGCTCGCGCGGAACGAGGCCGGCCTTCTGCATGATCTGCACGTAGGTCGGACTGGCGCCGAAGGTCGTCGCGCCGGCCTGCTCGGCCAGCCGCCACAACAACTCCGGACCGGGGTGGGCGGGATGCCCGTCGTAGAGCACGATCGACGAGCCGGCCAACAGCGCCGAACAGAGCGCGTTGAACATCATCCAGCCGGTCGTCGTGTAGAAGAACATCCGGGTCTGCGGGCTCAGGTCTTGTCCCAGCACGGTCGACTTCAAGTGCTCGACGACCAAGCCGACGTGGCCGTGGACGATCGCTTTGGGCAGCCCCGTCGTCCCCGAGGAGAACAGGACCCACAGCGGGTGGCGTTCGTCGACGCGTTCGAACGCGAAGTCGTCGCGTGCGGCCGGCGGTCCGGCGAGCAGCGTCTCCCAGCGCAGCGCGCCGGGGACGGGCGGCGTCGTCGCGTCGGGATGCAAGTACGGTAACCACACGACGTGCCGCACCGTCGGGAGCGCGCGCAGGATCGTCGCGATCTCGTCGGCGCGGTCGAAGTCCTTGCCGGCGAAGCGATACCCGTCGGCGACCAGCAGCAGCGCGGGCTCGATCTGCGCGAAGCGATCGATCACCGTGCGCGCACCGAACTCCGGCGCGGCCGAGGACCAGACCGCGCCGATCGCGATCGTCGCGAGCATCGCGACGACCGTCTCGGGGAGCGTCGGCAGGTAGGCCGCGACGCGTTCGCCGGGCTGGATCCCCAGCGCGCGCAGCTGCGTCGCCAGGCGGCGCACCTGGGCGCCCAGCTCGTGCCAGGTCGTCGTCGCGAGCGGCCGCAGCTCGGAGCTGTGGACGAGCGCGACCTCATCCGGCCCCGCCTGCGCTTCGCGCCGCAGCGCATGCTCCGCGTAGTTGACGCGCGAGCCGGGGAACCAGACTGCGCCCGGCATCGTGTGGCGGTCGACGACGCAGGTGTACGGCGCGTCGGAGCGGACCGCGAAGAAGTCCCAGATCGCGCTCCAGAACCCCTCGAGGTCGGTGACCGACCAGTGCCACAACTCCTCGTAGGTGGTGAAGGAACGGCCGCGTTCGACGGCCAGCCAGCGCATGAACTGCGCGACCTGGCTAGCCTCGACCGCGGCGGGGTCCGGCGTCCAAAGCAACGTGCCTTCCGTCATCGGACGCCGGACCTCCGCAGGGCTACCGCGACGCGGTCGTCATCGGCAGCGAGTAGGTGTAGACCGCCGACCCCTGCGGCACGCTCTTCAGCCACGGGGTGAAGGCGAGGAACACCATCGGGAACACGCCACCCTGGCCGACTTCGACCGTGACGTACTGATGGCCGCCCAGCGCGTAGCTCATCGGCGGTGCGGTGATCCCGCTGCCGGTGGGCGCCGACCAGAGCGTCTGGCCGGTCTTGGCGTCGAGCGCGTCGAGCTTGCCGTCCATCTCCCCGATGAAGACCAGGCCACCCGCCGTCGCGAGCGCACCGTCGAAGGCCGGCGAACGGAAGCGGTGCTTCCACAGCTTCGTTCCGGTCGTCAGGTCCCAGGCCGAGAGGCTGCCGGCGAACGCGCCCGGTCCGCCGGGCAGCCCGCCGAAGTTGAGCGCACCCTTCTTCGGATGCAGGTCGACGGTCTTCGCCGGCGTGACGGTCTGCCAGCTCTCGAGCGCCGGGATGAAGAAGACGTGGTGCACCGGGTCGTACGCGGGCGGCTCCCAGTTCGCGCCGCCGAGCACGGCCGGGTAGAGCGCGAACGGTTTGTGGGCGCGTGCCGTCGCGAGTTGCACCGCGTTCACCGTGATCGTCCCGTTGCGCGAGACGGTACCCCAGTTGACCTTGTCGACGAATTGCTGGGCGTAGATCAGCTTGCCCGTGTCGCGGTTGAGCAAGTAGAAGTAGCCGTTGCGATCGGCGTGCGCCAGCGCGTGCACGATCTTCCCGTTGATCGGGACGTCGGCCAGCACCGGCTGCCCGACCCCGTCGTAGTCGTAGAAGTTGTGCGGCGTGAACTGGTAGTACCACTTGATCTTGCCGGTCGCCGGATCCAGCGCGAGCATCGAGCTGGTGTAGAGCGCCGCGCCCTTGATGCCATTGGGATCCCAGACCGGATTCGGGTTGCCGACGCCCCAGTAGAGCGTGTTGTTCTTGGGATCGAACGCGCCGGGGAGCCAGGTCGCGCCGCCGCCGCGGGCCGCGCCGCCGGGGATGCCCCAGGTGTCGTAGCCGGGTTCGCCCGGACCGGGGATCGTGTAGCGCTTCCAGACCAGCTTCCCGGTCGCGGCGCTGTAGGCGGCGATGAAGCCGCGGGTCGGGAACTCACCCCCGCCGACGCCGGTGACCAGCAGGCCGTTGACCGGGAGTGGCGGGCTGGTGATGCTGTAGCCGTCGAGGCTGTTCGCGACGGCTGTGTTCCAGACGACCTTCCCGGTCTGGGCGTTGAGCGCGACCAGGTGCGCGTCGAGCGTCCCGGTGACCACGTTCGGTCCGGAGATCGTGACGCCGCGGTTGTCGTAGTTGCAGCAGGCGTGCGGGAAGGCTGTCGTGGGCAGCGGGTAGACGTAGCTCCAGAGCTTCTGGCCGGTCTTGGCGTCGAGCGCGTAGACCGCCGACTTCCCCGTCGTCACGTACATGACGCCGTGCGAGACGAGCGGCGTCCCCTCCATCCCGATCGGCGCGCCGAGGGTCGTCTTCCAGGCGGGTGCGAGCGTGCCGACGTTGGCGGTCGAGATCTGGTCGAGCGGGCTGTAGCGGTGCGCGGCGACCGTGCGGCCGTAGACCGGCCAGACGCTGGGCGGAGTCATCTGCGCGAACGCAGCCCCCGCCGGGGCGAGCAGCGCCGCCGCGGCGAGGGTCGAGATCGCGGAGCGGAAGAGGGATGCGGTCACATGATTCTCCCCGTAATCAATGACGAGTGCGTGGCGGCCGGCATCGGCGCGGAAACTCGCCTCCGCCGTGAGCCGCCCGAAGGTCAGGAAATTTCCTTCGCCGGATCGCTTCGCGCCGGAATGGTCAGCTCCCCCGCTCGGCGTACAAGGGGGCGTGCCTCGCTCGATCGTCCCGCTCGCGGCGCTCGCCGCCGTGCTCGCCGCCGCCGCGTTCGCCGCGGCGGCTGCACCCGCGCCCTACACCGTGGCGCAGGCCGCCCAGGGCGCGAAGCTCTACGCCACCGAGTGCAGCATCTGCCATGGCGCCCACCTCGAAGGGGTGACCGGTCCGGCGCTGCTCAGCGGGCAGTTGTCAGGGTCGCCGTCGGTCGCCGAGGTCTACGCCGTGATGAGCACGCAGATGCCGGCGACCGCCCCCGGCAGCCTGACGCCGAAGCAATACGCCGCGATCATGGCGTTCTTGCTCAAAGCCAACCATCACCCGCCCGGCACGACCGTGCTAACCGACGCCAAAGCGAAGGTGCTGACGACGCCGTTCTGACCGGTCCGCGAGCGCGAACAGCCGGCGCAGCGCTAGGGCATCGTTACCGGCGGCGGGACCGCCACGACGCGGTCGCCCTCGAAGCGTACGTACGTCGCGTTGGGGGCGACCCAGTCGTAGTCCCATTCCGCCATGCCGAGCAACTCCGCTCGCGTCTTGTACGCGTAGGGGAATCCTCTGATGAAGGCGACCTGCTCGTGGGTCAGGCCGATCAGGCTACCTTGGTAGTGGGCGACGTTGAAGCCGGGTGGCCGGCGCGCGACGGCGAGCTCGAGATCCCAGCGATCACCGACGGTGAGCTCGACGTGCCGGCACCGCCGCATGGCAGCGGCCATGACTCGCTGGATTCCCTCGGCGCCGCCTGGTATCCGACCCACGATCAGTCCGCCGCCGCTCCACGACTCGGGCTGGCCCGGTAACCGTACGAAGACCAGCAGCGGCGCGACGGCCTCGTAGGCGAAACCGGCGTTCCCCGGGTCGTCGTGGATCATCGCGGTGCCGTTGGTGAGGCGCTCGAGCCGCTCGATACGAAGCGGCCCCGTGGCGGTAATCGTCGGTGTTACGCGCACGGAGCCGACCGCGATCGGCGCGCCCTCGCACGTCAGCGAGACGCCGCCGTACGGCCAAACGCGTGCGCCCTGGTACCCCGCGCGCAGCGCGGCGAGATGCGTGGCGCTCTCGTCGGGAAAGTACAGGTTCAACTTCGTCTGACCTTCGGTGACGTTCGACAAGTCGGTCGTCCCCGCGGAGAGCGTGTACATGTTCGGCGGCAAGTGCGGAAAGTGCAGCTGCACCCGGAACGTGGTGCCCTCGACGCGCTTCGACCCAGGCGACGAGTACGGGCCGGTCGAGAGCACCGTGTACGGCAGCTGTCCGAATTCGTTGCGCTCGTCGTATGAGATGAGCGTGAACGTCAGGTTCGCAGGGTCGAGCTGCGGCGGCGGGTCGTCCCCGCCGGCGCTGAAGGCGAGCGTATAGATCCCAGGCGTCGGCTCCGCGGTGAGCAGGCCCCATGCGCCTCCGCACGGGCAGTTCCTCGGCGCGCTCGTCGCGAGGAGCACGGCGAGCGCCACGATCGCGCGCGCGAGGAGCGCGTCCATCGCTCCGCGTTCAGAGCAGCTTGGCGAGGTTCGCGGCGAACTCGGCGACCGTCTTGCGCGCGACGCCCTCGATCAAGCGGCCGCCGACGGTGGCGATGATCCCGCTGACCTGCGCGTCGGTGTGCAGCGTGACATGCGTCTTGCCGTTCTGCCCGGTCGCGGTCGAGACGACGCTGGCCTTGACGCCGCCGCGCCCGCGCGACTCGTCGCCCTGGACGCGCAGCCGCGCGGTATGCGTTGCCTCATCCAGCTCTTCGACGTAGATCGTCGCTTTGTAGTCGACCGCGACGGGGCCGGCCTTGATCTTGACCTTGGCGCGGTAGGTCGTCGCGTCGACCACCTCGGTGATCTCGGCGTTGGGGATGCAGCCGGCCACCTTGGGGACGTCCTTGAGCAACGGCCACACCTGGTCGACCGGGGCGTCGACGTCGAACGAGTCGTCGATCGTCATGACAGCGAGACCGTCGAGCGCGGTACGTGCACGGGGAGGCTCCCTTCGGAGAGGCGTCCGCCGCTGCGACCTTCGCGGTTGGCGACGATCTCGGCGGCGATCGAGATCGCGGTCTCTTCGGGCGTGCGCGCTCCGATGTCGAGGCCGATCGGTGCGCTGATGCGCGCGATGTCGGTCTCGGTGATGCCGGCGGCGTGCAACGCCTCCAGGCGGTTGGCGTGGGTGCGGCGACTGCCCATCGCGCCGATGTAGCCGGCGC
>Ga0181525_10002710_pt1 | contig 14347 bp, 10 predicted proteins | sample PEATcosm2014_Bin_48_FD_121100 | JGI IMG/M metagenome (GOLD analysis project Ga0181525, IMG submission 121100) | Peatland microbial communities from MTU Mesocosm Facility, Houghton, MI, USA - PEATcosm2014_Bin06_10_metaG | ecosystem: Environmental > Terrestrial > Soil > Wetlands > Peat | place...
CGCCGGCCATCAACAGGAAAGGCGTCTCGGTCCTCGAGAAACGCATTCCAGGGAGCAGCACGTTCCTCGCCGGGAATGGCAAGACGGCTCGGATCTCCCAGCCCGATCGTGACGACCACCGCATCGAACTCGGAGCGAAGCAATGGGGCGTCCTTTACGGCGGCGCCGTGCCTGAAACTGATGGCTCCGAGCCCCCTGATGAAATCGATATCCGTGCGAAGGATTCTTTTGTTGAACCTGAAGTCCGGGATCAGATTCGCCATTCCTCCGAGGCGCCGACGCCGCTCAAAGACGGTGACCTTGTAGCCGAGCTGTGCGAGAACGGCTGAAGCGGCCAGGCCGGCTGGCCCGCCTCCGACAATGGCTACCGTCTTTCCGTTTAGGGACGCTGGGGGCGAAGGAGGCAATCCGGATTTCTTTGCCTCGTTGATAATAGCGGCCTGTAGGGCAGGAATCTCGATCGGGCGGTCGAACATCCTGCGGGAGCAGGCTTTCATGCAGAAAGTGTCCGGGCACACGGCGCCGCACACTCCGCCGAGGGGGTTTGATCCGAGGATCAGGGCCGCTGAGCGGCGGAAATCGGAGGTGGTTCCGCCGCGGGCGGCGAGGATGAAGTCGGCCGGCGAACAATCGACGGGGCAGGCCCTTTGGCACGGTTTCTCCTCGCAGGAAACGCATCGTTCCAGTTCCGCCCTGAGTTGGGCCGATGAGAGGAATGCTTTGGCGTTTTTCATGAAGTTGCCGGGCTCTTGCGGTGTCCTAGATATATTGCCATTAAGCTGCCGGCGGCCCTACCTACGCATTGCTCAAGACCCCGCATATCTTGCTCTGAAATGACTCGGATATTGACGCGACTTGGCAGCGGGGGTTCAGGCTGGGCGGTGCGCCCCGTGCGGCACCATGAAGACCATAGTAATCGCGATCGGTGGTAACTCACTAATCAAGGATGCGCGCCACCAAAGCGTGTCGGATCAGTATGTCGCGGTGGTGGAGACCGTCGGGCATATTGTGGACCTCGTCGAAGGCGGCTTCCGGCTTGTTGTCACCCACGGCAATGGGCCGCAGGTGGGATTCATCCTATCGAGAAGCGAGCATTCCCGCGGGTTCCTCCATGAGGTCCCGCTCGACTCGATTGTCGCCGACACTCAGGGCGCGCTCGGCTATCAGATTCAGCAGGCTCTCGAGAACGAATTTCGCCGCCGCCATCTGACTAAGTCTGTTGCCACCATAATCACCCAGACGCTCGTCGATCGCAATGACCCCTCATTCCTTAAGCCGAGCAAACCCATCGGCGAGTTCTACACCCAGGAGCAAGCCGAGGAGCGCAGGCGCGTTGAGGGTTGGTGCATGGTGGACGATGCGGGAAGGGGATGGCGCAGGGCGGTCGCGTCGCCTCGCCCGATACGCATAATTGAATCTGGGATAATTGGCCGCCTTGCGAACAACGGCGTTGTGGTGATTGCGGCAGGCGGCGGCGGAATCCCGGTCGTCAGCGATGATAAGGGTCAGCTGACGGGAGTGGCTGCGGTCATCGACAAGGACCTCGCCTCCGCAATCCTCGCGGTGCAGATCGCTGCGGATCACCTGGTTATTTCCACAGCAGTCGAGAAGGTTTTTCTCGATTTTGGAAAGCCCAGCCAGCGTCCGATCGATTCGATGACGGTGGCCGAGGCGCGAAAAGCAATTGCAGAGGGGCAATTTGCCGCGGGTTCCATGTTGCCAAAGATCGAGGCATGCATCCATTTCGTCGAAGAGAGCGGAGGTCAGGCAGTCATCACCAGTCCGGCGTGCCTTTCGGCTGCGCTCGGCGGGCGGACGGGCACCCGTGTTACAGCGTAAGTGAATCTGTCGGGATTAACTTTCGGACAAGCCCCGGGCGCCGCTACTAAAAGGGAGATAATAAGTTACGGCGCCCCCCGCGCGATGATATGGTTTGCCCCATTTGACTTCCGGACGACGGCCGTTCCGTTGTCCAGCGTGGCCGTGATCGTCAGAAATTTGGGCCCTCTATTGAGGGATCCCGTTCGCCCGATAAGGGTTTCTGACAAGCTTCAGGTCGACGAATGACGCATATAGGCTCCAAAATGAAAGCCCTGAGATTCGATAGGTTTGGCAATCCGGATGTGCTCCGTATTGCGGAAATTGAAAAGCCGAGGTCTGACGGCGCGCTCGCCGTCATTGCCGTTCGGGCGGCGTCCATAAACCCGTCTGACGTGGGCAATGTGGCCGGCAGGTTTCCGGCGACCACCTTGCCCCGCACCCCGGGCCGGGATTATTCGGGGGTCGTGGTCGACGGACCTAAGGAGTGGATGGGCGTTGAAGTCTGGGGCTCCGGAGACGGGGGCTTCAAACGCGATGGCAGCCACGCGGAATTTATCGCGGTCCCCGTGGCGAGTCTCCGCCGCAAGCCGAGCATGCTGAGCCACGAACAGGCTTCGTCGGTCGGCGTGATATTCTCGGCCGCATGGTTGGGTGTCGTCGAATATGCGAAGCTCAAGCAGGGCGAGACCCTCGTCGTAGTTGGTGCGACCGGCGGCGTGGGTGGGGCTGCGGTGCAGATCGGAAGGCGGATCGGAGCCCGGGTAATCGGAATAGCCCGAACAGCCCCGGAGCCGAGGTCGTCCTCCGCCCGCGGCGCCGATCAGATCGTCACGCCGAAGGCGACAGAGGCGGCTGCCCTAATTCGGAAGCTGACTGACGGCCGCGGCGCGGACGTTGTGCTGAATGCGGTGGGCGGCCCAACGTTCGAGCCGGCGCTCGAAATGCTCGCCCATAGGGGGCGTATGTCGGTGCTGGCTTCGCCGGCCCAGCGCCGTCAGAGCTTCGACCTGCTGGATTTCTATCACAACGAAAGCCAGCTTTTCGGTGTCGATACGCTTGCACGCGACATGGTGGGTGCAGCCGAAGTTCTCGAGGCGCTGACTCCTGGCTTTGAGGACGGCACGTTTCTGCCGCCGGAAATTAGCGAAACGGTTTCTCTCGACCGGGCAGCTGCCGCCTATCGTGCCGTTGCTGGGGGCTCGCTCGGCCGAATCGTGCTTGTACCTCAGTTGGTCTGACGGGTTGGGTGCGTCAAAAAGGGCATGAGTGTTAGTTATTAATGGAGAATTATTTGCGAAAAATTCCCCTCGGGGGCTTTAACCAGGGGCATGCACCAATTGCCGCTCATGAAAAGAAATAATTCAAGTGGAGCCCATTTTGGGCGATAGGCTCCGGGTAGAGCCAGCATGTCGCACATTCACAACATAGGCGGATTTCAAGATTCCGTGGCCGAGTTCCGGGCCCGATTGGAACAGATGAGGGCCGCGAGGGATGCCAAAAGGGGCGGTTCGGCCAGGACCTTTGATTCCGCCATCCTAGCCTACGAAGACGGGGAGCAGCATCAGGAGCCCGAGAGAGAGGAGGAGGATCAGACTCCAGAGGAGCACGCGGATCCCGACGAGGATTTTGGCGTTTGGTACGTGTGACCGCAGAAGCGTCGGTAGGGCCGTTCGGTTTCCAAGGCGTTCTGGTTGCGTGTCCGAAGACCGGCAACGACGAGGGTCCTTCAAATGCGCTCCGCCATTACGGCCGCCATGGACGGCGCTGTTCGCGTGCCGCGGGATACCTAAGTCGCTCCGACAAATCTACGTCTCATTCCTCAAAAAAACGGCTTAGCGCGCGTGCAAGGTCGTCTCCCACAAACGGCTTGTTCAAAACGACGCAGCGTTTTATAGCGTCTCCTCCCGCACTTGCTAAATTCCTCCCATAACCGGTCATGATCACGATGGGTATCATCGAGCCGGAGGCCCGGATCTTTCGTGAAAGTTCGATCCCCGTCATGCGCGGCATCGTCAAGTCTGTGACGACCGCCCCGTATCGACTCGGTTCCGCGTCAAACGCAGATAGGGCTTCGGAGGAGTCGTTGAACACATTCACCCTGTATCCAAACAGCCTCAGGCGCTTGGCTGCGAAATCGGTCACGGTGATTTCGTCGTCAACCAGTAGTATCTCCTCGTCTGCGCCCCTGCGTATTTTGCCGGCGGGCGAGGCCTTTCTCGGAGATTCCTCGCTTAGGGGGAAGTAGAGGTCGAAGGTCGTGCCCTTTCCGGGCGCGCTGCGGACGCGCACGGCACCATTGTGGCCTGACAGGATTCCCTGAACGATTGCAAGGCCCAGCCCCGTTCCCTCACCCGGGCGTTTGGTGGTGAAGAAAGGGTCAAATATCCGGCTAAGCGTCGGTCGATCCATGCCGTGCCCCGTGTCTGCAATTGTGAGCTGCATGTACTCCCGGCCTTCCTCGAGCTCAGAGGCCTCGGCCGCTAGAGCCGTGCCAACGGTTGTTCGACAGGTGGAGACCTCCAGTCTGCCGGTCTGGTTCCTCATGGCATGGACAGCGTTTGTGCACAGGTTAAGCACGACCTGTTGAATCTGAGTGGAATCGGCCCGGACAATTCCGGATTCAAGTCTGCTTGTGATAGCAATCGTCGTCGGCGTGGAGGCCTGGACCAGCTTCATCGCCTCGCTGACCGGAATTGCTAGGTCTAGGGGTTCGAGCATTACGACGCTGCGGCGAGAGAACGTGAGTATCTGCGCCACCAGGTCTCGAGCGCGCAATCCCGCCACGTGAATCTGCTCCAGGTCGGCAAGCACCGGCGAGCCGTCCCCGGCGCCGAGGCGGGCTAACTCGCAGTATCCGATGATGCCGGTCAGGATGTTGTTGAAGTCATGGGCGATGCCACCGGCAAGCGTTCCGAGGCTCTCGAGCTTCTGGGATTGGAAGAGCTGGTCCTCAAGGCGGCGGCGGCGCTCCTGGTCCCCCAGCCACTCGGTTATGTCCTCCTCAAGCTGAATTTGGAGCGGGATGCCCCCGTCCGGCCCGTGGATCGGGGCAATCGTCGTCCGGACATGGAAAACACGACCGTCCTTTTTCCGGTTTGCGAGCTGACCGTGCCATGATTCGCCGCGCCCGACCGTGTTGCGGATTTCCTCGATCAGTTCAGGCGACACAAGCTCCGAACGAAGGAGGCGCGAATTTTTTCCCAACAGTTCGCCGAGCGTAAAACCGCTAAGCGAGGAGACATGGGGATTTGCAAAAACGATGGTGCCGTCGGGTTTAGTGATGAGGATCGAAACGGGGCTCTGTTCGACGGCCTGCGAGAGCATCCTAATATCCGCAACCTGGGCAGCTAGCTGGGCGTTGCTTTCGTTGAGCTCTTTGGTTCGCTGCTCGACGAGCCTTTCCAGGCGGGCGCTCTTGCGCCTCTGAAGGACGGTCGACAGCCAAACGGCCAGAACGATTGTCCCAAGTCCCGTGGCGAAATACGCGACATAGGCAAAGGTGGAGCGGAACCACGGCGGCAATACGGAAAAGGCGAGCGTCGCCTCGATGCCCGCCTGGTCACCGGCGTGCGGCCGCACCCTGAGGACGTAGTGCCCCTCCTTCAAGTGATTGAAGATGGCGGAGCCCGCGCCGCCGACCTGCACCCAGTCCGGATCGGCCCCGTCCAGTTTGACATCGAAAGTGACGGGTTCGGTATAAAGGTTTCCCGGCGCGACAAAGTACGCGATGATTGAATTGTCGGATGAGCTGAGGTTTGGAAGTCCCTGTTCGATCGCAAAAAGGGTTCGGTTGCTGGCGGAAAGGGTGACGTGGGTTATGACGGCCTTGAGCGGGGCGGGTTCGACCAGAGGAACCGACGGATCGTAACGCAAGAGGAGGCGCTCTCCGCGCATCCAAACAACGCCGCCGGATTCAAACGTGTAATAAAGGGGTTGGAATCCCGAGGGCATCCTGACCTCCAAATCGCGCCAAACGCCGGATTGGCTTTCGAGGACGTGTACTCCTCCGTTGGCGGTGATCCATAGATGTCCGGCCGGATCTATGCCGGGGCGCCCAACAATATCGTGGAGCCCGGGAAGCGTTCGGACGAAGGCCTGATCCAAGACAAACCGCCTATTTGCCTCGTCGAATCGAAGGATGCGGTCGGCGACATTGAATCTCGCTTTTCCATTAAGGACAAATACCTGCGCCCATCCGTCTGGGACCCCGTCCTTTTCGCCGAAAATCTCCACCGCCGGCCGGCCGTTTTCCACGCGCACGAGCCCGATGAGACCTGTTCCGAGTTCCATCCAGATCCTCCCCTCCGAGTCCTTGGAACCGAGGTAGGTGTTCTTGAGTTCGGGCACCGGGATGCGCTCCACCTCGATGCCGGAGGGTGTCGGACGCAACCAGCCCACCTCGCCGCGCGCCCCATACAGCCATCGGCCGCTATAGGAAACGGAATCCAGGACCCTCAGATTAATGACTCCGGGAGCGAACGGCACCCATCCCGCTTCAGTCAGGAAATAAGCATTGTTGCGTGTGCTTAAAATCGGCCTGGCCATATCGAAGGACCCCTCGTAAACGAACTCGTCGGGTGGGTTGACAGAATCGAGCCGGATTAACCGGGAATCTGAGTCGTATACCCCCTTGAGTATCTTGCCGTCCGCCACCAGCCAAAGGCGACCTTCTAGCCTGTAGGGATGCCCCGAAACCCTTGTGTCGAAGCCGATTAGGGATTCGTATGAGGAGACCCGCGACGGGTACTCGACCCGCAGCACCGAGCCTCTTGTCAATCCCCAGATCACCCCGCCAGGCGCCGGAATGAGCTTGGATATTCGGGACAGGCGAGTGTCCAATGTCGTCTCGACCGTCTGCAGAACCCGTCCGGAATGATCAAAGAAGGCGATCCCGAAGTTCTCGATCGCGGCCGCATAGGTGCCGTTCCCGGCGTCGCACAGGTCGTTGATTCGAATCGCACCGGAAAGGGTCCCCTTCGTCGCGAACGGGAGCAGGGTGTGCCCGTCGAACAGGCGAATACCGTGAGCCGACGTCCCCACCAGCATGGCGCGGTTCCCGAACGGGATGGCGCAGGTGATCGTGTTGTCCTGCGAAGGGCTTGTTGCGAACACCGGCTGGACCTTTCCGTCCGCGAAGCGGACGAGGCTTCCGGAGGAATTGTCGCTTACATAAACTGAGTCGTTAAAGCCGAAGATCCCGGCCAGATCATCGGCCTTCCCCACGAGACGCGGATCCTGGCCAGGACGCCAGGACACAAGGGCGCTGCTGCCACTGTACCAAATCCACTGCCCGCCAACAGCAGCGACCGCCCTTGGCGCTTGGCGGTTGGTGTCCAGCCCTCCGGGTTTGGTAACGGGGATCGGCTCCCACTGTCCCGCTTCGTCAAACCTGATTTCGGCGAAGCTCCCAGCGATCGCCACGTAGATCTTGCCGTCGGAGTCCACCGCGACGCCCGTTCCGGGGACAGTGCCGGTCTTCGGCTTTTGGCGAAACATCTGCCAGCGCACGCCGTCGCCGAGCACGATCTGGTGGGTGCAATATAAGAGTATGCGACCGTCTGGCATGAGATGCATGTCGGTCGCAGGCCGATCGAGTCCCAAGGTTTCGGCACCTAGCACGTTCAACGCGGGCGATCCTGACTCTAGAAACCCCGAAGGGGCGGATTTCAGCTGGGTCGGCTGCGCTCTCGTCTGGGAGACGATGCAGATCAGCAGCGCGCAGCAGGCTGTCTTCCAGCGCCGACTGGAATTGTGGCCCGCCAATCCGCATACCCGGCCAAGTGGATTGGTGGATAAAAGGGGTTTCACTTATATTGCGGCCTCGAATCTAAGACACCGATGAGAGAAAGCCTGTCTGATGCTTTCTTTCCTAGGCAGTCCTAGTAGGTAGATCCCATTCATCGGCACGGAAGGGCATTATCGCAGGGAATACTTGTGCCGACAACGGCAATCCACGAGAGAGCCGCGTGCGCGGGCCTAAAATGCTCGATTGCATCATCTAGACAACGGAACGGTATCTTAAATGCGGCCCTGGTTTGATCTGTTTATGGACCCTCTCTCGCGGTGTTCCGTCGAGCGTTGTTGCACGCGGCCCGGGTGATCTGTAGAACACCTTCCGATGAAACGCATCCTTTTGGTCGATGACGACGATCTATTCCGAAGAATGCTCGCGCTAATCTTGACCAAGTTGGGCTACGAGGTGAGGGAGGCGTGCAACGGCAAGGAGGCCATCAAATTGTTTGACGATTCCGCTCCTGATGTGGTGCTGACGGATCTCATCATGCCCGAGAAAGAGGGTCTGGAGACCATCGCGGAGATTCGGCAATCCCATCCGCATGTAAAAATCATCGCGATGTCGGGTGGCGGACGGGTCAGCGCCGTCGATCATCTACGGGTCGCCAAAGCAATGGGCGCGGACCAGATTTTGGCGAAGCCGTTCTCGAACGAGGCCGTTGCCGCGGCGTTGGAAATGGTATTGAATCCCTAGCCTCGCGGACCTGGAGACGCGGGGAACGCGTTGGGACCGGGTGCCCTATGGATGCGGCGACCCTTTACACCTGTTCGAGGCGCCCTGAACGCGAGCCGTCGTTGCAGACCTGAGGCCCTATTTAGGTGGCAATGCCGCAGCCGATGGCCTTGGACTCCTGTAACACGGTTTACCCAGAACATCCTCACGGAAAAAGATCGCGACAGACCGAGACGATAACGCCCTCTGGGCGCTCCAAGCGGGGGCGTCGCTCAAGCATCACGAGTAACGTAACACATTTCCGCGCATTTTCTTGCTTCCGAACTTAAGGCCGTTCGGATCGCCGCACAACGAAGCCCGGCCTCCAAAGGGCCCCTGGTTGAAAGCCTGCAATCAAAATGGCAGCGTACCCCCATTGAAGGGAACGAGCGCCGGTCGGTGTTATTCAGGGCGAACTCCAAAATCTTATGCGAAACATTAGAATACTTGCCCTCTGCATATTGGCCTCCCTCAGCCCGATCCTATTTGCCCAGATCGCACCCGCCGATTACGTGCCGCTCAAAATCAACCAGAACGTCGACGCAACGTATCCCCCGTCGATGATCATTGCCGGCGTAAAAAGCGGCGCGGCCAGCGTGGCCATCTCCGTGGACGACAGCGGAGCGCTGACAGATTATGTGGTGACCGCCTACACGCACCCTGCCTTTGCCGACGAGGCTGTGGCGGCGTTGAAGAAGTGGACGTTTGAACCGGCCCGGATACACGGAGCTCGGCGCAACGCAAAAGCCGATCTGACCTTCCACTTCGAATTGCACGGCGTGGCCGTGGTTTCAATGGATGTGATGTCGTACAATGAGCTTGTGCATTTCAAGATTGCGCAGAATTCGGATATCTACTCCGCGTGCTCACTCTCGCAGCTGGATAGGGCGCCCGATCCAAAGAAGCTCGTGAGCCCTGTCTATCCAAAGGAATTGGCGCGCAGCAGCGGAGGGGGACGTGTTCGCGTCGATTTCTTTATCGATTCTGAGGGGCACGTGCGAATACCGGCCGTCAGCGAAAAAGAGATCGAGGCAAATGCCGAGCTTGCCGCGGTTGCGGTGATGGCAGTCACACAATGGACGTTTTCGCCCCCCAAGTCGGGGGGAAAGCCGGTGCTCGTGATGGCCCATCAAGATTTTGACTTCAAGCCCGCCTCGTCATGAAAAGGGACGCGGCGCCTACAGAAGGAAGGGCGATGATCTCGCATGACTGCTGTCCCTGTCAGTCGGGGCAGGGCCAGCCTGGAGCGTTTGCACGCAGCAGCAGGTCGATGGGGTAACCCTTAATTTCCGTCATGAAAAGCCGCAGATTCACCAGTATGGCGGTGGCCGCTTCCCAGAATTCAGCCGATGGGAAAGGGTGGGCATTATCCGGCTTCGGCGCGATTTCGCTGAGCTTGCTCCTCGCCTGCGGGGCCGCAACGACGGCGGTCGCGCCAGCAAGCGGGGCCGAAGACGCAGATGCCGTTGCCATATCGGCGAAGGCAAGCAGCGACTATGTCCGCCATAGGCTTGCGGACGGTTCCTTCCGGCCCGAGACGTTCGCATTTGGCAAGGGCGGTGTCTTTAGGGGCACCGAAGGGGGCGCGAAGGACATGCTCGATTTCATCGATGTCGCCAACACCCTTGCGCGGCCGCTTGCGAACCGGGGATATCTTCCGGGAAAGGATCCCACAACTACCAAGCTCCTCGTCCTCGTATATTGGGGAACGACCCGAACGCCGGAAAATTCCACCAACTCGATCGCCGGCCAGAATCTGGAGGCAGCGAACAATGCTGCATTGGCAGCCAATCATCCGCAGCAGGCCCATTTCAACCCCAACGACAGCATGGCACCGCAGCAAATGGCGTTCACCGCGACGGCGGGCTACGCGATAAGGTCGCCCGAGCAGGTCGACCTGGACAATGCGGTGACGGGAGCGCTGGCCGCATCCGCTGCGGAGGACGAGCAGCGCCGACTGCTCGATGCTCAAAACGCAAGTTTGCTGGGGTACGATGCGTCATTAGCAGACACGGCGCAGACGCGAGGCACGGCTCTAGAATACCGACAAAGAGATCTGATCGATGAGCTCGAATACCGCCGCTATTTCGTCGTCCTGATGGCCTACGATTTCCAACTGCTGCGCAAGGAGAGAAAACACAAGCTGCTTTGGGAGACCCGTTTCAGTGTCCGCGAAAAAAACAACGACTTCAGCAAGCAGTTGGCGGGCATGGCGGAATGCTCTTCCCGGTACTTCGGGCAGAACAGCGGGAAACTCATCCACTCGACGCTTCCCGAAGGCCACGTGGAAATCGGTCCATTCAAGACGCTTGCGAGCGACCAGCGCAACTGAGCCCGATCAACTCGGCTTTTCGGCCAGGATCGTGCTGACGAAAGGGGCAGTTCTTGCGCCTTCTGGAGGAGCAAGGTAACCTGCCAAAGCTCCGGGTCACTCAGGCTATCAGCGAAACCCGGCATGCCGGTCAATCGAATGCCATTCCTTGCTTTCCAATCGGTTTCTCCCACCGAATCATCGGTCACTCCCACCTTGTCCAACCGAACGAGGGGCGGGGGCTTCGGAAACATCCCCAATGCGATTTACACGCGGATTTCTACGGATCTTCCGTTTGGACCCGCATTCGCGCGAGCGATGGATCTAGCCGTGCCCGGATCTTGTCGGAACTTCTCTTGCTCAAGCGATGTCGCCGTTTGGGGAACGCGATCGCAATGTCTCCTTCTTCCGATAATTCATGGGCAATAGGTTGATGGTCGTTGGAGGCGGGATCGGCGGAATGACAGCGGCGCTCGCGCTGGACCGTGCGGGCATAGATGTCGCAGTTTACGAGCGGGCGCCGGCGTTTGCAGAGGTGGGTGCGGGATTGAGCCTTTGGCCAAACGCTACGAGGGTCCTGCAGTCATTGGGCGTGCTAGAAGCCGTGGTCGAACGCGGCGAGCCGGTCGTCCAGTTCAACCTGCTTAAGCCCGACGGAAACCCGATCTTCGCAATGCCAATGACAGGGTTCTCCACTCCGACCGTTTGCGTCCACCGCGCAGACCTGCATTGGATGCTGCGTAGCCGCCTGCCGGGTGAATGCCTGAGGCCGAACCACCGACTTGTGGGATTTTCGCAAGATGCGAAGAGCGTGAGCGCGAGGTTCTCGAGCGGGCTGGAGGTGGATGCCGATGGCCTCATTGCTTCTGACGGGATTAACTCGACCGTTAGATCCCAGATCCACGGTGCGTCAGAACCGATATACAGGGGCTATTGTATCTGGCGGGGAATCGCACCCGAGATCCCGGGGGCCATCAAGGGGCACATAAGCGAAACCTGGGGATCCGGACGGCGTTTCGGGATTCTGCCCATGGGGCACGGGCGCGTGTGCTGGTACGCGACACTCAATGGTCCGCCGTCGAGAGCGGACGCGCCTGGGGGGCGGAAATCCGAGGTGCATGCCCTGTTCAAGGACTGGCACAGACCGATTCCGGCGTTGATCGAGGCGACTGAACCCGCCGACCTGATCAAGAATGACGCTCGCGATCGGAAGGCGCTCAGGAATTGGGGGAACGGCCGCGTCACTTTGCTGGGCGATGCAGCGCACCCCGTCACGCCGAATATCGGCCAAGGGGCTTGCATGGCGATTGAGGATGCGGCCTGTCTCGCAAAATGTCTTGTCGCTTCCTCCGGGATCGCTTCAGCGCTTCGCACCTATGAAGCCTTGCGAGGCCCGAGAACGGAATATGTCGCCCGGCAATCCCGCCGAATTGGGGCGATTGGACAATGGGAGAATCCATGGATGGTGATGGGCCGTGACGTTGTAACCCGTCTGGTGCTCGCTCATGCGCGGGCCGTACAACTCAACAGAATCTATGCCTACGAAGTTTAGGCCTCCGTCAGGGGCTCCAGGGAGCGCGCCCGACTGGAGGCCGGGCCCGAGAAGTCAGGCGGACATACTCTCGCCGGAGGTAGCCCTTTCATCTTTGTGCAAGGAACGAGCACTATTGCCGGCGGCTATAGCGGGATCCCAATGGGCATGAATTCGCCAGTTCCGCTCGTCTGCCCCATCTGTTCCGAAACTCTCCAGCGTTCCGGGCATTCGTACACATGCCCGAAGCGGCATAACTTCGATCTATCAAAAGAGGGTTATTTGAGCCTTCTTCATGGGCGGAACAACTATCAGCAAATCGGTGACGATAAGCGAATGGTTCAGGCGCGGGTTCGTGTACATAGGCTGCCTTCGTTCCTGGAGCTGGCGGAGGCCATAGCGGCCCATTGTCCCCAGCTTAATGGCAGGGATAGCATTTTGGACATTGGCTGCGGTGATGGATTCTTTCTGAGTCAGGTCACGCAAGCCCCGAAGGCTCGATGTCTTGGTATCGGAGTGGATGTCTCGAAGGGTGCCTTGGCCAGGGCAGCAAGGAGTTACCCGAATCTTTTTTTTGTCCGGACGGATGCGTTGCACAGCCGATTACCATTCGAGGATTCGTCGTTCGGACTGGTGTTGAGCATCTTCGCGCCGCGGCCGATTGACGAGATTCGGCGAGTTCTGAGGGCCGACGGCCTTTGGATGATGGTGACTGCAAACCAGGACCATCTGGGGGAAGTCCGGCGTTTTCTTCCACTGGCCGCGATTGGGTCGGGGAAACTTGATGCACCGATGAGCAGTTCGTACTCGATCAGCAGCAGCAGCGCATTCAGATGCGAGCTTCAGGTTGCTCATCAGGACCTTGTCGCGCTCATCGAAATGTCCCCCTCCATTTTTCGTTTGAGAAGGGAATATGGCGACAAATGGAGCGAGCGTGTCCCTCAAGAGTTAAGGGTCACTTTTTCCTTTAGCATCACGCTTCTGGGCAAGGACGCTGATCGAGAGGGGAGTGGGAAGGCGATGACATGAGCCCACGGTAGGCCGTGCGAGCCCGCTTCCGTCCGACGGTCCCTCAAGAAGGTGAACGTGACTTCTCGAATCCACGCGGCTCGTTAATCGATTGAAGCCCGTCAAATTGCGGTGGTCCATGAACGATATCTGGGACGGGAATCTAGAGCTTGCGGTGTTTCGAAAGCGCCAACTTGAACAGCTTATTCTGCCGGGAGAACAAACCTCGTCCGTGTCGGTGTTGCCGCGATAAGTTTTGCAGCGCCGCTATTTCGGGGCCGTCCTTGGCGTTCTGGGGATGAACGAAAACCTTTATCCTTGGTGAAGGTATCTTCAGTTTGCGCATAATAGAGACTGCTTTTCAAGAAGCAGCGGATTGTATTTGAATGTAGCTCTGCGGAACTTTCACTTCGCCATACCCTTCAACTCCCTTCCTCTATGAGACTGCTTCGGCTTTACGATTACCCCAGTTGGCTCTTTGCCGTCATCGTGATTGGAATGTTTGTCTTGTTCGCGTTGACCGGCCAAGTCGTGGTCCGGCGCCTTCTGCCCCGTTGGTTTGGAGGCAAGGACTACAATGAAATTGTGGGTGAATTCCTTTCGGCGTCCGGTGTGTTTTTCGGCATTACGCTTGGCCTGCTGTCCGTAAGTGCGTGGGAGAATTTTACGGCGGTCGAAAACGCGGTCGCGCAAGAGGCGACCGATATAGGCGTGTGCTACCGCGCCTTTGATAACTACCCCGAGCCACACCGCACGGTTTTGACCGATCAGCTGCGCGTTTACACTCGCAGCGAAATTGACCTGGCCTGGCCGAAGCAGCGGGAGGGCATCACCCCGGGCGCGGAGGGCAATAAGCAGCTCGATCAACTTCAACGGGACCTAACTCACTTTGAGCCCCGCACTGAAGCGGAGAAGGCGCTGCACAGCGAGAGCCTCCGCCTGTTTAGCAAGATGCTTGAGTCCCGACGCACACGACTTTCCAGCGTTTCCACCCAACTTCCCGCGATCGTGTGGAGTGTGGTCATCGCCGGCTCCATGCTGAACCTGTCCTTCATGTGGTTGTTCGTCATCGAGAAAAAGAGACTGCATGATCTTCTCACCACCATTCTGGCTGCCTTGCTTGGTCTTTTGGTCTTTCTGCTCGCGGCAATGGATCGGCCGTTTCAAGGCG
>Ga0181525_10002711_pt1 | contig 14346 bp, 13 predicted proteins | sample PEATcosm2014_Bin_48_FD_121100 | JGI IMG/M metagenome (GOLD analysis project Ga0181525, IMG submission 121100) | Peatland microbial communities from MTU Mesocosm Facility, Houghton, MI, USA - PEATcosm2014_Bin06_10_metaG | ecosystem: Environmental > Terrestrial > Soil > Wetlands > Peat | place...
AACGTTCGCTATGTGCTTGCCGCCAGTCTCGCCGCCGTCGTCGTCGCGTTTGTCGTGCTTTACGTTATCTACTTTGCCTGATGACCCGCGGCTCCCGCCCGATCAGTCGGGCGAATCGGGCTATAGCGTCGATCCCCGCATCGTTCCGGCCACCGCGGCGACCACGAACAGCAACAGCGCGACCAAAAACACGACTTTGGCGATACCGACGGCCGCGGTCGCAATTCCGCCGAATCCAAGGACCGCCGCGATCAGGGCGATAATCAGCAGCGTGACAACCAAATTGAGCATGGCATCCTCATATCTGAAATTTGCCGCATCGCCGCGACGCGGTTTCTATTTGCTTGCGCCATGAGAAATGTTCTGCGACGAAAAAGTTCCGTTGGCGATGTGTTTTTGCTGCACCGCCGAAGGCCCTATTTGTTCGTCCGTGAAGCCTCAGCGATCGCCCCGATAAAGTATCGATCCAAGGAACCGGAGGCGCGTTCGAGGGTTCACAAAACTGATCGCGGCAGGTCTTTGGTCGGTTCCGGCGTATTGGACCGGTCACCTGTCAATCGATGCTCAGTTGCACGAACAAATTCATTCTTGACGAGGAACTAACGCCATGGACGACAAGACAGCCGTTATCACCGAGAGTTGGGAAGTTGCGGGCACATCGGCGCAGAGCGGATGGGTTGGGACATGGAACGGCGTATCCTGGAGCGCTGTGATCGCGGGAGCACTCACGGCAATCGCGGTCACGATCATTGTCGTCGCGCTGGGGTCCGGCATTGGCATGGCTTTGGCGTCGCCCTATTCCTATTCGTCCGCGCCGTCCGCCAGCACGCTATCGATTATTGGGGCGGTGTGGCTCGTGTTCGCCCAAGCCGTAGGTTTTGCGACTGGTGGCTATGTCGCCGGCCGGCTGCGCCGCGCTCCGGCGGCCGTTCACACCGACGAGGTGAAATTTCGGGACGGCGCTAATGGTCTTATCGTGTGGGCTATCGGCGTTGTTGTGAGTTCCGTGATCCTCGCAGCGGCGATCGACAAGGCTGGCTCCGCCCCCGGGACCGCCGCTACCGGAACGGCCATCGCCGGCCTGGCCGGCGCCGCCAATCAAACGCCGTCAATGGATTATTATATCGACACGCTGTTGCGGACGAACCCGCAAACTGCCGCGAATAATACGGCGTCGAATAATGCTGCTCCCGGCGGAGCGACCGATAGTACGACTCCCGCCGCCGGGTCGTCGCCTGGAACTCAGCAGAACCCTGGAACCCAGCAGAGCAACGCTGCATCGAACAATGCGCCGCAGCGCGGCCAGATCAACCGGATCATGCTGACGGCACTGGGGCCGAACGGTCTTTCCAGCGACGATCGGACCTACCTGGCGCAGATCGTCAGCCAGCAGGCCGGCATCAGCCCGGCCGACGCGCAGCACCGAGTCGACGACGTCGTCAACCGCGCCAAGGCGGAGGCGACGCAAGCGGTCGACAAGGCGCGAGAAGCCGCGGCGTATTTGTCGTTCTGGACTTTCATGTCGCTTCTGTTCGGTGCCGTGTGCGCGACGCTGGGCGGAATTTTGGGAGGCGATTTGCGTGACGATTTTGCCATCCGGCAGAGCGTTCCGACTTCGGTGCGCTGAGTGCTTCGTCAAAGTCGGTATGTAAAAAGACAATGCCAAGAGCCGGTGCGCAAATGCACCGGCTTTTGCATATCTGGAGTTCCGACGGGCGACAACATTTTGTCAGCCGCGCGCCGGCGGTTCCCGGAACTGGGAGCGGCGTCACTCGTTGCCGTTGGTAAGCTCGGCCGGGCATGCCGCTCGCCGTCCCCTCACAAACCAACAACTAAAGGGACTTGACAAACATGGGCCTGTTTTCAAAAGACATCAAAACAATGGAAGACCTGTTCGATCACACCTTGCGCGACATCTACTACGCCGAGAAGCAGATCGTGAAAGCGCTGCCCGACATGGTCGAGAAAGCGAGCGATCCGCAGCTCAAGCAGGGCTTCCAGACCCATCTTCGTGAAACTGAAAACCACGTGAAGCGCCTGGAGCAGGCGTTCCAACTGCTCGGCAAGAAACCGCAGGGCGTCGATTGCCCGGCGATCGACGGCATTATCAAGGAAGCCAACGAAGTGGCCGGCGAGGTCGAGAAAAAGCAGGTGCTCGATGCGGCGCTGATCGCCGCGGCGCAGGCGGTCGAGCATTACGAGATGACGCGTTACGGCACGCTGATCGCGTGGGCGAAACAGCTCAGCCGCAACGACGTCGTCTCCCTGTTGCAGGCGACGCTCGACGAGGAGAAGGCGACCGATAAGAAGCTGACCTCGGTGGCCGAAGGCCAGGTGAACCGTAGGGCAGCCTAACAGCGTTCAAAAAATCGAAATGCAGCGCCGGGCTTCGCCCCGGCGCTGTTTTTTTATGCCCCTTGAGGCCGATCTCATTCCCTGGTCAATTGCGCGGGGTTATGACCAAGAACAAGCATTGGGTGGGGGAAGATGGCCAAGGGGAAAGCATCTCGGGCAAGGCCGTCCCACAATGAGATCAAGCGGCGGCTCATCGTCGCCGGGAAAATATTGGTCGGCGAAGGCCAGGACGATTTTACCCGCGGCCACATCTCTTTTCGGCTGCCGGACAATCCGAAGCTTTTCTTCATGAAGGCCCACAGCATCGGTCTCGACGAGATCACGATGCAAAATATCCTGACCATCGATCTCGCGGGCAACGTCGTCGCCGGCACGGCCCGCCGCCACAGCGAGGTCTATATCCATTCCGAGATCTTTAAAGTCCGCAGCGACGTCAATTGCGTGATCCACACCCACCCGGTCTATTCGACCGCCCTGTCGTCGACCGGCCGGCCGCTGCGGGCCTACAGCCAGCCCGGCGCGCTATTTTACGAGGTGCTCGGCCTCTACGACGACACCATCAACCTCATCTGCACCGAAGCCATGGGCGCCGGCGTCGCGCGCGCGCTCGGGCCGGGACGCGGGGTGCTGCTGAAGAACCACGGCATTGTCGTCACTGGCGCGAGCATCGAGGAAGCGGTCGTCGGCACCATCATGCTGGAGAACGGCGCAATGGTGCAGATGATCGCCGAAGCGGCCGGCGAGCTGGCGCCCGAATTTTCGCGCGCCGATATCGAAAAGCTCAAGCACGACCTTGGCCGGCCCGAACAGTTCGTCGTCAATTTCGAATATCTCGCGCGCCGGGTGAGGCGGCGCGGATAATTGTAATCCGTCACCATGAGGTGCTCGGCGCGACGCGGCGAGCCTCAAATGGCGACGGTCCGGACGTGTCGGCCGTGCCCTTCGGCCCCACTACGCGCCGCTTGCTCCGACGTATTCTACTCTTGCCGCTTCCACTGCTGGTTGGACTTTGGTGGGCGCGTCCAAAAATACGTTGTTATAATGTCGTAACTTGTCGCGTCCAATTTGGTGACATCATAACCACCCTTAATGACGGCCACAAAGTCGTCCTGGGAAAAAAGAAAGTCATGATATTTACTTTTGATCTTCTCGTGGACCAACTGATGTAAAAATTTTGCCGCAATAACTGTACCGTATTGGTGAATACCAGCCAATGCAAAAATTCTTTGCCCATCGTGATGCGAGCGCAGTAAAATTGCGGCATCTTGCAATACGTCAACTGTCGGCTCGTAATCGGTTCCCAATCGGGCGGCCTCACGGTACTCAGGTTCGGCGTCTGAAACGATATGTTCGTGAGGCTGTCGAATCCAGATCATTTTTAGGTAGGGAAATTCCGGAATGGGAGGATATTGGTCCGACCCTTTTTCGTGAGCGAACCAACAGGGCAGCTTCACAGTGTAATTCGTCATCGCCAATCCAACGTTTCTTTGGCGTTCGGATGGCTCAACTTTTTCGAAGACCAGTGGAGGTAAAATTTCGCCGAGCGCTTTGTTTGTGGACGGCGAGCAAAGGAAAAGGATTGGGGTATCGGGAGGAATCAAATATGGCTTACTGTGGAATACGGGACTTAATTTAAGATGCGGCGCCCCGATTAGATCGACAAGGATATGGAGAGCGGAGTGATCACCGTAGTTGATTGTGTGAAATGGCCTGCTACTTTGTTGAGCAGGGTACATACAGGTCAACATGGGAGAACGATTATCGAGGTTGAAAAATTGTTGGACGTTTTCGTGCTTAGTCTTTTGTATATCGAGGTTCTTTAATTGATCGTCCTGCTTTCTGGCGATGCTAAACGCCATGTGCAGAGTTACTGCGGCGATCACAATTGAAACCAATATGCCAGCCGCTGCCAATATTGTTGGCAAATCCCAGCCTAATATTGTTGAGACCCAACTCATGACGGATGCTACGCTGATCAGTCATTAAACCTAAGGTGTACCAAGTAAAGTAATACACGTCGATGAGCGCGCCGCATAGTGGCCATTTTGCAAACGCGACCGTTTTTTATCGTGGCGCCACGATCTCGTTCTCTTCTCGATACGACCTGCCGCAATCTGGGTTGTTGCGTCCCTCTCCTGGAGACACCCCTTGACGTCTGTCACTATACCGATTACATTACCCCAATCTCGTTCACGGAGGGGCCTTTCGCGAGGGTACTTTCGATAGTGGAACGAGAGCGGTCCCTGCGCGCGGGGTTACGACCCGCGCCCGGGCGGCTCTGGGCATCAGTCATGCCGGTACTACGGCCGGTGCGGGAGGTGCAGTCCCTGGACTGGAACAGGTGAAGGCGGGTAACGCCCGGCGGATCCAAGTCCCAGGAAGCATGGCCTGGAGCTGAGCCGGTTGGCCTTCGGGCCTCTGGCGAGAGCCGCGGCGGAGCGCCGAAAGGCGAGCGGTCTCCGTTGAGACCGCGGCCGCACCCGCTGGTGCGGCCATGGATGGTGCGCCTTTTGGCGCTCCGCCTCCCTCGCTTTTTGGAGGGAGGCTTCGGGAAGGGCTTTCTTAAAGCGTGACGGCAAAGCTCGGATGCGAAGGCGCATCGCGAGGACGGTGAAGCTTGACTGTTTCCCGTCATCCCGAGGTGCGAGCGTAGCGAGCCTCGAAGGACGACGGCCCGGGCGCCTCGGCCGTCGCCCTTCGAGGGCCGCTTCGCGGCCACCTCAGGGTGACGGAATGAGGCGCTGCGCACCGCTAACAAGGGAGACGGTTGCCCATGACCGGACCCATCGAAGTGTCTGCGAAAGCGGACGAATGGCAGGCACGCATTCCGCGACGCAGCCTATCCGCTCCGCAAACGAGCCGGACTGCGCGACTAGCCGGCTCGATGGCAAGCGGGTACATTCTTCGCTCATTCCCGCGCAAGCGGGAATCCAGCACTGGGTCCCCGCCTGCGCGGGGACGAGCGGTTCAATTATCCAGTCGCACTACCCCCAGGAGCGCGAATGCCACGGATGAAGGGCGCCGAGCTGATCACGGAATACCTCGTCGCCAACGATATTCCCTATGTGTTCGGCATTTGCGGCCATGGCAATGTGGGTATGCTGGATCCGCTCTATGAGGCCCGCGACCGGATTAAGCTCATTTCGCCGCGCCACGAGCAGGTCGCCGCGCATATGGCGGATGCCTATTTCCGCGTGCGCCATAAGCCGGTGGCGACGCTGACGTCCTGCGGGCCGGGCTCCTGCAACATCGTGATGCCGCTGGCCTGCGCTTTGAGCGACTCTTCGGCGCTCCTCGCCATTACCGCCAATGTGCCGACGTCGCAGTTCAACCGCAGTCCGTTCCAGGAGATCAACCGGCATTTTCAGGCCGACTTCGTCAATATTATCCGCCCGGTGGTCAAGCGCAGCTTTCAGCCGACCCGGGTCGATATGCTGCCTTTGGCGCTGCGCCAGGCCATGACGACGATGCTGTCGGGTCGCCCGGGGCCGGTGAATATCGACGTTCCGTTCAACGTGTTCCAGGAGGAAGACGACGTCGAAGTGCCGCCGCCGGCGCCGCCGCTCCATGCCCATCGCAGCGGCGCATCGCCGGAGGATGTCGCCCAGGCGCTGACCATGATCCTCGGCGCGGAGCGCCCCGTCATCTTCATCGGTCACGGGGTGACGCTTTCCGAAGCGAGCGTAGAACTCACCGCGTTCGCCAAAAAACTCGGCGTTCCGGTGATCTCGTCGCCGAACGGCATGGGCTGTCTCGACATGACCGATCCGCTGTCGCTCGGCTTCATCGGCCGCAACGGCGCCTTCCCGGCCAACGAAGCCGGACGCCGCGCCGACGTCGTCCTTGCCATCGGCGCGCGCTTCGACGACCGCTCGGCGTCGTCATGGATGCCCGGCTATTCATGGAATTTTCCAACGACGCGGCTGATCCACGTCGATCTCGATCCGGCAGAACTCGGCCGCAATTATCCGCCCGATCTCGGCATCCTCGCCGACGCCCGCACTTTTCTGCGCCAACTCCTCGCCGAGGTCGAACGGCGCGGTGCCCCCCACCCCCCGCAAGCGGGGAAGGGGGCGTGGCTTGCCCAGATCGCCGCTTGGCGCGCCGAATGGGAAAAATTCACGCGGCCGAATTTCGAGATTCACGCCTCGCCGATGCGGCCCGAGCGCGTGGTTGCGGACTGCCAGGCTGTGCTGCCGCCGGACGCCATCATCTGTTGCGACGTCGGCGTCAGCCACAATTGGTACATGCAGTTTTGGAACGCGCGAAAGCCGCAGACGATGCTCAACTCCTGGGGCTTTTCCGGCATGGGTTTTGGCGCCGCCGGCGCGCTGGGGGCCAAACTCGCAGCGCCAGACCGGCCGGTGGTTGCCGTCACCGGCGATGGCTGCTTCACCATGGTGCCGCACGTGCTGTGCACGGCGGTCGAATACGACATTCCGGTGGTCTGGGTGATCTGGAACAATTTCGGCTGGGTTTCGATCCGCGATATCCAGCTTGGCATGTTCGGTGGCCGCGAACATGGCACGATGTTCCACCAGGGCGCCAACAACAAGCCGTACAATCCGGACTTCGCGGCATGGGCGAGAGCGAGCGGCGTCGATGCGCTCACCGTGACAAAATCGCAAGATTTCCGCGGTGCGCTCGATCACGCGGTGAAAGCGAACAAGCCGTTCCTGCTCGACGTGCATGTCGATGCCGAGGTGCGCCCGCCCTCGACCGGTGCGTGGGAATTGCCGCCGACACCGCACAAGGAGCCGGTGTTCGGCCAGCGCTTCATCCCCGATGCCGCTCCGGTGAAGTGAGCAAAGCGAAGTGACCGAGACCGTTGCCGAAATTCTCGCTGCCTATCGGTCCGGCGCGGCGACGCCCGCCGACATCGTGGCGCGCAGCTTTGAACGAATTCGCGCCCACGACGATCCGGCGGTTTTCATAACGCTTCGCGACGAGAACGATGTCGCCGCGGAGGCGCAAGCGCTTGCGCGCAACGGCGACATGACGCTTCCGCTCTACGGCATTCCGGTAACGGTGAAGGATAATATCAACGTCAAAGGCCTGCCGACCACCGCGGCCTGTCCCGCCTTCTCCTATCGCCCAGGCAAAGACGCCACCGCCGCGGCGCGGCTGCGCGACGCCGGCGCGCTCATTCTCGGCAAGACCAATATGGACCAGTTCGCGACTGGACTGGTCGGCACCCGCACGCCCTACGGCATCGCCCGCAATCTGTTCGATCCAAAACTCATCCCGGGCGGATCGAGCACGGGCTCGGCCATTGCGGTTGCGGCCGGCTTTGCGCCGCTCTCGCTCGGCACCGACACCGCGGGGTCGGGGCGGGTGCCGGCCGGCTACAGCAATATCGTCGGTCTTAAGCCGAGCCGCGGTCTTATTTCGACGGCCGGCGTTTTGCCCGCTTGTCGTACGCTCGATTGCGTCTCCGTGTTCGCGTTCACGGTCGACGACGCGATCACGATGCTGAACGTCGTCGCCGGCCCGGACGCGGCGGATTCTTATTCGCACGCGCGGCCCCTGCACACGGTGGGGCTCATGCCGAACGGGCTAAGACTTGGCGTTCCGTTCGCCGGCCAGCGCCTGTTTTTCGGCGACCAGGTTTCGGCGGCCGCCTATGACGCCGCATTGGCGCGGTTCGCCGATCTCGGCGCGAAAATCGTGGAGACCGATATCGAGCCGTTCTATGAGGCGGCGCGATTGCTCTATGAGGGACCGTGGGTGGCCGAGCGGTACCTCACGGTCAAGGCCCTGATCGCCTCGTCACCCGAGTCGATGCATCCGGTCACGCGCCAGATACTGCTGGCCGGTGCTCACGGCACGGCGGCAGATGTATTTTCCGCGCTCTATCAGCTCGAGGAACTGCGGCGGATGCGCGATCACACCTTCCGCTCCATCGATGCGTTACTGCTGCCGACGGCGCCGACGATCTATACCGTCGAAGAGGTGCTTGCCGATCCTATTCAACTTAACAGCCGGCTCGGCACCTACACCAATTTCGTCAACTTGCTCGATTTGTGCGGGCTTGCCGTGCCGGCAACGATGCGGCCGGACGGGACGCCGTTCGGTGTCACGCTGTTGGCGCCCGCCGGCGCGGATGCGGCGCTGGCGGCCATCGGGCGCGAATTCCACCAAGCGACCGGGTTGCCGCTCGGCGCGCTTAAGCACCCACTGCCGCCGCTCGCAACACATCGCACGACGTCCGAGGCGGGCGAGATTGCGATTGCCGTCGTCGGCGCGCATCTTTCCGGCATGCCGCTCAACAACGAGCTCCGTTCCGTGGGCGCGCGTCTCATCGAGCGCAGCACCACCTCGCCGCATTATCGACTTTATGCGCTAGCCGGCACGAAGCCGGCAAAGCCCGGCCTGCTGCGGGTCAACGGCGGCGCCGGCGCCGCCATCGAGGTCGAGGTCTGGGCGCTATCGGATGCGGCGTTCGGCCGCTTCGTCGCCGCCATACCGCCGCCGCTGTCGATCGGCACGCTCGAACTGAGCGACGGCCGCGGCGTCAAGGGCTTTTTGGTCGAGGCCGAGGCCGTCAACGGCGCGCGCGATATTTCAAGTTTTGGCGGCTGGCGCGCTTTCGTGGCGCAAGAGCCGGTGTCGGCGTAGTGCGTTTCTCATTTGGGCCCGTCGATCATGCTCACATGGGCGGCAACGACACGCCACCCTTCCGCAAACCGCACCCAGGTTTGCATCTGACGGCCGATTTTCCCTGGAAACGACGGGCGGTCGTAAAGCGTCGAGGCCACCGCGAAGTCGCGGCCATAGGTGCTGATGACGGTCTTCGACAGCGTCCGCGCCAATCCGACCGACGAGCGCGCGGCGCGGAACGCCATGATCTCGGCAAAGCCGTAAAGGTTTTCCGTGCCGCCATAGCGGATGGTGCGCGGGTCGTCGCGAAATATCGCGTCCAGCGTCGCCACGTCATTCGACACCAGGGCCTTCTCGTAGCGATCGAACGCGGCTTTCACTTCGGCGACGACCTCCGGCAGGTCGATCTCCATTGTTCTCTCCCAGGGTGATTTATTGCTAGAGCGGCGGACGCATCGCCGCGACGACACCTTTTGCTTCGAGCGTGTGCGCGATGCGCAGCGCCACGTCTTCGCGCCATGGCGCGGCGATGACTTGGACCGCGATCGGCAGCGGCGCAAGCGGCACCGGCACGGCGACGACCGGCAGGCCGATAAAGGAGATCGGCTGCGTGTAGATGCCGAGATTAGCCCGCACCGGCAGTTCGGCGTCGCCCAGCATGAAGGTCTTCTGACCGATCAGCGGCGCGGTACACGGCGTGGCCGGCGCCAAGATGGCATCGACCTCCGTAAATAGCTTGAGCACTTGCTCGCGATACCAGCGGCGGAATTTCTGCGCCTTGACGACCAGCGCGGCCGGCGCCATGGCGCCCGCGATCAGCCGATCGCGAACGTCGGGATCGTAATCTTGCGCACGCACGCGCAAGCGGTCGAGATGCAGACTGGCACCCTCGGTCGCGGTAATGACGAACGCGGCGGCGCGGGCGCGATCCGCCTGCGGAATTTCGATGTCGCGATTGGCGCCGAGCGCCGAGGCGACGCGGTCCAGCGCGTAGCAAGACTCCGCGGTCCGGCACTTAAAATAGCCGGAGGCGACCGCGATGCGCAAACCGTCGGTACCCCGCTCCAACAACTGAGCCACGGATTCTGTCGCGCGATCGGCACAGACGGGATCGTCGGGATCAAATCCCTGCATGGCGTCGTAGGCGAGGGCGAGGTCGTGCGCCGTCCGGGCAAGGGGGCCGACATGGTCCAGGCTGGCGACGAATGGAAAGGTCCGCGCGCGGCTGAGCCGCCCGTAGGTCGGCTTGAGCCCAAAAATTCCGCACAATGAAGACGGCACGCGGATTGAGCCATTGGTATCGGAGCCTAGTGCCAGCGGCACCAGACCGCCAGCCACGGCAGAGGCCGAGCCCCCCGAGGAACCGCCGCTCATGCGGTCGAGATCGTGCGGATTGCGCGAGGCGCCATCGTGAATATTTTCGCCGGTGAAATCGTAGGCGTACTCGCCCATGTTGAGCGCGCCAATCAGGATCGCCCCAGCCGCTTCGAGACGTTCGACCAGCGTGGCGTCGCGTCTCGCGGATGGGGCTTCGCGATTGATTTTCGACCCGGCAATCGTCGGAAGGCCTGCAATGTCGAAGAGATTCTTGACGGCAAATGGCACGCCAGCAAGCGGACCTGCCTGTTGCCCTCGCGCACGGGCTTCATCGAGCGCTTTGGCGCGCGCAAGCGCGCGTTGCTCGACGACCGCGGTGAACGAATTGAGCAGCGGGTCGCGTTCGCGAATACGCGCCAATGTCGCCTCGACGACGCTCACCGCGCTGAGCTGCCCGCTCGCGAAAGCCGCGGCGATATCGGTCGCCGTGCTCCACTTGGCGTCGGTGGCTGGGGTGTCAAGCATGGAACACGGGACCGGGTTCCGTATCGTCGGGGAGGGGAAATTCATCGACGAGCGTTGCAATACGCAAAATCAGCTGCAGGTTGAATTTAATGCCGCCGCGCCATGATCGTTCGATCGGCAGTCTGAGCGCTTGCGCGCTGGCGCTTACCAGGGAATCGATGACGTCGGGCTGCTCGACCATTGCCGGCGCCCGGTGTTTGCGACGGCTCTTCGCGGCGGCGGACGCCTTCGCCGGAACGCGCCGCGCCGGCTTGCTTGCGGTCCGCGCCGGCCGGTTGCGGGTGACTTTGCGTTTCATGACTGCGGCAGAAATTCCTCGGCGAAATGGCAGGCCACGGCGCGATCGCCAAATCGCCGTAACGGCGGCATGGTGATCTTGCACACATCTGTACCACGCGGACAACGGCCATAGAAACGGCAAACATTCGGATCGGGATCGATGGGGCTGCGGGGTTCGCCGCTCAACCGCAGCCGCTCCCTGTCGTTCTCGCCGAAACGAGGCACGGCGGCGACAAGAGCCTGCGTGTAGGGATGCAACGGGTGCTCAAAGACTTCCACGGCCGGACCGGATTCGACGATCTTGCCAAGATACATAACGAGCACCCGGTCGCAAAGCAGCCGCACGACGCTGAGGTCATGGGAGACGAACAGATAGCTCATGCCGAATTCTTTTTTGAGCCGTTGCAGGAGTTGGAGGATCACCACCTGAACCGAGACATCCAGCGCGGCCGTCGGCTCATCGAGTACCAACAGGTCCGGTTCGACTGCGATGGCGCGGGCAATGCCGACCCGGGCGCGCTGGCCGCCGGAGAGTTGATGCGGAAAGCGCGACAACAGTTGCAGCGGCAACCCACATTGGGTCGCTACCGCTTCGACGCGTGCGGTGAGCGCCTTGCCGCTTAATTTGCGCAGGCGACGCAACGGATCGGCAATGGCCTCGAAGCCGGTAAAGCGCGGGTTGACGCTATCGCCGGCATCCTGGAATACCATTTGGATGCGAGCCCGATCGGGATCGCTGGCGAACTCCCGCGATGGCGTCAGCGATAGCTCGCGCGGGCCGAGCTTGACGCTGCCGTCAGTCGCGTCGATCAATCGGGTCAGCGCGCGCACCAAGGTTGACTTGCCGCAACCGGACTCACCAACCAATCCGACCGTCTCGCCCTCATTGATCACGAAGCTGACGTCGTCGACCGCATAAACCTTGGGAATTTTCTCAGGCCCGCCGGCAAAGCGCCGCCGCAAGCGGCCGAACGCGCCCGGCATGGCGCCGACAGGAAAGTGCTTGGAGAATTCGGCAACGTCGAGCAAAACGGTCATGAAATGGGATTCCAGCAGGCGACGATATGCCCGGCATCCGGGGCGGAATGGGAGAGCGGCTGTGAGCACAAATCCAACTTGCGTGGGCAGCGCTCGGAGTAGCGACAGGGCGGCAGGTCGGCGCGGCGAAGATCGGGGAGCGAGCCGGGTATCGAGGCGAGCTCGTCCAGCGTCGCGGCCGAATCCGGGTTGGCCGCGATAAGCTCGGCCGTATAGGGGTGGCGGGGATGTTCGAACAATTCCTTGGTCGGTGCATTCTCGACCACGTGGCCGGCATGCATAACGACAATGCGGCTGGAACGCTGTCCGGCGAGCGCAAGATCGTGGGTAATGAAGATCGTCGCCATACCGAGCTCCGAGGCGAGATCGGAGACCAAATCCATGATGACCGCCTGGGTGGTGACATCGAGACCGGTCGTCGGCTCGTCGGCGATCAGCAGTGTGGGTTTTGCGGCGAGTGCAATCCCGATCATGACGCGCTGGCACATGCCGCCAGACATTTCGAACGGATAGGCCTTGGCGCGCCGCGCCGGATCTGTGATGCCGACGGCGCGCAGCATTTCCACCGCCTCGGCCTGCGCCTTGCTCCGCGGCACGCCGCCGTGGCGGATCAGCACGTCGGCAATCTGACGGCCGACCGGGCGGATCGGATTGAGCGCGGTGCGCGGGTTCTGAAAGATCATCGCGATGTCACGCCCACGGACCTCGGCAAGTTTGCTGGGCGATGCCGCAAGCAGATCGAGATCGCCAAGCATGGCGCGGCCGGCGGTGACGCGGCCGGCAGGATCGAGAATGCCCATCACGGCGTAGGCCGTCACCGATTTGCCGGAACCGGATTCGCCGACCAGTGCGATCGTCTCGCCCTTGCCGACGCTGAAGCTTACATTGTCGAGCGCACGCACGATGCCGCCGCGGGTACGGAACTCGACGCAAAGACCTTCGACGCTGAGCGCTGGCGAAGCCGTCACGTGCGCCTCCGCGGATCGACCATGTCGCGCAGCCCATCGCCGAGGAGATTGAAACAGAACACCGCGACCATCAACGCGGCGCCAGGGAAAAACGCGATCCACCATTCGCCGGAGATGATGTTGGCGGCGCCTTCCGCGACCATGATGCCCCATTCCGGTGTCGGCGCCCGCACGCCCAGCCCGATAAAGGACAATCCAGCGGCGTTGAGAATGGCGTAGCCCATTGTCAGCGACATCTGCACCATCAGGAGCGGAAACACATTGGGAAGGATTTGAAAGGCGAGAATGCGCCATTCACTATTCCCGGAAAGCCGCGCGGCTTCGACGAATCCGGCCTCACGGCGAATGTTAGCCTCGGCGCGAGCCACCCGCACGTAGAGCGGAAAATTGATGATTGCGGTTGCCAGCACGATGTTCTGGACCGTATTGCCGAGAGCGGCGACGATGCCCATGGCGAGGACGAACAGCGGGAAGGCCATGATGGTATCGGCGATGCGGCCGACAATGCGGTCGGTCCAGCCACCGAAAAATCCCGCGGCGACGCCGGCAAGGCCGCCCATGAGAAACACCAAGGTGACGGACGCCACGGCAATTGTGAAGTCGAGCCGGGTCGCGACCACAACGCGGCTGAAAATGTCGCGGCCGAGCTGGTCGGTGCCGAACCAATGCTTAGCGGAGGGGGCCGCGAGCGAAGCCGCAGTGTCGCTGGCGAGCGGATCGTATGGCACGATCCACGGACCGATTATTGCCGCGACAAAAATCAGAAGGAATAGACCAAACGCCAAGCCGGTGATTGGATTCTCACCGATGACGTAGCGCGCATGACGAATCAACGCGGTCAGGCCGGTCGTTGGCCGAGGTGCTGGTGTTACAGCGATATCGGTCATGGCTGCCGGATCCTCGCGGACGGCCGCACTTGGCATGCAGTGGCAATGCGGTGCGCGCGTGACACGCCGTTGGCCTGGAACAAGAATGGATGCATCTTGCTCATCCTTCCAGCCTTACGCGCGGATCGACGACGCCATAGAGGATGTCAATCATCAAATTGAGCGCTACATACAAGACCGCCATGGTGAGCACGAAGCCCTGTACCGGTGCGAAGTCCGACGCGATCAGCGCTTCGACGGCAAACGAGCCGATGCCCGGCCACGCGAACACCTTTTCCACCAGCACGTTGGCGCCGAGCAGAAATGAAAACACCATGCCGAGCGTGGTGATGACCGGCAGCATGGCGTTGCGGAACGCATAAGTGACGATGACAGTA
>Ga0181525_10002712_pt1 | contig 14342 bp, 8 predicted proteins | sample PEATcosm2014_Bin_48_FD_121100 | JGI IMG/M metagenome (GOLD analysis project Ga0181525, IMG submission 121100) | Peatland microbial communities from MTU Mesocosm Facility, Houghton, MI, USA - PEATcosm2014_Bin06_10_metaG | ecosystem: Environmental > Terrestrial > Soil > Wetlands > Peat | place...
CGCCCTCTTGCTAGGCGCCGCCCTCCACGCCCAAAACCGGCGGGGATCCTTGCGTGGCACGGTGCAGGATGCCACCGGCGCACGGGTTTCCTCGGCCCGCGTCGTCGCGCAATTATCCGGCGCCTCGGTGCGACGCGAGGCCTTCAGCGAAGACCGGGGCGAGTTTCGTCTCGATGATCTTCTTCCGGGCAACTACCGCGTCACCGTAACCGCGGCGGGCTTCGCCCCGGCGCAAGCGGATGTTGTCATCGCCGTGGCCAACGTCCGCGATATTACGGTTAGGATGAAGCTTGCGGCCGCCTCGGAGACCGTCAACGTGCAGGGCAATTCTTCCTCGATCACAACCGAAACGCTTGACACATCGAGCGCCGTGCGCGGAGGCGTCGTTGGCAGCCAGGACCTTGAAACCTTGCCGCTGCCGGCGCGAAGCTTCGCCAATATTGCTTATCTCGTGCCCGGAACCGAGCCCGTCGAGCCTTCCGACCCCACCAAGGCGCGCATCACCGCAGTCTCGACCGCTGGAAGCTCCGGCCTGAACAACGAGCTATCGGTCGACGGCGCGGAGAACTCCGACGACTGGATCGGCGGCTTCCTGCAAAACTTCTCGCCCGATGGCGTTCAGGAGTTCGCCGTACGCACCTCGAACGAAGACGCCGACACGGGTTGGACCACAGCCGGATCTGTGGTGATTACGACCAAGCGCGGCAGCAACGAATGGCACGGGAGCGGCGCGTTCTACGATCGCCAGGCCGCGCTGAATGCGCGCTTTCCCATCGAGAATCCGGCGCCAAATCCGAAGCAGCCATTCTCCCGCCAGAATTATGTTGGAACGTTCGGCGGTCCCATCGCGAAAGACAAAGTCTGGTTCTTTACTTCGTTCGAGAACGTTCATGAAAACGCGAGCATCGCCTACAGTCCGGCCAGCACCACGCAATTTGACGCGCTGGCCCAATTGGCCTCGGAGGGAATCATCACGGGCGTTTCCTCCATCCCGGTTCCTGCCACCGTTGCGATTCCCTTTCGCGACTACCTCGGTTCGCTGCGCTTTGACTGGGCACAATCATCGAAATCGACCTGGTTCCTGCGAATATCGGAAGACAGCTACCTCACCCGCAACGCTCTGGTGCAGCAGGCCACCCTGCCCTCGACTGGCCTCACCACCCACAACAATTATTGGAATGTCGCCCTCAGCAACAGCTACACCTTCAGCTCAACCTGGCTGGGCAATCTGGTCATCGACGCCAGCTTGCTGCATCTCACCCAGACGCGGAATTCCGATCTCGGCTTCGCCATACAGTTTCCCTTCAGCGTGACGGCGCTGACCGTCTCCGGCTTCGAGACCTTCGGCGACAATCAGTTTGCCACTCCGATCACCCTGTTCCCCGACCTGCGCAATCAGGACAAATACCAGTTCCGCTACGACCTGAGTCACGTTGTGCACGACCATGCGCTCAAGTTCGGAGTCGACTTCATTCACGAACCGGTGCTGAGCGGTGCGTTCGCGGCGACGGCGGAGCAGTTCACCACTTATCCCTCCAACCCCGATTGCTACGTCAATCCACCCGGCCCCGATTGCGGCGGCATCACGACTGCCTTGCCGTTTTATTACACTCCGCCCAGCGCGATGTGCAATCCAGCGCCTCCGGTGGGCAGCGACATCAGCTGCACGTTTACCCCTGCAGGCGACGGCAGCTTTTCGCAGAATGTTCAGCGTTTCGCGCTGTATGCCGAGGACTCCTGGCGTGTGTCACACCAACTCACGGTCAACTACGGTTTGCGTTATCAGACGACTTGGGGACTATTCACCGGTTCAGGTCGAAGCCAGGCCGATAACCCCACGTATGTCACTCTGCGGGCGTTACAGATCCCGGTTGTACCCGGCCTTCCGAACGACTATCGCAAGCAGATCGCGCCTCGCCTTGGCATTGCCTACTCTCTGGGCGACGGTGGGAAGACGGTAATTCGCGCCGGCTTCGGCATCTACTACGACGATCTGGCGCAGAACGGATGGGCGACTGCGTTTCAGGGGGTAAACAACTCGAACTTCACCACCGGACCGTGCAGCCTGATTGGAGGTCCGGGCACCTATTCGCTCCTCGGTGCGGGCTGCCTGATGGGCGGCGCCGGCGCCACCGGTAATCTGATCGGCTCCCCCTACAAAACCCCTTATGCGATTCACGCCACCGGCGGCGTGCAGCATGCTTTCAACGAGCATTGGCTGGCCAGCGCTGACTACGTACACGAGCAGGGCAACCACGGATATCGCGGCTTCCCCTACGGCGGCGGCACCAATCTATTGAGTCCGCTCATTTCCGCGTCGGACCCGAACTATGCCGCCGACCAAGCGAACGTGGTGCCCAACGTCAATGTGTTCGAGTCTGATAACCGTTCCAGTTACAACGGCCTGATGCTGCATCTGCAGGGCAATGTGCACCGCTTCAATCTGGTGGCGAACTACATGCTATCGAAAGCGCAGACCTGGGGATGCCTGCTCGGCGAACTGTTTGACTACGTGGATGGCGTCTGCCCGCAGCAACCCGGCCAGCCGAATGCCGGGTTCCTGAATGCTTTCGGAAAAGGCGACTACGGCCCCTCTGGCGAGGATGTTCGCCACCGTTTCGTGCTTGCAGGCGCGGTGCACCTTCCCGGAGGATTCGAGCTGAGCACCATCAATCAGGTGGAGAGCGCCCGCCCCATCACGATCACAAACGCCGACAACACCGACCGCATCTATGTCAACGGAGCGTACACCAGCCTCGACGTATTCCGGGGCACGCCTTACATCCAGTCGGACCTGCGCGTCACCCGTCCTTTCAAAATCAAGGAGCGCTGGCAGATTGATCCCTTCATCGAATTCTTCAACCTCTTCAACCGTAACAATCCCGGCGCGAACTTCGCCGTGAATGTGGCGCAGCTTCCGGTACCGGCGGCCCAGATGATGCCAAATGCGCAAGGCATCACGAACGTCAGCAGCATCTGCACCGATGCGAACTGCTCCCAGACAGCGCCCATCACCAGCCTGAAGCAGCTTGAGATACCCGAGGGCGCGCTGGGCGATTTCTTCGGTCCAGGCACGACGGTGGGAATTCCATTCGCTGCCCAGTTGGGGGTGCGCGTGAGTTTTTAAGTTTAGCCTGGGATCAAATTCACGGACTTGTTTCCGAGGTGAGTGCCGGCTAGCGCACGAGCCACTCGGTCGCGGCGTGGACCTGCAACAGCAACTCGCCGTAAGTCAAAGCCAGAACCGCTATGCCGATCACTCCAAACCCCGCACCAAGCGCGTATCGCGACCACCATTGCTGCCTCGAACCTTCCTGACGCGGACGCTGACGGCGTTCTTCCCAGGCAATCAGGCGTTCCACTCGAGCGTTCACGGACTCCGCCGGGGTATGGACCAAAGCCGTAGTCAGCTCCGCCGCCGGTTGCAAGGGAACCAGACGCGACAACTTGATCACGGCCGCGGCCAGATCGAGCGCTTCCGCGGCGTTCGCGACCGCAGCATCGTCAGCCGCCATCTCGGTGGCTTCGCGCCAGGCGCTCTCCAATTCCGCCATTCCGAGAAACGCCACCAGACGCAGCATCAACTTTCTGAGATTATCCCGGCGCCACAGATGCACCCGCTCATGCCTCAGGGCGCACTGCAGCTCTCTCCGGGTCAACACAAACTCCGCCGCTTCCGACAACCACACGCTGGGCCGAAGAATACCGGCAGCAGTGAGGGGCGGGGCCGCAGCCGACGCTCTGAGCAGGAATACGGGACTCCTGAAATCTGCATCCGTGGAATTGCCGCGCCTGGAATCGTCGCCCATCGAATCGATGATCCCGGAACTCATTCGGGTCGCCGCGCGCGACCACCGCGCGATGTTGCGGGAAGCTTGCGCCAGCGCTGCCAGTGCCTTCCACATCCCCACCGCCATCAACCCCATCCCGCAGCCGGCCAGCGCCAACGGCACAGCACCGATCGGCTCATCCACCGAGCGGGGCTCCAACAGCAAGAACGAAGGAACGGCAAAAGCGAGGGTTACTACAGATGCGATGGCGAATGGAAGCAAACGCAATGCAAACAGGAGATCCGCGCAGCGTTCTGCCGAATGCCGTTGCCCGAACCGCCACACCCTGCGCCACAGGCACCAAACCGCAACTGAGAGCCCGCCATAGAATATGACAAAGATCGAAAAAGAGACCGCGATCCCGCGCGCTAGGAACATCACTCCGCCTCCTCGATCGATCCGGTTGGACCAGGTTCCCGCCGGTCCAGTTCACGCCGCTTGCGTTCCACCAACTTCTGCAAGTCACCGAGCAACTCCACATCGCGTTCGCTTAGTATTTCCACGAGAAACGAAAGCGGCAAGGTCGATGCCGGACTGGCATCCAGCAACTGGCGAAAGACTTGCCCCGCCGCCTCACGATGCAACTCCTCGCGGCTGAACCGGGGAGCGTAGCGGAATGCTCTTCCCTCGGTGTTTCGCGTCAAAACGTTCTTTTTGTAAAGACGATCAAGGGTTGTCATCACCGTGGTGTAAGCCAGGTCCTCATAGCCCCGTTCAACCAATTCACGAACCGTCGCGCTTCCCCTCGCCCACAAGGCGTCGAGCAGGCGTTGCTCGAGCGGTCCCAGCGGCCGCGAAGAATTTCGAACCATCTGGAAAATCTGCTTCATACGTTTTCAGGTTGAGTCTGGATTTTACCGCGAGCTGGAATTCCGCGCCAAGGTTCTCATCGGGGATGAGTCGGCGGTGCAATAATGCTGGTTCTAACCAGAGAGGGGTGATTCAGGCAGCCCCGTTCCTCCGGTTCGCCGTCACATCCTCAATGGCCAGCAGAATGAAGGGGTGGCCGGGCTGCAATTCCACCCGGCGGGCGTTCAGCAGCACGTCCCGCGACCCGATGTTGGGAAAATCGTGCCTCATCTCGAAATCATCCACGCGGGAATTTCGCGGGATGATTTCCTCCAGCAACTGTCGCAACCGCGGCATCTTCCACTGTCCGTTGCCGAGATCATAGATCAGCCGGCCTTCGGTCTCTTCGCGACAAACGCCGAAGACGCGATAAAAAGCCGGATTGGCAACGGTGACCTGCAGCTTACCATCGAGAACCAGAATCGGTTCTCGAGCACTCTCGACCAACGTGTCCGCGTACTGGCGCGATTGGTTCACCATGCGTTTAAGATTGTCCACATTCTGCAGGCTCAGCACCGCACCTTCGATCTTGTGGTCCCAGGTCTCGTAGGGTCGAACGTGCAGAACATGCCATATCCCCTCCTGCGTGCGAACTTCACGCTGCTCCGGAGTCGCGCGGTGGATGACGTCTTGTACAATCGGCTCCAGATCCTGCACGTCCAGATTGGGCCTGATCTGACCCAAACGCCGTCCCACATCGCTGGGCAGGAGATTGAGTATCTTCTGCGCCGGCGGACTGAAGCGGCGAATGTGCAGATCGTTGCTTACCATCACCACCGGAATATCCACCTGGCCCAGCAGGTTGAGCAAATCGTTGTTCGCCGAGCTTAATTCTCCGTTGCGGTTCTGCATCTCCTCGTTCAGCGTGGTGAGTTCCTCGTTGGTCGATTGCAGTTCTTCCTTGGCCGTCTCCAATTCCTCGTTCGTGCTCTGTAATTCCTCGTTCGCCGACAAAACTTCCTCGTTCACCGACTTGAACTCTTCCATGGTGGTTTCATGGTCGTCGATGAGCGACCGCAATTGCTGCCGCAATTGCGCCATTTCGCGCTTCAGGTTTTCGTTCTCCCGCAACGTGGGCGGGACGGCCTTCTTCACTTTGCCGACGCGCGATTTGGGCTCGGCCGGAGCCGACGCAGGGACCCGGTCCTGGAATACCACCACGTAGTAGCGTTCCTGGGAAGCCAGGCCGCGGAGAGGAAGCACTTCCAGATCCACCTGCCGCGCGCCGGCTTCGGTGTGCACCTGCACGCCTTCCTTGCGCACCGGCGCGTTGTTTTTCTTGGCCGTGCTCAAGGCCGCACGCAGATCCACCAACAATCCTTCGCGAGCCATTTTGGAGAGGTTAAAGCTGGGATGCCCGGCCGCCGGCTCCAGATAAGCTCCAGTCTTCCCCTGGAACTGCACAATATCCATCTGGTCGTTGACCACGATGCTGGCCGGAACGAAGCGGTTGATCAGCAACTGCTCCACTCCGCTCTCCAACGTAAAAGGAACGGGCAATTGCCGGGTTGCCTTCGCTTCCTCGCTTCTGCGCACAGAATAATCCGTGCTCGCGAAGTAGGTCGCCAGGCGCGCGGTGGTTTTCCGTTTTTGATAGATCTTGTCTTTTTTATCCATCAGCGCGAAGTAGTCGCCAAATCCGCCAAGTCCTTCGGCCTCTCCCAGCATCAGGTATCCGCCCGGCTTCAGCGAGTAGTGCAGGGTGGGGATCACTTTCCTCTGCAAAACCGGACCAAGGTAGATGAGGACGTTGCGGCAGCTCACCAAGTCAAGATTGGAGAACGGCGGATCTTTCACCAGATTCTGCCGGGCAAAGATACACATATCCCGCACCGACTTATTGACTTGATATCCCCCATCCTGGCGGACAAAAAACCTCTTCAACCGCTCGGCTGAGATTTCGGCCACCGCCGCTTCTGTATACAGACCGGCGCGAGCGCGGTCAAGCGCGGTCTCACTGATATCGGTGGCGAAAATCTGGATGGTTGTTGCCGCCTGTGAAATATTGCGGGTATGAGCCCACAGATATTCCAGCAAAGTAATGGCAATCGAGTAAGCCTCTTCGCCGGTCGAACAGCCGGCCACCCAGACCCGGACCGGACTATCCGGCTTGCGGTCGTCGAATAATTTGGGATATACGTGCTTGCGCAGCGCCACAAAGGCTTCTGGTTCCCGGAAAAAACCGGTTACGTGAATCAGCAGGTCGCGATAAAGTTCGTCGAGTTCCTCCGGTTGTTTCCCGATAAAACGAATGTAGTCCTTCAGCTTCTCGATCTTGTGGACCACCATGCGACGGCGGATGCGCCGCTGCAGAGTGGTGTGTTTGTAGTTGGTGAAATCCACCCCCGTCGCTTCCCGCAGCAGCCCGAAGAGGGCGCCCAGGTCGCTTCCCACCATGCCTCGAAATTCATTGTTATCCGACAGAACCCGGGTTACGTAAGGATGTTGGCTGATCCCGCCCAGTTCACGCGCGATATCCTTCGGCGTCAGGATGAAGTCAATGCAGCCAGCATTGATGGCGCTGCGCGGCATGCTGTCATACTTGGCGGACTCTTCCTCCTGAGCAAAGGTAAGTCCTCCCGCGGCCTTGATCGCGCGGCATCCCTCGGTACCATCGGATGCCGTCCCCGACAACACGACTCCAATCGCCCTCTGCCCGACCTCCGACGCCAGGGAGCGAAAGAAATTGTCGATCGGCATGTGTTGCCCGTGCACCAGCACGCGCTCACCCAGGTGCAACATTCCGCCCTTAAAAAGCAAGTTGGTGTTGGCCGGAATCACGTAAATGTGATCGGTTTGCAAGACCTCGCCCTGGGTCACTTCGGTGACCGGGATGTGGGTGGTCCGCGCCAAAATCTCCTGCAGCCCGCTGTGATGTTTGGGGTCGAGATGCTGCACCAGCACGAAGGCCATGCCAGTTTTATCCGGCAGGTTGTGCAGAAGTTCGGAGAAGGCCTCCAGGCCTCCCGCCGAAGCCCCGACACCTACGATGGGAAACGGTAAGGAGAGGCGCTTGGCTCCGCTCCGGTCAGCGGTCTTGCGATTCAATTTGCTCACCTTGCGAGCAGAACTCTTCATGGAGCTCCTCCTGAATTCGTGACTTCAAGGAGCGGGGCCCGTTGAACCTACCGTCGACACGCCTCCCCGACGCGGCGCACGTGAGGCGCACCGGGTTCGGAGGGAAGATTCTCGCGAATTCTAGCCGGGCACGGTTCCAGGGTCAATCAAATATAGGTCTCCGCAATCTTCCTTTTCCCAATATGGAGGGAGCCTGAATCGAGACTTTGCGGTGAAGACAGTGATCCTTTTTCGAGAGATGCGATATAAAAGCGCAGAGCCCGGACTCCATCTGGAACATTACCGACAGAGGTTGAAATTCGATGCCACGCAGACCGGCGTGCAAGGACCGCACCGATCGGGATCCAACAAACTGACTACTTACGGTTCTCGGGCTTACAAAATCAAGCAGGCTTCTTCGAAGGATAAGCGCGGGCTGCGGGGGAAAATCTTGGTTGCATCTCCATACCCCACATTGCACAGAAAGTTCGACTTCCACTTGCCGTCAGGAAAGAATTCGGCGTTGACTTTGGCGGCGTCGAATCCGGACATTGGACCGCAATCGAGTCCAAGGCCGCGGGCAGCGAGAATGAAGTAAGCACCTTCGAGCGAACTATTTCGGAAGGCAGTCGCTTCAATGAGGTCGGGTTTACCGAGGAACAACGAACGCATGTCTTTATGCGGAAAGAGTTTTGGAAGTTTCTCGTAGAACTCCGTATCCCAGGCGATGATGACGGTGACGGGAGCGGCCATGGTCTTTTCGACGTTTGCGGAGGAGAGAGCAGGACGGAGACGCTCCTTGGCTTGAGGTGTCGTCAGGAAGACGTAGCGTGCGGGAGTAGTATTGGCGCTCGTGGGGCCAAAGGTGGCAAGTTCATAAGCCTGATGCAACAACTCAGAAGCAACTGGTTGAGGGAGCCACGCATTATGGGTGCGGGCTTCGCGGAAAATCTGGTCGATGCAATGGCTAGAGACGGCGGCTCTCCGTGGTGGGGGAGAGGCAATGGGGGCGTCAGGCATGTCTTTTTTCCGCAAGCTATCGAATTGGATGTGGGCTGAGGCTCTTGGATGCAAAACTCAGGCAGAGAAACGCGGCGATTCCCGAAAGGGTCTCGATGTGTTCTTCCCAGACGGTTATGAACGAATAGAGTTGGAAGGCGCAGGCCATTTTCCCCATCGCGATCGGCGATTCGGGGAACGATGCCCTCAGAGAGCAAGCTCGAAAATTGCAGGGCGGGCGATCAGTCAGTTCCTGACCAAAAGTGGGAGCTAAGCTTTTTGAATCTGGGGTGGGAAACGGGAATCGAACCCGCAACCGTCGGAGCCACAGTCCGGTGCTCTGCCAGTTGAGCTATTCCCACCACCACGCTGATTATAGCAACTGCAGTTTCCCGGTGTCAGAAACGTTCTGATCTCCGGAAGGCGCAGCTTGCCAGGGCGATCATTCCTCGCTTGACACGCGATACCACATCGCGCCTACAGCGTGAACCAGATTGGAGAAGGATAAGCAGAAAAACGCAAACGAGAAACTATCGAGAGCTGCCGAGATCAGCCCGGTCAATCGAGAAGACCGCGTCAGGCGTTCGGTCCGCGGGGCGGGAGTGAGGAAGTCTTGGTTCACCCGCGTCCTACGCCAACGTATTCAAATCCCATCGCGCGCAGCCGAGTCGAATCCAGAAGATTCTTGGTGTCCACGATGATGGGCTTTTTCAAAAGGCGCTTGATGCGGTCAAAATCGAGGGCGCGAAACTCGGGCCATCCCGTTCCCACGACCAGCGCGTCCATCCCTTCAGCGGCGGCATAGGCTGATTCGCAATAACGCACCGAGCCGTTCAGCCGTGTCTTGGCCTCGGCCAGCGCTACCGGGTCATAGGCGCGCACCCGCGCCCCTTTGGCCACGAGCGTTTCGGCCAACCGTATGGCGGATGAACCAGCGATCGAATTCGTATTGGGTTTGAAAGCCAGCCCAAGAATTCCTACATCCTTGTTCTCCACCGAATTCAGAACGACAGCAATCTTGTCGACCAGGCGATCCGCGAGGGTATGGTTTACATCCCGAGCCGCGCTCAGCACTTTTAGCGGAACCCCATGGGCCTGCGCCAGCTGAGCCAGAGAATCCATGTCCGACTCGGCAAACACGCCGCCCATGCCCGCTCCCGGCTGCAAGCAGCGCGGAGCAATCTTTTTATCGAGACCGAGTGCCAGCGCCAGATTCACGGCGTCGGCGCCCACCCGCTCACACAGCGCCGCCACTTCGTTAATGAAAGAAATCTTCGTCGCCACAAATGCCGTCGCCGACTCTCGAACCAGCTCTGCCGTGGCCTGATTGGTGACAATCACCGGCACACCGCGCATCACCAGCGGATGAAAGATCTGCTTAAGAATCTGCACCGCTTCGTTCGAGGTCGCTCCCAGAATCAAGCGGTCCGGCCAGTTGAAGTCCTCCACCGCGCAACCATCGGTGAAGAACATGGGCTGGGAAACGATGGTGCCCTGCAAACCGGCGTCTTTCAAGCTTTTCTCGAGCGCCGCGGCCGTGCCCACCGATACGGGGGTGACGATCGTCAGAATGGGAGGCTTGGGCGCCAGCCGTGCGATTCGCATCACCACGTCTGACAGGTTTTCCGCTCCATCTTCGGCGAGAAAGATTACTTGTGTCTTGCGGGCAAACGATTCGATGTCGGTGGAGTACGCCAGACGCCCGGCACGAACGTTCCGGCGGATGATCTCTTTCAGATTTTTCTCATGAAAAGGAATTTCGCCCCGGGCCATTTCCACCATGCGGGTCCGATCGGGGTGACAACACGAAACTGGAGTTCCAAAATCCGCCAGGCAGGCTGAAATCACCGTTCCCAGATAACCCGAACCGTAAACCCCGATCTGCATTCTTGCCCTCCGGCCGGTTGAGACTCCACACGCCCGAAGTGGCTACTGGCGCGGGATTCAACCCATTCCCTGTCTTCTGTTTACAGCTCGGCGAGCTCCTTCGCAACGCACCGGAGGGAGATGTACCAGGGGTCATGGAAGCCAGGCAGGAGTAACGTAACGGGCGGGTAATCAACCGGGGGTTACGGAGAAACCAGGCTGTCCCCGAGTTGGACAGGCGCCAGGTCAACCCAGCAGTTCTGCGCGTCTTCGCGCACAAATGTGAGCCGGTCCAGCAAGATGCGGCGGCTGCCCGGATATCTTCGCCAGCGTTCACGGGCAATTCCAAGCGCCTGGTCGGCCGCCTCTTCGGTCGCCATTTTCACGATGGTAACGTGGGGAGTATAAGGCCATTCTTCGGAGCTGGCCAGCGCCGCCGTGTTCAGTCGATCGTGCAGCTCCTGCAGCCGGGAGGCGGCGTGGGCGACGCGGATGTAAACCGTGGGGGTGGTGGGAACGAATGATTCCATTTCGCCCAGGACCACTTCAAATGGTTCAACCCGGCCGCAAATCGCCGCCAGTACCTGCAGCGCGGCACTTTCGCTTCCCTGCAGTGATCGCGGCGGCAACAGCGTGAGGTGGGCCGCAAGATGGGGCAGCTCGGGATGCAGCTCCCGCCGGAGGTTCTCGACGAACTCTCCCACTGGACTCTTCACATACGCGACCAACGCATACCGCAAGCTCGGCATATCCCTGGGAAATTATAGCGCGCTTCCGGCGCCCACACTTGGTAGCGGGGTTTATACGCTCGGAGCGGGCACCGGATCGGGCGTCTTTCGGCAAGCAAATTCAGAGAGCTGGATCTACCGTTGTACCCTTCCCGATCCTCCTCCCTGGAGCAGCGCATCCACTTCCTGCACGCCGCAACGGTGAAAGTCTCCGGAAACGGAATGTTTCAAACAACTCGCGGCTACGGCAAACTCCAGCGCAGCTTCGTGGTTCGGCAGCTTTTGCAAACCGTAAATCAGCCCGGCCGCGAAGCTGTCTCCGGTACCCACGCGGTCGACAATATGGGTAATTTCGTAGGCTCGGCTTACAACGAACCTCTCCCGATTATTCAGGCACGCCGACCATCGATTGTGCGAAGCGCTTTTTGATTCCCGCAGGGTTACGGCAACCGCCTTCATCTCAGGAAAGTCCGAAAGCACTCTGCCGGTCAGCTTTTCATACTGGCTCAACTCCAGATTGCCGGAATGGACATCCACGTCCGCTCTGATGCCCAGCGCCATCTGCACATCTTCTTCGTTGGCGATTGCGACATCCACATGCTTGACCAGTTCGCGCATTACGACAGCGGCCGGTTTTCCCCACTTCCACAGATTCTTGCGATGGTTCAAATCGCAGGAGACGGTCATCCCTTTCTCCCGCGCCTTTCGCACCGAGTCAAGCGCCAGGTCAGCCGCGGTGGTGCTGATCGCGGGAGTGATCCCGGTGATGTGAAACCATCCGGCTCCCTCGAATGCGAAGTCCCAATCAATGTCGCCCGGCTTCGCCTGGGCAATTGCACTGTATTCACGATCGTAGATGACCTTCGAAGGACGCTGATTTGCGCCGGCTTCCAGAAAGTAAATTCCCAGGCGTCCCTTGCCGCGGACAATCATTGAAGTATTCACGCCGAAGCGCTGCAGCTCTCCCAAGACCGCATCGGCAAGCGCGTTCTTCTCGGGAAGAACTGTGACAAAGGCTGCAGGCAGGCCAAAGCCAGCCAAGGCCACCGCAACATTCGCCTCGCCGCCGCCAAAGGTCGCCGAAAATCGCGGACTCTGCAAGAAACGCTCGAAGCCCGGTGCCGCCAGCCGCAGCATGATTTCGCCAAAAGTGACGGTAGTCTTTTCCATTTTTGTCGGTGCCGTTTCCATCAATGCGCCTGAGAAGTTTACACTGGTCGGGCTTGCAGGAGAGCGAGCGAACCGTTGAAAATAATCCGCCTGAAAACCGCGGTCGTGGAAGGAAATTTCGATTGGACGTTCGTCCGCATAGAAACCGACGAATCCATCACCGGCCTCGGGGAGTGCTTTTTCGCCCCTGGCCTCACCTCGATTCTCCGTTCGCTCGAACCGCTGCTGACCGGCGAAGACCCCCGCGACATTCATCGTTTGTTTCGCAAACTGCAACTTGCTACTTCCGGCGCAGGTTCTGTGGCGGGCATCATTTACAACGCCATCAGCGGCATCGAGGCTGCGCTATGGGATGTGCTCGGCCAATCGCTCGGGGTGCCGATGTATCGCCTGCTGGGTGGCAAATTTCGCGATCGAATCCGTGTCTATGCCGATTGCCACGGAGGCGAAGCCCTCGAGAGTCTGGACGACGTGCTCCGTTCCCGCCCCGCATCATGGGAGCCGAACCGTGTCTCGCACGCGCCTCGAGACTACTACGGCGAGGCTGCCCAGGAGCCTCCCGCATCACCCGACGACTATCGTCGCCAGGCGGTCAAGAAAAGAGCCGAGGGATTCACCGCCTTAAAGTTTGATCTGGATGTACCGGGCACGGAAGGGCCCGATCCTCACAATCGAGCCCTTGGCAATCGCGCCATCGATCACATGGTGAGATTGATTGGAGCGGTTCATGACGCCGTGGGCAGCGATACCGACCTCGCCGTCGATTGCCATTGGCGCTACAACACCGGCGACGTGATCGAACTGGCACGCGAACTGGAGCCATTCCGGCTGTTGTGGCTGGAAGACCCCGTCCCGCCGAGCAATGTTGCCGGGCTGAAAGAGGTAAGCTCGCGGGTCCGCGTGCCGATCGCAACCGGGGAGAATCTTTTTCTTTTCGAGGGCTTTGAAGAAATCATTGCGCAGCACGCGCTGAGCGTGGTGACTCCCGATCTGCAGAAGGTCGGCGGACTGCACGTCGCCCAGAGAATTGCGCAGTTTGCCGACGTGCACGGAATGCCGGTGGCGCCGCACAACATCAGCAGTCCGGTTGGCACCCTGACCGCGGCACATTTTTGCGCCGCCATTCCGAACTTCCTGGCTCTCGAATTTCACGCCTCCGACGTGCCCTTCTGGAACAATCTGGTGGAAGGATGGAGCAAGCCGATCATTCAGAATGGATTCATTACACTCGAGGAGCGGCCTGGTCTGGGAGTCAAGTTGAATGAGGAGGTCGCGCGGCGCTACGCCCGCAAGGGCGAGCCATTTTTTGTGTGAGGGAGAGCGCGTGCAACGTATGGCGGTGACGGGTTATGCTAAAGCCGCGTTCCGGTGAGGTTCGCCGCTCGACTCGACTCTATGACCAGCACGAAAATAAAAGTTCTGGAGAAAATCGTCGCCTCCGGCCTGGTGGCCGTGATCCGGGCGGAAAACCCCGACCAAGCCGAGCGCATGGCGGAAGCCTGCGGGCTGGGCGAGGTTGCCGCCCTGGAAATCACTTTCACCGTTCCCGGAGCAAGCGCCGTCATCGAGCATCTTGCCAGGAAGCTTTCCGGCAAAATCCTGCTGGGTGCGGGTACGGTTCTCGATCCGGAAACCGCGCGCATCGCCATTCTTGCGGGGGCGCAATTTGTGGTCGGCCCTTGTCTCAACCGAGAGACCGCGCGACTCTGCAATCGCTACCAGGTTCCTTACATGCCGGGCGCTGGGACGATTGGCGAAGTGGTCGACGCTATGGAATGCGGCGCTGACATCGTCAAGGTATTTCCCGGTGAGATCCTCGGTCCGGCATTCGTCAAGGCAGTGA
>Ga0181525_10002714_pt1 | contig 14336 bp, 16 predicted proteins | sample PEATcosm2014_Bin_48_FD_121100 | JGI IMG/M metagenome (GOLD analysis project Ga0181525, IMG submission 121100) | Peatland microbial communities from MTU Mesocosm Facility, Houghton, MI, USA - PEATcosm2014_Bin06_10_metaG | ecosystem: Environmental > Terrestrial > Soil > Wetlands > Peat | place...
ATCATTCGGGGCAACTCCTAATGGTTGCCGAGGGCGTTTGTATGCTCGATCGGGATGGGCGGCTTTTTTCGGACCAACAGAACATGGCCGTTGCAAAAGCCGCGCGGCCGATAAAGCCGCGTTTGCTCGTCATCGACGACGAGACCCTGCACCGCATGATCATCTGCCGGGTTGCGGCCAAGGCCGGCTATGCGCCGGCGGGGGCGGCGAGTTTCGACGAGGCCGCCAAACTGTTGCGAGAGACCGCGTTCGACTGCGTTACGCTCGATCTCTCGCTCGGCCCCGATGCCGGCTTCGAGATGCTGCGCCACCTCTGCTTCATCGGCTCCGCGGCGCCGATTATCGTCATCAGCGGTTGCGACCCCGCAACCCGCAGCGAAACCGTGAAGACCGCCAGATCGTTCAATTTGAATGTGTGGCAGGCGATCCCAAAACCGGTCGATTTGGCGGTGCTGCGATACTGGCTCGATCGGCTCAAATCCGATCGAGAAACTGCGGCCGCAGCGGCGTAATCATTCTCATAATTCTCCGGCATAAGGGCCCTGCGGATCGGCCAGGGCCTGTAGTCGTAGCGCCGCGGTGTGCGCGAAGCGCAGCATGACGCTTTTGCGCGTGGCCGCGACAAGCCGATGCTCCGGCGCCTCGCACACGATCGAAGCCCCGAACGAATCCGCCACGATAAGTCCGGTATCCGGCGGAAATATCTCGCAGGGAACGTCCACAATGGTGGCGAAGAACAGCCGGTCGCAATGTAGCCGGTAGTCCATCCATTTCTGATCGGCGCGAAAATCCGCCACCGATGACTTGATTTCGACGATGACGATTTCGCCGTCGCCGCCGAGCGCCACGAGATCGGCGCGCCGGCCCGACGGCAGCGCCAATTCGCTCACCACGCAATAGCCCAGTGCGTGCAGATAGCGCGCCGTGCCGCGGGCGATCGCCAGCGCTGTCGGCGATTGACGGCCATCGATCGGCACGGCGGCTGCGAGCGACGAAAGTGTCATGGTGAGGATTCCTGGCAGCGGCAGGTTCGACAGCGGGCGGCAAGCGAGCTTACGCACGTCGCGGACTCCGTCTCACCCCCTTATTCTGCCGCGCCGGCGCGCTCCGGGAAAGCCCCCGCAAGCGCCGCCGCCGCGGCCGCGATAATTCCGCGCTCGGTAATCAGGCCGGTGACCAGGCGCGCCGGCGTGACGTCGAAGCCGAAATTCGCCACCGGTGAACCGTCGGGCACGATCCGCACGGTCTCGATGCGGCCGTCTTTGGTACGCCCGGTCATCGTCGCGACCTCGTCGGCACCGCGTTCCTCGATCGGGATTTCGCCAATCCCATCGGCGACCGTGAAGTCGATGGTGGGGGATGGCAGCGCGACGTAGAACGGCACATTGTTGTCGCGCGCGGCCAGCGCCTTCAAATAGGTTCCGATCTTGTTGCAGACGTCGCCGTTCTTTGTGACGCGGTCGGTACCGACGATGACCAGGTCGACCAGGCCGTGCTGCATCAGGTGCCCGCCGGTATTGTCGGCGATCACCGTGTGCGGCACGCCGTGTTGCCCGAGCTCCCAAGCGGTCAGCGAAGCGCCCTGATTGCGCGGCCGCGTCTCGTCGGCAAACACGTGGATGGCGATGCCATTGTCATGGGCCAAATAGATTGGCGCCGTGGCGGTGCCGATATCGACCGCCGCAAGCCAGCCGGCATTGCAATGGGTCAGCACATTGACGCGCTCGCCTGCCTTCTTGCGCCGGGCGATGGCTTCGATGAGCGGCAGGCCGCTCTTGCCGATGGCGGTATTGATGGCGACGTCTTCCTCGCTGACCTCGGCGGCGCGCCGATAGGCGGCGGCGCTGCGCTCGCCGCGCGGCCGGTTGCGCACAGCCGCTATCATCTCATCGAGCGCCCATTTGAGATTGATGGCGGTGGGGCGCGTGGCGATCAGCGTCGCGTAGGCGCGCTCGATCGCTTCATCGGACGGGTCGGCGCGCAGGGCGAGGCACATGCCGTAGGCCGCCGTGGCGCCGATCAGCGGTGCACCGCGGATCTGCATGGCGCGGATGGCGTGCGCCGCCTCGTCGAGCGTCGTCAGCCGTACGATCGCCAACCGGTGCGGCAAGAGCGTCTGGTTGATCACGCCGACCGACCAGCCGTCCGGCTCGAGCCAGATGCTACGCATGGGTTTGCCGCCGACTTTCATGGCAATCCCCTAACAGATTTCGCCGCCCTGTCGATGCCGCGAATGCCGCTGCAGCTTGCCAGCCGCTCCAGCGTGCCGCAATCTCGCGCGAAATTGCGGAAGAGCACCCGATGGCCGCCATCGATTACGAAGCCGAATACAACAATCGCGCCCGCGTGCCGGAACACGCGGAGATTTTCGCGCGCTGGGCGCGCGAAGCGGAGGATTACCGCGCCGAGACGTTGAAGGCCGGGCGCGCCGAGCTCGGCCTGTTCTATGGCGATCCGCCGCGGCAATATCTCGATTTGTTCCTGCCCGCGGCAGGGGACGGCGCGCCGCTCGCGGTTTTTATTCATGGCGGCTGGTGGCGCGCGTTCGATCCCTCGATGTATAGCCAGATGGCGCGCGGCTTGAACGCCCACGGCGTCGCCGTCGCGGTCGTCGGCTACGATCTATGCCCGAACGTGACCATTGCCGCGATCATTGAGCAAATGCGCCGTGCCTGTGGGTTTCTATGGCAGCGGTTCGGCCGGCGCATGGTCGTTTATGGCCATTCGGCCGGCGGTCACCTCGCCGGCGCCATGGTCGCCACTGACTGGCCTTCGCTCTACCCCAAGGCGCCGGCCGACCTGATCCCGGCCGGATATTCGATCTCCGGGATTTTCGATCTGACGCCCCTGATGGATACGAGTATCAACCAAGATTTGCGCCTCGATGCCGCGGTCGCGCGCAAGGTCTCGCCGGTTTTTTGGCCGATTGTTTCCGGCCGCGTCTTCGATGCCGTCGTGGGCGGACTGGAATCGGAGGAATTCAAGCGCCAGAGCCGGATCATCGCGCAGGCTTGGCAAGGCACGGCACAAACCCGCTACGAGGAGATCGCCGGCACCAATCATTTCACTGTGATCGACGCGCTGGCCGATCCCCAAAGCGCCATGGTGGCGCGCGTCGCAGAACTGGCGCAGCGGGTCGATTGACGCGCTACGCTCCCCCACTGGCGGCGGACGGCAGGGAGGGGGTCGGCCGCGCCGACAACACACAGGCAGAGGCCGCAAAAATCAAGACGAAGCCTATGATATCGGCCAGCGTCGGAACCTCGCCCAGCAGGACCATGGAGGCGACAACGCCGATGACTGGAACGCTGAGTAAACCCAGCGATGCCGTCGCCGCGGGCAACCGCCGAACGATGTCGAACCACAAGCCGTAAGCAACTCCATTGCCCACCACGCCGGCGAATAGCGTGGCGGCGATCGCCTTGGCGTGCGCCGCGCCAAGCGCGGCCCAGCTGCGGTCGAGCAACGCGCATACCGCGATGATGCCAAACGCGATCATGAGCTGCCAAAACGAAACGCCCATCGGATCGGCATCGATGCGCGCCCATTTCAGATAAACCGTGCCGGCGCCCCAGATCAGCCCGGTGGCGAGCGCCAATAGAACGCCCAACGGAACTCCGGCCGCGGTCAGCGGATAAATCAAAATGGCAAGCCCGGCCACCGACAAACCCAGCGCGAGCGTTTGCGTGCCGGTGGGGCGCTCGCCGAGGAACGGCCACGCCAGCACCACGGCCCAGATCGGCATTGTATAAGACAGCACCGACACCCGCGACGTGGTGGTTGCTAGTTGCGCGTAGGAACTCAGCACGGTGTAGGCGGCGATGTTGAGGACCGACGCGATGACCACATGCGCCCAGGCTTTCGCGTTCGCGACGCGAAAACTGCGGCGTTTGACCAGACAGACGACAAAAAGCGTAGCGGCGCCGAGACCGAGGCTGCAGGTGCGCAGGCTAAACGGCGGGATTTCGGTCAACCCGATCCGCACCACGGGCCAAGTCACGCCCCAAATCACGCACAGCAGCACGAGCAACAGCTTCGCCTGCACCGCGGCGACGCCCTTCGGGCCGGGGACGCGCTCGGGATTTCTCACTTAATTTTTCACGGCGCTTCGCGCCCGGTGACCCGGTACCGGATAGTAATCAGGGCGCGGGTTCGGGTTCATTGCGCTGAACTCTATTGGTTTTCTAAGCGGTTCGGCCGGCCGGCGGGGCCTTCGGCAGTCACGAAGCAGTCACTTGAGGGTAGGAGAGGTTCGCCCGTAAATCCTGCATCAGAGAGCGCCGCGGCGCAAGAAAGGGTCTTCAGGCGGCGATGGCGCGCTCGACGCTGCTCGCCCCCCAAGGGCAAGAGGCGATTGGTCAAAAGCTCGGGATTGACGGCCGTTGCGGCACAGGGCTGATAGGTTTTCGTGCCTGGCATCCCACTTTCCGTCCTCGATTTGTCGCCCGTTACCACCGCTACGCCGGGTTCGGCGGCGTTGCGCAATTCGCTCGATCTGGCGAGGCTTGCCGACCGCCTTGGCTACAAGCGTTACTGGGTGGCGGAGCACCACAACCTGGCGAATATCGCCAGTTCCTCGCCCGAGATCATGATCGGACAAATCGCGGCGGTGACCCAGCATCTGCGGGTGGGCTCGGGCGGAGTCATGCTGCCGAATCACGCGCCGCTGATGGTCGCCGAACGCTTCAAGGTGCTGGAGGCGCTGTTTCCGGGACGCATCGATCTCGGGCTCGGCCGCGCGCCGGGCACCGATCAGGTTACCTCCTACGCGCTCCGCGCCCGGCAAGACGGACGGCCTGGCGACGACTTCTTGGAGCGTTTCAAGGAACTTTTGGCCTTCGAGCGCGGCGGTTTCCCGGAAGGCCACCCATTCCGTAACGTCCACGCCGTTCCAGCGGATGTCGCGTTACCGCCGATCTTCTTGCTCGGATCGAGCGGATATAGCGCCGAACTCGCCGCCGCCGTCGGGCTAGGCTTTTCTTTCGCCTATCACTTCGCCGATTATGACGCGGCGAGCGCCATGCTGAGCTATCGCGAACATTTTAAGCCGTCGGCGGCGCTGACCGAGCCCTATGCCATTCTCGGCGCCGCGGTGATCGCCGCCGATACCGACGCCGAGGCCGAGCGGCTGGCGTTGAGCGCCGACCTGCACTTCGCGCGGCGCGCCCAAGGCGAATACGTTCCGCTCGCTTCGCCCGAACAGGCCGCGACCTATCCCTACACGCCGATCGATCGCGAACGAATCGCCGGCAATCGCGGGCGTCTAGTGGTCGGCGGCGTCGACACGGTAAAGCGCCGGTTACTGCCGCTGATCGAGGCTACGCAGGCCGATGAACTGATGATCACCACCATGGTCTTCGACCATGCCGCGCGACGGCATTCCTACGAACTCTTGGCGGCGGCCTTCGCGCTGACGCCGTCGGCGTGAATCCTTACGGTCGCATTGTGCAAACGGAAAACGCTATCGCAATAGGGGTTATGGTGTCATGTTGGCGTATTGCGTTACCCTTAATTGACGATACTCTTTCGTCCGTTCGCCGCGCAGTGGCGGGCGGCGATCGGGTGCACTAGATTTGCGCACCGAATCGCAAGTTGCCGCTGGCCTGGGGGTCGAGTTGAACACTGACATCGCGCGGCGTGAAAGCGCATCGTTCACTTGGCCGCAAACCAGACGCACGCTTCCCCGCGGCCTTTACGCGCTCGTTCTGGCCACAGCCCTAAGCTTATTGGGCTGCTTGCCGGCGTCCGCCAGAATCACGTTCTGGCACAAGCCAGCGCCGAGGCCGGCGGAACACGTCAGCAAAGAGCCGTTCGGTGACATCCCGAAAGGTCCGCTGCAAATCTTCATTTCCATCGATCAGCAGAAGCTTCACCTCTACAGCGACGGCACGCACATCGCCGACAGTTCGGTCGCGACCGGTGTGCTCAGTCTGCCGACGCCATTGGGGGTGTTCAGCGTCATTCAGAAGCAGGTTTTCCACCGATCCAACATCTATAGCAATGCGCCGATGCCCTATATGCAGCGGATCACTTGGTCGGGTGTGGCGTTGCACGAGGGCGAAAACATCGGCCATCGTGCATCGCATGGCTGTATCCGCATGCCGCATGATTTTGCGGTCCGGCTTTACAGCCTGACCAAGCTCGGCGCCCGCGTAATCGTTGCGAACGCCGAATTGAAACCGGTCGAATTCGCGGACTCGCATCTGTTCGTGCACAAAAGTAAGCCGGCAGCTCCTGTCGTTGCGCCGCCCGCCGAACCGGTTGCCGCGGAAACGCTAAGGACCGCGCAGACCGTCGATGACAGTAAAACGACCGACGCCGCATCGGCCGACGCCGCGGTTACCGCAAAACCAGGTGAGCTCGGCTTGCGCGTGGGACAAGCAAGCGTTGCCGCGGCGTCGAGCGCCGACGCCCCGAAAACAGACCCCGCCGCGGCCGCGCCGCAAGACGTCGCGCCGGCACCGCCAGCCAAGCCCGCGCAGGTTACGCAAGCTCCCCCTGAAAAAATGGCGCCGATTTCGATCTTCGTCAGCCGCAAGGAGAAGAAGCTCTACGTGCGTCGGAATTTCGAACCGCTGTTTGACGCCGCGATCGCCATCGAACGCCCGGACCAACCGTTGGGTACACATGTCTTTACCGCCATGGAATTTACCAGCGACAACGCGACGTTGCGTTGGACCGTAGTGTCACTTCCCGGCGAGCCGCCCAAGGCACCGCCCAACGCGGCGAACGGCAGGCGGTCCGACCAGCGCGTCCTGGGCCGGCGAAACAGCCGGGAACTGGATAAGCCCGCCGCCGATCTGCCGCCGCCGCAGACGCCGCAACAGGCGCTCGCCCGCATCGACATTCCGCAGGACGTAATCGATAATATTTCCGCGATGATGGTGCCGGGCTCATCTCTTGTGGTCTCAGACCAGGGTCTCGGCGATGAGACCGGGGACGGCACGGATTTCATCGTCGTCGCGCGTTGACGCGGTGCCGGCGCAAAAGCCTCGTTTCAACCACGGCTCCGGATGCTATGCTGCGGCGGGTCCATCGTTACGGCCGCCGCGGCCGCCGACGCGAATAATCGGGCTGCCAAAGTCACAGGAGGATCACCTTGGGTAAGCATTTTGCGTTGACGTCATCGGACAATTTCAAGCTCGGCGCCTATCGCGCCGACCCGGCCGGAAAAGCGAAGGGCGGCATTGTCGTCATTCAGGAAATCTTCGGCGTCAATCATCACATCCGGGCTGTCTGCGACCGGCTCGCCGATCAAGGCTACACGGCGGTCGCGCCTGCGGTATTCGACCGCCAACAGCCGAACTTCGAGTGCGGCTACACACCCGACGAGATTGCCAATGCACGCAAGTTCGTCGCCAATCCGGACTGGGGCGCCATGATGCGCGACGTGCAAGCGTCCATCGACGAGCTCAAGAAAGAGGGACCGGTCGCGATCGCAGGATTTTGCATGGGCGGCAGTATCGCCTTCTTGGCGGCCTGCAAGCTCAACGGCCTGTCCTGCGCGGTGGCGTTTTACGGTGGCCAAATCGCCAAAAATGTCGATGAAAAGCCGAAAATCCCGGTGCAGATGCATTTCGGCGAAAAGGACGCCTCAATCCCGATGAGCGACCTAGAGATCATCAAGCAAAAGCGTGGCGGCGATTGCGAAATCTACGTCTATCCCGACGCGCAGCATGGTTTTAATTGCGAAGAGCGAGGCAGTTACAACGAAGCCGCCGCCATGACCGCGCGAAAACGCGCCATGGATTTCGTCGCTAAACATCTGAAATAGAAGTATCAGGTATCAGAAGTCAGTAATCAGTAATCAGTAATCAGTATTCAGAAGCCGTTGCGCCCTGGCTGATTGCTGATATCTGTTCCCGCTAAAACCATCGCTCTTGGACTTGGATGGTGTCGCCAGGGCGGATCTGAAAACTGATCGGCGCCTCGAAGCGATAGACTTGGCCGCCGAAAGTGCGGCTAATGACGACAGATTTGTGGAAACCGCGCGGCCCGAACCCGCCGGCGATCGCCACCGCGGTTTCCACGGTCATGTTGGGCGAATAGGGATATTGTCCGGGAGCGGTGACTTCACCGAGGATGAAGAACGGACGGTACGCCTCTATTTCGACCGCGACATGCGGCTCGCGAATAAAACCTTGGCGCAGCATATCGGCGAGCCGCTCCGACAGCTGATCGGTGGTCAAGCCGCGCGCCGCAACCGTACCGATCAGCGGCATGGCGATCTGGCCGCTGGCGTCGAGCACGTAGGAATTGGTCAGGCCGTCCTGGCCGAACACAACGACGCGCAGCCGGTCGCCGGAATCGAGCGTATAGGTCGACTGCTGGGTCCAAGGTGCATAGGCGGAGGCGTAGGAGCCGGGCGCATAGGACGCTCGCGCATAGGGCGCGGTTGCATAAGGCGCCGCCGCGTAGGAAGCGGTGGTGTAAGGTGACGGGGCAGACGCATAGGACACGGGTGCCGCGGCCACCCTGCCGCCGAAAGCCAAGCCTCCCGGCAGCCCCCGGACCGATCCTGTCGTCTCGACCGATCCGTAGGCTGGCGCTGCGGTCGACGCGTAAGTCGGCCCAGGTGCCATCGCATAGTTCGGGGCGGCTGCGACCCCATAGGCCGGCCCAGCCGACCCATAAATCACGTTATCGATGCCCTGCGGCGCGGGCGCCATTTGGACGCGCATCACCGATTGCTGGGCGCACCCCGCAGCCGCACCCGCAACGGTTAACAACAGCAAGAGAGAGCGGGTGACCCGCATACGCGCAATCCGACCCCATTTCAGCAAAAGCGAGGTCCGATTAACGCCCGGTATGGTTAACAAACTCTCACCGGGGCGCGATAGGCTCTGAGGTCGCCGGCCGGCGTGCTTACTCGGCGCCGGGACCGTTGCCGTGCCCGAGCCGGTCCGCGACCGCGAGCATCAGCATGATAACGGCGAAGGTGACTGGAAAGGCCAAGACCCAGACCAGTTTCGACATGTCGGAATATTTTTCGAGATCGAAATACCACGCCAGCGCGTCGACCGAGGCGATGCCGACGATCGAGGCCATGAGTTTTTGCTTCAATTCGCCGAAACCGACCTTCGTGAGGCCTTCCGGCCAGTCGGGATGGTCGGCGGTATCGATCTTTTGAATGAAGTTCTCGTAAGTGGAAAAAACGACGATGAGGATGAGATTGGCCGTCAACGCGAGATCGACCAGCTCGAGCACGCCGGTAACGAGATCATGCCAGTTTAGGCTTGAGATTTGCGCCGCGAGCGCAAAAAAATCGCCGAAGAAGCGGTAGATCAACAAAATGAGACAGCACAGCAGACCGAGGAGGAACGGCGCCAGCAGCCAGCGGCTTAAAAATACCGCCGCTTGAATGACACTTCTGTTCGGCCGCGCCATGCCACCTCCGGCAAATATCGTTCTGCGATCGGCGAGTCGGTGGATCTATTCCACCCCCGGCGCACTATGTCACCCAATTCGCAGATTTAAGCCGCGACGCCGGTGCCGATCGGACAACTCACACCGGTGCCGCCGAGGCCGCAATAGCCCTGCGGGTTCTTGGCCAGGTACTGCTGATGATAATCCTCGGCAAAATAAAACGGCGGTGCATCGCGGATTTCCGTCGTGATCGGTTCCATGCGTTTTGCTTGGAGCGCCGTGGCATAGGCTGCTTTCGACGCCTCGCCGGCGGCGCGCTGCGCCGGCGAAAACACGTAAATGCCGGAACGGTATTGCGTGCCGACGTCGTGGCCCTGGCGCATGCCCTGGGTCGGATCGTGGCTCTCCCAAAACGTTTTGAGCAGGCGCTCATAGGAGATTTTGCTCGGATCATAGACCACGAGCACGACCTCATTGTGCCCGGTGCGGCCGGAGCACACCTCGTCATAGGTCGGATTAGGCGTCAGGCCGCCGGCATAGCCGACCGCAGTCACATAGATGCCGTCGCCAAGTTCCCAAAACTTTCGTTCCGCGCCCCAAAAGCAGCCGAGGCCGAACATCGCCGTGGCAGAGCCCTCGGGATAGGGCGCTTTAAACGCGGCGCCGTTGACAAAATGCCGTGGGGCGGTTGGCAGCGGCGTTGATCGGCCCGGCAAGGCTTCGTCGGCAGACGGCATTTCGAGCTTTTTCCGGAACGAGAACATATTGGCCTCCCCTTCATTGCCAAAAATGACTCACCCGGATTTACAATATGGGGTGTGTGCGGCGCCCGCGCACCCGGCTGCCGCATTCACGTTTCTGCGCAGCCTATCCGCCGTCTTAAGTCCGGCCGGCGTTTCCGGCGCGCGGCTGCCTCGGCGCCGCGGCACCCGACGGCAGCTTCCACCTGCCGCTTTTGCCGCTTATTGTGCCGCCGCGCGCCGCTCGATTCGGCACGTCCGAGTTTGGAGATTCTGCCGATGTTTCGAATGCTTGCGTTCGCATGCGCGGTCGCCGCTACAGTGGGCGTGCCGGTTGGATCGGCCCTGGCCCAACAGCCCGCGGTGCCGTCAGCGCCGGGTCCGACGCTGCCCTACGGTCCTCCGATCACGCTCGATCAGGCCAAACGCGTCATGGCAGCGGCGGAGCTGGAGGCGGCCAAGAATTCCTGGCAGGTGGCCATTACTATTCTCGACAGTGGCGGCAATCTGGTGATGTTCCATAAGATCGACAACACCCAGCTGTCCGCCGTCACGGCGTCCGAGGGCAAGGCGCGCACGTCGCTTGAATTTAAACGCCCGAGCAAGGTGCTGGACGACGCCATCGCCGCCGGCGGCGCCGGGATGCGGCTCCTGGCCATCAAGGACATCACGCCGATCGAGGGTGGTATCCTGGTCGTAGTCGACGGCAAGATCACAGGTGCCATTGGAGTTTCGGGGGCGCTGTCGACGCAGGACGCGCAAATCGCCAAGGCCGGCGCGGACGCGCTGACCAGATAGCAGCCGGAAATCGGGACGGCGATTAAGCTCCTGGAAAATTTGATCCCTGATTACTGATGCCCGATGACGGGTACCTGGACTTAAGCGCCGTCGCCGCTGCGGCATAGCCGCCCTGGGCGCCGTCGATGAAATGGACATGATCGCTGCGCAGCGGCGACGGCGTAAAGCAAGTCATCATCGCGCTGTCTTGCCGGTGCGCGCCATAGAGCGCGGTTTCCGCGGCCGCAGCGAGCCGCCGCTCGATCGCGTCAGCGAGTTCGGGCGTGCAATCGACGATCATGCGCAAGCCATCGTCGTATTTGCGGAAGTCGGAATTCTCGACCACCTGCCGCAGGTAAGTGGCCGGAACGAAGCTGCCGACCCGCAGGCCGCTTTTCATGATCGCGTAGGCCAACAGCGTTTGCCCCAGCACCGCCGCGCGCCGTAGCGGTCGGCTGCCCTTGACCGTCCGGGCTTCAAGCTCGAGGCCCGGCGGCGGCCAATGCATGCTTGGCCCGCCGTCGGGCACTGGCCTGCCGGCCTGGGGGCTGCCTTCGACCAGCGCCACGATGCCTTCGGTCAGCGCGCGGAACGCGGCCGAGTCGGCGCCGGGCGCCGGCAGCACCATGACCGAGAGGATGACGCCGCGTTGGGCGCGGAATTCATCGAACCGGCACGACAGCCCGGTGAGATCGGGCCAGGTTCCGGGCGGCGCCGGCTCAATTGCGAACGCGCCGCGCTTGATGGCTGCGTCGGCCCAAGCCAGCCCGCCGCCGGCGAACATCGCATAAGATAGGTTTGGCGACGGCCCGTAGCGCGCCACGAGCACGTCAAGACTTTGATGGCGGATGTCCGCGATCGGGATGAGCGCGACGCGCAATGTCAGGTCAAGCTCGCCGTGCGCCCAAGCCGCGGTCGCGGCCAGCGCCTCGCGGGCCAGGCCGGTATCGCGTGGCGGCACGGCGAAGCTCGCGCCGTCGCCGCCGAACACGAAGGGAAATTCGCGGCCCTCGAGAGCATTGGTGATCGAAGCGATCACGGCGGCGCCGGCCATGTTGACGGCCTTATAACGCTTCTGCGCGATCGCCTTGGTCGACTCGACCACGTCGGCGATGCCGACGGTCCAATCTTCCGGCAAAGGGGTATAGCGCGCCGGGTCCATCAAGCTGCGAAAGCCACGCAGGACGGGGAGGCCGGTGTAGAAGGCGGAGCTGTCGTTTGCTGCGTTCATTGGCTCAATAGCCCTGAGTTAGATACGTAGCGGAAATGAACTGGTTTCCGTAGACAAAGAATCCGCAGCTAGCGGTAGATTCCGACCCGTAACAGACTTAGGGTTGTGTGGGGTTGGGAGAGTTTTGCCGTGGCCGGTCGTACGCGTGCGTCGATTCCCAAAAAGTTATTTGAGTTCTACGAGTTTCACGACTGGCGGAACGCCATTGCCGTGCTCAGGGGCTCATTTCCCCGCGAATGGCGGGATATTCTGGAGGCGCTCGATGCCTATCGCATCCTGCGTTCCGACATCGGCGAAGTCGGGGAGAAAGGCGGCGGCATCAGCAAAGTCGCCCTTCGCATGGATCGACTGTTTCGCGAGCGGCAGTGGAAGCCGCAAGAATTCGATATCAGCACCGTCGTGCGGACCGCCGAAAACGTTCAAACCCTCAAGAGCGCGACCCACAAGGTCGACAGTTTCAAGTCGAAGATCGTGCTCGAAGTCGAATGGAACAACAAGTCCGAATTTTACGACCGGAATCTGAACAATTTCAGGCTGTTGTTCGATCTTGGTGTCGCCGACGTCGGTGTGGTCATCACGCGTTGTGATGAAATGCAGAAGGTTTTTAACTCGCTGGGGAAGGGCCGCAGCTACGGCTCGACCACCACGATACTCAGCAAGCTTAAGCGCAAGCTCGACGCCGGCGCGGGCGGCGGATGTCCCGTGCTGGCGGTGGGAATGAAGTCCACTTTGTATCTGGACGACATCACCGACCCTAGTGTAAGTTCCGGCTTTGTTCCCATAGCGCGAATCACCAAGAAACGGCGTACAGGCTGAGCCATGGAAGCTTCGGGCCTCGATCTTCTCGGCTTCGTGCGGCAACGCCGCTTTGCGACAATATTGGCCGATCCGCCGTGGCAGTTCACCAATAAGACCGGAAAGGTCGCGCCGGAACACAAACGACTCGCGCGCTACCAGACGCTCGGCTCCGACGAAATTATGCGACTGCCGTTGGCGCAGATCACCAAGCCGACCGCGCACCTCTATTTGTGGTGCCCGAATGCCATGCTGCCGGAAGGGCTGGCGGTGATGAAAGCGTGGGGTTTTAGCTACAAGTCCAACATTGTCTGGCACAAGGTGCGCAAGGACGGCGGTTCCGACGGACGCGGAGTCGGGTTCTATTTTCGCAATGTCACCGAGCTGATTTTATTCGGGGTGAAAGGCAAGAATGCACGTACGCTGGCGCCGGGACGGCGGCAGGTCAACCTGGTGGCGACGCGCAAGCGCGAGCATTCACGCAAGCCTGACGAGCAGTACAAACTAATCGAGTCGTGCTCCGCCGGTCCGTTCTTGGAATTGTTCGCGCGCGGGACGAGGAAGGGTTGGGTCACGTGGGGCAATCAGGCAGCCGACGGCTATCAGCCGACGTGGAAAACCTATGCCTACAACTCGCTCGTCGCGGCGGAGTAGACGTCGCGACGTTTCCTCCCGCGACGTCACGTCGCGTATCATGAAGCGCTTTTAACGCAACGTCCGGCGCCGTCGTCGCGTTTCCTTCACGGGGCGATGATCCCACAAGGAGGAAATCGCCAATGAAAGCAAAATCAACCCTCGCATTAGCGGCGGCCGTGTTGTTATCCGGCGCTACGCTGGCGTCCGCCGCGAACATGAAGCCGCCGGCGAGCGACACGCTGAGCCTTACCGCAGGGCAACAGAAGATGGCGTGGACGGACTTGCACGGCCAGACCACCGGCCAGCAGGAGCCGTCAAACTTCAGCGCCGCGGTCGGCGCGCCATTGGCCGGCAGCGTGATGATTACTGCGGTGTCGGGCAAGGCAGCAAGCGACGTGCCTTCGCTCAAGCCTTATGCCTTCGTTGTCCTCCAAGGTAAGGTACTGATCGTCAATCCGTCAGACCGGAAAATTGCCGACGTGATTACGAGCAGCTAGCGGCGGAGAGTAAGGCCTAGTCAATGTCGAGATCCCGGCGCCGCAGAGAGTAAGACGCGCCGGGATTTTTCCGGCGAGTTACCGCTGCCGCGGCTTAAATCCGCCGCGCATGCCCGGCCTGCCCAGCGTTGAGCGCGGGCCGGAACCTCTTTGTGTCCCTGTCGCGTCTCCGGCGTTCCTCGCCTCTTGCCGCCTGCCGGGGATGGCTTCAACGCTCGGTCCCATCTCGTCGAGCGTCGGCTTGCGCGGCGCGCCGCGTTTATTGGCTCCCGGCCGGTGCGGCGCGACTTCGTG
>Ga0181525_10002716_pt1 | contig 14332 bp, 14 predicted proteins | sample PEATcosm2014_Bin_48_FD_121100 | JGI IMG/M metagenome (GOLD analysis project Ga0181525, IMG submission 121100) | Peatland microbial communities from MTU Mesocosm Facility, Houghton, MI, USA - PEATcosm2014_Bin06_10_metaG | ecosystem: Environmental > Terrestrial > Soil > Wetlands > Peat | place...
CACCCGTGGCCCCCGTCGGACCCGTCGGTCCCTGGACGCCCTGAGCGCCCGTGGCCCCCGTCGGACCCGTTGGGCCCTGCGATCCCGTCGGCCCGTCACGTCCCGTGGCTCCGGTCGGACCCGTTGGACCAACTGATCCCGAACCTGTTGGGCCCATCGGACCGGTGGGCCCAGCCACCTGCGAAGCTGCTCCGGTGGGGCCCGTCGGCCCACCTGTGCCGGTTGGACCCGTGGGGCCTGAGATCTGAGATGCTGCCCCTGTAGGTCCTGCCGGTCCCGTAGGACCTGCAGGCCCCGTCATCGTCGACGCGGCTCCTGTGGGACCCGTGAAGCCCGGTCCCATCGGACCGGTCGGACCGGTAACGCTTGGCCCCGTCGGTCCCGTCACCGTGGAACTGGGACCGGCTGGCCCAGTCACGCTCGGCCCAGTGGGACCCGTAGGTCCACCCGGACCGGTGGGCCCAGTAATGCCGCTTGTGCTCAGAACGATCTCAGCCACAGCGGCCCGTACCCGCGAGCCTACACGAATTGTAGCTGCATCAGCAACGAATCAGGCCCAACTCGGATCCAAGACGATGCAGGGGAAAAGCGCTACGATCGCCATGCATGGCCACGCTCGAAGCGGACTACACGGACTCGTCGTTTCCGCTGGAGCTGGTCATCAACCTCCAGAACATCGGCGGCGTGCCTGGACTGGCACCCACCGTCGCCGTTCGGTTGTCGCCAACGACCGACAGCTACCTCGACTGGACGACCAACACGTTCAAGACGAGCGGATGGGTAGTGAAAGACCAGCCCATGACCGATCTCTCCCTCTCCGGAGGGACGCCGGGCATGTACCAGCAGATCCTCAACGTCGCCGCGCTGGGCTTCACCACTCTGAGCCCGCTGCCTCAGAAGCTCGTCGCGGAGTACACGTCCACAGGCTCAGGCACATCCGGTCTGGCCTCGGACACCATCATCGTGAGCGAGCTGCGACCCGACGCGAAGATCGCCCGGCAGTTCGACACGAACCGTCTCGAAGCCGAGGGCGGATCGCCCAACGGGACGCTCACGATCTACGAGGACGACAACGTCACCGTGCAATCCGTCCAGCAGCTCAACGACTATGCCGGTGGAGCCGTCGTCAACACGCCGGGTACTCCAGCCAAGCGAGGCCCTGCACCGCCCTAACGGCGACGCTTCCGGCCGGCCAAGAGCAGCGCACCCAAACCGAAGAGAAGCAGCGTCCCCATCCGACGATCCGCGGGCTCGTCTTCGGTTGGGGGAGGAGCGCGGCGCAGAGGCACGACGTTGTCGGGCGGATCTGCGCTGCCGACGCGCGCCGCCACCGGCTCACGAAACGGCGCCCTGACTCCAGGCCAACGTGCCACGTCCGGTCGCGGCGGGGGCAGCTGCCCAGCAGCTGGGCGTCCGGACATCGACGGCCACGGCGGGACGAAGACATTTGGTCCCGACAACGGCGTCTGCGGCTTCGACGTCGCGGGTGGCGTGAATCCGATTGTCTCCCCGGCCTTGACGCGACGCTTGGGCAGGCTGCCGATCTGACCGTAGAGAAAGCGCTGCCCGTCGTCGGTCTCCAGGATGGCGCGGATCCCCTTGACCGGATCCACCACGACTTCGAGCGTACCGTCGGCCAACGCTTGGATCGCCGCGTGGTCTCCGAACGGCAGAATCGCGTAGTCCGCAGGCGGATCCCCGGCCCCTGCGCCGTCCACGACCGTCGCGGGCACGATCGTGTCGTCGGACACCGTCGGCTCGACGGCGGTCTGGGAGGCAATTGGTTGCGAGGATGTGGCTCGCTCGGCGTCGGGCGAGGCACCACCCGTCGACCATCGCTCATGGTACTGCGGCGGCAGCCACGATCGGGGATCGCTGTCGGCGCGAAACCGGTAGAGCACGTCGGCGGCCCGAAGCCTCTGCTGCTCGGCGGCCGCGCGCGACGTCTTCTCCATCTCGGCGCGCATCCGGTCGTACTGCTCCTCGACCTGACGCTGGCTCTGCCAGAATGTCTGCTGGACGTTCCAGTCGCGCATCGCTTGGCGATGCCTCTCCCAGATCGCCTCGCGCTCGTCTGTGTTCGACGAAGCGGCCGCGGGAGGGGGCGGAGGCGGCGGAGCCGCGGGCTCGGGACCCAGTCCATGGGTCACACCGAGCGTGCCGATGCCCACGCCACCGCCCATGGCGATGAAGCTCCTCACGCGCGGCTCCGGGGCTCGAACACGGAGATCATGTTCCCAAGAAAGAGGGGCAACCGCCAGCTCGGGATCAGATGAAGCCGCGCTCGCGCGCGTCCCGAGCGAGCGCGGCGTAGTCGGATGCGGGCATGAACATCCGGACGGCGCAGTCGCCACGCATCCTGGCCGCCAGAACGCGGTGGTTGCCATCCATGACGAAGCCCTGACCGACGCCGCGCCGCTGGCTGCGGGCGCCGTAGAGGGCGATGCCGGGCGGGAAGACGCCCGGGCGGGCGGCGTAGGCCCTGGCGCGCGCGATCCGCTCTTCGCTGGATTCCTCGGCAGTCTGGTAGTTCAGCGCGGCGATCGGCACCTTGGCCAGCACCCACTCCGGACCGTGCTCGCGCAAGAGCGCGATCTGCTCTCGCGGAGACTCCCCGCGACGCCCCGCGGCAAAGACTCCTGCGTAGACCGCGAAAACGTCCTCCACGTGAACGGGTTCGACGACCGCGAAGAGACAGGCGGCTGCTGCTGCGTCGCCGTGACGCCTGCGCGCACGAAGAGCGGCCGCGGCTGCGCGAAGCTCCTGAAGAGCCTTTTCGCGGTGATGGACGCTTGGCGCGCGGCGAGGCGGCATGGGGTGAGCCTACCACGGCGCTCATGGGCCTTTTTTGCCTTCCATTCACGTGTTTCACGGTAGGCTCTCGGATCATGATCTCCACCAAGTCGATGGTCTGCGCTCTGCTGCTCCTCGTTTCGTGCTCGGGGCAACCCACGCCCACGCCGGTTCCTCCTCCCGCTCCCAGCGCAGTGTGCCCCACTCCTTCGACGCCCCCGTCGCCATCCGCGGCGCCCGTCGATGCAGCCGCGCCGATGGATGCGAACGTGGAGGCGGCTACGCCCAAGAACGCGCTCGGTGGCGTCGGTGGCCTCGCTCATCTGCACATCGCCAACGACACGGGCAAGAGCACGACGGTCTTCGTCACGTTCGGTGCCGACACGGTCGTGGGCCCGGGCAACTGGTCGGGCTTCTGCACCCCGAACCCCAGCGGCTGCCAGTTCTCGCTCGGATCGCACGACGTCCAGGCCATGCCGCTCGGGGGGCTCTACCTCAACGCCACCTTCACGTTCAACCACACGGCGACCTGCGGCGCGACCAAGGCCGAAGTCAACATCAACAACCCCAAGTGGTACGACATCGCGGACGTCAGCCTCGTCGACGGCTACAGCGACAAGATCCAGATCACCGCGCTGGAGCCCGCGGCCGATGCGGGCGCGGACGGCGGTCCGACGAGCACCGTGCTGGGACCTCCGGTCGGCCGTGAGGGCAACGAACGGGTGTTCGGCGTCTTCCCCCTCGGCTGTGACATCTGCGTCGCTCGCCAGAGCCCCCCGTGCGGCATGAAGCCGGGCAAGACGGGCTGCAAGACGGGCTCGCAGTACAATCCGGACGTGCCCTGCCAGTACCAGGGCTCCGTGATGGGCGGCGGATCCTACCTCACTGTCACCCTGGTCCACTGAAAAGCGCACTCAAGCGCGACCGAGCCATGCAGCTCCTGGATCCGGGCAGGTCTATCACTTCGGGAATCTTTCCACGCGATCACGGCCATGCGTAGCGCCGCATGTACCGAGTCCTGCGGGGCCGACTGATCCGTAAGCCGATGTGCCCGGACGCCTAGGACGACCTAGAAGACGTCCGTGATCAGGTGGTACGGGTCGAACGATTCGAGCGTGACGTAGAAGCGCCCTACGGCCTCGCAAACCGTCCCGTCTTCGTTCAGGACGACGATGCCTTCCGGAAGAGGCGCGACGCGCGCGTCGGGCTTGAGCACGGACACGCCCCCGTCCACGCGCAACGTGCATGCAGTGCGAGTACGCTCCACGCGAACACGCACGCAGGCGCGCGGCTTGTCGATTCTCATTGCGCCAACGGCGCCGCCACGATGCGTGATGAAGTGCACTCTCGTCCTTCGAATGCGCCATCGCGGGCCGCTTGGCCGCGCTCGCACGGCTGTACGACGTATATCACGTGCGTTGCCTGTTGCCAGCATGTTCGACGCGGCGTACAACATCCTTCTCATGCTGGACACCCTGGCCATCGGCACGCCCGTTCGCACGAAAAAGCCTGCTCAGCTCTCCATTCACTGGACCGAAGAGGAGATGCGGCAACGGAAACGCTGGGGTTGCCCTGGCTCCGTGGTCGACCGCGTCGACCCTCGCGCGGACGCGAACGCCGTGATCTACGAGGTCGAGCACGAGGACGGAACGCGCGCACTGTACGAGCGGCGCGAGCTTCTGCGAACCGACGTGAGCGAGCACACGAGCGCCGAGCTGGCTGAAATCATCACCAAGATGCGCGCGGTGTCCAACCAGTTCTACGCGGGCGCGGTCATGACGGGGATGCACGCGTTCATCGAGTTCGCAGGGCTCATGAATGAGTTCATTCTCCTGTGCGCCATGGCCCAGAAGGAGGGTCTGGACTTCACGATGGCGAGCACCCACACGGGGAAGGCGCTTCCCATGGAAGCGCCTCAAGCGTCCTACCTGGCGGAGAAGTTGAACTGCATCTACGGCCCCGCGCTCCTCAAGAACGAGGAGGCCCGGCGTGCCTTCATCGCAATCCTCTTCGAAGGCGCCTACGTGCTCCGTCCTTCGCCACGCGCCGCAGAAGTCACGTCCCACGCCGAAACCGGACGTTGAATGAGCGACGGCGTCTACGCGAGCGCGCGGCCACGTGGTCCACGGCGGAACCACACGAGCATGGTGCAAGGACGACCGATGATGTATATCACTGTCGATGGCTCTTCTCGTCACCAAGTCGCAGCTCCGCTCCATCATCGCTGACATGATCCGAGACAACCGGGCGGCGGGCGTACCCGAAGATGGCGTCGCCGAGATCCTTGCTCAGTGGATGATCGGCCATCTCTCGGGCGGAACACTCGTCGTCTCCGAGGGGGACGCTGCAAAGCCCGCGCCGCACCAATCGAGCAAGCCTGCTGCCGACGACGGCAGCCATCCAACGCTGAGCCAGCTCAAGGAGCTTCAGCGGCTCGCGGTGAGGCCGCGCAGCTCATTCGGTTCGGCCACGACGCGCATCCAGAACAACCTCGTTCGCGCGGGCCTCGCCCACTTCATCGACGACGACGGCGCGATCCGTGGATTGCCCAACTTGGGCTACAGCACATGCGCCATCAGCGAGAAGGGCCGGCGCGCCCTGGCCAAGCACACCGCGCCGAGACGGCGAGTCGTTTAGTCCCGGGAGGCGTCGCCGCCCTCGGCGCCGGCATCTTTCGGCCTCTTCAGAAAGAGCGGGTTGTTCTCGTCGGTCGGCACGATGATGTCGTGTTGAGGCGCAGGCTGGTCATCCGCCCAGAAACTCCCGCCGCAGCCAGCGAGCAGGAGCAGTGCAAAAAGAAGAGGTCGCATCGGGGTCGTCTCCCTTGGTTTTCAGGGGGGGGCAAGCCGCGCTTCTTGGGCCTTCCGACAGCGCGGACTCTTCGGGATCGCTTCCGTGGTGTCTCCCTGATCGGCTCACGCCTCCCACGAATCAGCCCTGCCGCAGAAAGCTGCGGCCCTCTGCCGGGGCCTTATCACCTGTTTGGTCCCGGTTCAGTTTTGGCAGCGCGCGCTGCTCATCGTCCAGCGGCGATGCGACCGGGCTCCCAGGTCACAAGCGCCCAGATGGTACACGGGCCTGCCGCAGTGCGGACAGTCGACCCATTCGCCGCCACGCACGTAGTTGCGGTGCACGTCTTCCCGTTCGTACGAGAACTGCGCCCCGCAGTCGCTGCACATGGCGTGGAAGGTGTTCGTCCCAGGCGTGATGATCTTCTTGGTCATGTCTTCTCTTCTTCTTTCAGCGCCCGAACCGGGCGACCCCTCATTCGCATGCGCTCATGCGGCCATCCTCAGGATGGCGTGGCCGGCCTCGGTGACACGCCAACCGGCCCACCAGCGGTGGCCGCCCGCATCCTTTTGCGACAGCACCTCGACCAGCCCCATGGCCACCAGTTTGTACACCGTCTTCCGGCCTCGGCCGTAAGCCCTAGCGAGTGGATTGGCGGCCACTTCCGCCAGGGCCAAGTGTTGGGCCTTGGTGAGCTTCATCCCGACTGGGAGAATAGCGGCGCCATGAGGCACACGCAAGCTTGCTCGAAGGCTTCCATGTGTTAGACATGCTGTCGAACATCACTTGAAAGAGTACCCGTCCATTCCCGGCTCCAAGGGCCAACAGTTTCGCGAGATCCCCAACGCCCGCGTGTTCGGCAAGTTGGACGGTAGCTCCATGCGCAGCCAGTGGAACCGCACCAAGGGATGGTTCAAGCACGGGCGCCGCTCGGGCCTACTCGACGACAGCAATCCGGTGCTCCTCGTTGCCCCCAAGCTCTTCGAGGAGCGCTTGGCCGAGCCGCTGGCGCGCATCGCGTACGCGGCCCGGTGGCAGTCGCTCGTCGTCTTCTACGAGTTCTGGGGCAAGGAGAGCGTGGCGGGTCTGCATGCAGACGGCGACCCGAAGTTCCTCACGATCTTCGACGTCGCACCGAACGATGCGATGCTCGAACCAGACCTCTTTCGCAAGCTCTTCGAGGGCAAGGTCGAGACCGCTCCCTACCTCGGTACCCGAAATTGGACCCGCGGCCTCGTGGAGCAGATCCGGCTCGGGCAGCTGGAAGGCCTGCCCTTCGAGGGGGCCGTCGCCAAGGCAGCCGAGCGCCGCAGCGACGTCATCGTGCGAGCCAAGGCCAAGACGCAGCGTTGGATCGACCGCGTGATGGAGATCCATGGCCCCGAACGGGGTCGCTCGCTCATCGAGAGCTGACCCTGTCAGAGAAGCGTCCTGACACGCGTCAAATGCGGAGGACACTCCATGACCACCCTCGCGATTGCAAGCATCTGCTCGGCAGCCTCACAGAGGACCATCGGCTCGCGCATTACCGATCGCGATGGTTTCCTCCGGGTCGCGTGTCGCGCCATCGAGACCTTCGACTTCGCCGCTGCGCGAGTACCCGGCCAGGGATTCATCCTCTGTCCCGACGCCGTTCCCTTCGTGTCGGCCGGGATCGGGCTCCGCTCGACCAACCCGGACGACTATGTGCTGCGCTCGCACCGCGGCCGCGTCGCCGCGTACCTCGGGCCGCCGCCGTCTCGGGCTGCGCGCTTGTCGTCTACACCCGCGAAGCCTATGTGCGGGACCCGGACGTCGCCTACGACGACGTCGCGCGCATCGAAAACGCCACCCACGTTCTCGTCGCGGTGCTCGCCTACGCGGGGCCCGCCGACCCTCCGCTCACCCCCTACCGACTCGTGTGGAACTTGGGTGGCGGAAACCGCGAAGCGGCCCTCTACACAGCGGACGAAATTCGAGCCAAAGCCAAGGACTGCATCGACTACGACGCCTACTGGGCGGTCGTCGCCGACTGATCGAGCCAAGTCGAGCGACGTCGAGACATGCCGTTGCCTCGTGAAGGGACCTGGCTTATCGTCCCTGGCCATGCGCGTTCACGTCCTCGGGCTCCCGCACACCCAGACGACCGACGAGTTCACGACCTGCGCGTTCACACAGAAGACCTTGAATTTGTGCAAGATGCTGCACGATCGAGGTCACGAGGTCATCCACTACGGCGTCGAAGGCTCGAACCCGCAGTGCACGAAGCACGTTTCGATCATCCCGCTCGACCTCTGGAAGAAGTTCTACGGCCACCCGGGAAAGCATTTCTACAACATCCAGTTGGATGGCAAGTACGCCCCGTACCACGCCCTTTTCGCGCAGAACATGAAGTCCGCTCTGCGCGAGAACATCGGGCCGCGGTACACCGAGATCATCTGCCAGACGTGGGGGGCCGCGCAGTGCACAGCGTGCGATGGCATCGAGCAGTACCTCGTCGAGAGCGGCATCGGCTACCCGAACTCTTGGGCCGAGTGGAGGGTGTACGAGTCGTACGCCTGGATGCACATGCATCTCGGCCGCGACCAGCTCTTCGGCGGCCAGAAGTGGTACTGGGCCGTCATCCCGAACTCCTTCGACCTCAAGAACTTCATGCCGTCGCCCGACGACAAGCGGGGGGAGGACTTCCTCTACCTAGGGCGCTTGAACGTCGACAAGGGTGTCGGCTTCGCCGTGGAGATCGCCAAGGAAGTCGGGCGCAAGATCACCATCGTGGGCCAAGGCGATCCCGAACCGTACCTGCGTGGCAACCCGCACGTGACCTACCTGCCGCCCGTCGGCGTCGAGGGCCGGCGCAAGCTGCTTGCCGAGGCGCGCGCCGTGTTCTGTCTCACCCAGTTCGTCGAGCCCTTCTGCGGGGTCAACGTCGAGGCGCAGCTCATGGGGACCCCGGTCATCACGAGCGATCATGGGGTCTTCTCGGAGACCGTGATCCATGGCGTGACCGGCTTCCGCGGCCGGACCATGGAGCAGTGGGTCTGGGCGGCCAAGAACATCGACCGCATCGATGGGCGCGTATGCGCCGAGTGGGCTCGCACCAACTACTCCTTGGAGCGCGTCGCGCTGATGTACGAGGAGTTTTTCCAGCAGATCCTGAACGTCCGCGATCGCGGCGGGCCAGTCCGTGGCCCCACCGGTTTCTACGAGAAGCACCCCGCGCGTACCCAGCTCGACTGGCTCCTCAAGAAGTATCCGAAGGCCGCTGCGGAACTCTCCATCGACCTCACCCGCCCGCACGAGGCCCCCGTCGTCGCGCCCGAGGCATCGGCCGAAGCCACGCGACGCGAGCAATGGAGGTTCGCCATGACGCTGCAGGGACAGTGGTGGGGCCTCGATTGGTCGCCCCGCTGGGATGTGGCCCTGAGGACCCAGGAGACCTACTTCCGCCTGATGGACATCAAGGGGCGTACGAGCTTTGCGAACGCCCGCGTCCTCGATGTCGGCTGCGGGCCGCTCTCGCTTCTTCAGCGCACCCAGCACGGCCCCTCGCGCGGCGTCGATCCGCTCCCCATGACCGAGGCGACCAAGGATCGCTTCCGCGAGGCCAACGTCGAGCTGCTCAACATCCCAGCGGAGGAGATGCCGACCGATCAGACCTTCGACGAGATCTGGATGTACGACTGCCTGGGCTGCGTGCAGGAACCACAAGAGGTCCTCAAGCGCATCGTCGCCGTCACCGAACCGGGAACGGTCGTGCGCATCTTCGAATGGCTCAACCGCATGCCCGATCCCCAGCGCCCGCACAAACTCACCGAGGCGCTCTTCTGGGAGTACTTCGGCGACAAGCGCTGGGACCGGAAGATCTGGAACGTCGGCCTCGTCCACAGGGACATGGGCTCCCCCGCCGATGGCCCCTACATCGCGATCCATGTCGAACGTCGACCCGATCCGGCTGAGAAAGCGTCCGAATGAGGATCCACGTTCTGGGGCTGCCCCATACGCAGACGAGCGAGGACTTTTCGACCTGCGCGTTCACGCAGAAGACGCTCAACCTTTGCCGGATGATGCACCGCCGGGGTCACGAGGTCTTCCACTACGGCGTCGAGGGCTCCAACCCCGAGTGCACCAAGCACATCGACGTCATGGACCACGCTTCATGGAAGAAGCTCTTCGGCCACCCGGGCAAGAGCTTCTACAACATCTCCGTCGACGGTCCGTTCGCTCCGTACCACGCCCGTTTCGCCAAGCAGATGGGCGACGCACTCCGCGCGAACACGCACGAGCCGTTCACCGAGATCGTGTGCTTGACGTGGAACGGAGCGCAGCGGACGGCGTGCGAGGGCCTCAAGCAGTTTTTGGTCGAGTCCGGGATCGGATACCGCAACGCGTGGGCCACGTGGCGCGTCTACGAGAGCTACGCATGGATGCACATGCACCTCGGCGCGGCCGGCCTCTGGCATGGCACCCAGTGGTACTGGTGCGTGATCCCCAACGCCTTCCCCGTCGCCAACTTCACGCCCATCGATCCGCTGAAGAAGAACGACGAGTTTCTCTTCATGGGCCGGCTCAACGAGGACAAGGGCGTCGCCCTCGCGTGCCAGATCACCGCGGAGATCGGCGCGAAGCTCGTCCTCGTCGGCCAGGGCGACCCCGCGCCGTACCTGAACGGCAATCCTCACGTGCGCTACCTGCCGCCCGTCGGCATCGACGGCCGGCGCAAGCTCATGGCCGAGGCGCGCGCGCTCTTCGCCCCCACCCTCTACGTCGAACCATTCGGCGGCGTGGCCGTCGAAGCGCAGCTCTCGGGCACGCCCGTGGTGACGACCGACTACGGCGTCTTCTCCGAGACCGTCCTCCACGGTGTCACGGGCTGGCGCTGCAGGACGTTCGAACAGTTCGTATGGGCGGCCAAGAACATCCAGCAGCTCGATCCGGCTGCCTGCGTGACTTGGGCGCGCGCGAACTACTCGCTGGAACGCGTCGCGCTCATGTACGAGGAGTTCTTCCAGCAGATCCTGAACGTCCGCAACATGGAGGGCAAGAAGGTCGCCCTGCCCACAGGCTTCTACGAGCGCTTCCCCGAGCGAACCCAGCTCGACTGGCTGAAGAGGGTGTACCCGGCCGAGGCCACCGAATCGCACATGCGCATCGATCTCGCGCGAAAGCACGAGGCGCCCAAGCCCAAGTCCCTGACCCAGTCTCAACCGTCCGCCCACGCCGTGCTCCCCGAACGCTCCACGTCCACTGCCCCGCGCGTGTGCGTCGTCGTTCCGTGCCGGGGTCAGGCCAAGTACCTTCGAGACGCGCTTCGCAGTCTGATCGCCCAGACCATGCCGGACTGGCAGGCGGTCGTCGTCTGCGGGGACGAAGAGAGCAAGACCAAAGCGGAGCTGTTCGCGGAACTCGATCCGCGCATCACGGTGCTACCCGAGCTGGCCACGCTCGGTCTCGCCGACGCCCGCAACCGCGGCCTGCGTGCGGGCAAGCCGACGCCCTATTGCGCCGGCCTCGACGCCGACGACGCGTTTGCACCGACCTATCTGGAGAGGATGCTCGCGCTCGCCGGACCCAAGACCATCGCGAGCTGCAATCTCCAGGAGTTTGGCGACCGGCACAACCCAGTGGACCTCCTGAGCCCTGCCGACCGTTTTCGCGAACACATCCTCCACGGCAACATCATTCACTGCGCCAGCGTCTTCCCGCGCGCGCTCTGGGAGGAGGTCGGTGGTTACGATCCGCTCATGTTTTGCTTCGAGGACTGGGAGTTCTGGATCGCGCTCGCCAAGGCCGGCGCAAACCTCGCCCACATCGCCGAGCGACTCTTTCTCTACCGAATTCACGATGAAGCGATGACGATCCGGCATCGCCCGTACGAAGAGCCGTTCCGTGCCATGATCCGGCTGCGTCACGTGGATCCCACGGATGCGCGGGCGCGCGTGGTCCTCGCCAACATGGACGACGATCTGAAGAACAAGATCGCGAAGCAGAGGCAACTGTTTCCGCGTGCACGCGGATCGGCGGACCCGGAACCTGGCCAGCCGCCCGTCCGCAAATTGCACCTGGGAGCGGGAGACAACCACCATCGTGCACGCGGGTGGCTCGACACCGACATCCGTGGAGGTCAGCCGGGCCATGAGCAGAGCCAAGCGGTCGATGCGACGAAGCCGCTGCCGTTCGGCGACGGGACGTTCGACTACGTGTTCAGCGAGCACATGATCGAGCACCTGACCTACGACGACGGCCAGGCGATGCTCCGCGAGAGCTGTCGCGTCCTGCGCCCCGGCGGCCGCATCCGGATCAGTTGCCCCAACCTGCGGATGCTGGTCGACCTCTTCGACCCATCGAAGCGCTCGGCGGACCTGCTCGCCTACGCGCGCATGCAGCAGCAGCACGACTTCGACGAATCCACGCCGTGCAAGCTCCTCAACTGGATGGTGACCATGGCGAGCCCTGATCCGGGTTGCCACAAGTTCATCTACGACGAGCCCACGCTGCGTGAATCGCTTCAGCGCGCTGGCTTCGTGGACGTCCAGCCCTGCCGGCTGATGCAGAGCGACGATCCCCACCTTCGGGATCTGGAACACACGTCGAGAATGCCTCCGGGGATGCTCCAGATCGAATCGTTCACGCTCGAAGCCACCAAGCCACTCGATGCCGAGGCAACGGAGCCGCACGATTCGAGGTTTTTTTTTGCGATGCGCGAGGCCCGGGATCCGTACCGGAGACTCGCTGACTGCATCCACGCCGTCCTCGGAACTCCCCGGGATGCCATCGACATCGGTTGCGGCATCGGACTGCAGACCGCACGCCTGAAGGAGCTGGGCTGGAACATCCTGGGGGCTGACCACGCTCCCGCAGCGCGCGGCCTCGCCGAACCGGGTATCGTGATCGAGCCCATCGATCTCACCCGCGACGCTGTGCCCGATCGCACGTTCGACCTCGTCATCTGCACCGAGACTGCCGAGCACATCGAAGGGCGGTTCGCTGACGCCGTCGTCGACAACGTCGCGCGGCGCGCCGAACGCACCATCCTCTGGTCGGCCGCCGTGCCGGGCCAGGAGTGGCCGGGGCATGTTCATCTCCAGCCGCACGCCTACTGGCTGGAGAAATTCGCCGCGCGCGGCTGGCGTGTCGACGGCGCGCGCTCGAACGCGCTCCGACAGCGCATGGTCGAGACCAACGCCCAGCACGTCGCTTGCCGCGATAACTTCTCGGTGCTCGTTCGCGAAGAGCCGCGCGTCTCCTTCGTGGTGCGCGTGCACAACGAGGAGCGCACGCTTCTCGACAGCATCGAGAGCCTGCTGCGCATCGCGATCCCCATCGAGATCGTGGTCGTGCTCCACCGCTGCACGGACGGCTCCGAACGCATCGCGCGCGCCTGCGCTAGGGCCGCGCCGCTCCGTCATCGCATGAACATCGTCACGTACGAGACGCCCATCTCGCGAGCCGGTCTGGAGACCTTCGTCACCCCGAAGACGAGCGCGCACAGCATCATGGCGTACTACACGTTCGCGTTTGGGCTTGCGTCGAGCAAGTGGCGGTTCAAGTGGGATGGCGACTTCATCGCCACCCCCGGCTTCGCGCAGTGGGTCGAGCAGCACGACTGGTCCGACACCACTCCGACCATCATCAACGTCGGGCACCGGGCGCCGGACTCACCGCGTGTCGTGGGGCGCGAACCGTACGCCCACAACTGCCTGCTCGGGTTCGAGAAATTCTCGTTCTGGGAAGTGCCACGCTTTCCGAGCCATCACAGGCGGGCGGATGCGCCCGATACAGCCGCGTTCATTCACATGAGCGATCTGGCCGAACCGAAAGCCTATTGGCGCCGCGAGCCGTGGTTCATGGATGATGAGAGCGCGGAAGCCATGGCTCTGCGGGATGCCTATACGCGCGCGGTCGCGACTGTTGGTCCCGAGCCGCTCGGCTGCGCGCGTGCCTGCAATCCCGCATCGGACGCGTACCTCACGGCGTGCCGAGCGAAGCTCACCGAAGCCTAGCCCTGGACGTATTGCAGAACGCCGGTGTTGCCTGCCGAACCATTCCCGCGATCAGCGCTCAGCCGCTGACATTGTGACCGGCCCGTACGAAACCTGATCACCGGCGTTGGTCGTCGTGAGCACAACGACGAGCGCGACGTAGGTGCCGACGGCCAGACCGGAGGCCGAGATGTCCCCTGACCAGTCGAATGTATTGTCGTTCGCACCTGTCGCGCCCGAGTTGACATCCTGGTTGCGGGAGTAGGTCTGAATCGAGGCGCCGGCCGTCGATAGCAGCGTGGATCCGTTCCACGTGAGCGACGCAGTCGCAACGCCGGCCGCGTCCGCGTCGAGCAGCGCCATGCCATGCGCGGCCGATAGCGGGTACGATGGCCCCAGCTCTACAGCGCCGGGCGAACCGGGAGTGGTGTTGTGCGCGAAGAAAGAACCCGGCGCGCTCGTGAACGTGTCCTCCAAGAAGACCCGGTGCTGCACAGTCGCGCCCGGCGTGTTGTCTCCCCATTGCAGGTGAACGGCACACTGAAAGTTGCCCGAGTTCTGAACGCGCATGATCAGCGCAGCGACCGCGACGTCCTGTCCGCCAGTCTGCGTCTGCGAATGGATCTGCGCGTTGTTGTACCCCACGGTAAACGCCGCGTAGTTGCCGTTGCTCCCGCCGGTCGCGCCCGTGGCCCCGGTGCTGCCCACACCCGATGCCCCTGTGCTGCCACTCGCACCGGTGCTGCCGGTCGCGCCGGTGGTCCCTGCTCCAGCCGGCCCAGTGGCACCCG
>Ga0181525_10002717_pt1 | contig 14332 bp, 12 predicted proteins | sample PEATcosm2014_Bin_48_FD_121100 | JGI IMG/M metagenome (GOLD analysis project Ga0181525, IMG submission 121100) | Peatland microbial communities from MTU Mesocosm Facility, Houghton, MI, USA - PEATcosm2014_Bin06_10_metaG | ecosystem: Environmental > Terrestrial > Soil > Wetlands > Peat | place...
ATGCTCAGCGCCATGATGGTGACCACCAGCAGCAGCAGCAGGCTCGAAACCAGAACGAAGCCATGTTGACGGTGCAGAAGAAGATATCTTGGTTGCTGCATGTTCAGATCCCGGTTTTATTCATGACACCGACCACGCGCTGAAACACGATCGTGGCCTGTTCACCCGTGCCGGTGGTACCGAATATCGGGTTGGTGAAGCTCAACGAGATGCGCACCGCTATCACGCTGTTCCAGTCTGCGGCCGCCGTCACCTGCGCCGCATTCATGTAGGTGTCGACGTTGTTGCCGCTGCCGGTCGTGTTGACCCCGTACAGCACGCTCAGGTTGGTGACGCCGCTGACGAGCGGATACTGCGTGCCGTTGAGCGTGCAGACGAGCTGGCTGTTGACCACGCTGAAAGTGTTGACGTAGGTAGCTACCGCACCGCTGCTATTGGATGTGCCCGTGCAATTGAGGATGCCATCGCCGCTGTTGGTGGCGTAGCGCGAGGTGATCGTGTCGCCCGGCGGCGCGGCGGAGTAGGTGCCGGTCATCGGCTGCCCGGCCGTCATGCCCCCGCCTGCCAGCAGCACCGAGGCCGCCGTATTGATCGTCGGGGCGGGAAAATACCCCGCGAGCTGTATCACATCGCCCATCATCGTCATGCTGAGCCGCTCGGCGTCCTGCAGCTGCGCGAGCAGGGCCTGGGTACCGAACGTGCGCCGGTTATCAAACACGACCGTCGACAGGCCGCCAAGCAGGAACAATCCGATCAGCAGCGCGACCAGCACCTCAACGATTGTGAAGCCCTGCTGCGTGCGCGCTGCGCGTGAATGGGCGTGCTTTGCCTTCATGCCTTCAGGGCTCCACGTACAACGTGTAGGTCGGCAGCGCCATGGCGTTGCCTTGTGACTGGGTGTTGATGCCCGCGGTGCGCTCAGCCCAGCTCAGCTGAATCGTGCAGTCGATCGGGTAGCCCGCTGTCGCCGGCGCGGCGCAGAACACCGTGCTGGTGACGTTGGGCAGCAGGGTATTGATCGCGCTCACCCATTGGTGCAGGTCGTAGGCGGCCATTTGCTGCGCGCTGCAGGGCGCGTTGCCGCCGCCGAGCGCGCAGTTATAGACGTTGGTCAGCACAGCGTCGGTCGAGCCGGTGATATTGGTCAGTGAAGTCGTGATCGTCTGGTTGGCCGTCGCGGCTTGCGTTGCCCAGTAGCCGCGGTTCGCGCGCATCGAGGCAGCCAGGCTCGAGGCCTCGAGCGCCGCGAGCGCGCGCAGCGCCGCCGTGCCGGTACTGGCATAGGCCAGAGCCTGGATCTTGGCGATACCGAGCATGCCCACGCCGATGATGATCAGCGCCACCAGCACCTCGACCAGCGTGAAGCCGCGCCAGGCTCGCGATTGAGCTCTCACAGGCAGGTACCTCCGTAGGGCAGCACCGCCATCATCCCGACGAGCGTCAGGGACAAGCAGCGCGTCGATGAGCTGTTGATCGGGGAGGCGTGCAGCGTGAGCAGGGCGCCGGCCGCCGGCAGGCCCACCGCGAAGCCTTCCCGATTGAACGTCACAAACTCGATGTTGTTGCTGGCGTTGAACGTGTCGGTGCTGCTGAAGGGCGGCTGCACCTTCAACAGGGTATCGCCGGCCCCCAACACGCCATTGCCGTTGACGTCGGAGAACACGATCCAGCCGTTTTGCCAGGCCGAGCTGGCCAGGCAGGTCGCGCTGTTCGACGACACGCAGACCGAGACCGTCTGACCCTCTTTGACCGCCTCGAGGCGCGCGTACTGCAGATCACCGAGCAGCCCATTGACCTCGGCGCTGATGCGATTGCGGTTGGTGACGTACCGATACGAGGGCACGCCCATCGCCATCAACAGCGAGATCAAGGCAATCACGGTCAGCATTTCGAGCAGCGTGACGCCGCGAGCGCAACGAGCGTGATAGCACTTATTCATGAAGCCTCACCATACGCACCTGAGCTTGCATGAATCTGGCAGGACGTCGCCGGCAGGGGGGCCGGAGCCCGCGGCGCGCGCAAAATGCGACGCGCTTCACACTCGTCAGGCCGCCTCATGTATTGGCCCGACGGCGGCGAAGCGCACGTGCATGCGCGAGCCGCGCCCGAGCGCACCGGAGCCGATGCTGAAGCTCGCGCCATGCACCCGTGCAATCTCATCGACGATCGCAAGCCCGAGGCCACAGCCTATACCCGGGGATCCGGGTCGCCGGTAAAAGCGCTCCCGCACGCGCGCGCGCTCGCTCTCCGGAATGCCCGGACCGTCATCCTCGACTTCGAGATACGGATGAGCCTCCTCGATTCCGCTGCGCACCGTGACGTGGCCACCGCGCGGCGTGTACTTGAGCGCATTGTCGATGAGATTCTCGAGCAGATCCTCGAGCAGCCAGGCATCGCCGGACACGCAGGCCTCCAGGGCGCCGGCACCCAGATCGATCCCGGCCTCATCGGCGCGACTCACGTGGCGCTCCACGAGCTGCTGCACCAGAGGCTGCAGCGCCACGAGCTTGAATTTCTCGTGCAATGCCGACACCGGTTCGGCACGCGCCAGAGCCAGTAATTGATTAGCCGAGCGCGCCAGTTGCGCGATGCCGCCCTGCAATGCACTGAGTTGCTGATGTACCGGTTGCGCGCGCGGCTCGCGCAACAGCAATTCGATCTGCGCCAGCAGACCTGCCACTGGGGTGCGCAATTGATGCGCCGCATCGGCGACGAAGCGCTGCTGCGCCGTGGCTGCATCATGCAGCAGCTCGAGCACGCGGTTGAAGGCCACGATGACCGCGCGCAGCTCCCCGGGCACGCGCGCCTCATCGAAGCGTTGCAAGCGGCGGATCGTATGGCCCTCGACCTGCTCGGTCAGCGCATTGAGCGGCCGCAGCCCGTAGTACACCGCGATCCAGACCAGCAGCAGCGTCAGATCGAGCTCGGCGAAATCCACCAGCAATTTGCCGAGCAACATGAGCCGCTGGGTGCGTGCGCGCCGATCCAGTGTTTCGGCGACCGAGATCTGCACCGCGCCGGCCGCGGTCGGCGCCTGGATGCTGGCCACCCGCCAGCGTAGCCCCTGAAAGGCGAGCTCGCGAAATATCGCTCCTGCAGCCGTGCGATTCGCGACCGGCCATTCGCGCGGCAGGCGCGCGCTGCCGGCGATGAGCTCGTGCTGCGGTCCGGTGATCGCGTAGAGCATCGTGCCTTCATCGGCTCCCGCGTACAGCGCACTGCCGACCGCTGGCGGACGAAACACCGCACGCTCGCCCTCGACACGAATGTCGGCGGCGAGCGCAAAGGCGGTGTTGACGAGCGCGCGGTCGTAGGCGTCGCGCGTCGTGGCGACGGCGATCCAGTAGTCCACCACCCCGCCGATGAGCATCAGCAGCGCCAGCGCCGGCAGCAGCAGCAGCAGCAGGCGCCGGCGCATGGTCATCATCGCGGTGGCTCGCCGGGCTCATCGAGCCGATAACCCAGTCCGCGCACGGTGCGTATCACAGCGGCGCCCACGAGCTTGGAGCGCAGGCGCGAGATATGAGTCTCCACCGCATTGGGCGTGAGATCCTGCTCCCAACCCGACAGCGCCTGCATGAGCCGCTCCTTGGTAACGATACGCCCGAGGTTGTGCGCGAGGCTCTCGAGCAATAACCATTCGCGACGCGTGAGCTCGATCGGCTGTGAATCGATCTGCAGCTGGCGCCCGTTCAGATCGATCGACAGGCGGCCCAATCGCACCATGCCGCTTGGGGCGAGATTGGCGCGTCGAATCAGCGCCCGGCAGCGCGCAGCCAGTTCCGCCTGCTCGAACGGCTTCATCAGAAAGTCATCGGCGCCGAGCTCGAAGGCGCGGATCTTCTCGGCCAGCGTATAGCGTGCGGTCAGAATCAGCACGGGCATGGCCTGGCCGTGCTGGCGCAATGCGGCCAGAAGCGACAGCCCATCCGCGTCCGGCAGACCGATATCGAGCACCGCGAGGTCGAAGTGCTCGTGACTGAGTGCCGCGCGACCGAGCTGCGCCGATGCTGCGTGATCGACCGTGAAGCCGGCTAATGCGAGCCCGCGCACGATCGCATCGGCCACGAGCGCGTCATCTTCGATCAGCAGTATGCGCATGAGGCTAATGCCACGGCTCGCCAGCGCGCGCGAGGCTTAACGCCGCGGGCCGCCCCTTCAGCCGCGCGGCAGCGCGGCTGAGATCGGGCTTAGTTCGCGATGTGGCAATTCACGTTGGTCCCGTAGGGACTGATCGATCCGGGAGGACTCTGGTTAACATTCGTGATGTATGCGGCGAGCATCGGCAGCCAGAATTTCGAGGTCGTCGAGGCCTGCGTTCCGGTCACGCTGGTCGAGGCCGTCAGCAACACCTGCACCCACAGCGCATGATCTTCCGGATAGGTCACGTTGACGCTGGCCGATCCCGTACTATCGGTCGTAACGCTTCCGGGACTGACTACGGCCACGTTGCCCGGATCGAGCTTGCCATTGCCGTTCACGTCCTCGGACGACTCATAGATGCCATTGCCCAGGGTATCCTCGTTGAGGCATTCCGCATTGACCAGCTGACACCAGCCGGTGATCGTGCAAACCGAGTTGCTGATCGGGTCGGTTCCCGTAAACCAGTAGCCCTTGCGATACGCGGCATAGGAATCCGGGCTCGTATAGTCCGGCGCCACCGGCGTGGGCGTCACGGTCGGCGGAACCGACGCCGGCAGCGAGACGACAGTCAGCGTCAAGGTCGCGCCGGGCACGGGATTGCCCGCCGAATCGAGCGCCTGCACCACGAACGGCACGCTGAACTGCGTCTTGGCGGTGTTCTCACTGATCGTGCTGCCCGTGCCCAGCGAGAGGAATACGGTTTGTCCGCCAACGGTCAGCGTGACCGTGTCCTGGATTGCCGAATTGCTCGCTACCGTCGCGGTCACCGACACACCATTGCTGGCGCTGGCCGTGCTCGTAGCCGTGTAGACGGTCTGGGCGACACCCTGCGTGTTGGTCACGGCCGAGGCCACCGAGATGCTGCCGCCGGTCTTGTCGGTCAATTGAAAGTCGACGGTCTGGCCTTCGACCAGATTGTCCTGCGCATCGCGTACGATCGCGGTGATCGTGCTTTCACCCGAGGTCTCCACCGTGTCCGGACTCGCCTGGATATCGATCTGGCTGGGCACTGTCGCGACAAAGTTCACCTGCAGCTGCGCACTCACGCCCGTGCCCGACGCCGTGATGACGGCCGGTCCGGCCGTCGTCGATGAGACGGTCACGGGCGCGGCAACGGTTCCAGCCGTTCCGGTCGAGTCGGTCGTCGCCGTCGTCGTGGTCGCATTGTTGGCGAAGAGGCCACGCGTGGTGGAAAAGGTCACGGTCGATCCGACCACTGGGTTGCCGCTGTTTTTCCACAGTACCGACAGAGTCTGCGGGACGTTGAGCGCGATGTTCGCGTTCGCGCTCGGAGCCGTGAAGGCAAAACTCTGGCTGCTCACGTTCAGACTCTGCGAAGCCGTGAGGCCAAGAGCCATGGCCGTCACGGTGTCGGTGCCAGCATTGGTCGCGGTCAGTGTAAAGCTCGCGAAACCGTTCGCATCGGTCGTCAGATTCGTCGCGCTGAGCCCATTGCTCTTGGCGGAGGCCACGGTCACCGCCTTGCCCTCTATGCCGTGACCGGCCGAATCGGTCAGCGACACATCGAAGGTGCCGGCGCTGCCCTGAATCAGGCTGGACGGACCGGTCAAGGAGATCGACGTACCGACGACAGCGACCACGACCTGAGCAGAGATCTTTCCAACCGTCGCGGTCACCGTGATATCGCGATTCGTCTGATCCTGTGTCGAGAGGGACGCAGCCGCCTCGCCGTTGCTGTCAGTCGTGCCAGCCGTGACACCGCTGCTTGTGACGGTCGGCGTCAGGGTGGCACCAGAGCTCGTCGTCGAGAACGATACCGGCACGCCCGATATGATCGCGTTGTTGGCATTCTTGGCAATCGCCGTGATCGTCGCCGGAGTGGAGCCGTTCGACGGAATCTGCGGCATGTTGGTCACGAGCGCGATCGACGCGACAGTACTGAGGGTCGTAGCGCCGCTGCTGCTGCTCGTGCTCTGCGCGGCGAAGGAGCTGGCCTGATCGCCGCCGCAGCCGGCCAGCGTGAGCGCAGCCGCCACAATACTTATGAACCACCCATATTTGCGCATCGTATTCACCTAAAGCTGTCGAACTCGTGCTAGGCACCTGCACTCACCGCTCCACCTGCGGTGTACTAATTGACGTTGACCCCTTCGCGTATGATCTTCGGCGTCACGAAGACCAGCAGTTCGTCCTTGTCATCCACCTTGGTTGTGTTCTTGAAAAAATTTCCCAGCACGGGGATGTCGCCGAGCCACGGCACCTTGGTCTGCGCATCGCTGTGGGTGGTCTCGAGGATGCCGCCCAGCACGACGGTCTGTCCGTCGCTGAGCACCACCTGAGTCTCAATCGTGCGCGTATTGATCGAGGGCACGTTGACGCCGCCGGACGCTACGACGACCTGGCCGACCGTGTCATCGGAGACGGTCAGATCCAGAATGATGCGGTTGTCCGGGGTGATCAACGGTTTGACCTTGAGGGAGAGCACCGCGTCCTTGAAGGCGATCGTGGTCGCACCGCTCGAAGCGGACTGCTGGTAGGGAATCTCCACGCCCTGGCGGATCGTCGCCTCGCGCTGATTCGCCGTGATCACTTTGGGTGAGGAGATCACGGTGCCGCGGTTCTCGGTCTGTGCAGCGTCGAGCTCCAGATCAACGAGGAAGTCCGATCCCAGGATGCCCAGCGCAATGCTGCCCGCGGGGCTCGCGACCGGCAGATTCACGTTGTAGCGGTTGGTCGCGTTGGCTCCGGTCGGCAGCGTGATCGGATACTGCGTGCCGTTGCTGCCGATGTTGGTCAGCGCCGAGCTCACTATGCTGTCGGTACCGGCGGCGGTGCCCGTGGTCGTGAACAGACCGTTGGTGCCGTTCTGTCGCGTTGCCGTCAACCCCATCAGCGCGCCCAGGTCGCGCTCATAGTCATTGGTCACGACCACGATGCGCGCCTCGATGAGCACCTGCTTGACCGGTATATCGAGTGTCGCGACCAGCCGGCGCACGTCGGCGATACGATCGGCCGTATCCTGCAGCAACAATGTATTGGTGCGATCGTCGACCGACACGTGACCGCGCGACGAGAGTACCGAGTTGGTCGTGCTCGTCGTGGCCATCATGCCGGGCATGCCGCCCCTGAGCAGGTTGGCAATATCGGAGGCCTTGGCGTAATTGACCTGCAGGTACTCGGTGCGCAGCGGCTCGAGCTCCTGGATGTCCTTCTTGGCCGCCAGTTCGGCCTTCTCGCGCGTCGCAAGCTCCGCCGAGGGCGCCACGATAATGACATTACCCTCCTGGCGCTTATCGAGCCCCTTGGTGCGCAGGACGATATCCAGCGCCTGGTCCCAGGGCACATTCTGCAGCCGCAGCGTGACGCTGCCGGTGACGGTATCGCTCACGACGATGTTCTGTCCGCTCGCATCGGCCAGCAGCTGCAGGACCGCGCGGGTTTCGATGTCCTGGAAGTTCAGCGTGAGACGCTCGCCCTTGTATTCCTTCGGCCCTTCCGCCGCGGCCTGCGCGGCTCGCCTGATGGGCGAGACCTCCACGACGTATTCGTCATCCGACTGGTAGGCCAGGGGCTCCGAATTACCCGCCGTGTCGAGCACGATGCGCGCATTGCCATTGACGCTCTGGGCGTCAAAGCCGGTTACCGGCGTGCCGAAGTCAACCGTGTCGTAACGGCGCACCAGCCCCTTGGGCAGCTCCGCGCCGCTGAAATCGATAATGATCTGCGTACCCTGCTGCGTCAGATTGATCGGCGTGCGCGGATCGCTCAGGCGCACGATGAGCCGGCCGGCACCGGTCTCGCTGCGCCGAAAATCGATGCTGCGCAGACTGTGGGCACCCGTCGCGCTCGGTGCGCCGGACGCGCGCGGCGCATTGCTGGCGGCAACCCTCGATACCGTCTGGGCGGCCGAGACGCCAACCAGCACGACAATGTCGTTGCCGCTAACCCTGGTTTGATAAGGCTTGGTCTGATCGAGGTTCAGGACGACGCGCGAGCGGCCGTTGGCTTCGGCGGCGAGCACCGTATCGACGCCAGCGCGGCCCACATCGATGCGCCGCGAGGGCAGAGCCAGCGCAGTATTGGGCAGGTCCAGTGAGATGCGTGCCGGCTTGTCGATCGTGAAGGACAGCGGCTCGGGCGCAGGTCCCGACAGGTGCAGCGTCAATTGCAGCTGATTGCCGTTCAAAGTCTGCACATCGATCGACTGCAAGGTATTAGTGGGGGCGGCAGCGGCTGTGGTGGCCGCTGCGGGCGCGGCAGACGCATCCGCGGTCCCCTCGGCGGCGCGCGCACTCACGGCGACGAGCATGCCGGCAGTCCAGGCCACAGCGAGCCAACGCACGCCTGCGCCCAGCGTAAGGAACATGGACCGTTTCATTCTGTATCTCTCCCTGCCGATCATTGGTTCAGCGGCAACCTATTCGTTCAACGCCAATGCCGCTGGCCGTTCGATGTAGCCGCCCAGTCCGTCCGGGATAATCTCCACGAGCGCGATTCTCGAGGGCGTGATGGTGGTGACCTTGCCGTCGTTGGTGCCGAGGTGCTCGCCCACCACGACACGGTGCACGCGCCCGTCGTGCGTCTCCACCAGCCCGTAGTTCTTGCCGCCGAGGTTGAGTGTTCCGACCATCTTCAGCGTGTCGAGCGAGAACTGCTCGAGGTATTCGCGATTGCGATGACTGTCAGGCCGCAGCCCCGCGCTGCCAGCCCCGCCCGGCACGAAGGGCGAGCGCATTTCCTGATCGGTATAAGCGAACGCCTCGTAGGGCTTGATCTCCGGCAGCGGCTCGACCCGTCCACCGGGTTCCTTCTGCGTAGAGGCGATGAAGTGATCAAGGTCCGAATCCCGGCCGCCGCAGCCCGCCAGTGCGGCGCTCAGCAGCACAAGCAGCACGGATGCACGCAAGCATGACGCGCGGCGCGTGCGCATGGCTTTAGCCTCCCGCCCCGTGTCGCTTAGCCTGATCGGCCTTGCGCTTCTCGGCTTCTGCCGCCGCGATTTCCTCATCATCGAGGTAGCGATAGGTTTTGGCCGTGAGGGCCAGCTGCAATTGATCGAAGCCTGAATTCCTCTCCAGCGGCGTGATCTGGATATCGCCGAGCGTCACGATGCGTGGCAGCGCCGCGATGCCGCTGACGAAGGCGCCGAACTCGTGATAGCTGCCGGTCAGCTCGATCTTGATCGGCAGCTCCGCGTAGAAGTCCTTCTTGACCTCCTGTCCGGGCTGAAACAGCTTCTCCTGCAACGCGGCCGCCAGGCCGGTCTGGGAGATGTCTACCAGCAGGTTCGGTACTTCGGTCCTGCTCGGCAACTGGCGCAGCATCGCGCCGAAGGACTTCTCGATATCGGCGAGCTGCTGCTTGTAGAGCACCAGATTGACCGCCTTGGAATGCTTGGTGCGATACTCGTTGCGCAATTGCTGCTCGGTGTTCTCGCGCGCCTGCAATTCCGGCACGCGATCCGTCCAGACGAAGAAGTAGATCAGCAGCAACGTGCACACGACGAAGCAGATCGCAACGGCGATGGCGCGGATCGCGAGGGGCCAGCGGCCCGGATCGCGCGGGTCAAGGCTACGCAGCTCCTGCAGCAGGCTCATGGGGCACTCCCGGCGGCGCGCACTGGAGGGCGTTTGCGCACAGGATTAGTCGTGGCACTCTGGTCTTCATTGACCACGCTGACCTGCTCGGCGTCGAGCACGAAATGGCTGCCCGCCGCATTGTCCTTCGCAGTTTCAACCACTTCGAGCGCGGGATTGCGCAGCCACTGCGAGGCCGCGATGTTGCGCATCAGCGTCGAGACGCGCGTGGAGGATTGCGCGATGCCCTCGAGCTTGAGCATATTGCCGGTTTCCTTCACCGACGTCAGATAGGTGCCATCGGGCATCACCTTGACCAGCTCATCGAACAGGTGGACAACCTCGGGCCGCGAGCGCTGCAGCAGCTCGATGATCTGCATGCGCGAGATGAAGCGCTGCTTCTGCGCCTCGAGGTCGTTGATCTGCTCGATCTGCTTATCGAGCACCCGGATCTGTGCGCGCAGCCGCTCGTTGCGCCGCTCCTGCGCATCGATCATCGAGCCGACCAGCAGGTAGGCGACAAAGGCCACGATGGCAGCCACGCCGGCGGCGATGCCCAGCGCAATGAAAAAGGCGAGCTTGCGCTCGCGCCGCTGCTGGTCACGCCAGGGCAGTAGGTTTATGCGCGGCATCAGTCAAAACTCCGCAAAGCCAGACCGCAGGCCGTCAGCAATGCCGTGGCGTCGCGCTGCACCGCCTGAGCGCGCGCGCGCGCGGACAGTTTCATTTGCCCGAGCGGATCGCCGCGCTCGGCATCAATGCCGACGCGACTTTGCACGACATCGGCCACGCCGGGTATGTTCGCGCAGCCGCCGCAGATCAGGATCTTCACCGGCTGCTCGCGACCGGTGCCCGAGGCGAGATAAAACTGCAGCGAGCGGCTGATCTGCTGCGTCATGTCGTCGATGAACGGATCGAGCACTTCGGCCTGATAATTACCCGGCAGGCCCCCTTCCTTCTTGGCGCGCCCGGCTTCCTCCATCGACAGGCCGTAGGTGCGCATGATCTCTTCGGTCAATTGCTGGCCGCCGAAGGCGAAGTCACGCGTATAAACCACCTTGAGATTATTCAGCACGCTGAACGTGGTGCTGCTGGCGCCGAAATCCACGACCGCTATGCTGCGATCGATGCCGCCGTCGGGCATCTGATGTGTCATCAACCGACAGGCGTTCTCCAGCGTGAAGGCCTCCACATCCACGATGCGTGTGGACAAGCCCGCGGCCGAGACCGCCGCGCGTCGCTGCGCGACATTCTCGGTGCGCGAGGCCACGAGCAGCACGTCGATCGAGTCGGCGTCCTTCTCGGACGGGCCCAGCACCTCGAAGTCATAGCTGACTTCATCCATCGGGAACGGGATGTACTGATCGGCCTGCATTTCGACCTGCGCCTCGAGCTCCGATTCACGCAGGCCGCGCGGCATCTGAATGACCTTGGTAATCGCCGCATCACCGCTAATCGCGATCGCCACCTCGTGACTTCTGGCCCCCGAGCGTTTCACGGCGCGCTTGATCGCCTCGCCGACGGACTCGGGGTCCACCAGCGTCTTCTCGTTCATGGCATTCGGGGGCGTGGGCTCAGCCGCGTAGGCCTCGACCCGATACTGACCACCGGCCAAAGCAAGCTCGATCAGCTTGATGGATGAGGTCGTGATATCCAGGCCAAGTAGCTGGCGATACTTACGGGAAAATAACAACACTTATTTTTTCCAGACCTTTCAGTAATCTGCGTGCTTTTCAACGAAACCCTGTCGCGTTTCGCGGGCAATATATATCAGGCATAAGTTAAATACGATGCGAGCCTGTCGGGAAGTGGTCGTGGTGGCCTTCACATTAAACTGCCAATGGAATCATGGGCCGTGACGCAGATCTAAGTTCTGCCCGCCGGCTTCAGACAACCGCTTGCGGCATTGCGTCTTGGTTTTACCCCTCTGGCGCGCTGTATGCTTTATGGATCGCGCTCAGATAGCTGCGCTGGGGCCTCATTTAAGGGCGAGTCGGTCGTCGGAAACCAGCAATATGGGCGACATTAACACGTTTATTAGGCCAATTTCGTGAAGATCGGCACATTGCGAATCGCCGCCGGAGCACTGCTGGGGACCCTGGGACTCGCGCTCCTGGCCGCCTACGCCTTGATCGCGAGCTTTCTGTACCTGGAGCCCTCCCTGCCCACGGTGGACGCGATGGCTGCCGGCAGTCTGCCAGTGCCCCTGCGCGTTTACACCGGCAGCGGCCAGCTGATCGCGCAGATCGGGGAAAAGCGCCGTGTGCTGGTGGCCTACGAGGACATCCCGGTGCTGGTGCGTGAGGCCTTCGTCGCCGCCGAGGATCAGCGCTTCTACACCCATCATGGCTTCGATTACAGCGGCGTACTGCGTGCAGCGCTGGTGGACCTGACCTCAGGGGATTTCTCCCAGGGCGCCAGCACGATCACGATGCAGGCGGCGCGCAATATGTTCCTGAATTTCGATAAGACCATACGGCGAAAATTGCAGGAGATTTTCCTGACCTATCGCATGGAGCACGAGTTCACGAAGGAACAGATTCTGAGCACCTACCTCAATGTCATCTTCCTCGGGCAGCGCTCCTATGGCGTCGCTGCGGCCGCGGAAACCTATTTCGGCAAGCCGCTCGAGCAACTCTCGGTCGCCGAGGCGGCGACGCTCGCGGGCATCCCGCAGGCGCCTTCGCGCTTCAATCCCATCACCAACCCGAGGGCCGCACAGTCGCGGCGCCGCTACGTACTGCAGCAGATGCAGAAGCTCAACGACATCGACGCCGCCACGGCGCAGCAGGCCGCTGCCGAAGTGGTCTCGGCGCACGATCACGGCATCCTCAGCGAAATCGAGGCCCCCTACGTGGCCGAGATGGCGCGGGCGGACCTGGTCGGCCGCTTCGGCGAGGATGCGGTCAATGCGGGCTACAGGGTCTACACGACCATCGATGGGCGCTTGCAGACTGCGGCCGATCGGGCTGTGCGCCTGGGCCTGATCGAATATGACCGCCGCCATGGATTTCGCGGTCCGCTCAAGCAGCTCAAGCTCGATGAGCATGCCAGCGTCGCCGCGCTGGATAGCGCGCTGGGCGACACGGCCGAGATCGGCGACCTGCTGCCGGCGGTTGTGGTCTCGCTCTCGGCGCAGGCCGCGCGCGTCTATGTGCGCTCGCAGGGCTTTGCACAGATCGACTGGGACGGCCTGTCCTGGGCGCGCCGGCGCATCTCCGACACGCGCGTAGCCGCCAACCCGAAGCACGCCGAGGACGTGCTGCAACGGGGCGATGTGGTCTACGTGGTTACGAACGGACATGGCGAGGCGCAGCTCGCGCAGCTGCCTGAGGCACAGGGCGCGCTCGTGGCGCTTGATCCGAACGATGGCGCGATCGTCTCGCTGGTGGGCGGATTTGACTACTTCGACAACAAGTTCAATCGCGTCACGCAGGCCCGGCGCCAGCCGGGCTCCGGCTTCAAGCCGTTCCTGTACTCCGCGGCGCTCGAGAACGGCTTCACGCCCGCGACCATCGTGATGGACGCGCCGATCGTCTATGACGACAGCGGCCAGGAGAAGATCTGGCGGCCGGAGAACGTCGAGAAGGGCTTCGATGGTCCGATGCGGCTGCGCGAGGGCCTGGTGTTCTCGCGTAACCTGGTGACGATCCGCGTGGTGCGCGAGCTCGGAGTCGACACGGCGATCGACTATGCCAGCAAATTCGGCTTCAACCCGACGGATATGCCCAAGGACATGACCATCGCGCTCGGCAGCCTGCCGGCGACGCCATTGCAGATGGTCAGCGGCTACGCTGTGTTTGCCAACGGCGGCTACCGTGTCGACCCCTACTACATCGATCGGATCGAGAATGCAGCCGGTCAGATCGTTTTTCAGGCCAATCCGAAAATTGTCTGCGAGCTGTGCGAGCCGCCGGGCGATGCGCCGGGCGCTGGCTCGGCAACCCCGGTCAGCGCGCAGCTGCCGGCCGATTCTGGCTCAGCCCCGCCAGCCGCAGCGACCGCCACCGCCGCCGATCCAGATCATGTGCCGGTCAATCCGTTGCCGGCACTGCTCGCCCCATCGCGACTGGCCCCGCGCGTGATCTCGCCGCAAAACGCCTGGCTCATGGACGACATGATGGCCGACGTCATCAAGCGCGGCACCGGCGCTCGCGCGGGCCTCGCCCTGCACCGCAGTGACCTCTCGGGCAAGACCGGCACGACGAATCTCGCGGTCGATACCTGGTTCAATGGCTTCAATCGCAATATTGTCGCCACCGTCTGGGTCGGATTCGATCAGGAGCGCCCGCTCGGTGAGGGCGAGGAGGGCAGCCGCACCGCGGTGCCCATCTGGATCAGCTACATGCGCGAAGCGCTGCGCGCACAGCCCGATCATGCGCGCTCGATGCCCCCGGGCCTCGTGACCGCGCGCATTTCGCCCAAGACCGGTACGCTCGTGACCACCAACGAGGGCGATGCGATCTACGAGACCTTCATGGAAGATCATCTGCCGGCCGCGGACAATGCGGTCGGCAATACGGTCCCGGTCTCGGGGCCGCAGAAGGCCGGCGTCACCAGCGAGCCGTTATTCTGAAGCTATATCGTTTAACGTCGGAGGGGATCGACGATGAACCGCCGAGCAGTATCACCCCGCAAGGATAATCTGCGTC